>Ga0116182_1000429_pt1 | contig 46622 bp, 39 predicted proteins | sample AD_UKC077_MetaG_FD_89805 | JGI IMG/M metagenome (GOLD analysis project Ga0116182, IMG submission 89805) | Active sludge microbial communities of municipal wastewater-treating anaerobic digesters from USA - AD_UKC077_MetaG | ecosystem: Engineered > Bioreactor > Anaerobic > Digestate | place: USA...
GCGTGGCGATTACAATGGAAACTAAAACTGCAATCACAAACTCTCTGTTGAGCATTGTTACGACCTCGCCGATTGTTGCTCCGTTTATCTTGCGAATGCCTATCTCTTTTACTCGTCGCTCGGTTATCTGGATTATTTGGGATAATAGTCCTAAACAGGTGATTATAAAGGCGATAACCGAAAAGAGACTCAACGCCTGGGCTGCTAACTCATCTTTTTTATAGAGCGAATTGTAATAGTCATTATAAAACTGAAAATCGAGTGGTTGCTCGATGCCTACTTGTTTCCACGCTTGCTCCATTTGCAATAGCTGTTCGCTAAAATTATCGGGTAACAACCTTACGTTTAGCGAATTGTAAAAACGGTCTGAAAAGATAAAAGCCATAGGACATATCGAACTGTGCATCGAGTTGTACTGAAACTCGTTTACTACACCAATTACTTTCCAAGCAAAGAGATTTTGTCCCTCGAAATCGTCCCACCCAAGCTGTTTAAACGTGGTTTCGGAAATAAGTGCGCAGTTATTCATATCGCCTTCTATTCCATCTCTGCCTTGTAACAGTTTGATTTGAAACGTTTTAGCAAAATCAACATCTACATACATCGTATTGATCAATACCTGTTTACCATCTTTATCATCTGCTCCACTGCACGACCAACCTACTCCGGGAGAGTGCGATGTGAACGACAAATCGGTTATAAATGGCAATTTGGAAAATGCCTCTTTAAGTACTGAATAGCTTTTATAATCGCCTGGCAGGTTAATACGCAACAACTGTTCGGTTTTAAATCCGTAATTGGCGGTCTTGACGAAATCTAATTGCTTGTTTATCAGCAATAAACTCGACAATAGAGCAACAGAGATAACCAATTGCGCCACTGTCATTATTTTCGATAGCGAATTTGCTTTAAAGAGCCTGTGCGACTTGCCTAACAACGATGTAATGTTAGAACGCCAAATAAGGCTCACAGGAAACCAAGCCGACAATAAAACAACCAATATCAACGCAACAACAGCTATTGCTATCATTGATGGTTTTAACAACCATAAAATATCAAGCTCGACTTGTAACAGTTGTTCGGCTAATGGCAGTGCTAAAGCAGTGAAAATCAATGCTAAAACAAATGAGATAAAAACTGATAAACCAACTTCAACTAAGTAGTATCGGAAAATCTGCGCCTTTTCTGCTCCCGCAGCCATGCGAATACCCATCTGTTTGAGCGTTTGTAACTGCTTGGATATGGTGTAGTTAACATAATTAAACAACGACATAAAGAGCGTAAGCGTAGCGATAGTTATAAATATCCATACCATTCGCCTGTTGCCAGCCTTATGAGGAAGAAATTCGCCCGGCTCGGAAAAATAAATGGATTTTACGGGTTGAAACACCACACTCTCTATTTCGGTGCGGTTTTTGGGGAAATTGGCATTCATCTTTTGTGCCAGCGCGTCCACATCTGCTCCTCTCTGCACAGAGAAATAGATTTCTCTTACTAAATAACAGTCATCATCGTTACAATTTTGCAGTAAAGATGTTTCTAAGTTCTCGTCATTCAAGTAGATATCGGCTCCAAACGTGGCATTAGAGGGGATATCATCTGCAATTGCGCTGACAATATAATTATTTCCAAACGAGCTGACTGGCTCTCCTAAAACATCAAGGTGTCCGAACAGTTTTACAGCCGCCGACTTGCTTAGAACTACCGACTTTTTATCTGCAAACGGTCTATCGGTCGAAGAGACGAGAATATCGATACCTGCAAGAGCGAAAAAATTATTGTCGGTGCTTATTACCTCACGAACAACCATAAATTTATCGCCCACTTTAATCATTTCGCTGAAATCTTCGTCTGCCAGACAGACCATTTGTGTAATATCCTTTATCTCAGGAAATTGCTCTTTGAGAATAGGAACAATGGCAATATCGAAATAAGCGTCGTTCTCATCAGCATTTTTCAATCTGAAAGTTCGTTCCGCCTCTGGAAAAAATGAGTTAACACTATTTTCACGATAGACATATAACGCGATAATCAAACAAACAGTAAAGCCAATGGCAAAACCTATAATGTTTAATGCCGAAAAGAATTTGTTCTTTTGTAAACTGCGAAAAGCTTGCTTTAAATACATGTCAGTTAAAAGTTAAAAGTTTGTAAAGTTTATTAAGTAGGGACAGCGCTTGCGCTGTCTGTACTTAATTGTACGTTGTTCGTTGTTTTCTCTTCCTTTTATGGGTTTAGTTAGCTAAAAGGTTTAAATTTTATAAAGCTCGTAAAGATAAAAGGTTAAGGGAATTAAAGTGCTTCACGTTTTCGACTTTCCACTTTTACCTTTTACCTCATTCATATTTAAGAGACTCCACTGGATTTCGGTTTGCTGCGCGCCAGCTTTGCCAGCTTACGGTAACGAGTGCTACTATCAGGGCGGATAATCCTGCTAAAGCGAATATCCACCAGCTTAGAGTGGTTTTGTAGGCGAAGTTTTCGAGCCAACGACTCATGGCGTAATAGGCTATGGGAGTGGCAATTACAAAGGCTATACTTAGCCATATAAGGACGTTACGGTTGAGCAGTCTCATGATTTCAAATACAGAGGCTCCGTTAACCTTTCTTATTCCGATTTCTTTTATTCTATCGCGTGAGATAAAAATAATTAACCCTAATAAGCCTGTGAGTGCCAGCAGGATAGTCCACAACGAGACAAACTCGATAAAACGTGCCATACGCTCCTCTTGATTATAGAGCTTTTCCAACGACTCGTCTAAAAAACGGACTTCATATATTCCTTCGGGGTCAAATTTCTGTGCTGTTTCTTCGATATATCGGCGTGTTTGAGCGATATTTCCTCCCTGTACCTTAATCAGTATATTACTTTTTCGGGTTTCGGTACGCCAAAAAAGCATTGGTGCTATATCTTCCTTGAGAGAGGCGAAGTTGAAATTCTTGGAAATACCAACAATATCGCCCATAAAATTGAAACCCGGAAACTTCTTTTCTAATGGTTTTTCCCAGCCAAATTCTTGCACAGCTTTCTCGTTAAGTATAAAGTTGTTGATATCGGCTTCACCTTGTCGGAATGTGCGACCGTCAACTATCTCTATTCCAAAGAATTCGATAAATCGGTCGTCCACGGGCCAAGCTGTGAGCATAACTTTTTGCCCATCAACTTCTCTTCCCCATCCCATTCCTACCTCTACGGGAATGAATTGCGTATAGCAGTAATTTTTTATATCGGTGTTTTTCATCAACTCATCGCCAAAAGCTTGACTGCTTTCGCTCAACGATCCTGTTGTGTGCATATACAGAACATTCTCTTTATCAATGCCGATATCGAAATTATTCCAAAAACTCAACTGCTTTTCTATGGTCAACGAAACAGCAATAAGAGCAATAACAAAAACAAACTGAGTGGTAATAAGCACACTGCGGATTTTTTTTCCTTTCCCCGAAAAAAACATCTTTCCTTTTACCGCCTGCGATATGGGAGACGAAGTAATATAACGTGACGGATAAAAGGCAGCGATAAAACCGAAAAGCACGGCAAAAAGAATGAAAACAGAGTAAAATAGTTCTCTCCCCTTAAACGATAAGCCCGCTATTTTAAAAGTGTTCTCTAACGATTGGAAAAACATCTGATGAAGCAAGAAAGCCAAACCCAAAGCGATGAGCGACAGTGTTATAGCCTCTCCTATTATCTGTGCACGAGCTTTCCATCGCTTTTCGCCAAAGATTTGCTGTACAGACAGCGATTTTGCGCGCAACGGTGCTTGTGATGTTGAGAAGTTAACAAAATTAACAATTCCCATTACTAACAATATCACAATTAGCAGCGTTAAAATATTTAACACATTTTCGTTTACTGACGAAAACATATAACCTCTTGAGCCATAGTGCAATTGCGACAAAGGAATTAAATCTATTTTGATGTTCTCTGCATTTTTAAACTCATTCAACTTTTTGATAATTTCAGCTACAAACTCTATTTCTGCGGCTTTAGCTTCCACAATAACCTTATCTGTTCCCTCTTTGAGTTGAAATAATATGCTAAAGCCCCATTCGCTCCAGTCGTCCTCATCTTCAGGGATAAGCGAAACAAAAGCTTCACACTTGAACGATGTATTGTGAGGCATATCTTTCATTACTCCGGTTACTGTTAACTCTTTCCTGCCTGCCAACAAAAGTTCCCCCACCACATCAGTACTGCCGAAGAAGTTTTTCGCCATCTTTTCCGAAATAACAACTGTGTTGGGTTTAGATAGTGCCGTTTCGGGATTTCCATCCAAAAACTGGAAGTCGAACATCGTAAAAAAGTCATTTGATGCTGTCATAGCACTGTAAACAACCGCATCTTTACGTGTCCTGTCAGTACGACAAAACTCGTTATTCCACCATTCACGCATAATGACGCTTTTCTCAACTTCCGGAACGTTTTCTTTGATTAGTTCACACAAAGGCACAGGAAGTGATGAACCCCCTTCGGTATTAAACGACATTAAGTAGATATCGTCACTATTCTTGTGAAATCCGTCGAAACTACGCTCATGCGACACATAAAGTGTAAGAACAACAATCCCCAAGAAAGCTACAACTAAGCTAATAAGCGTTAGAATAGAGGATAAACGGTATTTTGCTATGGTTTTAAAAATCTTTTTCATAATGAGATTAGTTAAAAGTCTTTAATCAATGTTCAATTAGCAATGTGCAATGAACAATGGGTTTTGGGCTGAAGCCCAAAATACGTGTGTAAACACTTAAAAGTCGTTGCTATTGATTAAACCGCATTGTTCACTTCGTAATTCGTAATTCACAAATTGTTAATTGCTAATTGTTCATTGCTAATTGCTACATAATCGGCATTTCTGTTTGGCTCAAAACCATTCCATCAAACAGGTTGATAATGCGATGAGCGAAACCTGCATCGTGCTGCGAGTGCGTTACCATGATAATTGTTGTTCCCTCTTTGTTGAGTTCGCCGAGTAGGTCCATTACTTCGCGTCCGTTTTTTGAGTCTAAGTTACCTGTAGGCTCGTCGGCGAGGATAAGCTTGGGATTTGCAACTACTGCACGGGCAATAGCTACACGTTGTTGCTGTCCTCCCGAAAGCTGCTGGGGGTAGTGTTTTTCACGGTGTCCGATATTCATACGTCTTAACACATCTTTTACCATCTCTTTGCGTTTGGCTGATGGTATTTTGAGGTACGTAAGCGGAAGCTCCACGTTTTCAAATACGTTCAACTCGTCAATCAGGTTGAAACTTTGAAAGACAAACCCGATATTCCCTTTTCTTAACTGCGTGCGTTGACTCTCTTTTAGGTGTCCAGCCTCTTCGCCATCGAAGAAATAGTTTCCTTCGGTGGGATTGTCGAGCAGTCCCAAAATGTTTAGCAAGGTTGATTTTCCACATCCTGACGGTCCCATAACCGCAACAAATTCACCATCTTCGACGTTAATGTCCACATCGCGCAATGCGAGTGTTTCGACCTCTTCGGTACGAAATATTTTTGTTAATTTTTCTGTGCGTATCATATTTATTTAATTTTTAATAATTTATACTGTTTATATTATTTAAGGAGCTTGCTACTTTTACCTTGCGACTAAATTAAGGCTTCCCGATTTACTAACACTTTTCGTTACATTATGCGGATTGCCGAAACAAACCACATCACTGGCTCCTGAAATAGTAATATTAAGGTCTTCGATTACACACAATTTACCATCGGAAGCACCCGAAAAACTAGCTTCACAAACTTGCGATATCAAACCTTTAGCTGATACATCGCTCGCGCCACTTGCGCTTAGTTTCAAAAGTTGGGCTTTCCCCGATAAAACTGCATCACCTGAGCCTGAAAGAGAGATTTGACACTGCTCAGCATTGATATCACGTAAAATAATATCGCTCGAACCACTTGCAGTTACAAATATTTTTGTTGCAGATAGAAATCGAATTTTGGAATCACAACTGCCCGAAAATCGACCATCGAATGAGCTACATTTAATCGACAGATTCTCCAAATCAGAGCTTCCACTAAATTTTACCGTAAAATCCTTGGTTTCAAGTGATGTCTCAAAAACGACATCTACGCTACCCGATGCGTGAAGTCCCGTTAAGTCTGTGACAGTAATGTAAGCTTTTCGGATTAATTGAGAATTATTGTTCCAACCATTCCAAAAAGAACCCTGACGAATCATTCTCAAAATATCCCAAAAACTATATATTGTAGATTGATTATCAGGATATTCTATTGGCTTATGAGAAATATTCAACATACCATCTTTCACTTCAATAACAACATATTCGACAAATTCCTCACTTACTTCAATTGAAACGCTTTGCTGATTAGACTGCTTGATTATTACGTCCCAACTGCCCGAAGCATTTATAGATGTAAATTTATCGACATTGATTTTTTGTTTTACTACTCGGCTATCTTGCGCCGACACATATCCCATTGTCAACATGACAAGGATAACTGTTAATAATGCTTTTGCTTTCATTTGTTAATTTAGTTAAAAGTTTTAATCAATTAGCAATGTGCAATGTACAATGAACAATTATAATACGTGAGCTATATTTATTCGCTTGAGTTTTTGATAATTGAGTATGATATTTTGCATAACAAGTCTGCATTATAAAAATCGACTCAAATGATTTATATATAACAACATTCTCTTTCATAATTGGTCATTGTTAATTGTTAATTGCACATAACTTATAATGGAAATATTGTGCCAAAGTTTTAATATATTGATATACAAATATTTGCATTTTTGTTAATTTTGAAAAGTGTAAAGATATTAGACAGCGAGTGTCTTATTTTTTTACACAATTAACACTTAAGAAATTAAGGAACATTAAGATTGGGCTAAAACCCAAAACACGTGTGTCAACACCAATCAACGACTTAAAAGTCGTTGCTATTGATAAAAAACGCATTGTTCACTTCGTAATTCGTAATTCTTCATTGCTAATTGTTCATTGCTAATTGCTAATTGCATTTACTCATACTTGAGTGCTTCTACAGGGTTTTTCGTTGCTGCGCGCCAGCTTTGCCAGCTTACCGTGATTAGTGCAACTAAAAGCGTTGCCACGCCTCCCAAAACAAAGACCCACCAGCTGAGTGATGTTTTGTAGGCGAATATCTCAAGCCATTTACTCATAGCGTAATACGTTAGTGGAACGGCAATGATAAATGCTATAACTATCCAAATCACAAAACGGCGATTGAGCATTGTAAGGATTTCCACAATGGTAGCACCGTTAACCTTGCGAATACCTATCTCTTTGGTTTTCCGCTGGATAATTTGCATTGATAATCCGTACAACCCGAGCATCGAGATAAAGATGGCGAGAAACGACATTATGGTCAAGAGTTTCTGTGTGCGGATTTCGCGTGGGTAATTTGCTCTAAGATTTTCATCCACAAAGTTATAACTGAATGGTTGGTCATGTTCAATGCGTTTCCAAATAGCCTCCAATTCAGCTATATTTTTTTGCAAATCTCCAGGATTTAAACGTACGACAAATGACCACAACAGAGGATGTAGAAAATAAATTGCCGGATAACTTTCATTCTGTAGCGAATGGTTCTGTATATCTTCTATCACACCGCATATTTCACAATCGCGTCCGTTAAAGTAATTCTTTACTTTCATTCCGATAGGATTATCGACATTCATATTTTTCCAACATCGCTCATTAATAACAACTTTCGAGCTGTCTGTTGCTGAATATGCTTCACCCAACAAAAATTTTGTTTGCATTACATCAAAAAAGTCGCTGTCTGTAGGCGCTACTCGTACATTAACTTGTTGTCTCTCACCAGCTAATTCGCAAGATATTGCAGTTCCGTTATTCAAGGTAAAACCTGGCGTATTCAACGTACCTGTAACGCCAGAGACAAAGGAGAGTTTTTCCAATTCTTGTTTATATAGTGCATATCGAGTTACAATTTTATCATTCCACGGATTATCTATGGTAATTAAATTCTCTTTATTGAAACCTAGTTTTTTCTCCAATATCAAATCGAACTGTTTGTTAATGACTATTACGCTAATAATCAAACAGATACTAATGGTTATTTGAGCAATTGTAAGGGTTTGTGCTACGGAAATTTTTCCACGTTTAGGCAATTCTCTTCCTTTGCTTTTAATTGTGGCAGATGGATTTATGTGCATTTGATGTCTTAATTGCACCAACACTGGTAATAAAATATTGATTATAATTATAATTATAACCAAAATCGCTCCCCACAACACAGGATTGGCAAGAGTGAATTTCATTTTGGCGCCCATAAGATCACTGAAATATGGCAAAGCCGCCGAGGTTATAAAGAGTGCTACTATCACACAAAAACTTACAAGTAATGTTGTTTCGGTAAATAGATAGCCAAAGATATTTTTAGCTCCTGCTCCCATTATTTTTTGCATTCCGGTGTTGAAATTGCGCTTGTTACGCAACGCTATGGAGAGATTGATAAAGTTAAAAATTGCTATAAGCAATACCAACACAGCAACCAACATAAAAAGTTGTACCGCTTTTTCATCAGAACGCTCAATGACATTATCCCACGTTGTATCGGATGAGCGCAAATGAATATCTGTTAAAGGCTGGAGAGCATAAGTTACTTTAAAATTTTCTATTTGATAAGCCTCTTTTGCTTGCTCTAGTATTTTTTCGCAAATAGCTAACTTGTCTGTATTTTCTGACAAACGGTAAAAGAAAATGATAGACTGATTGTTCATCGACGTGTATAGCTGATTATCTGTTATCTCTTTTGCATGAATATTCAATATCACATTAGGTCGGTAAGTTGTAGTAACAGGTAAATCATCGAATATACCTGTAATAGTAAAGTCGTATTCGTTCCGGAACCGAATGGTTTTCCCAATGGCATCGCTATTAGGAAAGAGTTTTTGCGCCTCGCTTCGTGATAGTACGGCTGAAAAAGCATTGGGTAGCGGGATATCGCCACCTTCAAGCATACGGACATTGAACATGGGGAAAAATTCGTTGGTAGTGTGCATTACGTTTTTTAAAAACATCTGTTCATTTTCTATCACGAAAAAACTTACAGATTCTAAGTACAGCATCACACCATCATTAAGTTCAGGAACTGCATTAGTCAGCTTTTCAAAAAAGACGAGTGGTTGAATCGGGTCGCGTTCTCCTTCATATACATTGAGTAAACGATAAATGTTTTTCGCTTCAGGATTGTGCTTCTCAAACGAATATTCGTACTGCACAAACAGGGCGATAGTAAAACATACAGCCAAACTTAACGACAAACCAATAGCGTTGATTAGCGTTCCGGTACGTTGGCGTAGTAAATTTCTGATTGCAAGTTTTAAATTATACATATGAGTTAAAAGTTAAAAGTTAAAAGTTTGTAAAGTTAAAAGTAGAGACAGCGCATGCGCTGTCTATGCATAAAGTTTATAATGGAAATATTGTGCCAAAGTTTTAACAGATTGATATATAGATGTTTATGCTTTTTTTGATTTTGAAAAGTGTAAAGATATTAGACAACGAGTGTCTTATTTTTTTACACTAATGAACAATTGAAAAATTAACCATTTAGAAGTTAAGAAAAATTAAGGTTTGTGCTACTACAAGGAACACCCAAACTTTTAACTTTTAATCCAGTTATTGAATCATCAAGGATTTTTTATAAATTTGCAAATAAAGATAGCATTTTCTTGTTGCATCAATATTCTGTTAAATACAAACAATAATAAAATCGTAATGAAACAACAAAACTCAATTAAGATATTTGAAGATAAAAAGGTTAGAACCGTATGGGATCCTGAACAAGAAAAATGGTTCGTTTCAATTATTGATGTAATTGAAGTGTTGACTGATTCCGATAGACCAAGAAAATATTGGAGCGACTTGAAGTCTAAGCTGAAAAAAGAGGGAAGTGAGTTGTCCGAAAAAATCGGACAACTGAAAATGCAATCTACAGACGGCAAATTTTACAAAACCGATGTTGCTGATACAGAGCAACTTTTTAGGCTTATACAATCAATCCCATCGCCTAAAGCAGAACCATTTAAACTATGGTTAGCCCAAATAGCAAATGAGCGATTAGACGAAATTCAAGACCCCGAAATCACTATCGACAGAGCTTTAGAACAGTATCTAAGATTAGGATATTCTGAAAACTGGATTAACCAACGCCTGAAAAGTATTGAAATCAGAAAAGAACTTACCGATGAATGGAAAAAGCGGGGACTTAAAGAGGGACAACAATTTGCTATTCTTACCGATATTATTACCAAAGCTTGGGCAGGAAGAACAACAAGAGAATACAAAGCTCTGAAAGGATTAAAAAAGGAGAATCTGCGTGACAACATGACGAATACCGAGCTTATTTTAAACATGTTGGCAGAAGCCTCAACAAAAGATATTTCACAGACAGTTGAGCCAAAAAGTTTTGAAGATAATATGAAAGTAGCCGAACAGGGTGGCAATGTCGCCAATGTTGCACGAAAAGAGTTAGAAGCCAAAACAGGCAAAAGTGTAGTTACTTCATTGAATGCAAAAGGGTTGTTAAAAGAAAAAGATACTCCAAAGGCTATTAAACCCAAGGATGAGGAATAATAGCAATTAGCAATGAACAATGTGCAATTAAAACACGGATGATACGAAATTAACGTAGGTGTTTGAGTTGTGGGTGTGTAGAGATACAACTCTCGTTAAAAAACTTCACCCCCGTTTACTATTAACAATTCACACATTGCTAATTGATTAGGACTAAAGCCCAAAATACGTGCATCAACACCAACCAACGACTTAAAAGTCGCTACTACTGATAAAACTATCCCCAAAATTAACTCGAAACTCGTAACTCGTAACTCGTAATTCGTAATTGTTCATTGTTCATTGCTCATTGCTAATTGTTTATTCGTTGCTTAGGTTTTCCACAGGGTTTACTCGCGCACTTTTCCATGATGTTAGCACTACCACTGTGTTTACAATCAGCCAGATAAGTACGGCGGTAAGTGCGATAATTACCCAAGCGTATGATATTTTCTCCGATAACATCTGTAACATTGCCTGCGAAGCTAAGTATGCTCCTGCTGCGCCTACAAATATTGCTACGATGGCGGTTATTTGGATTTTAGCGACAAACAGACGTAGTAGCTCGGCGGTGGTTGCTCCACTAATGCGCCTTATAGCCACCTCCTTGCGTTTGCGGTTTGCCTCGTCGAGCGAGTAGCCCATTAATCCTACAATATTGATAACCAATGCTACTAAGCCGGCTATCAGTATGCCATCGCGTATGCCACGCATTTCGGAGTAAATCTCCTCAAACTCCGATATTAACGTTTTTGCAATCATCTTTTGTTCGGGATACACTTTGTCTAATTTTGCCTGTATAGTGTTGATATTTTGAGCATTAACCTCATTTAGTCTGATTACTAAATAGCTCATATACTCTCCCGAATGGTCGGTTTTGTGATAGAATATCACTGCCGGACGAATATCTTTCCACATAGCCGAGCCGATAGTAAAATTCTCTACAACACCGCAAATAGTGTAAGTATGGTTCATATTTTTCGAGTGCTCGGTAACAATTATCTCCTTACCAATAGGGCTTTCATTTTCCCATTTTTTAATCTCTCTCATTTTATCCACAAAGCTACGGGTTACTAACACTTCTGGCACACTTGGATTAATTTCGTTAAAGTTAGTCCCCTCTATAATAGGTATTTGCATGGTGGAGATATAGCCATCGCCCACCGCGTATAAATCGCAGATATTGAATAGTTCCTTATCGTCATTAGGTAGATAGATATTGTTTCCACTGGCTCCCATATAAGGAAGAGCATAAGCCAGCGATTGACTTTGAATAAAGGGGAGTTTGCTTAGCTCGTGTTGCAGAGTATTACGTTGCTCATTATTGAGCTTATCAATCTCCACATAAGCTAACTGCTTGTGGGCGTAGCCGGTATCTACATTTTTCATATACTGATACTGAAACACTAACACGCATAGTAATGCTATGAAGAATGTTGATGCCGTGAACTCAAAAAACAATAACACGCTCTTCCAACCACGATTGGCTTGATTGTAACGTCTAAACGACACTGCCACAGGAACTTTAGAATATACCATACCCGGAAGTAGCGCACCAACTAACAACACGCCAACACAAATCGCAACCAAAATAAGCACACTGGCAGGCGTAATAAGGTTTACGATAGATGTTCCGATAATCTCCTCAATTTTTCTGCTACCGAACGCAATAAGCAGTGCGGCAAGCAGTAACGACAATATCAGGTGGATATTTGTTTCGGTAAGCAACATCTTAAAAATATTTCCTTGCGATGCTCCATAACACTTGTGAACAGCCACAGTTTTTGCGCGTTGCACCATAGTAGATATACTCACTAAAACGTAATTAAGTGTAGCTGAAAGAATTACCATAGCCGCCAGCACAATAAACAGGTACACCAAAGTTTTGGAATCTTCGGTCATATAGTTTTCCATAGCCATTAGCCTAAATGTTAGCTCTACACCAGCCTTTTCGAGTTCATCGAGTGGGAGCTTTTCCTTTACCATTGTGGCGATATGGTTGTCCACATCGCTAATTTTAGCGTTTGGTAGTAGTCGCACGACACTCATATAGCGGTCGTTGCCCACCCAATTCTGAGTGCCGTCCCACATAAAGCGACCGATGGTCTGTAGCGAGGCAATTATCTCGGTTTGATATAACTGCGAGTTGGCTGGGAAATCGGCAAAAATGCCACCTATGGTAATTCGTGTTGTTTCATTTACGCCTACAGCGAATGTGCGTCCCAATAGATCATTTAGGTTACAACCTTCACTTTTGCTTACCATTTCAGCAAACGACTTGGATATTATGGCATACTCGGGTTGTGCAAGCGTATGAGCACCTACGCCGACAATTATATCCCGCTCAAATATGCTAAAGAACGAGCTATCAGCAAATATAAACGCATGAGCCTTATAAGCATCTTTTGCGAGGTTGTCGTAGCTGTCGGCAAGCTTTATTTCCACATCATTACCTGCATAAGTGTAGCGGGTAGCCACCTCTACGGCGGGAGAATACTCCTTTAGTCCTGGAGCAACTGCACCTGCGGTACGTGTATGAAATGTTGTAGGATCATTACCTCGCTTAAAAAGTTGTCCAATTATGTAGGTGCGGTCGCGCCCGGGTATATACGAATCGTATGTCTGTTCAAAATAGACCTTTGCCACTAACACAAGCCCCATAGCCAAGCCCAAAGCTAACATTATTACCTTGCCAGCCTCGCTCCCCTTGGTAAATACGCGTCTTAAAATATTTCCTAATTTCATATTTTAGTTAAAAGTTTATAAAGTTTGTAAAGTTCGTAAAGTTCTTAAAGTTAAAAGGTAATAGAGTTTAAAATGCCTCCCGTTTTCCACTTTTACCTTTTAACTCATTTAAGGATTAGTAGGTCGTTATTGTCGTAACTATCGTAGTTTGATACGATTACTTTTTCACCCGGGTCTAATCCCTCAAGCACCTCATAGTATTGCGGATTTTGTCGTCCAATGCGGATATTACGTTTACGTGCTGTTTTGCCTTCGGCATCTAAGACGTAAATCCATACGCCACCTGTTGATTGGTAAAATGAGCCTCGTGGTATGATGATAGCCTCGGCAGGTTGCCCTAACTGTAGGTTCATGTAATAGGTTTGCCCCGACCTGATATTGTCTGGTCTTTCGCCCATAAAGTTGAAGTCGGCTTGGAACTGTCCGTTACGCACTTCGGGATAGACCTTGCGCAAGATAGCGTTGTAGGCTGTGCCCTGTCTGTCGAACGTGGCATCTAAGCCGGCGCGCACTCTATCGATATAGTGCTCATCTATTTTTGCCTCTATCTTGTAGTCGCTGAGATTATTAACCTGTCCTACACGCTGTCCCATGCTTACCGATTGACCTAACACAACATCGAGCGAGCCGATTTCGCCATCTATGGGTGATTTAATGTTCAGATTTTCAACGCGTTCGCGTATCAGCTTCATATTGCGTTTCATATTGTCTAAGCTCTCCTCCATTTGATGTATCTGTATGCTACGATAGATTGAGTCCTGCTTTTGACGATCCATAATCAACTGCCGACGGCTTACCGCCAACTCGTACTCCTCTTGGCTTTGTAGCCACTCCTCGTCTGAGATAAGTTTGTTTTTGTGCAGAGCATCGTTTTGCTCGTACTTGCGTTGCTTGCGCTTTACATCAACGTCTAACATTAGCTTCTCTTGGCGTAGATTGAGCTTCTCCTGCTCCATGGTTACCAACGTGTTGCGCAGGAAGTTCTGTTTTTCAGCGAGTTGCGCTTCGCTATCTAATATACTAAGGCTCAACTGGTTGTTGCTTAGAACTACAAGCACATCGCCTTTTTTAACCGATGCGCCCTCCTCTACCACCAACCGCTCAACGATACCGCTCTCTAACGGGCTGAGTTGCACACTGGTAATGGGTTGCACCTGTCCGCTAACACGAACGTAGTCGTTAAACTCGCCTCTTTTGACTTCGCCAATACTAATTGTTTGTGTCTCAATGCGTAACGATGTCGAGTTGTCGCGCAATATCAGCCATACTATAAAAATTACCAACAACGCTGCCCCCAAATAGGGTAAACCCTTGCGACTTAGCAACTTGCGTATGCCTTTTTTCTTTTCTATTTGTCTGTCCATCATAGTTAGTTGAAAGTTAAAAGTTTGTAAAGTAGAGACAGCGCATGCGCTGTCTGAATATAATTATTTTATCGCCCTCAATATTTCAACTCCGCCCAGCGACCAAATCCACCCCCGTTCCCCCACTTTTACCTTGTCCCTTGCGCCTTGTTCCTTTAAAAAAGTCAGTTTCATATCGTCATATATTTTATCAAAGTTTCTAATTGTTTATCAGTACTATACAGCCAAAAGTTAATAAACTTTTTCTCCCATATAGAACCGAATGGTTTGTTCCTTTATCTTTAATTGAATGCGGGTACGCATCCAATCTGATTGAGCTTGTGCAAGCTGGTTTTTGGCGGTGTAAAACTCTATAACACCGACAATTCCCTGCTCTAATTTCTTTTCGGCAATAGTATAAGCCTGTTGCATAACATCTTTTTTTGTAGATAACAAGGCGAACTCTTTTTGCAAAGCATTAAGTTGCTGAATATCCTCATTAATAAGCTGATAGAGTTTTTGTTGCTCCTCTTGTTGCCTGTTTTGAGCCATCGTTCGCTCTAATTTGGCTTGTTTTACGCGCGACATACCGCTCCATCGGTTAAAAATAGGAATACTCATACTTAAATAGATAGATTTCGCCATGTTTTGCGACAGTTGGTCTCTTAACGGAATTGCACGTAATTCGCTGTTGATATCTCCGGGAATGGCGTACTCTTGGCGCGAATCGGCGTAGTTTGAATAAACGCCTGCGCCCATTGAAAGACGTGGCAACAGGTTTCCACGCGCTATGTTGAGCTGCTTTTGTGCAACTTCAAAGTAGAGGTTGGCACACTGCACACTCGGCATATATTCCAAGGAGGATGCGTAAACCTCTTCGGGCAAAAAGAGGGTATCGGCAACATCAATATTCTCCTTATCTTCAATGCTTAACGCTTCGTCGTAGGGATAATTCATCAGGCTTTTAAGTGCTAACAGGGCTTGCTCGTGCTGACTTTGAGCTAAAATTAAATTGTGCAACTCGGAGGCTTCCTGGGCTTTCATCTCCATCAGGTCTGAGTCGGATTTCAAGCCCAATTGAACCAATTTTTCGGTTTTCTGTAAATTCAAGTTCGTGAGTTCAACTTGCTCTTGCACAATCTTTTGTAAATTAGCAAAGTACAGCACATCGTAATACTTATTCATCACGGCGAAGACGATTTCCATTTCGTGTTGCTTAATGTTCTCATTACTAATCAGATATTGCAATTTTAGGAATTTAACTGTATTTACACGCGTAAAGCTTCTAAACAACTGTATATCTGAATCTAAATAGAAGTTCATCGAGAAAAAGTCTTGATTTACAAATGAGTTGGTCGTAGGGTCAATAGAACGTCCGAAGAGCTTATTGGCTGAGCCTCCGACATTTAGCGAGGGCAAAAATTCTCTCCTCTGTTGCGAAAGTTGCTCTTTAGCTATATCAGCCTCGATATTTTTATTGGCAAACGCTAAATTATTCTCTAATGCGTATTGAATACATTGATTTAGAGTCACTTCCTGTGCAGTCGTTATAATTGTTGCTGATAGAAAGAGTAAAATTATAATTATATGCCTCATTTTGAGTTAAAAGTTAAAAGTTTGTAAAGTTTGTAAAGTAGAGACAGCGCATACGCTGTCTTTACAAAAAGTTTAAAAATTTTTCTCCAATCACCATCCACCATCCACTATTCACCAACTTATAATGGAAATTTTGTGCCAAAATTTTAACATATTGACATACAGATATTTATATTTTTACTGATTTTGAAAAGTGTAAAATTATTAGACAGTGGGTGTCTTATTTTTTTACACTATAGAGCAAGAAAAAAACAATTAGCAAAGCAGTGTACTGAGCGAAAGCGAAGTGTACGAGTGGGATTGTCCGTAGGACAAAAAGTCCCATGATAGTCAAAAAGAGCGATAAGAAAGCTCGGGCTATGTGTTACATCGGCGTTTACCATTGGATACACCCCGTGTTTGTAGGATTGTTTTATTTTTCGCCACTTTTCCTTAAGATTTCGTCTTCTATTTTTGAAGATAATCTGAACCCAACAGCTTTCAACTTTTCAATGTAGGATTTTAATTCGGTAATGTAAACTTCTTGGTATAATTTCCTTAGCAGTTCGATTCCTTCAATTTTTGAAAGAACAATCAAACTACTTGTGTCAGCTATTACAGTAATATTAGGCATTTGCGATATCTTTATCTAAGTCTTCTAAAGATTGGCTAAATAAGGAAACTCCGTACTTGCCCAATATTTCTACAAAAGCTCGTTTCGATATGCCAACCATTTCAGAGGCTTGTCTAGCAGATACAAGCCCGTCTTCGTACATTTTCGATGCAACATAAACTGAAAAATCGAATGTATTCAAGTTTATATTCTCCGGTATGTTCAATGTCACCTTATTCATATATTTATAATTTTTTCTGTTTAAGGTCATATGGAACTCACATGTAATACAGTAAAAAGTTAAAAGTAGAGACAGGGCATGCCCTGTCTCTACAAAAGTAAAAAAAAACTTTCTCCTTGCACCTTGTTCCTTCATAAAAGGTTGGCATGTTCGTTTCATATCAACTTTTTTCCTATTGCAAATATAATCTTTTTTCAATTAACAATTAGCAATTGTGCAATTGAGTTTAAAGCTTATAAAGTTTTAATAGTGTAAAATTATTAGACAACTATTCCCTTATTTTTGAAATGAAATACTATTTTTGTGGGTGAATTATTAAAAAACTCACAGTAAAATGAAGAACAGCCGCATATTAGTTGTTGACGATAATGAAAGTGTTTTAAGTGCTCTTGAACTGTTATTGCAACCTCTTTGTAAAGAGGTAGTTACAACTACAAATCCTAACCGAATACACAACCTGTTGCAAAAGCATTTCGATATTGTGCTGTTAGACATGAACTTTTCCGCAGGAATTAATACCGGAAACGAGGGTCTGTATTGGCTAAAGCGCATATTGGAGTTTGACTCCAATATCTCGGTAATAATGATTACGGCTTACGGAGACATTGAATTAGCCGTTAAAGCCGTTAAAGAGGGTGCTGTCGATTTTGTACTAAAACCTTGGGAGAACAGCAAACTGGTTACCACCATAAGCACAGCCGCTCAACTGCGAAACTCGAAAAAGGAGATTAAATCGCTGAAAGAGAAGGAGCAAAACATAAAATCGGCTGTAAGCACGCACACGGCTATTATAGGCGAATCGGCACGATTTCGCGAGGTGTTGAATATCGTCAGAAAGGTGGCTAAAACCGATGCCAACGTGCTGATTACCGGAGAGAACGGAACAGGGAAAGAGGTGATTGCCAGAGAGTTACATCAACAATCGCTACGCAAAAACGAGTTGATGATTAGCGTCGATATGGGTTCGCTATCTGAGACACTGTTCGAGAGCGAGCTTTTTGGACACGTCAAAGGTGCATTTACCGATGCCAAAGATGACCGCGCAGGAAAGTTTGAAATTGCCAAAGGCAGTTCGCTTTTCCTAGACGAAATTGCCAACCTATCGCTTCCACTGCAAGCCAAGCTTTTGGCGGCATTACAAAATCGCGAGATTGTGCGTGTTGGGTCGAATAAAAAAATCCCAATAGATATTCGCCTGATTTGCGCCACAAACGCCAATCTGCCCGAATTGGTCAGAGAGGGGCGATTTCGTGAAGATCTGCTCTATCGTATCAACACCATTCAAATCGAGATACCGCCCTTGCGCGAGCGTGTTTCAGATATTCCACTACTTGCTGATTTTTTCCTAAATATATATCGAAACAAATACAAGAAAGAGAATTTGAAGATAAGTGCCGAAGCGAAAGAAAAAATGTGTCAATACTTGTGGCCCGGTAACGTGCGCGAGCTACAACATACTATTGAAAAAGCAGTTATCTTAAGCGACAACAACGTGCTAAACGCCGAAGATTTCTTCTTCGACAAAACAAATAACGAACCTGAAACTTTTTTAGGCACTTTGGAAGAGATGGAAAAGGCGATGATTGAAAAGAGTATGAAACATCAGGACGGGAACCTCAGTGCCGTGGCTACACAATTGGGTATCACACGACAAACACTATATAATAAACTAAAAAAATATAACTTGTAAGCAATGTTTTTTCGGAACACATTTATTCGTTTAATAGTTTATACTCTGTTGCTTATTGCTCTTACGGCAATCTCTACATGGATTATACTAAGCTCTGTATCAAATCTTTATATTATTATACCGATATTTGTCTTAGCTATTGTTGTGCACAAAATCATCAAACTTTATAATGCCACGCCTGAAAAAATCTCCTATTTTTTTAATGCAGTAGAAAACGAAGATTCGATGTTGCATTTTCCCGAAAAGGTACCCCACAAGCCGAATGCCGATATGAACAAAAGCCTTAACCGCATTAACAATCTTATTCAGGAGGTAAAATTAAGAAACAGAGAACAGGAACAATATTATAGTTTAATATTAGAGCAAGTTGCCACGGGAATTGTGGTTATCAATGATAATGGTAGTGTAATGCAGGCAAACTCAGTCGCTAAAAATCTGCTAAACTACCAGTCGTTTAATCATATCGAGCAGTTGAAACGTGTTGATATTAACCTGTTTAACGCATTTAACCGTCTAAAGAATGGCGAAACACACCAGTTTCTGAAACTTACTTATAAAAACAGGGTTACGCATCTCTCTTTGAGAGCTACCTCTTTTCAGAGTCACGGCGAAAGCCTACGAATAGTTTCAGTACACGATATCAGTAACGAGCTTGATGCTAAGGAGCTTGACTCGTGGATGAAACTTGTTCGCGTAATGACACACGAGATTATGAACTCCATCACACCCATTACCTCGTTGAGTGAAACACTGTTACGATATTACATCTTTTCCGACAAATCGCCCGCCCGCATAAACGAACAGACCATAGCCAACACCATCAAAGGATTGGAAGTGATCAACGAACGTGGTGCAGGGTTAATACGTTTTGTGGAATCGTATCGCAAGCTGACGAAACTCTCGAAGCCTCAGTTACAGACCATTGCGCTGAAACAGTTTGTCGAACATCTCTTAACATTGCTCTCGTACGAGGAGGGTTTCGACAACATAAAATTCACGGTAAACATCCAGCCAGCCGAGCTTAGCGTCGAAGCCGATGAAGCGCAGATATCGCAGGTGTTTATCAATCTGATTAAAAACGCCATGCATGCTGTAAAAAATGTAACCAACCCTCAAATCGTTATATCGGCGCACAGAAAGGATAACGGACACACACAAATTACCGTTCAGGATAACGGCGTGGGTATCTCTGCCGAGATAATCGAGCAGATATTTGTTCCGTTTTTCACCACAAAGGATAACGGTTCGGGTATCGGGCTAAGTTTGTCGCGACAGATTATGAAAAACCACGATGGAAGTATTGAAGTGCACTCGCTGCCGGGGAACACAGTGTTTACGTTAAACTTGTAAGATTAACTGACATATGAAAGCCACACGCCTTAAAAAAATTATGTATCTATCCATTGCCACAGCGGTGGTTACGATACTTCTCAAGTTTTACGCCTACTTGGTTACCGACTCTGTGGGATTGCTGTCGGATGCCTTGGAGTCGCTTGTAAACCTGTTTGCAGCGATATTCGCACTTATCATGCTCAACCTGTCTGCAAAGCCTGCTGACGAAAAACACGAGTTCGGACACAGTAAAGCGGAGTACTTTTCAAGTGCCATCGAGGGTGCGCTGATACTTGTGGCGGCTTTTAGCATTATCTATTCCGCCATTCCCAGAATTATCCGCCCCACTGAGTTAGAGAACGTTGGCGTGGGGTTGCTTTTCTCGCTATTAGCATCGTTACTCAACTTGATTGTAGGGCTCATTCTGATTAGGAACGGAAAGAAACACAAGTCGCTCGTCTTGGAAGCTGACGGAAAGCATTTAATGACAGATGTTTGGACATCAGTGGGCGTAATCGTTGGTATTCTGTTAGTTAGGCTAACGGGGTGGCTAATCCTCGACCCTATTATCGCTATTATGGTTGCGTTGAACATTGTTTACACAGGATACAGACTTATCAGTCGCTCGGCAAGCGGACTGATGGATGCTGCAATCCCTGACGATGAGCTACAAAAAATAACCTCGTACTTAGACTCGCTAAAAGAGGAACATATTACCTATCACTCACTTATGACTCGCGCAGCAGGAAGACGTAAATTCGTATCGCTACACCTCTTAGTTCCCGGCAAATGGACGGTAAAGCAAGGTCACGACTTCGCCGACATGGTCGAGGAAACCATCGAGAAGATGTTCGACGAACCGACTACGGTCTCTACGCACCTTGAGCCGATTGAAGATCCGGCTTCGATGAAGGATATTGGGATAGATAGGAAGAGGGAGAAGGGGTGAATTACGAATTACGAATTACGAATTTGTGTGAGTGGTTTTGTTTTTTATGTTGTATATTTGTTAGGCTATACGTTATGCCCAATTGAATAAATGCCAGAAACTATCTGAAAAATAGTAACTTTGTAGCCGTACAAAATGTTGAAAAATGGATAAAAAGAAAAAACTACAGATACGGAATAGCACAGCCGAATTTTTGATTTTTTCCAATCAAAAAGGACAAGACGGGATTGAAGTAAGATTTGAAAATGAAACTATTTGGCTTTCACAAAAACTTATGGCTGTTTTGTTCGACTGTAGCGTGGACAATATCTCATTACACCTGAAAAATATTTTTAAATCGGGAGAACTTGACGAAAATTCTGTTACCGAGGAATTCTCGGTAACTGCCTCAGACGGTAAAAACTATAAAACAAAGTCGGAAGACAGAAGACCAAAGACAGAAGTCGGAAGAAACTTTATTAACTTTTAACTTTTAACTCACAAAAATGAAATACAAAAACATAAGAGAAGAAGAACTAAAAAACAAAGTAGCGCAAGACTACTTTTGGTTATACGACTGCACGAAAATTATTGGCAACGTTGACTTTTGCGTATGTATGCATCAAAGCCCGAAAGACCCCGAACAGGAATCTCTACTTTGGGCAGAAGCAAAAACAGGTTCTTCAGACATTTACAAATCTATTGTTCAATTAGCGCTAACGATTGGAAAAGCAAGAACTTTTGACAAGTTTTTACCACCAGCAATGTTAGGAGCATTCGACGGAGAAAAAATAGCTTTTATTCCATACAATGACATTCACGATGTTTTCTATATCAACGACTTCAACTGGAATGTAACACCCTCGAACCACGACACAAAGGAGTTTAATCTCATTCACGAAAAAGTAAAAACAGTAATTGACAATAAAGCCCTACTATTCAACTTCTTAAATGACGACCGCGAACTAAAGAAATTTATAAAGAATAATTTCGTTGTCGGCAAATTCGGTTTTACAAAAATCAAAATAGACAAGAACAATTTTATGGTCATTTACAACAAATGGCTACAATCCGTGAAACCAACCATAGCAGTAAATTGGGATATTGCAAAGAAAACAGGAATTATTGACGGCGACTTTTATCTTGCCGACCTTCTCTCGCAAGAGAACAACACTTTAAAGGAAAAGCTTTTTGTTCTACTAAGGAAAGACCACTACGAGCTTGACCGAAAAATTGATGAAGCAGGAATGTTCAGCAGCAAACGTACAGACTTCACAGACAACCAAGTTGCACATACACAGTTTTGGAACAAGTACGACCGACCACCCAGAAAAGAGTACTGGGATTACATCGTAGAACGCCGTGACTTACTCGTTCCGCAGGACGTAAGAGAGCGAAAAGGAAGTTTTTTCACTCCGCAGATTTGGGTAGAGCTTTCTCAACAATACTTAACAGACGTGCTTGGAGAAGACTGGCAAGACGAATATTATGTTTGGGATTGCGCTGCCGGTACGGGAAATCTTCTATATGGACTAACAAACAAATACAACATTTGGGCTTCAACCTTAGACAAACAAGACGTTGATGTTATGCACGACCGCATAAAAAACGGTGCCAACTTGCTCAAAGACCACGTTTTCCAATTCGACTTCCTTAACGACGATTTCAGCAAACTGCCTGAGCCACTTCAAGATATAATCAACGACCCTGAAAAAAGGAAAAAATTGGTGATTTATATTAATCCGCCGTATGCGGAAGCGGGAAGTGCAGACCTGCCCGCTGGTAAAGGAGGAAACAAAATAGGAGTGTCCAACACCTCTAAAATTCACACACGATTTATTGAAAAATCATTCGGACTGGGTATTCGAGAGCTTTTTGCACAATTTTTCTTACGCATTTACAATGACATCCCCGAAGTTTACTTAGCCAGTTTTTCAAAACTAAAATACATTAATGGTCAAGCATTTGCAAAGTTTCGTAAACATTTTAAAGCGAAATTTTTAAATGGATTTGTTGTGCCAGCAAACACTTTTGATAATGTTTCTGGAGAATTTCCCATAGGATTTCTTATTTGGGATTGCGCTCAAAAGAAAGATATTACAAAAGTAGATCTTAATGTGTACGGTGCAGACGCTGGAATGCTAGGGAAAAAAGCATTTTATGCTAACGAATTTAATAAAAAGAAAACAATAAGTGAATGGATAACACTTTTCAATAAGAAAACAGAATCGAACATTGGGTACACAGGGAATGATGGTCCAGACTATCAACACAATAAATACTTACACGTTAGTAGCATACAAAAAGTAAATAAAAATGGGAGTCTGAATAATGGCACAAAGTATTTTATCTCAGCCGATAATTTAATTCCCATTTCAATTTATTTTTCCGTTCGCCACTGTATCGAAGCCACTTGGCTCAACGACCGTGACCAATTTTTATTTCCAAACAACAAATGGGAAAAAGATACTGAATTTCAAAACGATTGTTTGGCATACATCCTATTTCATGGACAAAACCGCATAACATCAAAAGAGAGTACTAATCACTGGATCCCGTTTACAGAACAAGAAATTAACGCAAGAGACAAGTTTGAAAGTAATTTTATGACCCAATTTATTAACGGCAAACTAAAAACCGACCATACCAAAGATTTATTTGGCAACCAAACGCAAAGAACAACACCTCTCACATTTTCACCCGAAGCAACAGCCGTTTTCGACGCAGGGCGAGAGCTTTGGATATATTATCACAAACAACCAAACTGTAACGTAAACGCCTCACTTTACGATATCAAAGAACATTTTCAAGGCAGAAACGAAAAGGGCAGAATGAACAGCACAAGTTCAGACGAAACATATACGCTCCTGATTGGCAACCTGAGAGACAAACTCAAACAACTTGCCGACAAAATAGAGCCAAAGGTTTACGAGTATGAGTTTTTGAAAGAGTAACAAGAGACGAATCCCGTTCGCGCGCTTTTCTAAAACCTGCGTATCAAACACAAAACATTCAAATAAGCCGAAGATACAAGTTTCACAATCCTGATGGCGTTTACTTTACAACCTTTGTAGTTGAGGGCTCGACTGATGTTTTTATACCAAAATGAATTATATTTTAGTCCAATAGTTGTCTGAAAAAATATAATCAAACGAGCAAATAGATTTAACTTCGTCAGTTGAAAGTTGAGAAGTAATTTGCGACATGTATTCTTTTAGTCTATCAAATACCAATTGTAATTTTAAAATAGTCCAATCTTTTTAAAATTTCACAATGGTAAATACCGATGTTACAGATACATAGTTCAAAAGAGCGATAACTAAGTTTGGACTATAGTGTATGTCCAATCGGTATTAAAACAATAAAAAAACTTGCAGATACAGCTAATAAAAGTGTGTAATGTTGTTTTTTTACTTCGTTCACTTCGACTTCGCTCAGTACATCGCTTCGATGGTTATTGAGCTTGTGCTTCGATAAACTCAGCAACCATCGAAATGCAAGCTCAGCGACCAAGTACACCGCCTTTTAACTCAATTGCACATTGTTTTACATTTTGTCTGGCATTTCTATTCCCAATAACCAAGCTGCATTTTTCAATATTTGCGCAATAGTCTTAATCAAAAATAGGCGCGAATTGCGACAATCCTTATCGGCTTCTTTAATTATCTGATATTCATGATAGTATTGATTAAACTCGCGAGCTAACTCAAACATATAGTTGGCTATTTGCGCTGGGCTTAGCTGTTCAGCAGCTTCGACTACTACTCCACTAAATGAATCGAGTAACTGTATCAAACGCACCTCTTTTTCATTAAATTGATAGTTTTTTAATTCAGGCTTCGCTCCTACTTCTGTGGCTTTTCGTAAAATCGATTTTATTCTGGCATGAGCATATTGAATAAAGGGACCCGTGTCTCCATTAAAGTCAATCGACTCTTCAGGGTTAAACAACATGTTCTTTTTAGGGTCAACTTTCAGAATAAAATATTTGAGCGCTCCGAGTGAGACTATTCTGTTGATATCAGCAATTTCCTGTTCATTCAAACCCTCGAGTTTTCCTGACTCCTGAGCCATTTCTCTCGCCGTGCTCAACATTTCGTCTAAAATATCGTCAGCATCGACTACAGTACCTTCTCGCGATTTCATTTTACCTGATGGTAATTCCACCATTCCGTACGATAGATGTTGCAACTGATTAGCCCAGCTATACCCCATTTTAGTCAAAACCAACGACAATACCTGAAAATGATAATTTTGCTCATTACCAACAACATATATATGTTTATTTATATCATATTCCGAAAATCTTTGAATAGCTGTTCCAATATCTTGAGTCATATAAACCGAAGTGCCATCACTACGCAACAATAGCTTTCGATCTAATCCATCTGCGGTTAAATCTATCCAAACAGAGCCATCGCTATCTTGTTGTAAAAGACCTGATTTTAGGTTTTTAAGTACAGCCTCTTTTCCTAACTTATAAGTTTCCGATTCAAAATAGGTCTTGTCAAACTCTATTCCCAAACGTTTGTAGGTATCATCGAAACCTTCGTAAACCCAACTATTCATTATTTTCCACAAATCCAACACCTCTTTTTTGCGATTTTCCCAATCACGGAGCATTTGACGTGCCTCCTCTATAATTGGAGCCTCGTTTTTGGCTTCTTCTTCAGTTTTACCATGCGCCATAAGCTCGGCAACCTGAGATTTGTAATGATTTTCGAATAAAACATAGTAATCTCCAACTAATCTATCTCCTTTTATACCTGTAATTTGAGGAGTTGCACCATTACCAAATTTTTGCCATGCAAGCATCGATTTACATATATGTATTCCTCTGTCGTTCACTAAGTTAACGCGAGTAACTCTATTACCATTGGCAGCCAAAATACGCGATACGCTAAAACCTAAGAGATTGTTACGTATATGTCCCAAGTGTAGCGGTTTATTGGTGTTTGGAGACGAAAACTCAACCATAATATGGTTTGTTGATTTGGCATCGAGGGATAATCCGTAATCGGCATTGTGCTCGATATTTTTTAGAATATCGATCCAAAAATCAACACTCAGTGTCAAATTTAAAAAACCTTTCACAACGTTGTATTCGGCAACTGTTTTTGTTTTTTTCATCATAAGCTGGGCGATTGCCTCTCCCGTCTCTTCGGGTTTTTGTTTTGAATACTTTAACAGTGGAAAAACAACAAGCGTGTAGTTGCCTTTAAACTCTTTTCTAGTTGGTTGAATTTGAATGAGTTTAGAATCATTACAGTTATATAATTCAATCAAAACCTGTTCAACTTCGTTGTGAAGTATTTTTTGTACATCAATCATAGGGGTATGTGATATTTATTAGGGAATGTAAACAACAATGTCTAATAAGTGACCAAATGCTGCGCTTCGACAAGCTCAGCGACCAAGTGCACCGCTTTCGCTCAGCGACCATGTTACTTTCGATATGCGAGCTATATAACGTACCTTGAGTACGCTCCTAAACCCTCAATCTCAGCGCCTTGCATTTGGACGCTTATAAGACGCCTTGATTGTTTTTGTTTTAAAAGTTTGTTTTGGGATACTTCAAAACTATGAGGCAACTGTTTTACTTTCAACCTCTTACTGCAATGCACTCAATTTCGACAAGCGCTCCCACAGGAAGTTTAACAACGCCGTAAGCAGCACGTGCAGGCATTTCTGATGTGAAATACTTTGCATAAACTTTGTTCATTGCAGCAAAATTATCCATGTCAGAGAGCAAACATGTTGTTTTTACAACGTTGCTGAATGTTAGTCCTGCCTCTTTTAAAATTGCTTCTATGTTTTTCATAACTTGTTCGGTTTGAGCCTCAATTCCTCCTTCAACAAGCTTACCTGTTGGTGGATAAAGAGGTGTTTGTCCCGATACAAAAACAAAACCATTGGCTTCAACTGCCTGACTATAAGGTCCAATTGCTTTTGGAGCGTCGTCGGTGTGAAATGTTTTTTTCATTGTCTATTTATTTTAGAGTGTTATTAAATTATCTTTATCATTTCAAAAAGTCTGCGTTATTTGACATAATTATACCGATTGGACAGCTACTATAATCCAAACTTCACTATCGTTTGTTTGGGCTATCTATCTGTTACATCGGTATTTACCATTGAAAAAATTTATAAAAGATTTGAACTTTTATAAAATTACAATTGGTATTATCCGCAAAATTATAAAATTTGTTATGTAACTAACAAAAAATAATGTATTTTAGTGCACAATTTAATTATGATAACCAACTAAACAATAAACAATATGAAAAAATTATTCACCTTAGCTTTAATAGCATTATTCACAACAGCCTCCTTTTCACAAACTGATGTTTCGGAATTTTTAAGTTTGGGAATAGATGCCATAGAAGATATTGAAACTCTTTCGGGAGCATATCTAAATCCGATAGGCAAGGGCTTAGCAACTACGCTTTCTAGCGGATGGAACAATACAGCTGCCACCCACAGAGTGTTGGGTTTCGATTTTTCGGTAGGTTTCACATTAACAACTATCCCTTCAGTTGACAAGAAATTTAACCTAAATGATTACAACTGGAAACGCGTTATTTTTAATAGAAATGAGTATCCAAACCCGTTATCACCGACAGTGGCAGGTAAGCAAGATATTTTAATACCCATTGGCGTTAAGCTTTCTGAAACAATGAAACTTGAAAATATAATTAATATGCCAGATGGAGTTAACTTACCTGCTGTTGGTTTGCCAATTGTTCACTTTGGTATTGGTGTCTTTAAAGGTACTGATTTACAATTACGTGCTTTGCCTCCTCTAACTATCTCTGATTATGGAAAAATTAACATGTTTGGAGCTGGTATTAAACACGATTTCAAACAGTGGATTCCTGTTGTAAACAAACTTCCTTTCGATGCATCATTTGCAGTAAATTACTCTGTAGTTAACTCAGTTTTCGACAAGATAAAGTATTTCCCAACCGAGATGATAACAATTGATAGAGCCAATATAGATAATAATCTGTTACCATTAGTTAATTCTATTTCTAGAATTGAGGCAGAATATTACAACAAACAAGAGTTGCTGTTCCGTATGAATTCGTTTAGCGCCAATTTGCTACTATCTAAAAGTCTCCTTTTTCTGACTGTTTATGGCAGTGTGGGATATAGTGCAAGTGCATCTAATATTCAATTAGCTGGACCTTATCTGCTACCGAGTATTGAATCTGACGGTAGCAATGTGTATATGGCTTTACGAGAGAAAGATCAAATAGAAGATCCCATTGACATTACGATGAAACATAGTTCGCTACGTGCAGGGTTTGGATTGCGCTTTAAATTTGCAGTGATTACACTTCATGGTGAAGTAACTTATCAAGATTATACTATGTACAACTTTGGATTGGGCATAGCAGTTAGATAATAATCAATTAGCAATTAGCAATTAGCAATGAACAATTACGAGTTACGTCATCGGCTTTGTCGCTTAGCTTGTCGATAAATTACGAGTTAGTACATTTAACAGACTTAAAATCAAAATATTACAAAGACGGGGCATGCCTCGTCTTTTTTATTCAAAAGACTTGAACATTACACTTGTTTGGGGAGAAAAGATACGTCCATCCAGTATTTTTTCTTGTTTAGAGCATCCATTCTTATTTCTATCTTACTCTTAAGAAATTCTGAGGGGTCGTACCAAAAATTTTTACTTTTAAATATATGCAATTCGTTAGTATCTGGATTAAGCCACTGTGCCTTAATTACATAAGGGTGTTGTCCATTTACTGTAACTGAAGTATTTCTACTCACGTTAATAATTTTAGCTTCAACTATTTTTGTATATCGCATAGCTTTTTTTTCTCTTATCGAATCACGAATAGTTGACCAAAAAACCAAAACACCTATTGTTGTAAAAATAGCTCCAAATATTCCCAAAAACATTGGCGCCCACCATACATCTGTAAACGTATCTGCCATTATTGCATCTTCTGGATCATCAGGCAAATATCTAACCTTGACACTCTTTCCAATTTTTACTGCACTCGATGTTGACACAGACGATTCGAACTCAATAATTTCGCCATTTTTATCCCGAAATTGAATTACTGGATACCTACTTTTAGTTACGTTTCCGTCTGAATCCTCACTAGTGCGTACTACTACGTCTGTTATTACCCCATCTGTCATTTCCGAACTACTGATAAAATTGCTTGTTGAAATAGTTGACACAACAGCGCTGATAAGCGAGACTATTCCTATAATAGAAAAAACTCCGCCTATAATTTTTAAAGTTTTCATTTATACCTCCTTTTCTTATTAATATAGTCAGCTAAATTATTAAAAATATTTGTCTTTATTATATGATTAGATATCCTAAAATAGGATTTTAAATAATTTCTGTAGCTTTTTTAATCGCTAAGTGAATATTTTCCGGTTTTTTGCCACCCGCTGTTGCAAAGAATGATTGCCCTCCTCCTCCTCCAGAAATTTCTTTGGCAAGCTCGCGCACAATGGTTACGGCATTTAATCCTTTGCTTTCAATCAAATTTTCTGAAATAATTACAGCCAAACTTGCTTTTTCGTCAATTGATGCTCCCAAAACACAAAACAGGTTGGGAATTTCGTTTTTCAACTGAAAGCATAAATCTTTTAAAATTGCGGCAGAATCAATCTCTACAACTTCGGTCAAAACGTTTATATCGTTTTTTTTGACTACTTTGCTCAATAACAGAGCCTTAACGTTTTTCAACTTCTCTTTTTCAAAATCATCAATTCTCTTTTGCAGTGTATGATTTGATTCTATTAAACTCTCTACGCCTTTTATTAAGTTAACTTGACCTTTTAGAAGGTTCTGAATCTCATCAAGTTGCGAAATTTTGCCTCTGATAAACTCCAAAGCCGCTTCTCCAGTGATAGCTTCTATTCGTCTTATTCCTGCCGCAATTGCTGATTCTGATACAATTATAAATAGCCCTATTTGTCCTGTCGATTGTGCGTGTGTTCCTCCACAAAGCTCTATGGAGTCACCAAACTGTACAACCCTGACTTTATCACCATATTTTTCGCCAAAAAGAGCCACCGCTCCCATTTCCTGAGCCTCTGAAATTGGTATCTCGCGATACTCATTTAAAGGAATATTATTACGAATAAGTTGATTTACAATGTTTTCTGTTTCAAGTATCTCTTTATCTGTCATTTTTTGAAAATGAGCAAAGTCGAAACGCAGTCGCTCATGTGTTACCAACGAACCTTTCTGATCTACATGGCTACCCAAAACTTTTCGCAACGCATGGTGCAACAAGTGTGTTGCCGAGTGATTTGACTCGGTATCTCTACGTTGTTTTTTAGAAACTTTGGCAAGAAAGGTTGATGTTAAATCATTTGGTAATTTATTGATTGTCAGAACAGTTAAATTATTCTCTTTTTGTGTGTCTAAAACTTTAACTGTTTCTGTTTCACTTATTAATTCGCCTGTATCGGCAACTTGTCCACCACTTTCAGCATAAAATGGAGTTTTATCTAAAATAATCTGTACAACATCTTTGCCTTTAATTTTAGCTTTTCTATACGAAAGGATTTTAACTTCACTCTCTAAGTTATCATAGCCTACAAATTCGGTATTATGACCTTTTCTAATCTCTATCCATTCGTTAGTTTCTATCATTGACGCATTTCGTGAACGTTTTTTTTGCTCCTCCATCGCTTTTTCAAAGCCTGCGTGGTCAAGTGTAAAGTTGTGCTCACGCAAAATAAGTTCGGTCAAATCGAGCGGAAAGCCATAAGTATCATATAGTTCAAAAGCCAACTTACCATCAAATTTGCTTACTCTTTGTTGGTTGTATTTTTCAATGTGATTTTCTAACAGCCTGATACCTGAAGCTAAAGTACGCAAGAAAATGTTTTCCTCCTCACGTATAACCTTTTCTATTATTTCTTGTTGCTTAACAAGTTCGGGGAAAGCCTCTCCCATCTCTTTTACTAATGTTGAAACTAAGAGACAAACAAAAGGCTCGCTCTGTCCTAAAAAGCTATAAGCATAACGTATCGATCTTCGTAAAATACGGCGAATTACATAACCCGCTTTATGGTTACTTGGAAGCTGACCATCGGCAATTGCAAAAGAGACAGCCCTTAAATGGTCTGCAACAACTCGCATTGCAATATCTACTTTTTCATCTTCACCCTTTTTTTTGTGACTAAATTGCTCAATAGCCTTAATTATTGGTTGAAAGACATCGGTGTCGTAGTTTGATTTTTTGTTTTGCAATGCCATACACAAGCGTTCAAAACCCATACCTGTATCGACGTGCTTTGCAGGTAGTGTCTCAAGCGAACCATCATCGCGACGATTATACTGTATGAAAACCAAATTCCAAACCTCAATTACAAGATAATGATCCTTATTAACAAGCGAAGCGCCGTTAGTCTCTTTTCTTTCCACATCACTTCGCAGGTCAATATGAATTTCACTACATGGACCGCACGGACCTGTAGCGCCCATTTCCCAAAAATTATCCTTTTTGTCACCTTTTAAAATCCTATCCTCAGCAACATGTTTCTTCCAAAAGTCGTATGCCTCTTGATCCATAGCCAAATTATCGGCTTTGTCACCTTCAAAAATGGTGACATATAGTCTATCTTTTTCTAACTTATAAACCTCTGTTAATAGCTCCCAAGCCCAATCAATAGCCTCTTCTTTAAAGTAATCGCCAAATGACCAGTTACCAAGCATTTCAAACATTGTATGATGATATGTATCATACCCAACTTCTTCTAAATCATTGTGTTTTCCTGAAACACGTAAACACTTTTGCGAATTTGCAATACGCGGAAATTCCACACCCGACTGTCCTAGAAAAATATCTTTAAATTGATTCATACCCGCATTGGTAAACATCAACGTAGGATCATTTTTAACGACCATCGATGCAGATGGAACTATTTTATGACCTTTTGACTCAAAAAAATCTTTAAAAGTTTGCCTTATCTGATTTGCATTCATTTATATGTCTGTTTTATAAATTGATTCTTAATAGTTTGTATATCAATTAAATATTGTGCTTATATTTAAAATATTTCAATCTTAAATTATTAGTTTTCAAAATCCATTGTTAATATTTTATTATTTTCAGTAATTTTGCATAATTTTAAATACAACTATCGCAATATAAAAAGAATAACATGTTTTCAAAAACGATTGCAAATTTAATTCTTTTACATTAATTTTGCGTTGGTTGGGAAAAGTAATTTTACTAATATGCCAGTCTCTAAATATCGTTTTAATCCAGATACACTTCAATACGACAAAGTTGATCGTTCTTTAAAGAAGCGCATTATTGCTTTTATTCCAAAAGCATTAGTAATTGTTTTAATAACTGCAACCCTAGTTTTTCTTCTTTCAGACCTTATTGAAACTCCACACGAACGACTTTTAAGAGTTGAAAATGAGCAACTTTTACTTCAATACAATATCATGAATAAAAGGATTGATGAGATGAACAATGCTTTGGCTGAGATACAAAAAAGAGATAACAATATCTACCGAATGATTTTTGAAGCCGAACCAATCCCTGATGACATGAGAAAAGGAGGTTTTGGAGGTGTAAATAGGTATAAACACTTGGAATCAATGTCGAACTCGAAGTTGGTTATTGAAACTGCACGTAAGTTAGATGAGCTATATAATCAATACTACTTTCAGTCAAAATCGCTTGATGAAGTTATCGAGCTTGCTCTTTACAAGAAAGAGTTTTTGGAGTCAGTGCCATCAATATCACCAATTTCAGACAAAGAGTTTAAACGGTTTGCGAGCGGATTTGGTTACAGACTGCATCCTATTTACAAAACAAGGCTAATGCACACCGGCGTTGACTTAACTGCTCCTACCGGCACTCCTGTATATGTCACGGGTAAAGGTACGGTAATTAAGGCTGGACCTACATCTGAAGGGTACGGCAAAGTTGTAATTGTTGATCATGGTTTTGGATATTCAACGTTGTATGCTCATTTAAACGAGATAGATGTAAAAAAAGGGCAAAAAATCACTCGTGGCGATTTGATTGGAACAGTTGGTTCAACAGGTCGTTCAGTAGCGCCACATCTTCACTACGAAGTGCGGTTTTATGATAAACCTATTGACCCTGTAAACTACTATTTCAACGACCTAACACCCGAAGAGTACGACCGTATAATAGAGTTATCGCAAAGACCTGTTCAAAGTTTTGATTAATTTTTGTTAATCTGTTAAAAAAAACTGTATGTCATATAAAGAGCCTAAAGTTGAGAAGTTGTTTTATTCTATCGGCGAAGTTGCTGAAATGTTTAATGTAAATACTTCAAAGATAAGATATTACGCTAACACATTCGATATTTTAAAACCCAAGAAAAATAAAAAGGGTAATAGACAGTTTACTCCCGAAGATGTGGAGAACCTAAAGCTTATTTTTCATCTTATTGACGAAAAAGGCATGACTATAAAGGGTGTTATAAACAAACTGCAAAGTAAGAAATCTAAGGTTTCTAACACTGTTACCGTTATTGAAAAATTAGAGAGCATAAAAGCTACATTGCTCGAAATTCGCGACAAATTATAAATAATAGCATTTCTTTTTGGCTTAATTAAAATTATCTTATATTTTTGCAGTCGCAATTCTGAAAATGGAATTTGATGGCGAGATAGCTCAGATGGTTAGAGCGCGTGATTCATAATCACGAGGTCCCGAGTTCAATTCTCGGTCTCGCTACGAAAAATAAATTGTTATGTAGAGTGTTTTAAGGTTAATGTTTATTTCCGCAAGTAGCTGAAAAACACTCGGTTAAAGGTCGAAGTACTTGTAACCGCTCTGCGAAAAACAGGACGGTTATAACTGTTTTTGTGTCCGACCTCGTGATATACTTCCTCGAAATTTGGGGTACTTGTCTGTACTTTTACATACATTTGTTGACAAAATGTTGACATATAAATTTTTGTAATCATGGCTACATTCAAACCCGAAATTCAAAACAAAAGAGAAGACGGAACCTATAACGTCCGCATAAGAATCATACATAACAGAAAGGTAAGGCGACTGCCTACCAATATCTATGTTACTGACGACGATTTAACGCGCAGTCAAAAGATAAAAAACCAAACAGTATTAGACCAGTGCAATGACTTGGTGCGCAAGTGCCGCGAGATTTGCAACGCTATGGACTACACCATGAACGGCATGCCTATAGACGACCTCGTAGAGCACATCAAGGAGAAGCTAACCCACGGCGACCGCTTCCGACTCGACTTTATAGAGTACACACTCCAAAAGACCAAAGAGATGAGCAAAGGAACCGCCGCCTCGTATATCATAGCACTCAACTCGCTAAAACGCTTTATCAAAAGAGACCGTTTAGATATATCCGAGATTACGGTAAGTTTCCTGCGCAACTTCGAGAAGTTTATCGCCAACGAGCCCTGCCAACGAGGCAGTAACCGCAAAAACCCCAAAGAGCCAAAGCTCAAAAGCGGTCGAGCCGTATCGGCGTATTTAGCGTGTATCAGGGCTATACATAACAAGGCAAAGTACGAGTTTAACGACGAGGACGTAGGGGTAATACGCATACCCTATTCGCCCTTTAATAAGTTCAAACTAAAGCCACAACCCCGCACACGCAAGCGCGCCCTTGCCCCCGAAACGTTACAGGCTATTATCGACCTCCCTTACGAAGACGAGCCACAGTCGCGCCTTAACCTTGCCAAAGACTGCTTTATCCTCTCCTTTGCCCTGATAGGCATGAACAGCATAGATATGTACTACGCCCAGCCACTTGAGCGACACACCTTAGTATATAACCGTCGCAAGACCGCCAACCGCCGTGACGACAGAGCCGAAATGCGCATACGCATAGAGAGCTGCTTAGACCGCCTTATGGAGAAGTACGCCGACCCGCACGGCGAGCACCTATTCAACTTCTACACGCGTTACGCCTCGCCTGCCTACTTCAATAAGGCACTGAACAAAGGGCTAAAGCAGATAGGCGATAAACTTGGCATAACGAAGTTAGAGTTTTACGCCGCTCGTCACTCGTGGGCTACCATAGCCCGTTCGTCTGCCGTGGGCATAGACAAGTACACCGTTCACGAAGCGTTGAACCACGCCAGCGGCAGCATGGCTGTGACCGACATCTATATCGACCGCGACTGGTCGCTGATATGGAACGCTAACAGAGAGGCGCTGTCGCTGTTCGACTGGACGGCGGTAGGGTACGACGTGTTGTAAAGTTAGAAGTTAGAAGTCGGAAGTCGGAAGTATTAGCCCTGCGGGCTTCCGACTCCTCTATTTTGCCGCTATATTACCTATCTGTTTTACCTCCTCTCTATTAAAAGCCATTACCCTTGTGCCGCCTTTGGTGCAGCGCCCGTTGCACCCTCCGCACCCCCTTTTTGAAGCTCCACTATCCGCTCTATCGTTCGCTGTTGCGACAGTACCGTCTCCGTCAACCGAGATATCTGGTCAAAAACCTCGCGGGACATGGTGACTGAGTCTCCATGTGAACTCCGCTTATCAAATATTTCCCCCTTTCCTGTTTTTAGATAACTCTTACTTACCCCAAAAACCGCATTTAGTTTATCCGAATATGTTTCGGATAACGGGCTTCGTCCCCCTATTAAATCTGACAAATAGGTTACTGTAATACCTGTTTTTTCTGCTATTTCATCTTGATTTAGGTCGAAGTGAAATTTTATAGCTTTTATAGCTTCCGCAAGTGTCTGATTCTTAGCCATATTAGTTTTCATTTCATAAATATCTGAAAAAACTTCTGGTTTTATTCGCATAATACGAATTAAGTTCGGGTATTTGTCGTTGTAATTAACAAACAATGCGCAAATATAATGGAAAATTCGCTGTTGCGATAAAACCGTTTGTGTTAATTGCGTAATTTGGTCAAAAGCCTCGCGAGGCAGGGAGATCATATCCGATCGGGGCACCTCCGATTCAACCGTTTTATATTTATCCCCATTACCCGTTTTTAACCAAAGAGCATTGATGTTAAAAGCATTGCATATGTCGTTAATTACCCTATCTCCCAATGATCGTTTTCCATTCTCAATTGACGAGTAATTTTTAGGGTCTATGCCTGCTTTTTTAGCGAAATCTTTAGAAAGTAACCCTGTTTCCTCTCTTACTTCAATTAATCTTTCAATCGTACTCTTTTTAGTGTTCGATTGAGGTACCCCCGATTCCGATTCCTTAAACATTTCTCCCACCCCCGTTAATAGCCAACCTATATTAAGGTCTGGATAATTCAAAGCAATGCTTTTAATTTTGTCTGGCTGAATGGACTTCCTGATAGAAGTAACAAAGGCGCTGGACACTCCTATTGTTTTTCCGAAGTCAGTTTTAGAGATATTTTTTTTCTCTAAAAACTCCGTAAGTCGTTGTTTTACCGTTGGAACTTCTTTTTTCGCCTCTCTAAACATTTCTCCTTCCCCCGTTAGTAACCAATTTGGTCTTAATCCGAACACTTCTGCCCACTTAGCCGCCAACTTTTTACCGAAGGGTTTTCCGTTTAACAAAGCCGACACAGCCGCTTGACTTACTCCAAGTTTGTCGGCTACATTTTGCTGAGTATATCCCAGCTCGTCAAAATATTTTTTTAGTTTTTTTCCTATTTCAACGGATTGATTTATAGGCATTTTCTCTTTCATAATGATTTAGCCGCTTGTAACAATTTTACAAATGGTTGCTTTTATTCCTAATCTCCTCTTTTAACTCTTCAATTTCCCTCTTTAAAACAGCGTTTTCGGCTGATAAATCCTTTACCTCTTTTATCAGTTTATCTATAATAGTGGTGTCGGCGGCTTGAATTGGCGCAGAAACAGGAGTATCTGTTTTTAGCATTTCTCCCTTGCCCGAAATGAGCCATACTATATTTAAGTCGGGATAATTTTCCGATATTTTAGTTATCCACTTGCTTTGAATGTCAGTATTATTTCTAATAGCTCGCCTTATCATTCCATCACTCGCCGAAATTGTTTGCTCGAATGAACTTACGCTAACTCCTTGATATTCTATGAATTTTGCCAATCGTTTAATCATAAAACAAAATTATTTGTGAAAATTATCCCGAATTATTTGTAATCGTGAAAATTATCCTGTATATTTGCCGTTGTAATTAACAAACAATGCACAAATATAATGGAAAATTCTAAACATACATTTACGGAGTGGTGGAAGACACTCTCACCCGCCGAACGAGATGAAACGGCGATAGAACTATCGCAAAAATGCAACACCGCACTCAACACAGTACTCGTGTGGGGGTTAGGATACCGAAAACCAAAAGCACGCTCGCAAGATATTATTGTAAGCTACTTCCAGACAAAGGGAATTAGAACCGACAGTAAAACACTATTCCCCGCTTAGCCATGGAACTCCAAGAACTAAAACAAGAGATAATGGAGGTAGCCACGATAGGCGCGCTGGCTCTGCTTAGGCAACAAAACCCCGCTTTCGACGAGGTAAAGCTCAAAGAGGCATACCTGATAGCCGGAAGTCAACGGTGGCTCAGACACCATATACGCAAAGGAAACATAAAACCAATTAGGCGCGGAACAGCAAAAAACTCGCCCGTCTATTACAGCCGATTAGAGATAGCGGCACTGAAAAAAGCTGAACGAGAATTATACTTTAACAATGAAAAGAACCGAAAGAAATAGAGCCTACTACCGATTAGATGCCGAAACGGCACTACGCGAACGCTGCTTCAAGCTCGTGGTAGATATAATGCGAATCATGCCAAAAGCCTTCGACGGAGAGATGAAGGTGCTCGACTTCGTGAACATCATACACGCCTTTATAAAGGATATGCTGAAAAACGATATAAACGCCTTGCCCTCAGACCTAACGCAAGGCATAATCAAAAAATATAAAGAGAAGTACATAGACCCCTTCGAGGATTTAACATAACAAACATTTTTTTACTATGGAAATACAAGTGAAAGTAACAGTTGACTTAGGCGAAAGGACAGTAGCCTTGTTAACAGGCGCAGAAAAACAGACCTGCACCAAAGTAGAACCCGCTAAGGTCGAGACTCCCAAAGCCGAACCCGCAAAGGTCGAGACTCCCAAAGCGCAACCTGCAAAGGTTGAGACCCCCAAAGCCGAACCCGCCGAGACACGTACACGTCGCACAAAAACCGACGAGCGCATAGAAGGCTGGGACGACATGGACGACGATGCCAAATTAGAAGCCATCAAAGCCGAAGTGACCCGACACACCAAGAAAGGCAAGAGCGCAGACATCAAGCAGATACTCGCTCAGTTCGATGCCGGACGTGCCTCAGAGCTTCTGCCCGATGACTACGATGCGTTTTTCGATGCCATAGCCCGATACGGCAAAGGCGAGAAATTAGAAGAGATATTCCCCGAAAGCCTTGAGTAATGGAACCGAAACATGCCATACTAAGTCCGTCGGCAGCGTACAGGTGGTTAGCCTGTACGCCGTCCGCACGCTTCGAGGAGCAACTACCCGAAGAGGAGAGCCTCTATGCCGCTGAAGGAACGCTGGCGCACCAGCTGGCAGCTATTACGCTAACCGCCCGAGCAGGATTGCGCAACGGCAACCGCGTAGAGTGGGCTAACGTAGTACGCCCCATAACCACCGACCCGCTATTCAGCGAAGAGATGTTAGAGCACTGCGAGGAGTACGCCCAATTCGTCCGCGACAAAGGCGGGCAGATACTCGTCGAGCACACCTACGACCTTAGCGAGTACATACCCCTGTCGTTCGGCACCGCCGATGCCACGAACATCACCGACAAGGCGATACACGTCACCGACTTCAAGTACGGCGCGGGCGTTCGTGTCGCAGCCACCGAAAACCGACAGATGATGTGTTACGGTCTGGGAGCATACGAAGCCGCCATAGAGCGCGGACACGAACCCAAAACGGTTAGCCTCTCGATATTCCAACCCCGCGCAGGCGGAACGTCATCGTGGGATATATCAGTCGCCGACCTGTTAGAGTGGGCTGAGAGCGAACTGAAACCCCGAGCAAAGTTAGCAATCGCAGGTATAGGCGACTTCGTACCGGGCGACCACTGCCAATTCTGCAAAGCCCGCACATGTTGCAAAGCCTATTACAACCGCTTCGCCGACCTTAAAAACATCCACGACAAACGCGAGATGACCCCCGCCGACCTTGCCGCCGTGCTTACCTACGGCGCAATGGTCTCGTCGTGGGTCAAGAAGGTCGAGGAAGAGAGCATAGCGCGGCTATCGAAGGGAGAGACAATACCGGGCTTTAAGTTGGTAGCAGGGCGCGGTCGTCGCTCGTTCCGCAACGAAGACGACGTAGTTGATATACTGCTCGGCGCAGGCTACGAAAGCGACCAAATTTTTGAGTCGAAACTAACAAGCCTTACCGCCATTGAGAAAATGTTAGGAGCAAAACAGTTTAAAGCGCTGTTCGAAGACCAGATAGTAAACATCCCTGGCAGCGCCCAAATAGCCCCAGAGGACGACAAACGGCAAGCTATCGGAGCTTCGGCGGCGGATGAGTTTGATTAAGGAGAAAATAACATGATACTTAAAGAAACACCCGCCAACGAGCTAAGCGGAGGAAGACAGAAAAGAATTAAAGCAATAATCGACGAAACGGCTACAAAATTAGCCGCCGAAGGCGCAGGGTACTTCATAGGAGCTATCGACTTGCAACCTAAAGAGCCAGACGGCGTAACGCTATTCACCCGCGCCGAAGTGGCTATCAAAGACCTGTGCCTTATACTAATCTCAGGGCTTTCCAACCCCGAAGATTTTAAAGCTCTAAGCAAAGCTATGGGACACCTATCGTTAGCAATAATCGAGGAGGAGAAACGATGCGAACAGGAACGTACATAATGAAACTCTTTAACTACTCCGACCAATTCGACACTCACCGAGTGAAAGTCGAGATTATCGGCGAAAGCGCAAAGAGCTATCATGTAAAGCTATTAGAACGCGGTCCGCAGGGACAACACGTAGGAACAACCTACTGGGCGCGTAAAAGAAACGTAATTAATATTAACCGCGCAGTCGAACAGCAAAACGTCCGACTGCCATATAAAGACTAACAAAAATGGCAAAAAAAAGAGAAAGAAACCCGCTAAAAGTCGTAACAGGCATGCACCGCGTGAGTTACGTACATATCAAAGAGCCGTCGAGCTTCGAGAATGACGGCGAAAAGAAGTACAGCTGCACTTTTCTAATACCGAAAGACCACCCAGACGTACAACGTATCGAGGCTGCTATGAAAGCCGCCTACGATGCAAACAAAGAGAGCCTATTTAAAGGCTTACCCCGAACCAGCCCAAAGATGTGGAACCCGCTACGCGACGGTAACGAATGGTACGAAGAGCGCCCCGAAGCCGAAGAGTACAAAGACCACTTCTTTTTAAAAGCCTCGTCGAAAATACAACCAGCCGCGTTCGATAGCGACAAACAAGAGATTATCGACCTTGACGAAATATATAGCGGTTGTTACTGTCGAGGCGTAATAGTGTGCTATCCGTTTAACAACGTGCTAAAGGGCTTTGGGTTCTACCTAAACAGCCTTATGAAGATAGAAGACGGCGAACGTCTCGGAGGCTTCGAGGTTAGCCCCGACGACTACGACGATTACGAAGACCTAATTTAACGCTAAAGCCCGAGAGGGCGACACCGCCCTTTCGTTTCTTTACCCATGAAAAAACCGAAAAGAGTAAAAGTACGCGAGCAAAGCTATATACGCAAACGTCTGTTTGAAGAGAACCTCAAATTAGGCGAACCGTGTAACGGCTCCCATCCGATATGGAGACCTACCGGATACCGCAAGCTATTAGTAGGCGTAAACGAATTAGTAAGGCAGGGCTGTGTCTTTACGTTAAAAGACGAGAATACGCTAATAGTTACGAAACCAGGCACGTCGCACGAAGGGCGGATATGTATGGACGACTATTACGAGTATATAATTAACACGGTTATAGACATCGTCTATCCAGTTTTACAAGACTATGAAGAGACCTAAAAAAGTAAAAATACCGACCCAAAAGTACGTACTTGCCCGCTTACAAGAGGAGTATGTATCAGAAAACCCCTTTGATTCGCCCCTACCCGCGTGGTACGCAAGCGATTTTCAAGGGATATTAAAGCGCGTCTATAGCTTATTAACACAAGGTTGCGTATTTACTCTAAAAGACGAAGATACACTAATAGTCCGAAAGCCAGGAACATCGCACGAAGGGCGGATATATATGGACGACTATTACGATTATATAGTTAACACCATAATAGATATAGTCTATCCTGTTTTAGAATGAAACGCCTGCATATCGATATAGAGACCTATTGCAACCTCGACGTGTCGAAAGTCGGGGTCTATCGTTATACCGAAGACGAAAGTTTTAGGATTATCCTATTCGCTTACTCCTTCGATTACGAGCCTGTAACCGTTATCGATTGCAGTAAAGACGAGTTCCCAGGCGAAAGCCTTCCCGCGCAAGTATGGAAAGCACTAACCGACCCTTCGGTACTGAAAATAGCGCATAACGCCAATTTCGAGTACGTCTGTATCGAGACCTATTACGGTATCCGATTAGACCTGTCGCAGTGGGAGTGCACTATGATAGCCTCTTCTTACTTAGGGTTGCCGTTGGGGTTAGACAGGGCGGGTCGGGTACTTGGGCTGTCGGAGCAAAAAGATGTGCGGGGCAAATCGCTTATAACGTTTTTCTGCAAGCCGTGCAAACCAACAAAAAAGAACGGCGGACGTACCCGCAACCTACCCGAGCACGACCCCGAACGGTGGGAGGCTTTCAAAGAGTATAATGCGCAAGACGTCCGTACCGAAAAACAGCTATATGAGTACGTCTCCCGCTTTCCGAAACTACCCGCCGTGGAGCGCGAATACTGGATATTAGACCAGCTAATCAACTCCACAGGCATAGCCATCGACCGCCGATTTATCAAGGCAGCCATAGAGACCAACAACCGCTTTACCAAAGAGGTGCACGACGAAATGGTTAACCTTACCGGCGTAGAGAACCCGAACAGTCTAACACAGCTCAAAGCGTGGTTCAAAGCCGAAGGCTACGAAGTGGCTACGCTCAGCAAGGAGTACCTTGCCGATAACGTAGATAACCCCGAGCTACCGAAACACATAAGGCGCGTGTTACGCCTCCGCCAGTTAGCCTCAAAGACCTCCATAGCCAAGTACGATGCCATGTTAGACTACGCCCAAAGAGACGGGCGCATACGCGGGTTAGTGCAGTTCTATGGCAGTCGCACAGGTCGTTTTACGGGGCGCGGGGTGCAGGTGCAGAACCTAAAGCATACGCTTAAAAGAGGTCTGCTCACAGCCCGCAACGCCGTTATAAAAGGCGTAGCCGACCTACTATATGACGACGTGCCCGGAGTAATAAGCAAGCTAATCCGCACGGCTCTAATAGCGGACGAGGGGTGCTCCTTAGTCGTCTCTGACTTCGCCTCGATAGAGGCACGTGTAGTGGCGTGGTTAGCTGGCGAAGAGTGGGTTTTAGACGTGTTCAACACGCACGGAAAAATCTACGAAGCAACCGCCTCAAACATGTTCAACGTGCCCATAGAGACGATTACCAAAGAGAGCGACCTACGCGCCAAAGGCAAGATAGCTACGCTGGCGTTGGGCTATCAAGGCGCATCGGGAGCACTAATAGCTATGGACGCGCTACGGAGCGGATTAGACGAGGCGGAACTGCCCGCAATAGTCCGCGCATGGCGATTGGCAAACCCGCATATCGTTAAGCTCTGGCGCGAGGTGGAGCAAGCCGCCCGACACGTCATCAAGAACAAAACAAGCTACACGCTACGCAAGCCTTACTGTAGTATCCGATTTGCGTACGACCGTGGTTATCTGTTTATCGAACTGCCAAGCGGTCGCCGTTTGGCTTATTACGGAGCCTCTGTCGAGAGCGGTAAACTCTCATTCTGGGGAGTTGACCAGACCCGAAAAACATGGTGCCGACAAGACACCTACGGAGGCTCGTTGGTAGAGAACATCACGCAAGCCGTCGCCCGCGACTGCCTGTGTGTCGCAATGAAACGCATGCACGAGGCGCAAATCAAAATACTTATGCACGTGCACGACGAGGTTGTAACCGAGTGCGAGGATGCCCAAGCACCCGCAACGCTCGAACGAATGAATGAAATAATGTCCGTCAGTCCCGCGTGGGCGCAAGGACTGCCCCTGCGGGGTGACGGATACATATCTAAATTTTATAAAAAAGATTGATTATGAGAAACGTAGGCTTTTTTATCACGCTAATCCTATTTGCCGTTCTCGCCGTGTTAAAGCTAACAGGCGTACTCCCTTGGTCGTGGTGGATAATCACTGCGCCCCTGTGGATACCGTTTATAGTGGCGATTATTGTCGTCTTTATATACATCTGTATAGAGATTTACTATTCAAAGCGCGATAACGTATGATAGTTTTAAAACACAATATTTCGGTAGATATAGCCACCGCCCGCACCAGAAAAACGGCAAGGTGGCAAAACAAGCGTACTACGTGGCAAGATTTGGTTAACACGCTCAGTCAGACCGAACGAACCGCAGAAACGCTAAAACAGTACTTTAGCTACACCAAAGACCGTCAAGACGAGATTAAAGACGTAGGGGGCTTTGTCGGCGGATACCTCCGTGAAGGGAGGCGCAAGAAGGGTTACGTAGAGCACCGCCAAGTCGTCTGTCTCGACGTGGACTATGGAGACATGGAGCTATGGCGCAACTTCGAGCTGTTTGAGTACGCAGGCTGTATGTACACCGCGCACAAGCACCGCCCCGAAGACCCGCGCTTTAGAATAGTATTCCCGCTAAACCGCAAGGTAAGCCTAGACGAGTACGAGGCTATAGCGCGCGTAGTAGCATCGTGGTTAGGTATAGACGCGTTCGACGATACAACCTACCAGCCAACGCGCCTAATGTATTACCCCTCCACATCGAAAGACGGAGAGTATATATTCCGCTATTCAGACGGCAATATCATGGATGCCGATGCGGTCCTATCCGAGCTACCTAACTGGAGCGACCCGACGACGTGGCCCGTCTCGTCGAGAGTAAAAGAGACGGTAAAGCTAAACACCTCCGACAAGGTAGAAGACCCAGAGGAGAAGGAAGGTATTATAGGAGCGTTTTGCCGAGCCTACCCCATGTACGATGCCATCGCCGAGTTCCTTAGCGAAGTCTATACGCCGTGCGATGAGTTAGGCGAAGACCGCTACAGCCTCGTCGGAGCCTCAACCTCGGGCGGATTAGTCGTTTACGGTAACAAACTCGCTTACTCGCACCACGCCACAGACGTAACAAGCGGTAAGCTGTGTAACGCGTTCGACCTTGTCCGACTACACAAGTTCGGCGACTTAGACGACAAAGCCCGATTAGACACCGAACCGACAAAACTACCAAGTTTCAAGGCAATGGCGGACTTCGCAGGTAACCTCTCTTTAGTCAAAAAAGAGATTATCCGCGCCCGCCGTGAGCAGTCGGCAGACGACTACGAGGAGCTTGAGGCGGAGGCGATAAAGACCGCCACGGCGGACGACTGGATTGCCCAGTTAGAGACCGAAGGCAGACACGGCAAGATAAAGAACACCATTAGTAATGCGGTTATCATACTCAATAATGATGAGTACCTGAAGGGTTGTTTCGGATTCAACGAGTTCGAGCAACGCGAAACGGCGATTAAACCGCTACCGTGGGACAAGAACGTCCCAAAGTACCCCCGCCCGCTTACCGATGCAGACGATGCCGAGCTACGTCTATATTTAGAACGGTGCTACGAATTTACCCGCAAAGGACAAATAACCGATGCGCTTACCGTAGCCGTGCACTCGAACAGCTACCACCCTATACGTGACTATTTAGATAAGCTCACATGGGACGGCACGGAGCGATTAGACACGCTATTTATAGACCTCTTCGGAGCAGACGACACCCCTTACACGCGGGCGGTTACGCGCAAAGCATTCACCGCAGCTGTAGCGCGGATATACAACCCTGGCTGTAAATACGATTACGTCCTGGTTATCGTAGGAGAGCAAGGTATAGGTAAAAGCACCACCCTCGCCCGAATGGGAGGCGAATGGTTTAGCGATAGCATGCAAACGCTATCGGGCAAGGAGGCTCTTGAGCAGATACAAGGCAGTTGGCTTATAGAGATGGGCGAGCTAACAGGGCTACGCCGTGCCGAAGTAGAGGCGGTTAAACACTTCATAACAAAGCGTGAAGACCGCTTTAGAGTAGCCTACGGCAAGCGTATAGAGCACTTCCCAAGACGTTGCGTATTCTTCGGAACAACCAACGAAGAGGATTTTTTGAGGGACGTTACCGGCAACCGTCGCTTTTGGGTTGTAAACTGCAAAGGCGCAAGAGGCACGGTTAACTTCCACACCTACCTAACCCCCTCGACCGTAGCACAGCTATGGGCTGAGGCAAAAGAGCGATTTAAGCAAGGAGAACCCCTGTACTTAGAGCAAGACGGCTTGGAGGAAGAAGCCCGCGAAATACAGGATAAACACTTAGAAAAAGACGACCGTAGCGGTCTTATAGGCGAATACTTAGAACGACTGCTACCTGAAAACTGGGACGACTTAGACCCCTATTTACGACACAATTGGTTGCAAAATGAAAGCAACGAGGGGACGGTCGAACGAACCGCCGTCTGTGTCATGGAGATATGGGCGGAGTGTCTGGGTAAGAACCCGAACGATATTACCCGAAAAGACAGCTTTGAGATTAGTAGAATAATGAAAAGTTTAAGGGATTGGAGACCCGAACAACGAGCCTCCAGATTTAAACATTATGGAGTTCAAAAATGCTACGAAAAAAGTGTAACTAAACATGTAACCAAAATGTAACCAAAAAATTTGGTTACAAACCGAAATGTAACTAAAAAATTTGGTTACAAATTTGGTTACACTTTGGTTACACCCTAAGCGATTGAATAACAAAACCTTACAGACACCTGTAACCAAGTAACTAAAATTGGTCACATTAGAGAAAAATGCAAATAATAGACGAAATAGGCGAAAAACGCACAATACGCACGATTTATACGCGTATTCGCCCGTATACGCGCGAGTGGTTACTTGGTTACAAACCGTTTTTGAGATGGGAAAAAAGATAGAAAAGTACTTGATAGAACAGGTCGAAAATTTAAGAGGACTTTGCGTAAAAGTTCCGCCTCTGTTTTTTCGAGGCTTCCCCGACAGGATAGTCTTGTTACCCGGCGGGGTAATCGCCTTCGTCGAGGTCAAAGCTCCCGGCGCAAAGCCAACGCTGATTCAAAGAAAAGTACACGCACGGCTCCGCCTCTTAGGCTTCAGAGTCGAGGTCTTAGATAGTAACGAAAGTGTTGACGGTTTTATTTTAACGTTATGATAGAAAAAGTAAACATGGGAGTTAGCGAAAGCCGAATACAACAGGGCGAACCTCCTTACTTCGTGAACTACAAGTTTAACGGAGAGCAGAGATACGAATACTTTCATCAGCCTTTCATGGCGCACGAAAGGTATAATTTTTTGAAAGCTTTAGAGGAGTTGTTATGATAAAACAGATATACGATAAGC
>Ga0116182_1000440_pt1 | contig 46316 bp, 31 predicted proteins | sample AD_UKC077_MetaG_FD_89805 | JGI IMG/M metagenome (GOLD analysis project Ga0116182, IMG submission 89805) | Active sludge microbial communities of municipal wastewater-treating anaerobic digesters from USA - AD_UKC077_MetaG | ecosystem: Engineered > Bioreactor > Anaerobic > Digestate | place: USA...
ACCGCCCTTGACAATCCATTTAGAGATAAAGTCATAGCGATATGGGGCGATAGTCGAGAAAGCAACAACCCAACAAGCGACCCAAGTGGTGTGGGCGACCAAAAAGATACTTCATATCCCGCCTTACTTGCTAAAAAACTTGGTGCGAATGTTCTAAACTTTGGTTTGAGTGGTGGTGCTTGGGCTGAAAATACCACTCAGCAAGACGCTGAAAGTGCGATTGTTAATCGTATTCTAACCGAAGATACAAGTGCGAGTGCTGATGTCATCATCATTTCAAGTATGAATGACTTTAAGTTGGCAACACCACTTGGCAGTTCGGCAACTACGAACAAGTCCGCAACTACTTTCTATGGTGCGATGCGTTTAACCTATGATAGACTTGCAACAAAATACCCAGCCAAAAAGATATGGTTAGTATTGCCACAAAAACGCTTTGATGAAAGCACTAATTATGGTGGTGGCGATTATTATGCTTATCGTAAAGCACAAATAGATGTCGCAAGGGAATATGGCATTCCAACGATTGACCTATATAATAACTTCCCAAACACCAAACCGACATTCTACGCAACTAATATGCTAAACGACACACACTTCTCGGCGATAGGCAATGACCTTGTTGCGGAAATTATCACACGCTCGCTACTCGGTAATGGCAATAGTGGCGTTGTCGAAACATTACCACCATTACCAACGGCAGACGGCACATATACTTTGAAATTAACGGTATTAAATGGTGTCAATACATTTAGTTGGATAATTGGTTAATATACATACAGGAGAAATAGCACAAATAAAAAATTAATGCACATAACGTATTGACCACTGTGTTTTATATGTTATAATGTATTTGTAAATAGTAGCGGACTACTTTAGTGTCCAGTTCGAAATGAACAGGCCTCGGCAACCTGATCATGGATCTTAATCGCCAGAAAGAAACAATTAAACGGCACCCACTTGTTGTTTACATCTTTCTGGCTTTTTACTAGGAACTGGAAAAAAGTATGATACCGCACTAAAAACATATATCTATAGGAGGATAATTTACATGGCATCTACATCGCCCGCTGGAAAACTGCTTCCGCTGCACGACTTAAAAAACGTCAATACCGTTATCGGTATGCTCTATGATGAGAATGGCGTCTATCGTGCTGCATTTGAACCATCAGTTTTCTACAACACAATTCTACTTGACTCATTAAAATTTGGTGATGAGAACTACGTTCACCTTAAGTACGCCGAATCGCTTCCGATTCGTCGTGGTGAATCTGTGGCGCGCTTCCGTCGTTGGGCCGGTTTGACCCCGACGTTGCGTCCTTTGAAAGAAGGCATCCCACCTGCTCCAGACAAACATGCATATGAAACAATCGAAGTCGGCAACGTCTTCAGTTTCGGTCGCTGGTCTGAGTACACTGACCGTGTTGATCTTAGTATCGTCAACGAAGTTATCGCTGAACGTTCAGTTCAATACGGCGAAGTCGCCAACCAAACCAAAGAACTCTACGCCCGTAAAATGTGGCTTTCGTCACCAAATGAATTCTTCGCTAATTTTAAAGCCGGTTTTTCTGACTTGGCCTTTGGCGATGAAGTCACACTTGATGACCTCCGCTTCTTAGTAGCGCGTATGAAACGCATGATGGTTAGACCCATCGGCGGAAAATTCAACTACATCTGCTCCTCCGAATTCATTAACGGCCTGATTGATGATCCTCGCGTGAAGCAATACATGGCCATTGAACAAACGACCGGTAAGCTCTGGGGAAGTGGTGAACCCTTCGATATGTTTGAACTCTCATTCATCCCAACAATGCTTGATGAATTTGCTTATCCGGATACTGAATATCCAGGCATTTATGAACTCGCAAACGGTCAGGAAGTCATTCGCCTTTATGCCATCACCGATGGTGACAACGGCGCCCACGTTATTTATTACCTTGATGTCAGAGAAGACTATGTTGTGAAAGGCACAGCTACTGCTAAGAAAGTCGCAGCCGGCACATCATATCTAAAAGACGGCACTGCTGTTGAAGATCACGCAGTCTGGGAACTCCCGACTGATGCCACTTCGTTAAATGGACGCATTCATGGAACCAATATCACCGACGCCGTTGTTCGTGCACGTAAGTCAATTCGTACCCAAGCTATCATTGATGGCGTTCGCACCTATAGTTATTCGGCGTTAGCCGACGCTTCTGCTGACCATGCGGTCATTGATGCTCTAATCGATGCTGGTGCGTTCATGCAACTCCCAGTCCACCGCGGTATTCTCTTCGGAGCTGAAGCGATGGTTAAGTTAGCAATCGAAGGTGTCTCCGATTCACCTAAGATTATTGTTAAGGCACTTGGTTCATCTGGTGTCTCCGACCCGATTGATCAACGTCAATCAGTTGGCTTTAAAGTTGATGGCTTTGGTTTAGCAATCAAACGTCCAGAAGCTATCTGTGTCACCTACAGCATTCCGAGATTTGCTGAACTTGCCGCCCTCAGCACGAAAGCCATCTCCGGCGACTATACACTATTGGATGGCCGTACGCTTGACGATGGTGATGAAAACCACATCGCAACGGCTGGTCACCAAGTGTTGGAAGTCTCTGGTGTCAATGATCCTAATGTTGCAGCCAAGACCTATGCGGTTAATGGCAAGACTTCTTCAGGTGACGATAATGTAATCGACAGCACACTCGAGGAAAACGAACTCGACAACGGTGGTAACGACCCTAAATCCAACGTTAAATAATTAAACACCCGTTAAATAGTTAAACACCTTGGCGGTGGTATAGGTCAAACCGCCTTTCCTAATAAAAAGGAACATTGAACATGGCTCAGTATTTACGTACAATCGAAGTGCTGGTCCAGCACCAGTGACTCCATAACTAAAAATTAACAGAAAGGAGGCAGCACTCAGATGGCAAACGACACATTTGACCTAACGTCCAAGTTAATCAAAGGTACGCAGGATCGAGAACGCCGGGCAATCATGAACGACAACAAGTTGTATCGTGAACACACTGTCAAATATTCGATCTCGCCGCTCTATGCCAGGTATATCGGTGATACGATTACCATTGCATTCAATGGAAATTTTAAAAAGTTTCCTGTCAACGGTACCGAATTCTCCCTAACAGAGGGACACTACAACGCACTGATGAAATACTTGCATCACATTGACCGACAAATCCGTATATCCAAAACGAATGCCAAGTTCATGGATACTCAGACTACTGGCGATTTCAAGAGATTGTAATCGACAACACAAACACTATGTTATTACACGAATTGTTATGACATGGTGTTTTTTTATTGGTATAATGTTAGAGAGATGAGGAATTAAATCTGTGGCACTGTTATACCCACGTTTAGCACAAATACAAAATAGTTATCGCTTGTTGCCAGCAAACTATTACGCACGGCCGGCGATGCCGGTCTTTTATCGTGGACTTAATGGTTTCGGTCAAGCTAATCGTTTAGCAACACAAAACTTTGAACAACAACTAAAACAATGGGCGGTCTCTCCGTTCTCCGTTAATAGCGAATCCTATATGGAGAAGATCCGCAAACAGTATGGATATGCTGATAACGGAATGTATGATGCCATGGGTACTATTGGAGGTATCGTTGGTGCTGGCGTTGGTGCTCTTGTAGGGGCCGGTGTTTTAAAACTACAAAGTCCTTTAAAAAACTACCGCTTCTGGAAGAAGGATGCCTATCAAAATATTTTTGAATTCAATCTTGTTAACCCCACCAGCAAAAGAGATGCTGCAAAAAGAGCTATGCGCGGTGCCACAGCGATTGATTCGGTTGTAGTAGACGTACAAAACAACATCTCCAAAGCGATTGGAGAAACTATACAGGCTAACGGTAAAAATGTTACGGAAGCCATGTTAAAAGATGCCGTAGAAAAAGCAACCAACGAGTCTTTAAAAACTATAAATACTAAAGGACTTGATCCTGATGAAGTGGCACGCGCAGTCGAAAACATTAAACAAAGTACTTTAGCCACGATTGATAGTTCTTCGATTACGGAAATATCTGACCAGATTAACAAATACGCTACAGAATTTCTTGAGAGTGACCTAATTAAAAAAGAAATTAAGGACCGTGTTGGCGACTCCGTTAACAAGGCCCTAAAAAATATTGATCCTACTGATTTAGTGTTACGTTCTCAAGTTGCCGAAGAGGTAACTGAACGAGCCACTAAAGAGATTACCGAAGAGGTAACTGAACGCGTCACTAAAGAAGCCACGGAAAAACTTGCCAAAGAAACGGCCGAGAAAACTAGTAAAAAAGTTGGAAAGTTAGTACCGTGGGTTGGTACTGCTTTTTCCACGGCCAGTTTAGCACTGTCTACTGCCGGTCTAATCCAGAGTATTCAAAGCGGAGATACCTTTAATACTATATTTAATGCTGCGCATACGATACTTGATCTTGCCGATGTCGTTGGTGATATCGTCGACTATGTTATTCCTGGTGCTGGTACTGTGGTATCCGGGATAACCCTGGTTGGATCAATCATCGTCACAGCCATGCAAGGCTGGTTACTCGGTCAAACAGCTGGCCATTCTTTAACTCCTGAAGGCCTTACGTCCCAACTAATGTTTGCTGAGAACTTATATGCTTCGACGATTAACCGCCCAATCTCTTCGGTTGCTACTATAGGTGTCATGGTCGGACTGCCTATGTTAACCTCGGCGGCTTCATCTAAAGTATTCAAAAACGGTACACTGGATAAACTGTTTGCACCACTACGATCAACAGGATATTTCCTCAGCACGAATGCTTTCGGTAACCAAATCAGAGCTGGTCTCTCAATGTTTGCCATTCAAGCAACCAATCAATTAACAAGTCGTATTGATGAAAAACTTCCATGGGCTCCAAAGAGCGCGTCGGAAGTTAACTTCGTTTCGGCCGTTGGTTTATATGGAGATATCAACGACAACCTTTATGGTGCCACTAGAAATAAAGCCATCCTTAAAGGACTCGTCTCTAATGATGCTGGAGCAATGACAGCAGCCATGGCACGTGCTTGGGGATACGGAGATGAGATGGCGTACGCCCTTACCTTTGATGATGTCCGTTAAGCGGCCGGGATTGAAGGTCCACCGATCGTCAATTCAATCATTGGTGTCATTGGAGAAATGCTGATTGACCCACAGAATGCTTACGAAGTTTCCATTAAAAATAGCGAAGCGAAACTAACAAATATTAGTTCAAAAGAAATATCCTCCTACCTTAATGGAGAACATGCGCGCGTACTTCTTAATGGAGATAAGGTTGTTAATGGAAGTAAATACAGTGCACTAGTAGCACCTGATGGTTTACTACGCAGTGTTTCATTCAGACGCGGTGCATTAGCTCGACTGATCCAGGCCAAATTAAATGGAGGAACTAAAGGCGTTGAAAAGGCGGCGTTCTCAATCTTTGGCCAAGAAATGATAGGGACCGAAGGTGGTAAAGTAAAAAGCACCCCTGAAAATATCAAACCTCAAATCATCTTAATTGATAATCTTTTAGATGATGCTTTTTCTGGACGACTTGATATAGATCCTAACAGTAAAGTAGAAATACTTAAGGAAGTAAAAACGCTGGAATCCGCAATGAAGCAGGAGCCAACTGATGATACTATCAAAGCAAACGCGTTATCGGCAGCCGAGACATATAAAAAATTAATTGATATCTTTGGTCCTTCATCAACCGATACCCTTATCGGTAAAGTAATCAGTGACTATGGTCTAAAAACAGATTATAAAAGTTTGTATGCCAATTACAACACCTTCAAACAATACATGGATATGTCTGATGACTTAGCCAAATTTGTTTTAATGACGGCTAATCCCATCAACACGGTTGCTAGAACGGCGATTGAACAACGGTGGCTTCAAAAAGCTTCCGGATTTTTTAGAGATAAACTTGGTGGACCTGATCAAAAACAGACAACAAGCATTAGTGTTTCGAAAGCATTAACAAAAAACTATGACGAAATGGGAAGACAACTGGATATAACTAAAAAAGTTGTCCAAGAAAAAATAGACGCAATTAGAAATCAATCAGCTAACATAGATACTATTTTAAAAAACGCCGATCCTAAATATGCTGAACGCCGCAAACAACGCGCTGCCGAAGTAAGTAAAGCCGTTCGTAAAGATGGAACCGTTGATGCTGAAATCAAACAGCTTAACGATGATTTAGCTCGACTTAATCAAGCAATTGAATCTTGGAAAGCACAACGTGAAGCATACGATAAAATCCGAGAAGAAAGTGGTACAAGAAACTACGAATACAACGGACGTACAGTTTCTATTAATAAAGATAACCTCAAGCAGATTCAAGCGCGCGTCGACGATTATGAAAAAGGATTAACACCAGAAGAACTCAAAGCCAAAAAAGATAATGGTCGTCGTTTACAAGATGAAAAAACGCTACAGTATATTGCCGAAAGCAATGCCTTGAATCTTCACTACCTTAGTCGTATTAACGTTGAGGCTTTCGCTAACATAGCTGCTGGGATGTCATCGATGCTCGTTCTTTTGAGCCAGTTACAAATTCCAATTGAAGAACTTAGAATCAAGTATCTTGGTAGCATCCAGCTCTACTACGAACTCATTAATGATTATGTTGAGATGAAAGCCTCGAGTATTTTCGAACAACAATATAACGAAGTCGTTGATAAAATTGAAGACACGAAACTAAAAATCAAGAAACTCGAAGCTAAAATTACTACTAACGCCACCAAGCAACAAGTAAAAGTATCTGATCAAGACAAGACTACTTTGAAACGTTACAAGGCATTACTAAATAGCTATATTGACGAACTGCTAAAACTACAAAAGAAACCAGCCTATAGTAAAGCCATGATTAAACCTGCGCTTGAACAATTAGAGCAGGATCGAACCAAGCGTTTAGCCGTTGCTGAAGAAAAATATTTAAAAGCAATTGACGGTGCGGACCAAGAAACCATCAAGAAGGAAAAAAACAAGCACAAAGAAACATTAGCCAAAATCAACAAAGACTTTAATGAACGTGCTAAAAAAATAAAAGTAAGCACCGAAATAAAAAGAAGTTACAATTTCAACCAAGATAAACTAATTAAAAAAACCGAAGAGTTAAAAGGACCAGAGTTATTCTTAAAAAACCTCGGAATAAACATCATTGAAAAAGGTAAAAAAGGTAACCTTGTCGACGCGGATTATATTTCTAAACGTCCAGTTACTAAGGAGAAATTAGTTCTTGAATATCGTATCAAACAGTCTGCTAAAGATGTTATTAATGGCGCTCTTGCTTACATACTTGGAGATACGTCTGCTGCATCCTTTCTCAAATACAAACATACAAACGACTTTGTCTCAAAAGAAGTCTGGATTAAGTCATCAGAGGCACAAAAGACTCGTTATATTTTAAAGTACATTGATGAAATTCTAACCGAAGATACAGACAACTATGATGCTTCGATGGCTCTTGTTAAGAAGAGCAACTTCCACGAGATATTTAACCGTGTCGATAAGGCCATGTCTGGAGACGGCTATGAGTATGGCCCTCTTCAGTTCTTAGATGAAGGAAAGTTGCAACAAATAATCATGCAACAAATCTTTGATAGTTCTTCATCAAAACTTAAGGAACTAAAGACCATCTTAAAAACCATCATGACCTCGGCAGAACAGTTCGAAAATAACATAAATAAGATTATCGAAGGACTAGATGACAACACGGTCAAAGCTTTACAAAGCTACATCGAAAAAGTTAATGAAAATTTAAAACACCACACTGTTTATAAATATATAAGTAATTTTTTCCATAAACATCATTATCTAAAAGCACCTAGACTTTCTTTGTTTGTCCGTAATACAAAAATCAGAGAACACTTCTTTGATAATAACAAAGTTAATTTAGCCATCAATAGTAAGAGTAACTTTACAGTGCTCGGATTCTTAAAAGAGTTCGGACGTACAAGAGATGATTTACTACATCTAGTCTATGATGACTTAGATATTGCCAAGAAGGCTGAGCATGTCCGTTTTAATCTTGAAAAGAAATTAAATGATCCTACTCTTGCAAACGAAATCGAAACAAAATCTGACGACGAATTACTTGCTTTAGTCAATACCCTTAAGGAAGAACGTGAGGATTCCTCTTTAAATAAGGAAAATAAAATTGCTCTGGATAAAGATATTACCACAATCGAACAATATCTAGAATCAAGAGATATCCGCGCCAAAATTAAAGAGCAAAAAGAAGCCTATGCATCTGCTGAAGAGGCTAGAAAAGCCCAAGAAGAACTAATACAGCAAGACGCCGAAATTAATCAAATTAACGCCCTTCTAGATGAAGCCACCTATGATCCGTTTCAAGGATCAACCTATTTTGAATTTACAAAAGAGACGATCGCTGCATTATTTTTTGGAAGCAAGACGTATCCCTACAAGGGAGTCACTTATATGCTACGTCCAACCAAACACCTTAAAGGAAAGAAAATAATAAGTTTTTATGATGCCGTCAATAAGCAAACATCTAATACTCATCGTCAAGCCGTTGATCGATTTGCCAATGAACTTGTCAATCTCATCAACTACCGCGATGGTGAAATTGAATTAAAGATTCCAAGCCAGTTTAAACGAAACAAAAAAGAAAGTACGTCCGACTATTACAAACGTTATATTATAACGACATATCTTTCCGGTAAGCCGGTTGAAGTGACAGTAAACAGAAAGATTAAAACGGTCTATGGCATTGACAAGAACATCTCAACTGAGTACTATCGTAAAGATTTATTTGAGCTTATTAAAAAGCACACGGCTTACTTAGCAATACAAAAAGGAATCAATGCTTTTAAGCCAGATAAGTCAGAAAAAACTAATGGAGATTACTATAACGAAATAAAGGATACCTTAACAATAGACGAGCAATCACAAATTGTTTCGGCTGCCGTTAAAGAATTAAACGAAAACCTTGGGAACGATACTAAGTATGCCAACCAAATGGCCCTCAGAAAAATAAGTTACAGTCTCGCGCAAACAGAGATTGATATTGTCAATGGAACAAAGCCATATATCCTTTCTCCATCTGAAGACCTAGTAAAACGAGAAATATTTTCTAACAAAAAAATGCTCGTACTGATGGATGACTTCATTAATTTCAATCAAGGTAAAGAGCTCAATAGCATGAGTTTTAAATTACTTAAGTTAATAGAAGATGTCATTGTAGAAGAGTATGACTTTAAAGAAGAGTTTCAAAATACCGCCTACTCCCGATGGATCATCAAAAACGGCGAGTGTTATTTCGTAACCAAAGGCGAATATCCTAAAGAGATATCTCTAGCGGAACTTATTATTAAATATCGTATCGATGAAACACGTTTAAATGATTTAATCAAATACGTGTTTGCTCATAGTGATATGAAGTCCATCAATATCCATAAACGCAATGAAGAAGTTATCACAATCAAAGACGCCTTCCGTTCACTATATGATGAACTTGGAAAGATTGTATCCTTTAATACTTTCGATATGAACGAAGAGGCTTTTAAAGCGTTGCCCGCCAACAAAGATGTTTCCCCCGAGGAGATATCTCGCCGATATAAGATACTCACCGACCGTAAGTTATATCATGTTACTAACTTGTTAAAGTATTCAATCAAAAAAGATGCACGGTTCTCGACGTATTATACCGATTACACAACCAATCTTTACGCTAGCTTAGTTGGAAAGTTTATATCAAATAAAAAGAATGGTGCTATCACTATTCACGGAAAAGATTTCAGCGAAGTAGAGTTCGAGTTGGCATTCTTATATAGTGTTCTCAAAGACGACAAACTTAATGCCGATGTAAAAAAGAAACTTGTTTTAGATGTATTCTTTTCTGGCTATCATATGCTACGTGGTTATATGGACAATGAATCGCTACAACATGCAAAAGATGAACTCGCCAAGGCTGAAAAGAAATTAAAGAATCCAAAGATGTCGGCTGCCGGCGTTAAAACGAACACGGCACTTAAGAGAAAATACCTTAAGAAAATTGAAACAATTGAAGCGCGACAAAAAGAATTCAACTACCAAGATCTTTATGAAGATATTATTCTTAAAGATCCTGACAGAGCACTCAAAATCGTTTACAACATCCTTGGCAGTAAAACCAAAAACATGGTTACAGCCTATGATCCTGTTACCAAAAAGCGATACGTTACTTTTAAATCTGTGCAAAACGCCGATGGAGATTATGTTCCTAATGTAAAAGATATGTCAAAAGGATTGCCTGGAAAGAACGCCGAGATTATTGAAAATACCTTTAATGAAGGTATTGATAAAGCTGAAGCAGAGGCATCCAAATTAAGGAAAGATAAGGTCACTGCTGAAATATTTAAAGAACAAAATATTGATGTAGCAACACTGAAAGCATCCAATGACGGAAACGTCGTCGTTGTTGGAAACATCTCAGATAAAGAAGGACTGCGAGGCGCGTTAGAAAAACACCCTGATGGTTTAATTAAACATGTCGAAATCTTAACACAAACTCAATATGACGATATCAAAGAAATGGTAATTGATCCGACTAAGTATACTGATGAAGAAGATATGTATTTCTTAGACACTAAAGACGGACAAACCAAAATGCCTGAGCAATATATTAATGTTGAATCTAAAAAAACCATCATCGATGTGTTCTTCAATGACCTTAAAGTAATTAACGATTTTAAAAAGAGCGGTCGTAAAATAGCCGAATTGAAAGAATACCAGGATCTTTTAGACTCCGGTGTCTATGTGATCCCGAAGACAGTTAATACCGGCGTATCTTTTAGAAATACGGAAACATATAAAGCACTGATTAAACAAGCACATCTACACAAGGCTTACTATATTTTCCTCAACCTATTTAAAGATACCAATCTAACGCAGTTTAACATCGAGCAAATTTCGTTACGCTTCTTCAATAATGATTTTATTAAAAATAAAGATATTATCACTGAGGCTGATATTAAAGCCGTTGTAACTAAAACGGCAGAACGACAAGAGCTCACATCTTTAAAAATAAACAATGAGGATCTTATAAAGGTACTAGTTCGTGTGCTCAATGAAATGCATACGATATACAAAGACAGCGATATCAACTTTAATTATAAAGATATCCTCTCTAAGGACTTTTTGAATGGGATGAAAAGCCTCGCTGATGTAACACAAACTGTGGCCGGACTTTTATCAAAACATTTTCGAAATATAAAGTATAAAATAGTTGATAAGTATACTAAGCGAGAAAACGAATTTAAACTATTTTTCCCATCAGCAGATGAACTTGAAGAAACAAACAAAATCTTAAGTCCATTTACACTTAATGACGGCTTAAACATCCTTAATGAATACAATGACCAACAACTAGAACAGTATATCAAAGACTTATCTAGTAACTATAGTTATGACAGTGTGGCCCTTAAACTTAAGCTCGAAGAGATTAAGAAACGTTACCAGAAAAAACGAGAAGCGACTTTAAATAAATTAAAAGGTGTCCGCTCTACCTTTTTCAATTATTCACTACTTTATAACTCATTTGTTAAAAACATCGATGATCCGTCTGACATTAGCATTGAACCTATTAAGGACTTTATAGGTAATGAAACGTATAACTTGCTTGTAACTAAACTTGGTAAAGAGACAGCAGAAGCATTCCTTAAGAAAACGATGGATGCCTACATTACCAACATATACAATGCCGGATACTTTCATATTAATGATAAAACACTAACAAGTAAGATGTATGCCTATCGTAATAACTGGGCAGCAGCCACTTTTTATAGTGATCTGGTCTCAAATAAGAACAACATCATCACGGATGTATTGAATGAAATAGAAACGTCTGACGTCAAATATGGTGTGGCTGATGGTACGATTAAATCACTGACGAACCTACTTGGTATTGATTACAAAAATAAATTTGCGGTGCTTGCCAACAATCCCAAAGACCCTGACTATTTAAAAGCAATAAAAATAATTTATGAATCAGTCCGTATTCTTGATAGCGTCAATGCTTCCAATATTCTTTTGAAATACTTTAATGATAGCAAACAATCTTTTAATAAATATATCGAAGATATTAAAACCAAACCTGTCGATGAGTCATTCAAGTATTATGATCCAGCCACGAGTTCCGGGTTCTATTTTGAACCTCCTAAATACTATAGCATCAACGAAACCGCCATGTCTGTTCCGGCTAATAAAGAAGAGGTTTATAGTAGACGTCCCGATAAATCAGGCAGAACAATCATTGAACACTTTGCACAAGAGGCTGGCATTGTTGATCCAGAGTTAATTAAAAACCTTCATGAACTAGTACTCGATAAATATGAAGAAGCCGTTTTTAAAACTACGATTCAACACGAGTCACTTTATAGACCACAAGAAACTTCGGCAGAAGTCATAACTAGGATCAACGAGACGGACCAAGACTTACAACTGTATAAGGGCACCGATGACTATGTAGCATCTATAAAAGATCCTGATGAAAAACAATATGCAAAAATTGCATTAGAAATCAGAAATAAGTTTAGAAAACAACTACAAGAACCTATCAACATGTATTTCCCGGATAACGGTAAGACATCGGCAGAGCATATGGAACGAGTCAAGTATCACTATGATCGGATGTCCCTCTTGATTGATTACTTAAGTGTCACTAACAAATCCTCCCGAGAGCTCAACATGGGTTTTGCCAACACAACCGAAGTTGTATCGCTCATGTCTACGCATATCCTCAACAATGATGTTGATTTCTATAATTACTTTAAAGACATATTTACTAAAAAATCTACAAGCGGTGTAGAAGGTATGGGTGTTATATTAAACACCAAAATTTTAAATTTGCTTGGAATCGATGAATCCTTAAGCAAAGCGTTTGAAAAGAGTACAACATTAAATGATTTCTTAAACTATTATAAAACCAGTAATGCTAGTACCATTAATGCATACCGGTTCATGTTGATTATCAACCGAATTAAACAACAATACATCGGTACAAAGACCAAAGGTAATCTTAGTTATAACGAGCAGGTGGAACTATTTGAAAAGAAACCTGTTGAAGACATCATGCAATTATTTAAAGACTATAAAGACACAAATACTTTTGGCACAAGAAACTTTCTTGATGGAAATATAAAAACATCAATTGAAAATGATACATCATTTATCGACTACGCTTTAAATAAGCAAAAAAGATTAATCAATAAACTTGGTCTTTATATTCCAACCGAGGCCACATCAAAATATAAGGAACACACGTTCGCACCACAACCTTTCGCGGCTAAAGATACCACAGCTAGAATATTGGCCCTAAGCACGCAACGCAACATGATCGCTCCTTTATTTAAAGATAGGACCGATGTCGATATCTTTGACCAAGAATATATTGATGTCATTAAAGCCCAGAATGACGGAATCCTTTTAATGTTTGCTGAGATGAACGCTAAAGATTACAAATCAATTGGTATCATTAGTGAAACCTATTCCGGCATTCACGCTGGTTTCTCGGAACTACTCTTTAAATTAATTAAGAAAACAACACCAAAAGATTTTGTAATAATACCCGAAATAACTTCATATATAACACTGATCAATAAGGATAGAAACATCAATGCTTATTTCTTAAACCAATACAAATCACTTGTAAACGACAAGATTTTACTTTCCAAAGATAAAACGTCGGAACAAATAAATACAGAGCTGGATAAAGCTATTAACGATATCGTGTTATTATTTCAATCAAAGCCCTCTCTATTCCAGTTTGATGCCAACACGATCAAAGGATTCATGGGGTTCCTGTATCTTTCAAAATTCACAGATACTAAGTTCTATAAACAACAAGACGAACTAAAGGCGTTTATAAAACATCTGAACAAGGCTAAGCATAGTCATCATGAAACGTACATCAACGACAGCAAGAGCAAGCTTATTAGTTTACTTGATGATCCTGAGTATAATAACAATCCTAACGGTCGCGCTGAGGCAATGTTTAGATTAATTTATCTAAAGCCCTACGACAGCTCAAAAGAACTTGACAGAAAACAACTCCAAGATTTAATTACAAATATATCTATTTATGAAAATAGCCGCGACAATACTAAAATCCAAAATATTTTTGACACTAAAGATTTCATGGACAACCTTGCCGACGATTCAGTAACGAATGCCGGATCATACCAAAACTACAAGAAGTACATTGAGTGGGGCGCTGCTTTAAGAGCAAAAGCCGATGTCTTAAACAACAGTACTAAAGCGATTCAAAACATTGTTCGTACTTTAAAAGACCATGGAACGCTTCCCAATTCGTTTACAATCACGTACGAGTATTATGAGGATCTCCCAGACCAAACATTCAAACGTGTCTCAAACGACTCATTAAAGGCCATTCAGCAGGCAATAGAGAATCAGTACGACGATACTCATGCAGAATATATAAAGATACTGGAAGAAAACGATGTCGTTCTTGAAGGCGTAAAAAGTCTACAAGAAACGATTAAAGATGAAAAAGACGAAATGGTTAAAAAGCTTCACCAAAATCAATTCATTCGTACGCTAGCAAAAACACTTCGTGATGACGACGCCACAAAAAATATCACCGAGCTAACGAAGAAACGCGAAGCACTGGAACAAAGTTATAAAAAAAGATTAAATAAAAGAACTGCAAACGAATACTGGGATACTTATATAACGGCGTATAAGGAACGCCGCAAGTATCTCCAAAATCTTGCTATTCTGAAAGCCGTTAACCGCGCCGATGATGGCAAAAGAAAATATAAAAGCGTAGAGTTGATTAACGACCACCTCGTAACACCTAAAGAACGAGATGTGATCGAACAATACATGAAAGAAAACAATTTAACCGATGCCACTCAGATAACAATCGGTGATCTTTATGATTTTTATATAAAACGGTTAAAGGATATATTGTCTGAAGAACATGTGATTGGAGTTAAAAAATTTGTTTTACTAAATAATAAAACCTATCTTGAGATTGAGAAGAATCTGAAGAAAATCGATGACAGTTTAGATGCTAATGAACTGATTATCAATAATCCTGAGTTAAGTGAACGTTGGCTAAATGAAGCAATCAAAGTCACACAAGCGCGCTTAAAGACCTCTAAGAAACAACACGAAAAAGAATTATACAACATGTTCTTTTCAAATATCGAAGATGGTGTTGGTTTCTCCTTGCTTAGAGAAGACCAGATCAATAGCATCAACGCTAAGATAGCTGCTCACAACAAGAGAAACAAAAAGCAAGCAGAAGGCACCATTAAACATTTAAACGCCAACAAGAATTTTAAATTACCTGATGATGCCAAATACTCTGATGTTGAACAAGCGTTGAATGCACGAATTGCAAAGCAATCAAAGGCAATCGGAAAATTTGAAAATCTTCCGCCACTACCTAAATACCCCGACGATTCTGATAAATTAGAACAGGCACTCTTACAACAAATAGAGTTCTATACTTCTAAGATTCAAACCTTGACTGGTGACATCCCTGAAAAATTAGAAGATATCAAAAAGAAATACCAACACCTATCACAAAAGGATCGTATTACCGGATATAAAAATTACATTAGTAAACGACTCGCCGATTACATTTCTTACTTCAACTATGATGTATTTAAAGTAGATACCACCGATGATGTTTCAAAATACGTTTCTACTTTTATTAAACGTACAGCTTACAAAGCGTACGCTAATGATAACATCTACTATAGTAAAGTAATCAAAGCGTATAAAGCGGCCACCAGTAGTAACCCATTCATCGTTGGTACTGCACAAACCGACTTCATCAACAGTTTGAAAGACGCTTTTAATAAAACCTATAACGAAACAATCGACGAAGATACGTTGCAATTCTTTGCCGAATGGTATTCCTGGAAATCGAATATTAAGAAACGCGAAAAAGAAATTTATAAACAGGATGAGAAACATTCTGAACGCTCAAGTAAATTAGAGGCTTTAAAATCTGCTAATAAAAAATATAAGGACTACAAAGAAACGCTAGTCTCGGGATACAAAATAATTGCCGAAGATATTTATAAAGAAGTAGACGAAGGCTTCCGCATTCGTGAAGAGTTTAATGAACTTAAGAAAGCCAAAGAAGTAAACCTTCCTTATGGGCGTTCCAATATCGGTACTTATAAAAAACTATATGGAATCGAGACCAACGCCGATGCGGTTGCCCGTGTATTAAAAGATGGTAACGAAATATTCGATACCGAGGACGGAAAGTCGTTAAAAGATTATGCCAAAAAATATGGCGATCTTGATATTCATAACCCCGTTATCGATAGTTTACTAACCTACTTTTCATCTAACAAAATATTCGATATGATGAATAAAAAAATCAAATCAAAAATCGTACTAGATATTGAAACATTAAAAGATGAAAACAATGAAGATATTCCTTATCAATTCACTATAATAATGCCTCAAGCTAACGGCAAGTTATTAATTGCTACATTCTATTATAACTCTTACGTGTTCTTTGATGATGCTGATGGCAAGCGTGGTCCTTTACTGGAGCGCTTCTTTCAACAACAAAAAACGTTGTGGAACAGTAACCTAGAACAAGCACAAAAAGAAGCCGGAGAACCTATCAAACCTATGAGTGACGAGGAACTTGAACTAAAGTTTGAGAGTCTACTTCATACTTTAAAGGGAAAACCATCAACGATTAGCCAGGTTCAAAGTGTTATATCTATATTATCCAATCCGGATACGACGGTAATTACACATAACGGCCGTAACTATGATAAGAAAGTTTATGAGGACTTTATAACGAACTACACCAAACGGTATCTTATTAACATGATGACTCATGAAATTAGAAATCTTTCACCTATAAAAGTACTCGAAGATGCCGGTATTACCGACGTTGATAGTCCTGAAGCCATTGAGGTTTTAAAGAAACATTATAAAGAGTTTATTGAAAAGGTAAAAAATGGTGAGTATACCAGCGAAGAACAAATGAACTACATTAAACGGCATGTCGACTGTGTAACTGAACATATCCTTGAAAAAAAAGTAATTCAACAAATGATTCAAGTTGAAAATGAAACCGGATTCCTATTAAACGAGGAAGCACGAAAAGAAATACTCGATCCAAAGACCGGCATCATTGCCGAGCTACGAGAAAACGTTCAAGATTACCTTCTCACTAACAATCGAGATCCTATCTATAATTTATTCGAACGCGGTCTTGATCATACATTCAATACCCCGGAAAATATTCAAAAAATACGCGATGCTGTTGATAAATTTTTAGATGAAGTTACCACAAGATATAATAAAATCACCAAAGAAGGTGAAACCTTTAACTATGGTCTTAAAATATCATCAAGCAGTGTTCGTGGGATTGTAGTAAGCGAAGCTATGGACGAATTAAACACGACTGAGTATGACTTCCGTCCCGAAAATTATTTAAAGAGCTACGAAGAATACATACAGTCACTAAAAGACGTCTACGAAATTGATAAAAAGACACCACAAAATAAAGTTGCTAACTTAAAAAAGATTACCGAAGATCAACGAGAACTTATTAAACAACAAAAGGAACTTCAAACTGAAGTTGAAGATCTGGAAAAACAGATTAAAACATTTGGTGAGCAAAAGAAATTTACAATCGCAAACATAAACAGTGTTGGTGAAAAACTTTTAAAACATTCAGAAAACCTTCTTGCTAAGGTTACACGTTTATTAAAGACGGAAACCACGTCGGAAAATATCTTTAACGACTATGTTATTGATTACAAAAACATTGTCAACCTCATGTATCTTAATACACTTCCAATTATTAAACAAAAGTTAAATGAACTCAGGGATCTACTAGGAAGAATAACAGACGATTCGGGAGACATTAAAGAAGAACTTTTATCTAAGGATATATTTAAAGATACACTAACCAGCAAATACTCAATAGAATACTTGAACCAACATAACATACGTTTGAACGAACTACTCAAGTATATAACTGCAACGGATACAGCTGCAGACGACTTTAAAAAGGTCCAAGATACTTTAATAGAAATCATTGAGAAAAATCTCAAGCCATCAATACAGGCATACTTAGATGAAAATATTCCTAAAGCTAAAAAACTATTGGCTTCAGCAGGTATCGTTGCTGAAATATCTTTAGATAACTTTGAAGAAATTCGTAAACAAATTGCCGGTCTGAATAAAAACACACCAGAAGAAGAGGACATATATAAGAATCTTTACTACACCTTTGCTAAGAACGGTCGATTGGTTGAATCACTTACATATCTAAATAAGATGTCCAGTCCTGAGTTTGCTCAAGATATTATCAATGACCGTTCGGTCAGAGAGAGTATTTCGCATGCCGTGAAACAGTCGATTCTTGTTAATAAAAATACTGCCGAACTTCTTAAACTAAAAAGCTCCAAGGCAGACAAAAGAGAATACAACAAAGAGGTCTTATTCGGAATGTTTAGAACGCTTGCCACAGCTTCAAAACAACTAAGTGATTTCAGCACCTGGTATGGCCGTCTTTCAACCTTCAACGTACTCATGGGATATGCCCCAGCCCCAACGACGAGAGACGAACTTGTTGAGTTATCACAGAGTGCCATCAAATCAACAACGAAAAGCACTGACGAACAAGAACTACTTAAAAGGTACGACACTAGTCGAATATATAATGACGTGTACCAAGGTATGGACCGGTCGATCCTTGTACCAAGTTCTGAAGTCATTCATCTCGACGCTACCAACGAGAATAAACTTTCGTTTATGTTCTATGATTCAGAGTTCGGAGAAGTAATTACTGTCAATGTTTTAAAAACAGAAGACGGTAGGTTCTCGTATGACATTGATGGTTATTACCGATACTATACACCTGATAAATATTTTGTCGATAAACACCCAACAAAAGTAAAACTACACAAAGATGATCTCGATAAACTTTTGGCCAACAATGAACGAAGTTTTTATGATAAGAAAGATGGTATTGCTCCTGGACTTACTCGCTCTAATATGATGTTTACAGACAACGTTGATCAAAGTTACCTCACGATTCAAAAGGCCTATACCTTTATGAAATCCCTTGGACGCTTTTCAAAGTTTGATGACATTCAAAACATGATAAAAAAGAACGATGGACCGATGAAAATAAACAACATCAGAAACCTCGGGGAACAAGATAGTTTAGTAATGCAAAATCTTACAGAGCGTGTCTTTAAAAAATACGTACAACAGGTCGGAATCGCTGACAAGATTGCTAAAGACACGAAAACCATAAACGACATTGCTTACCGTGCTGTGTTTGAGAAAAGTGTTAAGACAATATTGGCCCTGCCAGGTAACACTGTGCAAGTACAGACACCAGAAAAAGGATTCTTTAATAAACTGGTGAAACTATCGCCGAAGCAACTAAAAGAATTTAAGTTGTTTGCCCTCGATACGACTGAACAACTTGCCAACGTTAGATATGGAAGGCTGTCCGATTATACCTATCAGCCGGCGTTTATGGCAAACACTAACAGTATGCGTACTTTGTTAGCCACGCAGCTCATGAACCAAAAATATACTTCGATCAAAGTCATTAATGAACTATATGTTGATGAAGACACCTCAAAAGAACAAAAACCTTTGATAGACCGACTCAAAGATCCATCTGAATACACCTATGTAACTATTGACCTGTTAGACAAAATGTCGCCAAGTGACAGAGAGTCGGCATTAAAACAAAATAACATCATTAAAAGAAACAACTTCTTAATAAGAGAATATCAAACCGAAAATAATGAATCAAAGCGCGTTGATGTTTTTACACCAAATATTTTAACCGAACGCGAATGGTACAACTATCAACACGACGTTCGTCACAAAGTTGGTATCAACATGACCGTCGGTTATTTAAATATTCCACCAGCGTATGAAGATAATATTTTAATGGATGCCGAAGTTGGACGAATGCTAGAGTGGCCTAACGGACAAAAAACGTACTTACATAACGCTGGTTTTAAAGGAAGTATCATACTGGTTGAAGGGCTTAAAGCCAAAACCGGATGCGATGTTGTTGCTAGAGAAAAATCAGTAGCCAGCCGTGGCACCTATAATCTATATCTTGAACCGGCCATGAATGTCATTAGAAAATATCTCATTGGTGAAACAACAACCGATCTGAACACCGGTAAAAAAGAGTTGCAACACATAACGCCAGAACAGCAAAAAATGCTGGATAGTCATAAAGAAGAATTAAAGAAGTTAGTCAAGGTACGTGGTGATAAACTTATCGTTGAACCACATCTTGACTACGCCTACGAACTAAATAATATTTTTAAAGAAGGTTTCGACAAACTAATTATCTATGACATGCCACAAAAGAATACGACCTTTGAATTCAAGACAAGTAAAAACACAATTCAAGTAGAAACTGTGACCGGCAATATAAAACGTGGAGAAACTTATGTTGTCATGGATTCTGCGCACCGATCCGAACAGGCACAATCACGATCACTCACAATTCGTGATGGAAACCTATCACTCTTGATACAGAACTCTAAAGGAACTGTCTTAAAAGGTTTCTTAACTTCATTAACGGCTATGACACCGGTAAGACAACGTCTTGGTGATGATGTCTATAATAAGATATTCCCGCACGATTCCAAGTACACGGAACAATATACTATTACCTCCGAAGAGGGTATTTCCACACTAGTAGATAATACTCCTGGGATGACTGACGAAGAAAAACTAGACAACCTTAATATTTACTCGGATAACTTAAGAGCATATGCTCAACGCTATCTGACTGCTAGAATTAAATATACCAAGAATGAAAATAAAAACATGCTGAAGTTCACACTCTTTGCTATTAACGAAGCATCTAAAAAAGACGCCATCAAAGCTTTGGCCGGTGGAAATAAAAGTATTGTATATGGCGAAATTGCTAAACGCTATCCCGGTGTCCGACAACAAGTCGTGACCAATGTTATGAATGATCTCGGTACGGCTATACTATCTAAAGAAAGTATGGACGAGTTATACGAGAACATGAACGACGATTGGTTAGTATACGAAACAGTTAATGATTCTAAATGGTCACAAATAACTACGTTTAAATCCGTGTATACCAACGAAGTGATTAAACCTGACGTTGACGGAAAAATTACTTTTAAAAGCAGACTAGAACTCCAAGAATATATAACCCACATTAGTCGACAAGGCGTTATTAATTATGGAGATCGGAAAATTTATACTATTGATAAATCAGGGCTGACCATATCCTTCCAAGATAAGGCCATTCGTTATGGTTATGTTTTAGCTGTACGTTCTCCAGTTCAAAACTATGGTGCCGTCCCGATTATAAAAGTGGTTGGATTTAGCGATCACTATAACGTTGAACTTTCACCATACATTTATAGTATGATGGGCATGGATAATGATGGTGACCAGATTGGTATGACGGCCGTGAAACATGAACTTATTAGTAGTGGAGAATTAAAGTCTCTTGATGCCACTAACGAAGACTACTACAGAAACATGGGTAAAGAAAAGGATAAGAAAAATAAATCCCCCAACTACCTGTTATCAGTAACAGAGGATTTAATGTATGCAAAAAACTCAAAAACTACAGTATTCGATATGCGCGCAAGTTATAAAGGAAAATCAACATTCAATAGCAAGATTAGAAAAGATAATCTAAGAACATTTACAGAGATTTTTGTAAATGCTTTTGGAGATCAATTCAAAAAATTATTCTCAAGTACAGCAAAACTAACAGACGCAGAACGACATATCAAAAAACAAATTGATGATTTAGCAAAAACAATTACAACGATTGATATAGACGAGATGAGAAAATGGACCAACGTCATCATCCGCCTCGAAAATGGTGACAGTGATTACGATGGAAAGGCCTTCACTAAAGTAGATGACTATCTGAATGATCAAAAAATTAAAATCTTTGTTTCTAAAAACGAAGAGTACATTAAAAAATTTATGGCCTTTGAAATGCTCTACGACAAGTCCAGAAAAATTTCCGATTTCATTATTTTGACTAGAGACATCTACAATAATAATGATTTGTTTGTAGACAAACTACCGGTATCTTTTGAAACATTCATGGGTATTGTAAATAACCCCAATGATAAACTACACGAACAGGCACTAAAGATTAGAGATCAACTTCTATTCAACACTATCTATAACAGGGAAAGCGAAGCCACGGTCCGACGTAATAATGTTTCTAAAATAACGGTTGCTCTAACCGGAGGTGCTAGAAAAAGAATCCTTTTAAGCTCACTACTAGTGACTGACAATGCTATCAATAATGATATTGATTTCTTTGATAAGATCAACGCCACGATTCAACAACAAAACTTAAAAGGATATGAGGACGTTCCACTCAAACCGTTTGATGTTAGCATTGAATCTTTAGGACATGCTTTATTAGGTAAAAAACTCTTCGAGACATTAACAAACAGCACTAAAGAAATTACAGATAAGGACATCGTGTTCCTAACAAGTGCAAAAACTTCTAATCCTTACTTAAAGAAACTTCTCTTAGATAACATCAACTATCACATTATTGCACAACAAGAAATACCGGCACTAATCGCATTATTCAAACGAGATAACGGAGCCCGACCGACAATACTAGAAACACAAACGTTTTTAAAAAACTCTAGTATGAAAAATGATGCCCTTGTTAAAGGTATCCTAGCACTACAAACACCAAACAAGTCACTGAGTACTCGCATGTCAATTCAACTACTGACTTTATGGTTTGGAGAAAATCAAAACATTATCGCAAAAATTTTAAACAATCGAAAAATTTATAAAGAAGAAAAAAGCGAAATACTTAATGGCTATATTCGTCAATTACTTTTAACTCGTAAAGTTTTCAATGATCTTGATAGGCTTATTCAAGGACCAATCGACTTAGCTAAGCACGGAGGCACCAATCTTGATCTCGATAAATATCTTGATGATAACAAGAAAGCAAACACCGAATTAAAGGGCCGTGCCCTAAGAAAAATAAGAGTGGGAACAGATCCTAACTATCATATAAACTTCTCATATGCGGCCGAAGCCGATGTCCTCAATAATATTAATGTATGGAAACGGGATGCCACAACACTTGAAGGTGAGGCGGATATTCCTTTCACCACGTTTGATACCTATGATTCATATAAAAAAGGTCTAAAGTTAATGAGTGAAAATATTATGAACTATGCTCTGTTTGGCAGAGTGCCTTTAGCATATTCAGGCAACGAAAGAAAAGCAGTTAATTTATTACTAAAACAATTAAACAGCGCCCTCAGAGGAAAAAATCCTAATGAGATTAAACAAATATTTAAAACACTCGCCTCGTATGGTATTAACTTCAGACAACTACAACGAGGATATGCTCGAATCAAGGCCACACTATATCTATTAAACAACGCTCTTAAAGTTAGCCACCCTAATAAAGAAGAACTACATACTCAAGATGTTTCCTGGTTAAAAGAAAAAGAAACATTGATGGTATTCCTCGATCAAATGCAAGTAAAAGAACTCAAGGAGCGATTCATTAAAGATATTCGTGATGATTTCGTAGCGTCCTTCATTAAGGGACAATATGAAGATGATGATTACATATACATCAACGACGCTGAAGAAAATATCGAAGTATCAAGAAGCACAGGTCAAGACATGCTAAATAATGCCATGTTAGATGATGTCACTTTAAATGAAGTGAATAAACTTGACAATATAAAAGCAGAGTTTGTCTTCGACACGTTGAACAAACACAACACCGTAGAACCTGATGCCTACATTTCCGTAGAGAATTATATAAAAGACATCATTAATATGGTCGGTTCCTTGTTTAAAAATATTGAACAAACAAAGGACATCAAGATTGAAGAAGTCGAAGATGGAGATAAAAAACAAAAAGCATTAACAAGCCTTGTTTTGCGGGAAGGGTTTGATTTTGATGCAATTAACAAGATGTCTGAAAACATTTCTAATGATAACAACGTTAAAGAAAGACTAGAGCAAGATTTAGAAAATAGCAAATCAAAGCTCGGTAAACTTTTAATACAAATGTCAATCAACGAAACGTTATTAAGAAAACTTAAACGTAAAAAAGATTTTATTTCGACCGGTGCCGGCAATAAAAAAGAAATCCTTAAAGCGCTACAAGAGTCAATCGCAGATGCCGAAACAAAATTTAAGGAACAAAAGACGTCGTTACTAACTGCCGTCATTTATGAACATGTTGGTAATCTTATCAAATTATTAAAGACAAAAGACGGATTAGGTATCACCGATGTCGTCAACGACCTTCAACCAAAAACCATCACAGCAAAAACTGTTGATCAGTTACAAACTACGAACATCATGAATATGGATAAGTGGCAAGTGCCCTTCTTAAATATGGTAGAGTTCGCACGTATAGGAGACTTCAATGACCCTAAAAATAGACCTAAGGACCCTAAAAATAAATCTGCGTTTGATTATGAAATGATGTATGACTGGTACATTCATAGTAATTATGTGCTTACAAAAAGCATGTATGCTTTTGATGATGAAACACTAGCCAATCGTTTACTTAGTGTCATTCGTAGAACCGATAAATCCTTTAATACTAAAGGAAAAATGTACAAGTTAATGCATCGTCCTAACACTAGGTTCGAAACACTAGATGATTTAAAAGATTTTCTTAAAGACCTCGCTGAAGGAAACACAAAAGACGTTTTGATATTTAATAAAAGAGAATATAAAGATATCGAAGCGATGGTAGTTTGCCTCCACAAAGATATCCCATCCTTGTTTGATACGGATAAACAAATAAAGGTCAAAGCACTAACCGACATAACAAACAAACAGACCGACGAACTTTATATTGTTGATAACAAATACTACACTTGGAATGGTGACCACTTCATCGAACAGTTCGGCATCGATCAATTTATTACTCCAACTTTAAAAGAAATAAGAATCAATGGTCCCAAAGATTTACAAAAAATTCACGAACACTTAATAGACGCCGCCGTTAATGGTAAAGAAGACGAACAATTTAAAATTGGATTTACCAATAAAAATGATATGTTATCGGCAATGGAACAGGGTTATCGTGGTTGGGAAACTAAAGGTAAGTTCGCGCCTCTGATGGGTACTTTATTATATGCACAAAAATTATTAATGCGTCTATCTTTCGGTTTCTTATTCAGAAATGCCGCCGATACTTTTAATCAATTTATAAGTCAATTGATTGAAGAACAAGGCGTCGGTGTTTTAACTAATAAAGAAGTAATACGATACCTAGGTATGACTTTCAAAGTTTATAACATGTATAAATACGTTTCCGAAGAAAGAATGCAAACTCTTGCCGAAATTAAAACAAACTACGAAGACTTACAGGCTCTAGTATTGCGTGGTTCTAAAGATACCGCAGCAATACAGAATAAAATCGAAGCCATTAAGGATCGTTTAGAGAGTTATGTAATACTAACAAAAAATCTAAATGAAACTGAAACAACTTCCACTATGAAACGCAATATTCCAAAGGCGGAAGCCCTTTTAACACGCGTACAACAAGTAATAAATCAGATAAAGAAAAACCCACAAATGATCAAACAGGCACTTATGCCAATGAAACAAGTTATAACATTCCTTGGTAATATTTCCTTTGCCGAATATTTCTTACTCTATGATAATCAAACTATTAATGGTAAAGACGTAGCTGGCCTTCGTGTTGATGCTTATGAATTAGGTGCCGTACAGAAAGACGGAAAGCGTTATAAAGAAATTAAAAAACTTACTAAGTTGTTAGATCAAGTAAAAAGGGAAGAAGAATATTATGAAGATTTTAAAACAGCCCTGTTTGAAATAAGTGCATTCATGAATACGAACGCCCAAATAGACGTATACAAACAAGAGCAATATAAAGATCTCCGTAAGGTTATTGAATTACACAATGAACTTACTAAAAATCCAGAGGTTGAAAAAACATATGAACAAATCTCAGAAGAGATTGAGAAAGCACGCAACGATGCGAGTACTTTCTTAGGTGGCTTCTTAAAGAATGCTTATCAAAAAGCCTATGAACAAGTCAACGAAGACATTGAAAACGTAGCACGTATTGGTGCTTACCTATTCGATCGAAGAATCAACGGTTATACACATACGGACACCGTACAACGTTCACTTAATCGTTGGTTTAATTATGGACAACGAGATCCGATGGAAATGCGTTTAATCATGGACATCCCTTATCTCTCCTTCCCAATTAGAAGTATTCAAAACTGGATTGGACGCCTTCTTGATCCAAGCTATATGCGTTTTATGTCAGATGTAATCGATGGTATGTATAGTCAATATGCCGATGATGACGGGCAATATGATGAATTTACACAATATCAAATAAATAACGGTTGGTTACCGATTACTAAAAAATGGGGAATCCGTTTTGGTAACGGTGCTTTTGATGTACAAAATATCTTGAATGATACAACCTCAGTCATTTCACAAAGAACAAACCCCTTGTTACGTGGAATCCAAACACTTTTAGAAACTAAAGATCTTGCTCAAAGTTTAAAGGCACTAGCAATAACCGGTGTAATAACAAGAGTATTAAATGGTGTGTCTGGATTAAGTGGCACTCGAAGTATAATTCAACGAACACCAATAATTAATAATTTAGTGTCTGATAAACCTAGCAGTCCTGGAACAACTGTATCATTTTTATATGACATAAACTCTGATTATAAAAAATACACACCATATAAATACCGTTATCCTAATAATGGACGTTATGCTAAATATGAAAATATTTATCGTGATTGGTTCAATAAATATGGACGTATGCGTAAGCCTAAGGTTGATCCAATGTCTATAGTCAAAGATATCCAATGGCGTCAGTATGTAAGATGGCGTCAAAGCAATAGAAAATAAGGCCCCACAGGAATTTTAATTCCCATGAGGCCCTATTACATCCACACATACTTTTATAAAGGAGAAACTTTATAGCAGATAATAGTAGTGTGGACGTTCTACCAAACGATATTGGTAATTTTAACTACATGATCGATTTCTTCAAAGTTATAACTTTCGGGACACACCCCGTAGTTATCACTAAACCAGATATCAATCATATCTTTTGTATCAAGTACATCAGATAGAACTAAAGATGCATCAATCGAAATTTTAGAAGGATATGTTACTTCTATTTCTTGATCCAACATTTCAATAGTAGTTTCAGTTTTCATTTAATGGCTCCTTTGTTGTTAAATATAATTTTAGTACAGTGTAATAAGAATTTTCCGGAATAACAAAATCAATTGAAGTAATTTCATTTACTTCAATCTCTTCGGTATCAACATAATAAGCAATATTATCTTTTTTTAACTGTTTATTATATCCGGTGACTCTAATCGATATTAGTTCAACCTCAGAATATTTTTGCAATAACAAAAACTTTCTTATTGGCTGTTGATTAACATAGATTGAATCTATGTTAGTAGTATCATAAATTTTTAAAAATTCACCAACTGTCATACATGCCCCTCATTAACTAATTGCATCACATCCTTTCCGAGTTGCTCTGGAATGCTATCTAGTTGATCATCAAAATACCAGAAGCCTTCTACTAAATCATACCAAGTTGGGTGTTGTTTGATTAAACTTTTAATCTTACTATACCAAACTTGAATATCTAATCCTAACTCTTGACTAATGAATTCAATCGCGTGTTCTAAACATTCATCGGCACCTTCCATAAATATCTCAACATAATTTTTAAGAGTGGGATCATAACATGTTGATTCAGATACATCATATTTTAATTTATCTTCATCATTAATGAAGTGTCGACCAGTTTGTACACAAATAAAAGCACACCCAGGTTCATATTCGCACCAATCCCACTCAATGGATAGGTCTTTCTTTTTCATAGCAGTAAGTAGTTGTTTACGTCGTTTAAAATATTCTGAAGATGTCATTAGTTCTTTTAATTCATCTGTATAAGAATCTTCTCCACTCCAATCATGAAGCCGTTCTAAATTAGTTTGGAATGTCCAACGACCACAACCATAAAATGATAATTCTTCTCCATTACTTAGTGCTTTATGTGCATCATCAAATCCTTTTTTATTATTAACATCAAGTTCATTAAAGTGTGTAAAGTAATTATGACCATCTTGAGTCATTAAAACATAAAGCAAATTAGTGATATCGGTACTATCCCAATTACCATTGATGCTCATGTCTCCATAAACATCACTGATATTTGCCATTAAAAGTTACCTCATGTTCAATAAAATTTAATGAATACCATTCGGTACCTTGAGAATGACAATCATTACATTCCCACTGATAAGAAAGTTGTGTGCCTTCAATTTCATAACCATGATAGTCTAAATCATCGCTACCACAAACTGGACAAATTCCTTCTTGTTGTTTATTAGCCATTCTTTTTTCCTCTCGTTTTTAAATATTTAGCTAGTATAGTAAGTTCTTCGGCCGCACTAATTAATGTTTCTGCATACTGAACATATTCATATTCATCATCATCGAAAACAAGAAATACATATTCAGCAATTTCTTTTAAAGAATTAATAGTTGTTTCAATATCTTCAATCACTGGTTTCGAAACCATCTGGGATACCCTCCTTTCTAGGTGTCGGCATACTTTCAAATCTAAATGTTTCCTTAAGCCATTTAAAAATATATTTTATTTCTGCTTCACTACAATTTACAGAATCAAAAATACCCCAATCATCTAGAGTAAACATTACGTCCTCGACACTTTGAGCGATAATCTTACCGTCGACTTTTTCTTCATAATCCACGAGCATTAATCCTTTTTTTACACAAAGATTTCCTTGTGTGTTTAAAAGAGTAGGATCTGTTTCGATTACTTGGTTATCATTATCTTGATAGACAACGATGTAATCCATCTTCGCACGATCAATAAGTCGTTGTAAAAGATTGATAGCTTCTTGTTTTTGCTTTTCTTTTGTCATCTTATAATTTTCCTTCATAAAGAAAGGCAGACTATCGGTGGTCTGCCAGCACCATTGGATTTATTTTTGTTTAGATTTAATCTCTTCAAGTAATGCCGTTTCAATTTTAAGTAAATCTTCGAGCGGAATATCTTGAAGCTTGCGACCTGATAACTGTAGTTGAATAAACTGAATAAGGTTTTGTGTCTTAGCAAGATTACGAATCTTATCAACAACATCTGTTACAGTTCGTGTAGGTAACACAGCATCAGCAATAAACAATTCATAGATTTGTCTACCAAGTTCCGGTGTTGCAATATCATAAATGGGATCAAGGCCTGGCACTCCTTTATCAACAATTAGAGTATGACTCATCTTGTCAATATTGAACACGATATCAAAATCATATTCAACATTATCACGAAGTTCAGGTTTTAATCCATAAGAACGAGGTGATTGTTTACCTTTATCATTAGTTACTAATGCAGTATCACTTTTAGCACGAGCAGTAGTAAGTATATGTTTAGATGAATTAAGAATGACATCTAACATTTTATTAAATTTCGCAGTAAAGTCTAACCAATTGGTATAACTATTACCACCTTCTTTATCCTTCGCTGCCTTCTGATCAAGGATGCCACCTTCCTTAACCCAGAAGTGTGTTAATGAATCTACAATGATTACATCAACTTCAGGCATAGTATCTAATTCTTGAATTAGTGCATTAAGTTTTTCGGTAAAGTAGGGTGGTTCAATTTTAAGATAGTTATATAAACCAATCTTATTATATAAAGCACCTCGTCCGAATTCAGTATCAATTAACACAATGTGTTTATACGCTTCTTCTTCTGTGCAGTTGCGAATGGTTTGAATCATACCGTTTGCCAGATAAAGAGAGCTAAGTGTTTTACCACTATAAGTTGGACCATAAGATAAAATCTTGAGTGGCTTCAAGATTTTCTGGGCCGGTTGTAAAGTAATTGGCATATTAATCCTCCTTGATTAATTTATTCTTTTTAAAAAAACGCTTGAGTTTTGCATAGTTTTTTGAACTAGATGCATGGTAATATACAATTGAATTTGGTGGGATTTCTTGATAATGTTTTATAGGTAAAAGCATTTCTTTAATAACTTTATAGGTTTTAGGCATTAAATAAATGACATCATGTGGATTCTTTTTACGGGACCACTGCCATAATAAATAATATAATTGATTTCCATTACGAACTAATTGACTACGTCCGAACACATGACGTGCATGAATATAGCCATGTCGTATTTCATCAGGCACCATATTAAATTACTCCAATAAGCCAACAACTATTCCAGCCACGATATCCGGATTGAGGATACATATAAACTACTCTACGTTCAAGAAGTGTAGGATCATTTGGAGAATAATATTCATTTGTTTTTTGATTAATAACAGTTACGGCTGATTCTAAAATTTCACCAGGTTTTTTATTTTTGTATGATTTTGCATACTTTGGAAATAAATAAATTAATTGTTTATATTTAATTTTCATAACCCTCCTAAAGGGGGATAGTTAATCCCCCTATTTTTTGATACGCATTTTAATGCCATCTTTAGTAGTTGTTTCTTTCATAAGTTTTTCAATATCACCTCCGGTGTCTTCAACATATTTTTTAACAGCACCATTGTCTAATGACTTACGAATTTGTGGTGCTGTATAAATTAAATCAAATTCAGATGAACGATAGAAATAATCTTTCTGTTTAATCATTTCTTCTTTAACCGAATTAAGAACTGTATCTCGTTGTTTTTCTAACTCGTCAAGTACTGCTTGATGAGCTACAATTTCTTTTGATAGTTGTGATAATAATTGAACATCAGCATCACTAATAACTTTAGTTGTCTTCACATACACAAAGTCTGGAAGACCTTGAAGATTGGTTTCAAGTAATGCTTTGACTTGATCATAGTCAACCGTATAAACATCTTTAACATAAAGTTTACCGGCAGTGAAATGATATACTTTAAGTTTATTAAAGTAATAATTCATAATGTCGCCACCAGTTATTAAGAAATTATAGATACTTAATTGCCAAGCAACCGTATCTAAATGTAGTGACGAAGTAGTTTTAAAATCAGCAACAATATGTTCATTATTTAAATCATATTGAAAGTCAATAGTGCCAGCAATTTTATAATTAGTATCATAATATAATTGTTCGGATTTAGCTTGAGTCAAATCAATGTTAGACATCGTAATATATTTATTAAATAGATCAACCTCATTCATTAGACCTAGCATAGATTGGTCCCCACCAACAAATAGTTCTAATGCCTTATGAATTGCTCTGCCTCGTGTAGCAGCCTTCTTTAGCACAGCATCAGGTATACCTGTGTAATCAGCAGACAAACCATACTTCTTTAGTAATTGGGTAACGCTAGTATAGACCTGATTGTTATGAACATACTCATGTTTTTCTTCATTAAACTCCATTATTTTTTCTCCTTTTGTTTCACATAATCTTTATTGACTTGTGCTTCTGGTTTATTTCTTAACTTTCCTTTACGATAAGGTTTAATAAAAATTATTTTTCCGTTTGATAAGTGTCGATAATGACCTCTAACTCCCCAACAAGGACAAGTTAAGTGTTTAGATGGAATAACATTCTTAATACTAAGACCACTTCTAATCATATAAATATTTCTTAATTCAACTTCTCGTCTCTTTGATTGTTTATCAATTTTAAAATGTCCTGGTTTCACATTATTCCTATCAACAGTAAATGATTCTTTCTTCCAGATGGAGGGTAAACATAAGAGTGCCTTACATAATATCTCTGCTCCAAAGATAAACCCCGTATATATTGTTATTGATTTATCTCTTAAGCGTTCATCTACATGATTATAAAATGTCGTAACAACCGTTGATAAATCTTGTATAACGGCTGGATAACTTTCTTCAGTGAAATAGGTATTCTCTTTATTACAAAAATTAACAGCTTGCCAACACACAACAAAATCTTTGTGAATAGTTGTTGCAGTTTTGTTTGTTAACTTATGAACAAATGTCGTGGTCAATTCAGACCTGTCAACATCAAACATAAAATGTATACGATAACCTGTTTCTTCTACATCTAACCAAAAATCAGTAAGAGCCATATCAATGGGCTGTCCGAATTTTTCCTTACCAAAAATAAATGGTATAGATTCTTCTATCTTACTAATCTTTTCTCTAATTTGTCCGAATTGTTTATTAGTTAGTTTGATTGTATCACTCATAATTTTCCTTTCTATAAGAGAAGGGAGAGTCTATATCTCATATAGACCCTCCTAAGTGATTTAATCACCTTCTAATAGTTCAATTAGTTCATAAGCTAAAGACATTGCATGATCGAGAAAAGTTTCGTTACCATTTAGTATATCGGTATAGCCTTCGTAAATCATAGCAAGCTCTGCTTTAATTTCTTCAATACGAAGCATTTGTTTCTTTGTCATTTCCAGCTCTCCTTATCTGCCCAAGTTGTAGTTGTATACTCAACATCAGCAAGTACATCAACAGCACTCATAGAGTAAGACATAAGTTCTTTAATCTCATTAACCTCTTGTCTAAGTTGTGCTTCAGGAATATCAGTACAAGTAAATCCGATTTCATCATGCACAGTAATAAGAAAATTCCAATGAGGTTTATTACGGATGTAATTAAATACTTCGCGAAGTTTTACTAATAGTAAGTCGGCACCGCTACCTTGAACTAACCAGTTCTGTAATTGATGGCGGTTCCTTGAATAGTAACGACGGAAGAATAAATTAGGAATATGATCGGCCGACCAGACACGATTGCCAACCCATTTCTTAAAGGCAACAACACCTGGAAAAGCTTTCTTATAGCCATTGACTAAGGCAAGCGCAGTATCATAATCCACCTTTAAAGCTTCTTGAATCTTAGGAGCGGATGCTCCATAATTAACAGCAAAGTTAGTCATCTTACCAAGCTTACGATAATGATCCCAGTCAGGATGTGTTTCATCGATACCAGGAAAGGCATGCTTAGTAGTAAGACCATGGAGATCTACAGGTTTCCATTCAGTATTAAGATCTTCCTCTAAGTAAAACTTATCACCTATCTTCATACATTTATATGGTGAGAAAGCACGAGCCATATTAAGGTCTGGTTCACCACAAACAATGTTAGTCCATTCACATTGAAGTCGTAACTCCAACTGTGAATAATCAAAGTAGAACATATACTTATCATTATTCGGAACGATAAACCAGGAACGAATGTTGATTTTATCACCGGTTTTTAACTCAAGTGGTTCTTTAGGGAACTGTTGAAAGTCACCTGACAAACGACCAGTAATTGTACCAGCCAGGTTATAATCAGTGAATACTTTAAATTCATTTCCAATAGGCACCATTTTATTTAAGATACCTGTAATATATGTAGTCATATATTTATTCATATTGGAAATATAATCAGCAATTTTAGCCGATGCTGAGAGATGTTGAATCTCATTACGAACATGCTTATCGGCACCAACTAAAGACATGCCTGATTCATATTCATATAACTCTTTAAGTTTAGCGTGTTGACCTATTTTTATTTCTTCCCCATTACGAGGATCAATAATTTTACAGACAGCTAACTCAGCTAATAATTTATTCCGATCATCAAGAACACGTTTTAAATCAACAGACATACCTTTACGTTCCATTATAATAAGAGGCCACACAGCAGCACTAACTCGTTTAAGTGTATCATCTTGACGAATAGAAACTAGTTTTTGGTACCATAATTTAAATAGTCCATGTGTTAATTTAATATCTGTTTCAGCATAAGTGCGTACATTGGCACAGTCCTCAAATGTGGGCGCTCTATTTACCTGTAAGAATGTCTTACGAGCTTGAGCAAGATGTGGATATAAGTGATAGTACTTATTCCAACTATTATAAATTTGATTAATTTCTTTAGTCTCATCTGTTTTAGATAATGACATGTTCCATAAACCTTGATTGATAAAATATTCTTTCATCTTTTGTTTATGAGCACTGACCAAGCGTGCAAGTTCCAATTTAAGTTTATGTTCTTCATCCGCAGAATTGATACCTAAGTATCTTACTGCTAACTTCTTTAATGCAACAAGAAATGTTTTATCTGCTTGATCGTCATGGTTCACAACAAGACGTGCCATAACAGCAGTATCAATATAATTCTTATCAACAAAATAACTTTGTTTGAAACCAGCATTAATAAGCATATGAATATCAAACTTAATGTTATGACCTACAATCGTGGGGATAGTCTGTAATAAATTTTCAAAATGATTACGATCTGCCACGTCTATCCTTGGATCAAAGACAACTGTATTAATTAAATTAAGTTGTTCATCGACTAGTCCATATTGAATTAGAAATGGCTTATCGTTAATGATATTGAGGCCAGTTGTCTCAGTATCAATGATAATATATTTGACCATACTGGCCTCCTTATCTTAGTTTTTGTAAGTTATTATATTGTGCTTTGAATTTATCTTGGCACAATTCAAAAGCATATTCATCATATGATCCTTTAAGAAGTAAAACTGAAATAGTTACTTGGTGTCGCTGTCCTCTTCGACACACGCGAGCATTGGTCTGGATCCATTTCTCTGTATCCCAGATTGGGGAGAACCAGAACATATCTTGGCAATCACTTTCTTGTAGATTAAGACCATGTGCGGCACTAAAAGGACTAAGGATTCCAATTTTTATTTTATTATGATTCCAATCTTCGAAGTCTTGTTTCGTACTTAGAAGACGTGCACCAGGTAATGTTAATAGTTTTTCTTTATCAAAGAGGAACGTATAAAGAATCAAGACAGGTGTAGTAATGGTAGCAAGTTTCATTTGTAATGTCCGAAACTTAATATCATTTAGATGAAATGTCATATCGTGATGATAGACATCACCACTTGCCATCTGATTAATTTTATTAATAAGTTGTGTCTTACTAAAAGCAGTCATTTGTTCGCCATTAGAAAGAGTCATAATGAATTCGTGTTTGAAATGTTTTAGTGTTTCAGCGGTAGCATCATCAGGCTTGATAATTAATTTTTTAATAATAGGTTCCGGAAATAACGCTGTTGGTGGTGCCGGAATACTAGTACATACGTCTTTAATAAGGCTGAGGATCTTATCCGTGGCCGCCAATGAATACTGATAGCGATTATATCCGTTAGGTAATGCAATAGGTATTGCATAATTCTCACGAAATTCAGTGATAGATTTACCAAGCCGTTGACCACCATCAATTAAATAAATAGTACTCCAAACATCTTCGATGTTTTTAGGTGTGGGTGTTGCTGATAATACTATGACATTTTGAATTTTATGTGCCCACTTTTTTAAAAGTTTAAACCGTAATGATTGTGAGTTTTTAAATAAACTTACTTCATCAATGATGAGCAAATCAAATCGATCAATTAATTCTTGGACATCGTGGTGTTCAACAATGCCATGTTTGGTATAACTCTTATGAGCAACACTGGTTGAGTTCTTAATATACCAGTCAAGCATGGCGGTATTCATACCTAAGATATCATAAGGACGTTCAATAATTTCAAGACGTTCTTTTGGAGTTTGATTACCAGTAATAGATTCATATTTAATTTGACCAGGATACCACTTTTTTATTTCAAGTGGCCAAGAAGATTCAATAACATTCTTGGTACTAATCAATAATGTTTTAGGTTTACGTGGAGCGGTTATGATTTTATCAAGACACATTTTAGTTTTACCATAGCCAGTATATAAAAGATAAGCATGTTTCATAGCCGATCCTCCTTTCAATTAATAAAATACCCAAGGCTGTACAGAATTGATTACGCATTTAACTTATCAAGCAATGCTGCCAAGATAAGCACCTTAGGTAGAATGTTTTAAAATATTAAACTTTAAAAGGGTAAGTCAAGTGTTTCGATAACTTCTTCTGTAATGTCTGTGTTATCAATAACAGGAAGGGTACCAAATCTAATAGCATGTTGTTGTTTACCAGCATTTTTCCCAGACTTACTAACATAATTATATATAGTAATTTTATAAGTGTTGCCAAGTGCACTATTAGCAATGGCAAGTAAAGTAGTATTATCATCAACCGGAATTGTAGCTAATGCCTTAATCCAATTAATAAGATTGGCATCGAGATCAGTCGTATCTTTAATGAAATAGTTATAGAAGAAGTTATATTTTTTCTTATCAATTTCAACAGTAATATATTGATAAGTTTCTTCCTCGACAAATCCAAGAATCTTGGCACGGTATTCTCCGGCCGGTAGGATTTCAGTGTTAGCACCTTCTGGTGTTTTGGCTGTTGCCAAATCTTTTAGTAAGACATCTTTTAAACTAGGTCTATTGCTCATGTTTTTCTCCTTTCTGAGCTTTTAACTTTTTATATTGTTCAACTTCTTTGTAGTAACCTCCATAAAGAAGTTGTGACAATTCAGATAAGTTCGCAATGAAACTATTAATAGCCGCATTGCGTACAGTAATTGCACCATTGACATACTCGACCACGATATACTCGTGCTCTTGATTGCCAATGGTAAACTTGTCAATGAAAATCCGACGAATGGAATTCCATTTCAAAGCGACGATGCATTCACAAATCTTCGCGAATGTTTCATATTCAAAATCTGTCATGATTGAATACCTCGTTTCTGAGCTTTCTATATACCGTGTTTTACACGGATGATAGCTAATAAATCTTTCGCTTCTTCGAGCGATAGACCGTCGACAAACTTTTCTAAACGTGAAGTTTTGATCTGAACAGTAGGAACAAATACTGGCGTATTAGCAACAAGTGTTTGAAAGTCCTGAGCTGTATGACCATACTTAATAAAGTAATCATTAAGATCTTCCTTATCAGCAAGGCCAAGATCAACTACCTTAACCTTACATTTAAAACGTTCACTTAATATAAGCGCATCTTGAATGGCACCTTCACGACCAGCATCGTCACAGTCATAGACAATGACAATGTTCTTATTCATAAAGTTAAGACCACCAATGATGTAAGTCTTAGCACCGCCAATCTTAGCGACGGCATTTTTAAATCCCATCGACTTAGCAGTAAGCATATCTTTTTCACCTTCACAAATAAGTAAAGATGAATAAGCAGTATCATCATAGGGAGTAACCATACCACCAATCATCGTGGAATCATACTTATACTTTGGTGCACTAGCATTATGATTAGGAAGCATTGGACTATTAAACCAAGTATTGGATATGGTAATCCCATTCCAAGTATGGCGATACATTAATTTTCCTGTTGATGAACAGAAAAAATATTTATTGATAACATCATCAGCCAGACCAATCTTATGTAGATAGTCTAGTTGATAGTCCACTAATGATCCTTGAGCATACTTAAAGGATTGACTCTTTTCTAACGCGTTACGAATTTTAGTAGCACGTTCAAGTCCAACACCAAAATATTTAGCAATGAATCCTACTTCATCATGGGCTTTTTCACCACAAGCAAAGCAATGAAATTCCCCATTAGGACCGATGCCAGCACTCATAACAGTATCGTCATGAAAAGGACAAAGTACTTGTCCAGTATCTGTTCCAAAGACTATATCATAGATTATCATACACTATTATTATACTCCTTTTCACAGTTGAATGGAAGATAATGTCCTATTTATATTGACAATATCTTCTGGTGTGTTGATAGAAACTCCGAGCAATCCAGGTTCAACTGGAGCAGTAACAGAGATAACGAAAACATTTTTTAATAGCGCCATGATATTATCACGATGCATTAAATCATAAAGATCACCATCAGTGACGATGATGTTTAACCATTTGTCACTAAGTTGTTGCGTAATGACATCAGCAATGGCACTACTATTAGTACCACCACTTAGTTGGTTATAAATAGGATTAGCTTCATAGACAGATGGAACATTAGAAGAATTTTCCCAAGGAATATAGGGGACTTCAACAATGCTAATATCACCAGAACTATAAAGATAATAAGTTATATTGACAGGAATATCTTTCATCAACTGCTCACATACTTGATGCATTAAAGTATGTCGGTTGCCTTCAGTGCTACCACTAATATCGCGGTAGATAGCAACGTTCATATAAGTATGTTTACGTTTACGAAAGAGTACCTGATCAATGAGTCGATTAGGATTATAAAAATTAGGAACAATTATTTTATTTTGTATCGTAGCAGTTGGACGATATTTATTAGTAAATAAACCATCGATCGTATACTGATCCGCTTGCAGACGTTGGGACATATCTAAGATTTCTTTATTGATTAAAGTATTTTCTTGTACCAGTTCATCTTTAAGTAAATCAGTTGCCGTTTTAACATGATATCTTTCGACATACTCAAATGTTGGTCTACCAACAATACCACTATGATCTGAATAAGAACCAGTTTTATCTTTAGAATCTATTGGATCACCCTTTGGTGTTGAATCACCTTTTTGTGTTGAATCTTTATCCGGATCACTTCCAGTTTCGACAGGTTCTATATGAGCTACAGGTGTAGTAAGTGCTGGTAGTGGTTGATCATCAGCAAAGATTCCTTTAGTTACACACCAGTTATAAAATTCAACAAGAGTTTGTGCAAACTTGGTATCGTTACTTGGTCTCATTGCTAAGTTAGTTAATACACCATGACCAAATGGTATGGTTTTATAATCACGCATTGTAAGTAACTGCGTGAGATAAGTTTTAAAAGTAACCTGATCCATATAAGATAATGCCGGTGTTGGTGCCTTATAGACGTACCAATAGTTAAACGCGTATTCGATGCGTTTGATGTCATATTCTGGGGGCATTTTAAGAATACAACTCATGACATCATTTAAGTATTTATGTTCAACTAATAGACGAGACTCAATATAAAAGTCTTCAATCCAGTTAAACAGATGCTCATAACTTTTTTTCCACTTTAACGGACCGGCATCAATCTTTTGCCACGTCTCAATGAATCTAAAGTAACCTTCGGAATAAAGTAAATGGCCAAGCTCATGGTAATAAACCACAAATCGTGGTAGATTAAGAGCAGCAAAAGCATCCATTAATTGTGACGATAATACAATAGTATTACCGTCATAATAATTATTACCTTTATTATCCTTATCTATCTGAACAGATACAGGATGATCAGGCGTTGAATAAAAATTGTTAGTAATAAATTCAAGTACATGGGCAAACGCCCACTTCTTTTGTTCTTCGGGATTTAATAAAACAAATTCTTCTTGTTTCATAATTGATTTAATAGTTGTGTTAATTGAAGAGTATCAAGTAATTTATTATCAATATTCTTCATCATACATAGACCATAAAGGTGGTTCTTAATGGCTGTAACATTATTAAATCCGTGTAACATTTTAATTTGTCTAGTCCCGAAAACACTAAGCAAACCTAATAGTTTATAAATAGAATAAAGGTTAGTTACCCATTTAATATCCACACCAGTCCATTTGGCAAGGGTAGTAGTTGGCACGGGTTCAAACCAACGAAGCGCACTTCGTGAAAGGATCGCGTCAGGAACAATACTGATTCCTTTATCCTTATCATTAAGAGTAATAATGAACTTGCAGTTCATGTTTTTTGTATATAATTTACCGTTATATTCAAAGTGGGTAGATGTATCATCAAGGATAGGTTGCATAGTTTTCATAGCACCAGTACCCATAGTATTCCACTCATCCATAATAATAATTTCACGGTCAGTACCACTAAGTTTTTTGATGGCCAGCGATTCATCGAATACTGGTTTACCATCTACTAGATGGAAGTCCTTCATGAATGTTTCAAGGTTCATGTCCTCATTACACATTTTAAAGAGTGGAGTAATACCACAGTCCTTGGCAATCTGCAATGCGGTATAGGTTTTACCAGTATCTGGCTGACCTATGAACATTGACACCCTTGGTAACCTTAGGAATAAATCCTTCGGTAATTTATCTTGCTGTTGCTTAGGTAATAGAACAAGACGTTCATATACTTCGGCTGTTTCTTCGACTGTAGTTAATGGAATATGTAATGACTCCGTTAGCACATCGGTATAATACCGATGGCCTTCCGCACTTACAACTTTAATTTCTTTATTATCAATTGCCGTTTTAATGGCAGTCATGATTTCATTAATCCTTGCTTTGTCCATTTTGTAATTCCTTTACTTTGTTTGTTAATTCGTTTATTTCGATATCATGTTGAGTAATAATATCGTTTAATTTCTCAATTAATTCTGTTGCTTTTGCAAGCAACTTTAGAATTTCATTCATAATAACCTCCTAAAGAGGAGGGGATATGCCTCTCCCCAGTATGTTATTTTTATTTACCACGAAGAATCATAGATAAATTGATTTTCGTTAGGATGATTCTTTAAATAATTTTCAATTACATCTTTAGCCTCAAGCAATGATTGGAAATACCAGGATGTATACTCAGTACTTCCAAAGAAGAAACCTGATTGTGTTGGTAACAACGTATCAGCAACCTCCTCATCATATTCAACAGCTAGATCTATAAAATGATCTATTCTTTTTCCATCCGCTTTGATAGAATATCCATTACTAAATCGTTTAGTAATTGGTTTATCGAACTTAGTGGCAAGTATTGTATCGATACGTTTTAATAAATCCTCAATGGTGTTACGGGAAATAATATAAGGTCCCGTCCATTCTGTGGTTTCCGGTGTAGATTCACCATTTTCACAAAAGAATCTGTGGAAATGATTTTCTTTACGCCAATAAATAATTTCATTGTCATTACTATCACGTAGCCACGCGTCTAATCCCATATTATTTTGCTCCTTTTCAGTTTATTGAATGTTCTAATTGCCATACGCAATTTTTCTTTTAGAATGGTAATACTATTATCTTCGTCAAGTGTTTTGATGATGGCATAGTGTGGCGATCCATCGTATGGCACAACTTTCCATAACTTAATGTTTGGTGCTTCTTTGATGATGTAGAACTTGGTTTTCTTTGCGTTGTGTAGGGCTTCAAGATTAATCATTTCTCTCTGCTCCAATCTAATCTTTGACCGCAGTCTGGACAATAACTACTTCTTTCCATAACATTATATCCTTTACAATTAGGACAATTATAAAACCAATCACATTCAGTTGTTAAATCAACTTTCATCGGTTCATTTCGTTTGAGGGCTTGTTCAACAATGCTGGCATCTTTTTTTTTAATATTTTTCGTCATCCTCAATTCTCCTTCTTGACTAAATGGTGGACCTTGCAGGATTCAAACCTACAACTAACCGCTTATGAAGCGGATACTCTATTCGATTGAGTTAAAAGTCCATTTGGAATTTAAGCGCCTACTATAAATGTGGTACCCAAACTAATGTATTGTACAGCAACGCTGTTTTTACGCGAGTAGTGCACCTAGTTTTGAAACTTATTGCTAAATTTCTTAACCGTTATTGCACTAGTATACTCCCGGCGCTTAAATAGAATCTTGCCGTTGCCAACGCGGACTTTCACAAATTGTTGTTGGGAACCGTATGATTGATCAGATCATAGCCTAACTACTTTACCCCTAGTCAGGTTGGGTTAGCCCATTGCCTTTGCGTTGGGTCAGTTTCGGTTTTAACCTGGCTTACTGTTGCCATGAAGAACGGTTTTATTTTGAGTTTATTAAACTTCTTCAACAAAGGAGGCACTGGCTTTATTAAAAGCTTCAAGAGGATCTCCGTTTGGATTATCTCTCATTTCAACAGCTTTAACATACTTTCTGAAACGATCGGATCCCCATTCGCCTTGAGTGTGTTGTTCTATTTCTTTAATGGTATAGAATTCTTTAACAGGGAGTACAGTTTTCTCTAAAAAGTATTCAACACCTCTTGTACAGGCATTAGTTACTTCTTTATAAAGCTCGATGCATTGATCTTTAGTCAACTTATCATCTACTTTATACTTAGAAAGTATCTCATCGGGAAATCCATCCCAGGACAACTTCCTATTAATGTTCTCTAATGCTTGTTTAATACTATTACTATGAGATGAAACAACAATTCCGTTATGATTAAAGGAAACAAGATACGCATTATTATAATGCCAATTGCCATTATAAAGTTTATAAATAGTAAATTCACCTATAGTTTTTTTATTGCTATATCCTGCAAGATATCCGTCCCTGTATACACAATAACCATTATCAAAACCTTCGGTATGGATATCTAAATCTAATCGATTGATATAGTTCATATAAATCCATGCATTCTGTTTAAACCTTGTCAAAGTGAAGGTCTTAGGTGATGAGGGCTTTGAGACGGTGTGTTTAAGTTTGGCGCGAAAAGTATTAATCACCGTACCTTTTAAATGGTTTTCGGTTCCAGAATAAATTAAACTAAAGGATAAGTTATCAATTATTTTCCCATTAAGATATTTAAAATCCTCGTACTTTTTCCAGACACCAAAGGATAAATTAATAGGCTGTTTAGAATTGAACTGTTTTTTAAGAAACTTAGGTCCAATCTTTTTTATACACGGCGCTTCTAAAGATTGAATCAACGTTGTGCTAAACGCATTAGCATCAACAACACATTCATATAAGCTTAAAGATTCGACATTAGATCCAGCCATAAACTTATCATTAATAGTTAGATTACTAGCGTTAACACTTTTAATAGTGCATTTAGTGGCAGCCCTACCAAGAAATACACAATTAGTTAAATCTAACTTTACAAAATTTTGCTTAGATAAAAAATTATCTTCACAAATAAATAATTGTTCAAAAGAATCCTGATAAGACATTAGAGTTAGTGACTCCACTTTAGTTTTAGAAAGAAATTTATTAGATAAATAAATATTTTCTGATGGAAGCGACAAGGATAGTGATTTAAGTTGTTTGCCTTTTAAAAAGTTTTCATCAACAGAGCGAAGATTTTGAACCCCTAACTTATTAATCTTATTCTTAGAAAATAAATCTTTAATAAGATCAAGGCCTTTACCATCAATGTGAAGGTCTTCGAAGTCACAATTTTTAAAGACTTTATTAAAAGCATCAACACTAAAATTATAGATAATAACTTTACCCATAAAATGAACATTCGAAAAAGAGATCCCTTTCGTTGGCAAAACGGAGAAGGTATAACTGTCTTCTAAAATAACCTTGTTTTTCATTTGTTTCTCCTATAAAAAGAGGGAGTATTAACTCCCCCTTCTTTATTTAAATACGATAGCCAGAGAATTTTAATTTCTTATTGGCTTCTTCTTCGTCTTTCAGTGTTTGGTATTCTTGCCAAGCTTCACATGTTTCACGACATCCGACACAACGTTGAGCACATCCTTGACATGGGGCTTTTATTTTTGAAGTGCTAAAATTAAAATTACTCATGACATGTCTCCTAAACTTTTTTCATAGTCTTTATCTTTAATTAGGCGAAGCGCTTGTGCTGCGGCAATGGATTCGTTGAATCCAATCGCAAGTAGCGTCGTAAATGTTTCTTCAAATTCATCTTGAAGATCAAGTTTTATTGCTTCATTTAAACCAACTTCGTATGGAGACTCTATTAGCTCGTCTCCAAGATTGTATTCACTACAATAGATTCGGGATGATATATCATCGAATCTATTTTGGTCTTCTTGATTTAAGAAGATCACAAAGGGTGGTCGAAAGATTCTTTTTAACTCTTCAGGATAATTATCGTCTATAATGGTAATGTAATCACCCTTAAGAGTATTAATTGTTGCTTCAATTGTCTCATAAGAGGCATCTTCTTTAGTTTTTATTGCGTTACACATGTCGTCCCAGTTTTGACTATATTTAACAGCAAGATAGGCTAGTAAGTTGCGTGCTTTAATTAACATAACTTTCTCCTTTATTTTATTGTGGAGGGGGGAAAAAGGATTATCCTTCTCCCTTCCTATATTATAGCTAATTATTTTACAAATATGGCATTAAATAATTTATTTAACGCTTCGTCTTTAGTAGGACTTTCAATAATTGGATGACTGAAGTCATAGTCAAAATAGGTTCTAAGAACCTTATGGCTTTTACTGAAGACTTCGACGATGTCGGCTTCCTTCTTCTCCGGGTCAGTTATAATTTTGAAGAAAAAGTTCCAGCCATTCGGTTCTTCTTTCGTAGCTTTTGGTTTGCCTGTAACCATACTCATTGTCTGACACATGATAGCAATCTTGGCACTGTGGCTCATGTTTTTGGAAAAGTTTGGATGTTTGACAAGAGCTTCTTGCCATTGGTCTAGTAAGTTCATTTCGTTATTTTCTCCTTAGTGAACTATTTAATAATAAATATTACCTTGTTTAGTATCTTCATCATAATCATATGATTTAACTATTTTGTCCATGTGTTTATTTGGAAACCATCTCATCCACAAATCCTCGTCATCAATATAAAAAACTGCAACTCTCCATCTCCCATCCTATATAATCCATGTGGAATAACTTGGTGTCTCATTGAGTAGAAAATTAAAAATAGTGATTGTTTTGTTTGGTTTTTTATTCATATTGAACTTCTCCTTTAATTAATGGTGGACCAGGCGGGAATTGAACCCACGTTCTCATAGAGATATTACACTCATAGAGTCTACTCTTTATCTGGCCCAGATGTTAGTTTTTTTCTGTGGTTTAAAAGAATGCAACTATGTAATTCTTTAAGGAGGCGGAAGGATTAAACTAACAAACCATAATCCCTCCTATTAAGGGATTACTGATTAACTAAACTAAAGTCATAGTGATATAATCGCCTGGGCGGGCGTGTTTTTCTAACTTCTCAAGATTACTTGAACTCATTAGAAGACGTTTTTGTTTTGTGTGTAAATGATATTTTACACGTTTGGATTTTTTCATGGAACTGTCCTTTCTTTAATTTGTGCATAGTGCACAATTATAACTTTCATTGGTTGGTAGGGATTATTTAAACCAACACCATCAACCATGCATTTTCGGCATGCTGCCAGCTGGATTCAATCCAAAAAAAGGACCATGTGTGTGTAATCCTCTTTGCTGAAAGCATACAAAAAAAAAGAAGAATAGGTTTCCCTATTCTTCCTCGACTGTAAGTCGAACTGCTCCGGTTGGGACCGGACGGTCTTCCGGGTTTTGCAAGAGCAAATCGGGATGATAACCATCGTAACACAATCCCTGGATTGGACGGTCTCTTCCTTCGCTATCTCTCATAGTGAAGGTGATGGATTGTTCGTCTTTATACGAAACATTCCCATCGGCGTCGGAGACACGGGTCGAAAACATTAGATTGGTTCTCACATCAACCAACGGTTGAACTGTAAAAACAAGAATCTTCTTTTTTGCCATAAATAATTTCTCCTTTCATAGCAATATGGTTGTTCGTACTGGTGTCGTCGTGTAGTCGGTTAAATCCTTCGACGAAGTGGGGCGGGAGTGCTGGCATGGACGAACCTCCGCAGGTGTGCTTGGGTGTGGTTGGGATAACCCTAGAATCTACATACTTAATTAACGAACCATTTTGTATGACTAAAGCGTAAACCTAATTATATGAGAATAACTAATAATGCTCACGAGGGTCAACCACGAACATTACACTAAAGTGTAATGCGTTTAACGGCAAGCCTACGCCCTGACGGGTTCTTATGGTTGTGGCGCGTCCTTAAATGGTCGCTGACGCGATGTCGGTTTACTACTAGAAGGGGGGGTGGTTCTTAAATTGAAGGTATTGGATTTAGGGTAATATATATAAATATATATTAATCATCCAATCAAGGGCCTCCTCAAGGGTCTCCTCAATGATTTCCATCTAGAACTCAAGAGCATACTACACATACTACCTAGCATACTACCAAAAAAAGCTCGATCTAATCGGACTAAGTAGTAAGTGTAGTATAAGTAGTATAGTAAAACATTTCTTCCACAAACTTAGTCTATATACTATATATATATATATATAGCTATTTTGTGGGAACTCTATAGGGGTAGGGCAAGCATACTACACTTACTACTTTTGTCGATGTAGTCGACATAATTCGTTCAATTATGCCTCAAAAACCATACTACTAGCATACTACTGCATACTACCAAATTTGCCTTTATAAACAAATAACACAAAATAACACACTACATGTTGCATTGTGTTGTGATTAATGCTATAATAAGAGTGACAATAGGAGATAGCCCTGATATAATGGGGCTAACAGATAGGAGACAAAGATAATGGCTTATCAGAATTATTTGACTTCACTTAAGCTTCACGTGCGTAAGCATATTAAGGATGTTTTTGGACCGGCGTTCACGGACTGCTCCGCCAGCACCGAGGCCGAGATCAACGGCGCCGTTCAACGCCTGGAGACCGGGGCATTACCACTACCGTCGGAGACCGTCGACTGGCTATCTAACTACTTTCAGTACGTGCG
>Ga0116182_1000452_pt1 | contig 45852 bp, 37 predicted proteins | sample AD_UKC077_MetaG_FD_89805 | JGI IMG/M metagenome (GOLD analysis project Ga0116182, IMG submission 89805) | Active sludge microbial communities of municipal wastewater-treating anaerobic digesters from USA - AD_UKC077_MetaG | ecosystem: Engineered > Bioreactor > Anaerobic > Digestate | place: USA...
AATCCAGAGTATCACCTGTAGAAAATGCATAAACAAGCCTGGGGGCTATATTCCCCTCATTGTTGTCAGCCAAAGCCTCTCCGAAATCAATGGTGTATGTCCTGTTCTCCGCAAGCGTGTCGGGAATGGAAAAAACTATGCTTTTACCCTTAATTTTATGGGTAATCCTCTTCTTCATGGGAGGGGAAAGATAGATTTCCGAAGCGCTTTTTACTACTGTATATTCGTCATAGACCAGAGAAATCTTTCCTCCGTGTCTGGGAAAATTTGTGGTATTTAAGCCGGGTGTTATCTTCAGAAGTACTGGTGGTATGGTATCTTTCGGGCCTCCACTTGGGGGAGTAGTAGTATTAGCACATGATTTGGAAAGCATCAGGCACAAAACAAATCCGGCAAGTGCCAGCGCAGTCGTCAATACTCTTCTATTCTCTTGCATTGGTGTCGTTTTACTATCAGTTAGAGTTAAGTTCAACCCGTTTAACACTCTCGATCCCCTTTATTGCCGAGAGTGACTTTATGAGCTTGTCAAGGTCGTCAGTATTGCGCACATAGAGATCGACAGTTCCTTCAAATATTTCATCATGGGTTTCTATGCATATCTTGCGCATATTCACGCCGAGTTGGAGTGAAATTACTTTTGACATATCACTCACGATGCCCATCCTATCCAGTCCTGTAATGGAAATCCGTGCCAGATATGACATCATGAAGTGTTTACTCCATTTTGCCGAGACTATTCTGTCACCTTGTTTGGCTGCCAGGTCGGTAGCTCTCTGGCAGCTTTTCTTGTGTACGAGTACGCTGCCGTCATCTTCTATAAAGCCAACGACATTGTCACCCGGTATGGGGGAGCAGCACTCGGCAATAGTGAATGTCACAGTGCCTTTGGAGAGGTCCTCTCTGAGTTCGTAGTCTCGTTTTTTGTCAATTTCACCGATATTGCGTTCGGGTGTCAGTAGTTTTACCCCCCACATCTGCACATTGCGTTTTTCCACATTGGTTTTAAGAGCCTTCTCAAGGTCCGAAAGGTCGATCAGGCCTATACCGATCTTATGGTAGAGTTCGTCCTTACTGCCCGCCTTGTAATAATCGATGAGTTTTTTGATTACACGGCTCTTAATGGTAATGTTCCGTTCCTTAAGTTTGGATGTAAGGAAGAGCATTCCTTCCTTGATGCTGTTTTTGGTTTCAGCCTTAATGGAGTCGAGTATAAAATTTCGTGCCCTGTTAGTGCGAATGAAGTCCAGCCACTCCCTTTTTGGTTTGCCGCTCTCCGAGGTAATTATCTCAACCTGGTCCCCATTGGAGAGAACGTGTGACAGTGGTAGCAGTTTTTGGTTTACCTTAGCTGCTATGGCCCTATTGCCCACCTCCGAGTGGATTACGTAGGCAAAATCAAGTGCTGTTGAGCCTTTGGGCAGACTCCTCGATTCGCCTTTAGGGGTGAATATATATATGTCGGAGCTTAGCAGTTCTTTGTGGAAGCTGTCGAGAAATTGCAGTGCGTTGGAGTCCGGATCTTCGAGAATCTCGCGAACATGTTTGAGCCATAAGTCGACCTCCACTTCTCCGGAAGTAGTGTCCTCTCCCTTTTTGTACATCCAGTGTGCAGCTACACCTCGCTCGGCAATGGAATTCATTCTTTCGCTACGAATCTGAACTTCTATCCATTTGCCTCCAGGTCCCATAACGGTAAGGTGTAAAGCTTCGTATCCATTGCTTTTGGGTTCTTTGACCCAGTCACGCGTTCTGTCGGGCTTGTACCGGTATTTATCAGTTATTAGTGAGAATATCTGCCAGCATTGTTCCCTCTCGCTTAAACCATGTTTTGCCTCGAAAATAATACGTACTGCATAAATGTCGAATATTTGCTCAAAGGGGATATTCTTGGAAGTCATCTTTTTCCAAATTGAGTAGGGTGTCTTGAGACGTTTGAGTATCTCTACCTTGTATCCGGCTGCTTCCAGTTCTTTCTCAACAGGGAGTACAAAATTGTCAATACTGCCGGAACGCTCCTCCATAACCGCTTCGAGCTTTGCTTCTATGGCTCTGTAGGCCTCCGGCTCCCTATGAACGAGCCAGATGTTTTCCATCTCCGATTTGATGCTGTAGAGACCGAGACGGTGTGCAAGAGGAATAAAGATATACATCGTCTCGCTGAGGATTTTGTCCTTTTTGTATTCAGGCATGAACCGGATGGTGCGCATATTGTGCAGACGGTCTGCCAGTTTAATGAGCACTATCCGAACATCGTCATTGAGAGTAAGCAAAATCCGTTTAAAATTTTCGGCCTGCATACTCTTCGAAAAGGTAATGTTGTCGCTGTCAAGGGCAGTCTTTATCTTGGTCAGACCGTCGACCAGAGAGGCAATTTTCTGGCCAAAATGGTTTTTGATGTCTTCGACCGAATAGTTTGTATCCTCCACTACGTCATGCAACAATGCTGCACAGATGGATTTGTATCCCAGCCCGATTTCTTGCACCACAATCCTCGCTACGGATATAGGATGGAGAATGTAGGGCTCTCCGGAACGTCTCCGTACACCTTTGTGAGCCTCATTGGCAAAATCAAAGGCCTTGAGCACCAGTTCAAACTCTTCCTGATTGGCGCAACGCTTGAGACTGGACTTCTTAAGCGTTTCAAATTCCCTATTTATGACATTGTAATCCTCTTCTGTAAACATAGTCTACTAACTTAAAAATAGAGATCTCTCTTACCTTGTTTTACCAGTTCAATTCTCTTTTTAACAAGTTCTTTTCTATCACCTTCCGGCATCTTTGCAACTTCTTTTTCTATGAGAGCATATCCCACCTTTTTCGTTTTATCCGAACTGTAGTCCTCCAGATACTCGGAAAGTGTGATAATAGCATTTGGGGTACAGAAATTTCCGATGAATCCGGGGATTGCAAATTCCATGAAATGCTCTCCAGTGCGACCTAAACGGTAACAGGAGGTGCAAAAACTGGGAATGTACTCCCTTGAGAGGAGCCACCTGATCACTTCATCCAGGTCACGGGTATCGCCAATCCTGAACTGCTCTTTATCGAGTTGCTGCTCATATTCTTCTTTCTGATAGCCGCCGATCTCAAGTTTGGTGCCGGCATCTATCTGGGAAACTCCAAAATCTATTACGTCATTCCTGATCGCACTGCTCTCTCGCGCGGTCATGATGAGTCCGGTATAAGGTACGCTGAGGCGCAGGATAGCCACAAGCATCTTGAATTGTTCGTCTGTTACGCGCCAGGGGAGATCCATATCCAATCCATGAGCGGGCTGGATACGGGGGAAACTGATAGTGTGAGGTCCAACTCCATAGGTCTCCTTGAGATGTATTGCGTGGGCTACGAGTCCCAACACTTCAAAGCGCCAGTCATAGAGTCCGAAAAGAGCTCCTATACCCATATCATCTATTCCTCCCTCGAATGCGCGGTCCATCGCATGTAATCTCCAGAGGTAGTCTCCCTTGTGGGTGTTTTTCGGGTGCACCCTGGCGTAAGTCTCGCGATGATATGACTCCTGAAACACCTGGTATGTGCCGATACCTGCCTCTTTAATTATCTTATAGCCTTCTATCTCTTGAGGTGCGGCATTGATATTGACGCGGCGGATCTCTCCATTGCCTACTTTTGTTTTGTAACAGAGTCTCACCGTGTGGGCGATAAATTCCGGAGAGTACATCGGGTGCTCTCCATATACGAGTATTAAGCGTTTATGACCGATGTTTTCGAGATTGATTACCTCGTTCACCAATTCTTGATCGCTGAGAGTTTTGCGCACTGCAGTACGGAGCGAGCGGCGGAAACCGCAATATTTACAATCATTGATGCAATGGTTGCCAATATAGAGAGGAGCGAATAGTACAATTCTATTGCCGTATATAGCTCTTTTGAGCTCCCTTGCAGTTTCGAAGAGCTCTTGTTTCATATCTTCGGACTCTATTGCAAGCAGTTGTGCGCATTCTGAAAGATTAAGCGGTTCTTTTGCCTTGCTTTTTGCAAAAATAGCCCTTATGGCTTCCTTGTCCTCCTTTGTCTCCTTAATAAGGGAGTGGAGTTGGTCCTCGTTAATAAAATCAATGTATTTCTTTTCCATTTTCTGTTTGTTTAATATGTTGAATGATTATTTCGTTTTCATTATTCTTGCTTTCCTCAATATTGAGTGGATTGACAGGATGTTCGTAGTCCACTTGCTGGAATCCGTATGAAAGTTGAGATCCGAAGAGAATGACGCTCCAGCAGAGATTCATCCAGATCATTAGCAGCGGGATGGCTGCGAGTGCCCCATAGACACCGCTCAGACGTGTCACCATCAACTGGGTGTTTAGGTAGAGGTATTGTATTGCCACAAATGCCACTCCCGATACGATGGCACCCTTTATGGCCGAACTATATCTTACCCTCGTATGGGGAATGAATTTATAGAGAAGTGAAAACACCAGTACGGCCACTCCGTAGGATATCAGCCAGAAAAGGTTTGTCGTCAGGAAACTGAATACACCGAGATTTTCACTAACCGAGGAGAGAAATCTGATATAATATCCCCATCCGTAGAGGAAAAGTATTATCATGAAGGGAGAGAGCACGAGAATTGCCAGATAAGCGACTATTCTCTTGCCTATGCCTGAATATTCTTTAACCATCCAGATTCGGTTGAATGCCGATTCGACATTTATCATCAACCAGATCACCAGCCAGGCAAATGCCCCGAAACTTATCCATCCGAAAGTCCCCTTTTTCGTGGTGACAAGAATGTTGTTGGCAAAGTTGAGTACTGCGTCAATCATTTGTGTGCTGGTAGGGAATGATGAGTAGAGCAGGTCTGCGAGCATTTTATCGAGTTTGAAGCCGCTGGCGACAAAGAGTACCAGCGCAACAATCGGTACTATGGCCATTAAACCGAAATAACTCAGTGCAACCGCTTCACGTGCAATTCTCTGTCCGGAGAAACCTTTGAAGGTGATAATAAGTGCCTTCAGGTATCGTATGGCTCTTCTGCGGGCCTTTCCAAATTCGCTAAAATCAAGCCTCCAAATATCTTTTGTAACAAACTTGAAGATAATCCGGTAAAGCTCTTTCAATCTTTGGATAAACAACTTCATGATAGTTCTCCTTTGATTATTTTGAGAAAATCCTCCTCAGTGATCACTTTGATGCCGAGTTTCTCGGCTTTCCTGAGCTTTTCCGGTCCGCTTTTCTCTCCGGCAAGGAGATATGTGGTATTCCCGCTTACTGAGCTAACATATTTGCCGCCGTGGGCGGTTATAAGAGCCTTCATTTCTTCGCGTGAAATGGAAAAATTGCCCGAAATTACTATTGTATTCCCGGCAAGCCGGTTGGAGAGCAGACTCTTCTTCTCTTCGGAGAGGGCAAACTGAAGCCCAAAACCGCGCAATTCTTCAATCATGCGCCTATTGGTCTCATCCGCAAAATAGGCAACCACACTCTCCGCCATTATTTCACCAAAACCATTCACTTGCATCAAATCTTCTCGTGTCGCTGAAGCGAGAGCCTCAATAGTGCCGAAAGCCTCGGCAACTACCCTTGCGGTAGTCTCGCCGATATGTCTGATGCCAAGTGCGTAAAGAACTCTTGCGAAGGGCACTTGTTTGGATTGCTCTATGCTGGAAAGAAGGTTGTCAACCGACTTCTGTTGCCACCCTTCGAGTCCCAATATATCTTCCGACTTTAGTCGAAACAGATCCGGAAGAGAACGTATAAGGCCCTTGTCGTAGAAAAGCGATATTGTGGCTTCACCGGCGAGTATGTCCATTGCCTTACGGGAGACGAAATGGATAAAGCGTCCCTTGATCTGAGTGGGGCAGCCGTCACTGTTCGGACAATAGTGGCGTGCCTGATCCGGATCTCTCTCCAAAGGGGTGCCACAATCGGGACAACCGGATGGGAAAATAGGTTTTTGAGTATCTGCATGTCGCTTTGAAAACTCCACACCGGTTATCTTTGGAATAATCTCGCCACCCTTTTCTACATATACCAGGTCGCCGACACGAATATCAAGCAGTTCCATTTGGTCGAAATTGTGAAGTGAGGCACGTCGTACCGTGGTGCCGGAAAGAGGTGCAGGTTCGAGATTGGCCACTGGAGTGACCGCTCCGGTCCTGCCAACCTGATAATCAATGGAAATCAACTTTGTGAGTGCCTGTTCCGGCTTGAACTTGAAGGCGGTGGCCCATCGCGGAGATTTGGCAGTATAACCAAGCTGACGCTGAAGATCGAGTTGATTGACTTTGATTACTATACCGTCGGTAGCATAGGGGAGACTTTTCCTGCCTTCATCCCACTTTTCGATATAACTGATGACCTCCTCAATATTCTTGGCTTCAATGCTCTTTTCCGAGACATGAAAGCCCCAGGAGGCTGCCGTTTCAATTGCCTCTCTGTGTGTGCTAAATGGAAGATCATCTCCAAGGAGGTGGTAGAGTATGCAGTCAAGCCCGCGTTCCTTTACTTGGGAGGGATCCAGCAGTTTAAGGGAACCGGATGCGGCATTCCTTGGGTTGGCAAAAGGCGCTTCATCTAATGCTGTTCTCTCTGTATTGAGACGCTCAAAAGCTTCGTAAGGCATAATAATTTCGCCTCTGATCTCAAACTCTTTTGGGATGTTATTCCCCTTAAGGATATGTGGGATGGATTCTATGCTGACTACATTTCGCGAAACATCATCACCTTTTATACCGTCCCCGCGTGTTATTGCCTGTGCCAGTTTTCCATCTCTGTAGATAAGGCAGATGGCAGTGCCGTCGAATTTGAGCTCACAAGAGTAAGAAAATGCTCCTTGGGCAACATTCGCCACCCTTTGGTGAAAATCGTACAACTCATCTTCGTTGTAGGTATTGCCGAGTGAAAGCATAGGATAACGATGCACCACCTGTGCGAATCCCTCATTTGTGTCGGTAAGATCGCTACCTATCTTGTGGGTAGGAGAGTCTTCGCTTGCAAATTCCGGAAATCTGGCCTCCAGACCCTGGAGTTCCAGCATCAGCATATCATATTCGAAATCGGATATGACAGGAGTGGCGAGCACATAATAATTTTGGTTGTGCTCTTCGAGTTCACGGCGCAGTTGCGCTATCCTCTCCTTTGCAAATGATTTAGAAATCTTAGCCATATCCTGTCAATTCGCTAATAACTTACAAAATTAGTACAATTTTATCAAAAAGTAGTACATTTGCAACCGTAAATTCAAATACAAACATTTTATGAAAGAATCTATCATAATTTTGACCGGAGGAGGGCCCGCTCCCGGAATCAACACGGTTATAGGAAGCATTGCAAAGGCATTTTTGGCGAGAGGATACAGGGTACTCGGTCTCCATGGCGGTTACAAAGGACTTTTCACTCCGGATCCTTCATATACCGAGATAGATTTCGTGATGGCGGATTCGATTTTCAACAGAGGCGGTTCATACCTTATGATGAGTCGATATAAGCCCACTGAAAAGGACTATGAAGGAAATTTCAACTATAAACTTTTCCAGGAGAATAATATCAAACTGCTTGTTACAATAGGTGGTGACGACACAGCTTCAACTGCCAACAGGGTGACGAAATTCCTTCAGGCGAGGAATTACAAAATTTCCAATATTCACGTGCCGAAGACCATCGATAACGACCTTCCGCTTCCTCTTAACACACCCACATTCGGATACCACTCCGCAAAAGCGGAGGGTACCCGTATTGCTACTACTGTATATGAGGATGCGAGAACTTCGGGCAACTGGTTTATCGTAGCTGCGATGGGTCGTTCAGCAGGCCATCTGGCAATCGGTATCGGCTCTTCCTGCCACTATCCGATGATCATAATTCCCGAAATGTTCAACAAATCCAAAATCACTGTTGACAAGATCATCAAACTCTCAATTTCCTCAATTGTAAAGAGAAAACTGATGGGTATTCCTTATGGCGGCATAATGCTGTCTGAAGGAGTGTTTCACCTTCTTGATGAGGATGAGTTAAAGGCGACAGGTGTAAAATTTACTTATGACGAGCACGGACATCCCGAACTTGGAAAAATCTCCAAGGCCCAACTTTTCAACGATATTCTTGAGATTGAACTTAAAAAGCTTGGGATGAATATAAAGATGCGTCCTATTGAGATCGGCTATGACATCAGATGCCAGGCTCCCATATCATACGACCTGCTCTACTGCACACAGCTTGGTTGCGGAGTTTATGAACTCTATACACGCGGCGAGTCCGGATGTATGGTGTATGTCGATACCATCGGGCGTATCAAGCCCCTTTATCTAAAAGATTTTCAGGATCCCAAGACAGGAAAAATTCCCCCGCGTCGCGTTGACATTGAAGGAGATCAGGCACAGGGCATCTACAAACACATTGTGCATTATATTACTCCCAACGACTACGAGGCAGCGAAGGAGTACCTCAGTAATCCTGAAGAGTACGACTTCTACAAGATTCTTAACTGGTAGTGGAAGGTAAGGTTGTCATATACCAGCTGTTATTGAGAGCTTTCGGCAAACGCAAGAGCGTATCCGGAGGCTCTTATGATATTAATGGCAGCGGAAAGTTTGACGATATAACCGATGAAGTTTTAAAAAAAATCAAAAAGCTCTCAGTCAGCGCTATATGGTACACCGGAGTCATATCACACGCAACTAAAACTCATTTTCATGGCATAAAAGATTGCAATGTCTCCATAGTCAAAGGTGAGGCGGGGTCTCCTTATGCCATACGAAACTATTTCGATGTGAGTCCTGCACTTGCCAACAATCATGACAACCGCATGGCGGAGTTTGAAGCACTTATACGCCGCACTCACAAGGCAGGTATGAAGGTTATAATTGATTTCGTGCCCAACCACGTATTTCGACAGTACGACACATATTTCACTCCAAACAATTTTCATATTCTAAACGGACCGCTCGTTTTGCCGGAATCTCTCGGTTCCGATTATGTTGAAAATCCTGCGAAGGCTACCGGTAATGATGTATTTCACACCGCTCTCTCAATCAACGACTGGTACGATACCGTCAAACTCAATTACGATAATCACGATACCTGGGTGAAGATGCTCGATGTGCTCAAGTTTTGGACTTCGAAAGGGGTGGACGGATTCCGTTGCGACATGGTGGAAATGGTACCGGCAGAGTTTTTCGGTTGGGCTTTCAGCGAGATAAAGTATATTTATCCCAACACCTTCTTCATCGCAGAGGTCTATGGCAAGGAGAATTACAGAAGATATTATGAGACAGGCGGTTTTGACCTTTTATACGATAAATCCGGATTCTATGATACTTTGCGGAGTATTATATGCGACAAGGCAAGCACCCGATTGCTTACGGGCGAATGGCAGTTTCTCGGAGATTTACAACCGCAAATGCTCAATTTTCTGGAAAACCACGATGAGCAACGCATCGCTTCAGACTTCTTTGCAGGCTCGGGAAGGGCTGCGTTCCCCGCTCTTGCTGTCTCTCTGCTTTTCAACAGGGCTCCTTTCATGCTCTATTTCGGGCAGGAGTTCGGTGAGCGAGGAATGGACAAGGAGGGTTTTAGCGGTCCGGACGGACGCACTTCAATATTTGATTACTGCACTGTTCCTTCGATCAGACGCTGGTTGCTTGACCGTTTGACGGTAGACGAATTAGTGGTGTACAAGGAGTATAGCCGATTGCTGAAGATAGCCACCTCCGATGCTATTTTCTCTCAGGGTGATACATTCGATCTGATGTACGCAAATCCTGATTCGGAGAGATTTGACGGCAATCGTCAATTTGTCTTTATGAGAGGTTATGAGGGCTCTTGTATGCTTGTGGCGGCCAATTTTGAAGGTCGTCCGGTTGAGATGGAAGTTAATATTCCTACAGAGGCATACTCTTTTTTCGGCTTGGAAAAAGAAGGGGAGAAGTTAGAAGTGAGGGTTGGTGCTAGGGATTATATGAGAGTGAATTTGGTATAGTTCCGAGTATGTAGTATGTAGTATGTAGTATGTAGTATGGAATATGGGGTTCCGAGTTTTGAGTATTGAGTTGGGGAGAAAGAGGTTAGGGGATTATGTGTAGTGTGTAGTTATGGGGTACGTGGCACGGGATGCGAGTTGCGTGGCGAAAATTATAATACTTTTGTAATATCGGATTTATCAACTACTATTAAAAGATTTAGTACTTTTATAAATTAATATACTACGTAGTAGGTTATTTTGATTTTATTGAGCAACATTCAAATATCATGGCAAAGAACAAATTTGTTTTTTTTGAAGCCATGTTATTTGAAGAATATTCAGAAGAACATCTAAAATATAAATACGAAGAGTATATGCAGGAGAATATACGGCACGATATTTAAAACTATATTTTGACATAACATAAATACTCAATATTGCACACTATGAAACGTTTTTATTCAATTTTAGCATTCATTTTATTACTAGCGAATTTAAGCCTTGCACAGGACATAACCGGCTACTGGAAAGGTACCCTCAGTTTGGGTCCGACCGAGCTGGAACTCTGTTTTGATATAAAATATTCTGAAGGTGCTATTTCGGCAACACTCGATGTTCCTGCCCAGGGAGCATACAACATTCCCGTTACATCGATTTCTTTTGAGATGATGAAACTCACAATGGGTATAGCTCCGCTGAATGCCTCTTACGAAGGCACATTGGTGCTGAATAACATAGTAGGAGAATTTACCCAGATGGGCATGTCACTGCCTCTCAATCTCTCCAAAGGTAAAAAGGCGGAAAAGCCCAAGCGTCCGCAGGAGCCTAAGGAACCATTCCCTTATAAATCGGAAGAGGTTTATTTTAAAAATACAAGAGAGGATTTTACTCTTGCAGGTACTTTGACAATTCCCGAAGGTACAGGGCCTTTCCCGGCTGTAATTCTGGTTTCAGGAAGCGGCGCTCAGAATCGTGATGAGGAATTGATGGACCATAAGCCTTTTGCAGTAATAGCCGATTACCTTACCCGCAACGGTGTTGTCGTTCTCAGATTTGATGATCGCGGAGTGGGTTCATCCGAATCCGGTAATCCGGATTGCACCTCATTCGACCTTTCTTATGATGCAGAAGCCGCTTTCGACTATCTGCTTTCGAGAAAAGAGGTAAATCCTTCACTTAGCGGCATCATAGGCCACAGTGAGGGAGGTTATATCAACTTTATGGTGGCCCGGAGGCGCCCTGATGTGGCTTTTGTGATTTCTCTTGCAGGTTCTGCTGTGACAGGAGCAGAGGTGCTGAAACTGCAGCAGGCAGAAATTTACAGAGGAATGGGAATGCCCGAGCAGGCAATCGAGCAAAACAGGATTATTTCTGAAAATGTTTTTTCCATGGTGGAGAAATATGATACTCCTGATGAAAACTTCCGCAATGAATCGCTCGGTTATCTCGCTACTATGGGAGTTCCGGATGATGCTGCAACCGCTTTAATAGACCAGTACAGCACTCCCTGGTTCTTCTTTTTTCTCAAATATGATCCGGCTCCGGCAATTCGAGAAGTTACCGTACCGGCACTGATTCTCAACGGCACTAAGGATACACAGGTAGTATCACATCAGAATATTCCCGTTTTCCGCAAAATAGCAATAGAAACAGGCCGAAATAATATGCAAATAGTGGAGCTTGAAGGACTCAACCACCTCTTTCAGCATGCTGAGACAGGCCTTCCGACGGAATATATCTCAATAGAAGAGACTATCTCGGAAGAGGTGCTGGCGCTGATGCTCGATTTTGTTAAATCCATAAAGAAATGACCATTGCTATCGACTTTGACGGCACCATTGTAGAGCATGCTTATCCCGAAATAGGCAGACCTGTCCCTTTTGCGATAGAGACTCTGCTTCAGATGCAAAAAGATGGTCACAGGCTTATCCTATGGACAGTTCGTACCGGAGAACTATTGCAAGAGGCCATAGACTACTGCGCTGAGCGCGGATTGTACTTTTATGCAGAAAACGAAAATTATAGGGGTGAAACGAAAGAGTTGGAGCCTGGTGACTATCATCGTAAGCTTGATGCCGATATCTTCATAGATGACAAGAACCTGGGAGGATTGCCGGACTGGGGGGTGATCTACAATGCGGTAAAGGTTGCGCTTGACGGAGGTGACGCGCTTCAAACAATGGCATCCGGTTCTGCAATGCCTGAGCGTAGGAAGAAAAAGCGTTGGTTTTAATAAAGAGTCGAGCGTTCCTATTAATCCTAAATCTTCCCTCCGTTTTTTTCATTTTAGGTATTTCGTTGAAAGATTTATTGTAACTTTGCAAGGTTATATCTGTGATTGAACGAGTATTGCCACTATGGGACTTAAATCTTGCCAACGTCTATAATGAAACAAGAGTTATTAAATAAAATTTCAAGAAGAGATATCAAAGTCGGTGTAGTCGGACTTGGTTATGTCGGACTGCCGCTGGCTGTGGAAAAAGCAAAAGCCGGCTTTAAAACAATCGGTTTCGATGTGCAAAGCCATAAGGTCGATATGGTAAATGCCGGAATAAATTATATTGGCGATGTAGTAGATGATGATTTAAAAGAGATTGTTTCAAAAGGATTGCTGTCGGCTACTTCCGATTTCAGCTTTGTCAAAGATGTCGATTTTGTGGCGATATGTGTTCCCACTCCTCTAGATACTCATCAAGAACCCGATGTAAGTTATGTAAAAGCATCTACCGAGTCTATCGCCAAATATATGAAGAAGGGGACTATGGTTGTCTTGGAATCTACAACGTATCCGGGAACTACTGAAGAGTTGATAAAACCAATTCTTGAAAGAGGTTCGGGATTAAAGTGTGGAGTAGATTTTTACCTCGGTTTTTCGCCTGAACGCGTTGACCCTGGCAATCTGATTTATAAGACAAAAAATACCCCAAAAGTAGTTGGAGCAATAGGAGAAGATGCGCTTGAAGTAATAGCAGCAATGTATAGAGCGGTTCTTGATAGCGATGTCCATACGGTTTCGAGTCCCGCTATTGCCGAAATGGAGAAAATTCTCGAAAACACTTACCGCAATGTCAATATAGGATTGGTAAATGAGTTGGCAATTCTCTGTAATAAAATGAACATCAACCTTTGGGAAGTAATCGATGCGGCGAAAACAAAACCATACGGATTTCAGGCTTTCTATCCCGGACCGGGATTAGGCGGTCATTGCATTCCCTTGGACCCATACTATCTCTCTTGGAAAGCTCGTGAATTTGGATTCCACACATCTATGATTGAGGCATCGATGATGATAAACGACCGTATGCCCGAGTATTGCACCGAGAGAGTTGCTCACATTCTCAACAGATATAAAAAATCGTTAAATGGATCCAAAATACTTGTTCTAGGTGTGGCTTACAAGCAAGACATTGACGATTATCGTGAAAGTCCCGCTCTGGAAGTAATTCGTATTCTAGAAGAGAAGGGGGCTGATATAATATTTTTTGACCCTTATATCTCCGAGTATAAATATAAAGGAGAGACACACAATGGCGAAATAAAGTTGACTAAAGAGCTTCTTGAGACTGCCGATTTAGTGATTGTAACAACTGCCCACACCAATGTTGACTACAATTTTGTACAACAATACTCTATATTTATTTTTGACACCAAAAATGCAATGAAAGCCGTTGTAAATAGAGAAAACATAGAGTTGCTGTAAAGTGTTGCGAGGTACGGGGTGCGGGATACGAGGTGTTGGTTACGGGGTGCGAGGTGCCACTAAAAGCGTAATAGGCAACATGTACCGATAAAAACTAAAATCTAAACTCAGAACTATGAAAAGCATTTGTGTCATAGGTGGCGGCAGATGGGGACAAAATCATATCCGCACACTCTTTGAAATGGGCAATCTCGGCGGTATAGTCGAGTCTGACCACCGAAGATTGCAAGAACTTTTGGAGCAATATCCGGTAAAAGGGTTTCAGAATGTACAAACAGCTCTTCAATATGATTTTGACGGATTTACCGTAGCAGCACCGGCACCACTTCACTACGAAATAGCAAAACAGTTGTTACAAAATAGGAAAAGCGTGTTGGTGGAAAAACCTATGACACTATCTGCCGAAACTTCACTCGAATTGGTGGAATTAGCCAAAGCAAAAGGTGTGCAACTTATGGTTGGTCATATTCTGCTGTTTCATCCTGCGATTCGCAAAATTAAAGAGTTGATAGATGGCGGAAAAATCGGGAAACTATACTATCTCTATTCAAATCGCTTAAATCTTGGTACAGTGCGGACAGAAGAGAACGTTTTCTGGTCGTTAGCCCCCCATGATCTCTCTATTTTTGACTTTTTTGTCGGTAAGCAAGCTGTCTCGATTACAGCAAGAGGGGAACAATTTCTTCAACCCGATGTTTATGATTCCACGCTGGCTCAAATCACCTATCCTGACAATACACATGCTCATATATTCACATCCTGGTTGCATCCCTTCAAAGAGCATCGCTTGGTGGTTATTGGAAGCAGAGGAATGATTTCATTTGAAGATTCTTCGCCTGAAAAAGAGATAAAATTCCATAATAAACATATTGACTTTGAGCAAGGTGTTCCGGTTAAAGTTGAAAATCCTACCGAGATTATTCCCTACGATAAAAGACAACCTCTTACTGAAGAGTTAAGGTATTTTGTAGAAAATCTGGATAAGAAAATCGAAATTGCCGACGGGAAATCGGGGTATGAGGTTGTAAAGGTTTTAGAAGAGGTTCAAAAATTAATTGACGAAGCAAAATAATGGAAAAGGAGTATTTTGTTCACGAAAGCAGTTACATAGATGAAAATGTAACAATAGGAAAAGGCACAAAAATATGGCACTTCTGCCATATTCAAAATAATGCCGTTTTGGGTGAAAACTGTTCGCTCGGACAAAATGTAAATGTGGCCAACAACGTGAAGATTGGCAACGGCGTCCGAATCCAGAACAACGTTTCGGTATATGAAGGTGTGGAACTGGAGGATAATGTGTTCTGCGGTCCCTCGTGTGTATTCACCAATGTCACCACCCCACGTTCTCACTATTCTGTTCACGGGGTTTACGCCAAAACGCTCGTCAAATGGGGAGCTACCTTGGGCGCAAACTCCACAATTGTCTGCGGACATACTGTTGGGAGATGTGCACTGATAGCTGCCGGATCGGTAGTTACCAAGGATGTAAAAGATTATGCACTTATGGCAGGAGTACCTGCTAAACGGATAGGCTGGGTATGCGAGTGTGGCGAACGTCTACCCGATAATTTGGAGTGCGATAGCTGTGGTAAAAGGTATCGAGAGGGTGAGAGTGGGTTACGCGAATTACGCGAATGATGGCGAATTACGCGAATGATAAATAGCAAGGTCATTTTTTTATGTCATTAGTTATAAGTTCTAATTTATAGTGGGAAGGTATGAGTATGGAAGGACAGAAGTTAGAGGATTATAAGGATAAAATAATATACAGAGAAGAAAGTTATAAAATAATCGGAGTATGTATGGAGGTTCATAAGAAACTGGGGCCAGGATTTCTTGAAAGAGTTTATTGTGAAGCATTAGAGATTGAGTTTAAGAAAGCCGGAATCCCATATATACGAGAGAAGAAACTTCCTGTCTATTATGACAACAAGCTAATGAAAGCTTATTATAGAGCTGATTTTGTCTGTTATGATAAAATAATATTAGAAGTAAAAGCAGCAAAAATGTTAGTAGAAGCTCACATTAAGCAAACATTGAATAACACAGTATCAACTAACTTTAATTTAGGATTACTAGTTAATTTTGGCACACGCTCTTTAACATATAAGAGATTGGTTAATACAAACACAAGGTTTTAATAGAGTTGATTTAAAAACATCGATTTAATAATAATGATTTCAATTTTAGGTAAGCAAAACATGTTTAATTCGCGCAATTCGCATTAATTCATAAAATTCGTGTACTATGCAATTTAGGGATTTAGTTAAGCAGTATAACGTTTTAAAGCCGGAAATCGACAAGGCTATGATAGAGACGGCTGCTTCGGGTGGCTATATTATGGGCAAAGCGGTAAAAGAGCTGGAAGCTTCATTGGCGGAATATGTAGGTGTAAAGCACTGCATCTCTTGCGCTAACGGTACGGATGCCCTCACACTCGCACTTAAAGCCTGGGGCATAGGTGCAGGCGATGCCGTATTTGTACCCGATTTCACCTTCTTTGCTTCAGCGGAAGTTGTTTCCTTGGAAGGGGCAACACCTGTGTTCATAGATATAGACGAAGATACATTCAATATAGATGTGAAGAGTCTCGAAAAAGCAATTGAAAAAACCATAAAAGAAGGGAATCTTGTACCCAAGGTTATAATAACAGTTGATTTGTTTGGTCTTCCAGCCGATTATTATGCCGTGAAGAAAATCGCAGACAAATATAATCTCCTTATTTTGGAAGATGGTGCACAAGGTTTTGGTGGAAAAATTGGTGAGCGTATGGCTTGCAGCTTTGGGGACATCTCTACAACCTCATTTTTTCCAGCAAAGCCGCTTGGCTGTTATGGCGATGGTGGAGCAGTTTTTACCAATAGCGACGAGTGGGCAATAATCATGGATTCTTTGAGGGTACATGGTAAGGGTTCATTCAAATACGATAATGTCCGCATAGGTTTGAATTCCCGTTTGGATACCCTGCAAGCCGCCATATTGCAAGTGAAGTTCGAGGCATTTAAAAGCTATGAGGTGGAAGATGTCAATAAGGCGGCAGTTCTTTATACGGAAAAACTAAAAGGAAGAGTCAAAACGCCTATAATTCCCAAAGATTACTACTCCAGCTGGGCACAATATACCATTCAACTGAAGGATAGAGAGCAGAGAGACGGTTTACAGGCATATCTTAAGGAGCAGAGTATCCCAAGCATGATTTATTATCCCACACCCTTGCATAAGCAAACCGCATATAAAGATTTAAATTACCCTGCAAACAGCAATCCTGTTACTCAACGATTATGTAATACGGTGCTCTCATTGCCGATACACCCCTATATAACTAGGGAGGATATCGAGAAGGTGTGTAAATTAGTTGTTTCATACGTGTGAAAAGAATCACGAGACATATAATCCTTGTTTTGGCCGGCGATTTTTTAATCGCCCTTTTCGCATTTGGAGTGCTCTATTATTTCGGTAAGTTGCCCCATTGGTATCATCCGCTCTTATCTGCTTTTTTGTGGGTGATTTTGGGGGTTGTTTCACAAAAATTGCGATTCGGTTCTTATAAACGAATGTTGTATGCCTGGATTGGCATATTTTTTCAAAATGTTTTTGCGGGCTTTTTCATTTTCTTGCTCTATAGATTTGGTATTTCCGGTTACAGGTATCATTACTCCATAATTGTTGTATTGTTGATTATCCTCCTTTTGGAGCTATTGTTTTATTCACTCTTAAGAAGATTTGTTTATAAGAAGATACCCTATTTTTACGAGGAGCCTGTTTTGGATGATGTATACGAAAAGGGGGTTTATTCTTTGCAAGACAAGAAGGAGACTACTCTGAATAAAGATGTGGAAAAGTACATAGATCTTATCCACAATGTACCAAATGGAAGTGAGAGTGACATCAGAGAGATAGGAAAAAATAAAGGTATATTTTCTGATAGTACGATACTTTTGGATACTTACGAGCCGGAAGAGATACTGCGTTATAAAGAAGAGGCACCCAAATTTATAGTGCATTTGCGCTCATTAAACAGAATCAGGCATATCAACAAATTATTTGCAAACACCAATTACTGTTTGTCGGAAGAAGGTTGCATAGCCTGTCATTGTCTAACTTCCGTATTGCACCGTAAAAAGGTTTTACGCCAAAGTCCTCCGGTTATCAATTTGATAGTTTACGGATTGGATTTTTTCTGGCACCGTGTGTGCAAAACTTGCCCTTACACGCCCATTCTACTTTTGGGTTACTGGAGGAAAGTCGCGTGTGTTGACGCGTGTGGAAGTTTTGGGAAGAATTTATCGGGCCGGATTTGATGTAATACACGAAGAGGTTAGCAATGGTCGGTTTTATGTTGTCGCTAAAAAGATAAAAGAGCCAATAAGTGACGATAAACCATCAAACGGCATCTTGATTCGTCTGCGTCGTTACGGAAAGGGAGGTAAGATTATCGGTGTCTACAAATTAAGAACAATGTATTCCTATTCCGAATATTTACAGCCGTATGTATTTAAGCAACAAGGGCTTGCAACAGGTGGAAAGATTTCCGACGATTACAGGGTAAGTCCATTAGGCCATTTTTTACGGAAAACATGGCTGGATGAGCTACCAATGCTGATTAATTGGATGAAAGGCGACCTTAAAATTGTGGGGGTGCGCCCGCTAAGCACTCACTATTTCAATCTTTACGATGAGGATTTACAAGAGTTGCGAACAAAAACCAAACCGGGACTACTGCCACCTTTCTATGCCGATATGCCGAAAACAATGGAAGAGATACAAGAGAGCGAACGGCGATATTTGAATGCCTATTTTAAAAATCCGATTCGTACAGATTGGAAGTACTTTTGGAAAATATTAAGTAATATTGTGGTAAAAGGGAAGAGGAGTGGGTGAGAAAAATAGATTTAAATTTGATTTAAAATATAGTTATGCTCATGCTAACAAGAATTAGTGAGATATAATTTTTATCTATGGCTGAGAGCTTAAAAACAAAAACAATAAAAGGAGCAAGTTGGAGTTTTGCCGATAATATTGCAGGTTTGGGTATTGCGTTTATTGTTGGAATTATCCTTGCAAGAATTCTTACACCTAAGGAATTCGGTCTGATTGGGATAATTTCGATTTTTATTGCAGTCTTTAACTCAATCGTAGATTCCGGATTTTCTAATGCACTTATTAGAAAAAATGATGCTAATCCAATAGATTATAGCACAGCATTTATTTTTAATTTATTTTTAAGTGTTTTTTTGTTTTTAGGATTATTCTTTCTTGCTCCGTTTGTAGGCACTTATTTTAAAGATCCCCAGTTAGTTCCACTGACAAGGGCAATGTCGGTAATAGTATTAATAAATGCATTTGCATTAGTTCAAAGAACCCTATTAGTAAAAAAAATAGACTTTAAGACCCAAACAAAAATATCCGTTATTGCTTCCCTTTCAAGTGGAATAATTGGGATAGGAATGGCTTTAACCGGTTTTGGGGTATGGAGCTTGGTTGCTCAACAAATATCGAGACAGTTATTAAATACGATTTTTTTATGGGTGTTTAATAAATGGCTGCCAAAATTAGAGTTTTCAATAAAGAGTTTCAAAGAATTATTTGGTTTTGGTTGGAAGTTATTGGTTTCCGGATTAATTAATACAATCTGGAATGAAATTTACCTTGTCGTTATAGGTAAAGTATATTCCACAAGTACTCTTGGACAATATACAAGAGCAAAACAATTTACCGACATATTTTCATCAAATTTAACCGGCATAGTACAGAGAGTAAGTTATCCTGTCTTAAGCTCTATTCAAGATGAGCAAGATAGGCTAAAACAGGCATACAAAAAGGTAATCAAAACCACCATGTTTATGTCATTTGTTTTAACCCTTGGATTAGCAGCTATCGCAAAACCAATGGTGTTAGTTTTAATAGGCGAGAAATGGTTGCCTTCTGTGGAATTTCTTCAAATTATATGTTTTTCGGCAATGCTATATCCGCTTCATGCAATTAATCTTAATCTGTTACAAGTTAAAGGACGTTCCGACTTGTTTCTCATCTTGGAAATTCTAAAAAAAACAATAGCTATTGCTCCAATCCTATTAGGTATTTTTGTCGGTATAAATGCTATGCTTTGGTGTTCAGTTTTTATTAGTTTCCTTTCGCTATATCTCAATGCATATTATTCCGGAAGAGATTTGAACTATGGAATAATAGAGCAAATAAAAGATATTTTCCCCTCTTTTTTAATTGCATTTTTTATGGCAGCGATAGTTTGGCCGATTTCTTTTATAAATATCTCTCCGTTTATTTTACTTCCGACCCAAATTGTTATTGGATTTGTTGTTATTTTTGCTATTGGTGAAAAAACAAAGCTAAACGAATATATTGAGTTAAAAGAAATTATAATATCAACCATTAATAAGATTCTTAAATGGAAGATAAGCGAATAACAGTAACCTCTCCATTATTACCACCTCTTGAAGAGTTTATCCCTTATTTGGAGGATATCTGGAAACGAAAGTGGATAACTAATAACGGGCATTACCACCAGGAGTTGGAGCAGGCACTGTCTGAGTACTTGAAAGTGCCTTATCTAAGCCTTTTTACCAATGGTACGATACCTATTATAGTAGCTCTGCAAGCATTGCGAATAACAGGCGAGGTAATCACTACACCATACAGTTTTGTGGCAACTACTCATTCACTTTGGTGGAATGGGATTAAACCTGTGTTTGTAGATATTGACCTCAAAACCGGTAATCTTGACCCTGAAAAAATAGAGGCAGCAATTACTCCAAAGACTACAGCCATAATGCCGGTACATGTCTATGGTAACCCTTGCAATATAATACGTATCAAAGAGATAGCGGACACATACGGACTGAAGGTAATTTACGATGCGGCACACGCCTTCGGAGTGGAGATAAATGGCAAGTCCGTTTTAGAGGCAGGAGATATGGCAACTGCCAGTTTCCACGCCACCAAAACTTACAATACTTTAGAAGGTGGTGCGTTAATATGTCACGATGCGGAAACAAAACAACGGATTGATTATCTCAAAAATTTCGGATTTGCCGGCGAGACCCAAGTTATATCACCGGGAATCAATGGGAAAATGGATGAGGTACGTGCAGCGTATGGATTATTACAGCTTAGATACGTAGATAAAGCTATTTCTCAACGTAAAAAGGTGGCTGAATTCTACCGAAAAGAGTTAGGCGGTGTAGCAGGAATATCTTTTATGACAGATATGCAAGGCGTAAGGCACAACTACTCATATTTCCCCATATTTGTTGATGAAACTCTCTATGGAATGACACGCGATGAACTTTACTTCAAACTTCGTGAGGCAAATATCTTTGGTAGAAGATATTTCTATCCGCTAATTAGTGAATTTTCTACATATAGTGGATTACCATCAGCAAAGAAATCTCATCTTCCAAATGCGCATAAATTGGCTGATAGTGTAATTTGTTTGCCGATGCATCATGAATTGAAAAAATGTGACATTGAAAGAATTATATATGTAATTGCAAAATGAAAAAACTATTGTTATTGGGTGGATTAAGATACCTAATTCCAGTTATTAAAGTTGCTCACGAAATAGGAATTTACGTGATAACTTGCGATTACCTTCCAAATAACATAGCACATCGATACTCGGATGAATACATAAACGAAAGCATAATAGATAAAGAAGCAATATTAAAAATTGCAAAGGAAAAGAAAATTGACGGCATAATGTCTTTTGCAGTAGATCCTGGAGTAGTCACAGCAGCCTATGTGGCTGAAAAGATGGGTTTGCCTTTTCAATGTTCTTATGAAGCCGCATGTGTATTACAAGATAAATCACGTTTTAGGAAGTTTCTTTTCGACAATAACTTTAATACTCCCAAAGCCAAAGGTTACAGCAGGGTTGAAGATGCATTAGAGGATGTAGACTTATTTAATTGGCCATTAGTTGTGAAGCCTGTTGATTCAGCTGGAAGTAAGGGTGTTACAAAGGTTGATCGCTGTGAAGACTTATCAAAAGCAATTGAGTTAGCTCTGAAAGTGTCACATTCCGGTAATTTTATTATTGAAGATTTTATTGAAAAGAATGGTTTATCTTCTGGATCAGAAAGTTTTGTTGTCGATGGTGTATTAAAGTATAACGGTTTTTACGACCAATTTTTTGATAACCTGTCAGATAATAGCTTTACTCCTGTAGGTGAAAGTTGGCCATCAAAAAAAGCTGAAGTATATTTACAAGATGTTAGAAATCAAGTTCAACGAGTTATTGATTTACTGAATATAAAGACTGGCCTTTTGAATATAGAATGGCGAGTATGTACAGATGGGAAAGTATATTTGATGGAAATCTCTCCTCGGGGTGGTGGTAATAGACTTGCAGAAATGTTAAACTATGCTGCTGACGTTGATATTATAAAAGCAGAAGTAATTAAATCGGTAGGTGCCACTATACCTTTTGAAGTTCATGAGCCAAACTATAAAGGTTATTTTGCAATAGTGGTATTACATAGCAATAAATCCGGGATATTTCATAGTGTGGAGATTAACGATACAATACGAAAGTTTATATTTGAGAAGGAGATAAGGATAAATAAAGGAGACTTTATAGAACGTTTTTCAGGAGCAAATAATGCAATAGGAACTTTATTTTTGAAATTTACTTCTCAGGAGGAACTCGATTTCTATATGAAAGATCATACTAAATGGGTTACTATTAAATTACAAGAAAAATGGTAGGGTTAGAACATCTTTTAAATGAGGGTTTTACAAAACGTCAAGCTGTTTTGTTTCTCAATTTAATGGAGCAAGAAAATAATAATACCTATTACAACCATGAATATGTACAATGGGCGCATGCAAATGGTTTTCTCGCTGATAGTGCATATGCTTACGGTTTAACTCCTGTAAACATATCTGAATATCTATCTGATTATGAGTTTTATCGTCTTTGGCCAATTAATAATTGGACACGCGTTTGGATTAATGACAAGCTTACACTAAAATACTTACTATCTAATACAGAATATGATTATTTTATGCCAAAATATTACTTTTATTCTCTTGATAAATTAAAGGGTGTTGAAGTAAGAAGATTGGTAGATTGTCCTGATTACCTTGAGCAAAATGAAGATGGGATTATCCAGTTACTGATTGATGTTGGTGACTTGGCTTGTAAACCGTGTAATGGATCATTTTCAATGGGTTTTTTCAAATTATCTTATAGAAATAATAATTTTTTTATTAATGATGAGATTTGTGAAAGGGTAGATATTGTATCTTTTATAAATCATCATGCAAATTATCTTTTTATAGAATATTTATACCCGTCTACTCAATTTAAACGAATATTTCCCGTTATTCACACTCTTAGGGTGGTCGTTATCAATAAAGATGGGATTAATCCAAAAATAGTTGGTGGATATCTTCGCTTTCCGAATAAAACTTCCGGAATTGCCAACTATACAATTGTTAGCGGAGAGCACATAAATGATTATAACATTGTTCTGGATGTAAACTTTGAAACCGGTAAAATTGGAAATGCCAGGCTAACTTATGCTACTCAAGTGAAGCCTACGAAATTTCATCCTGATACTAAAGCTATCTTGGATAATGTTATTGACGATATTGATGGCCTTAAAAAAATAATTTTAGGCATTGCAAAACGATTCAATACAATAGAATTTATGGGATTTGATGTGGGTATTACCGAGAATGGATTCAAGTGCATGGAAATTAATTCTCATTCTGGGATAAAATACATGCAGATATTTAACCCATTCCTTAAAGATGACTATTTGAGACGCTATTTTTTGGAAAAAATTGAAGAAATTAATACTCTTACAGTTATTGAAAAACGAAATAGAAATATGATACTCAGATGAATTTAGAATACCATGTGGAAATAATATCTCAGAATCAGATAAGAGATATACTGATATCATTTGATAATATGTTTACTCCTCCATTGTCTTCAATAGTAGAACTTTCGAGCTATGCGAACAAGTTGGGATCATCAGCAAAATTCGTAATTTGTAGACATAATAATATGATTGTCGGAGTTATTGCTTATTATAGCAATGATATTACACAACAAATCTACATTCCATACATTTGTGTGGATCGTTTATATCAAGGGAACGGAATAGCTAAAAATCTATTTAATTTTTTAGAGGACAATATTTGTCATGACTATAAAGAAATGGTTTTAGAGGTAAGGAAAACTAACTTAGTGGCCTACAATTTATATTTAACATTGGGATTTACCATAAAAGAATGTGAAGGAGAAAAATTTCTTATGTCAAAAAGCCTTTTGAGCTAGTATATACAGTATTCATTAAATGGTAGTAAGTTTGATTATTTGTTATGAGATTCCTAAACTAATTATTTATGACACCCCAGTTCATTCCAAATGGAATAATGGTAACAATACGATGTGCTACCTATAACCACGAACCTTACATTCGACAGTGCTTGGAAGGTTTCGTAATGCAAAAGACGAACTTCCTTTTCGAAGCGGTGGTACATGATGATGCTTCTACGGATAAGACAGCCGATATTATTCGTGAATTTGCCACAAAGTATCCTGAGATTATTAAGCCGATTTATCAAACTGAAAACCAGTACTCAAAGCATGACGGTTCGTTGACAAGGATAATGAATGCTCATACTCGTGGCAAATATATCGCTTTGTGCGAAGGAGATGATTACTGGACGGATCCTTTAAAATTGCAAAAGCAGGTGGATTTACTTGAAGCCAACCCTGAGTATTCTATGTGCTTTACAAATGCAGAAGTTCTATATGATGGAATTGTGGCCCCAAAATCAGGGACCTCAATTTATAATCATTTACAATCAAAGGAATATAGTGGAACAGACATTCTTAAAAAATGGACAGTACCAACTGCAAGTGTTGTGTTCAGGAATTATTTTAATGAAGGGAAAGTTATGCCTTGGGATAATAGATTCTTTTTTGGAGATATTGTATTGTTTTTATGGTTAGCTGAATTTGGCAAATTATGGTGTATAAATGAAAAAACGGTTGTATATAGGAGAAACTCAAAAGGAGTAACATTTGGAAAATATGATTACAAAAAAAGAGTAAATCATTATCTTGCAATTAGAGAACACTTTGGGGCAAAATATGAAAAAAACACGAAAATATTAATAGCTAAAAATTATGTTGGATGCTTTATTTCAGGCAAATTAGATATTCTATCTTTTCAGGTGTTAAAAGATCTACTTAAAGACAGTAAATATCTACCATTGTTTTTGGCACTTTTACCTTCACATTTGGTTAAGTCTATATCAAGGAAAATTAAATCCATATTTACATAAATTAGATTATTAATTTATAATGTTTAAATACTTATAAATAGGAAGAATATACCGTAAATGAATCCCAAACTACTAATAATTAATAAAGACCCATTTGGTTATCATGTTGATACATACAAGTATTGTCAATATCTTAGAGACAGATATGATATAACGTATATATGTATGGAGCCAACTAGAGAGAGGATTGAATCATTTGAAAACGTTAGGGTGATATATACAACAAATAAACCTCCTCGAGTTTTAAGAGGTGCTTATTATACTATCTATTGTATTTTGTTTGCCTTGTTTTACAAAGGAAAGCTTTTTGTTAAGTATTTTGAAACAGCAGGTTTAATTAAAAAGTTTTTGTTTTGGAAAAAAATGATATTAGATATCAGAACGTTAGCTATTTCAGCAGATGAAAATATTAGAAATAAATATGATGTAAAACTTATTAAAACATGCGATTATTATAATCATGTTACAATCATTTCTGAAGGTATAAGAGATAAAATGAATATTAATATTTTAAAAACTTCAATTTTGCCTTTAGGAGCAGATATTATTTCTAATATTAATAAAGATTTTAATCAAATTAATCTTCTCTATGTTGGGACATTAAATGGAAGAAAAATTGAGGATACTATTAAAGGATGTAAATTGTTTTCTGAAAAATATCCAGATTGTTATTTTATTTATGATATAGTTGGTGATGGTAAAGGCAACATATTAGAAAAACTTACTAATATTATAGAGGATGATAAGTTATCCGATAAAATTATTTTACACGGGTTTATTCCAAATAATAAATTAAAACCATTTTTTGATAAATCTAATGTTGGTATTTCTTATGTTCCTATAACTGATTATTATAACCATCAACCGCCAACTAAAACTTATGAATATATCCTTTCAGGACTTTTTACAATAGCTACTAACACATATTCTAATCGGGAGGTTATTAATAATGTTAATGGTGTTTTGATTGAGGATACTCCTGAAGATTTTTCCCAAGCATTAGAATTTATCCATTTAAATAGAAATTTTGATTCAAAAAATATTAGAGAAACACTAATAGAACATACTTGGGAGAAAATAGTCAATAGCAAATTAATTCCTATTTTAGAAAACATATAATAAATTAATTGAATGATTTTTAAACTAATATATTTGATATCCTCTGGCATATTATGAATGTATAAAGGTATATTACGATGTCGCTATTTCCTCATGATCAACTTTCTTTAACACAAATTATATTATACAACATAGTTTGTGTATTGGGATTGTTGTATATATATTGGAAGAGTCCTAAAACAGGTGTCGCTCCTTTAATAATTTTTATGTTTTCAGGAGGATTGTTTAGTGACTTTTCTTCTTATACATTTGGTTCAAATGAATTATTAAATATATACAAATCAATTGTTTTTATTTGGAGTATACTTTTATTTCTAATCAATCTTAAATCCACTAATAGCTTTAAAAAACCGTTACTCTTTCTTTCACTATTTGTAGTTTATTTTTTTGCCGTCTCATTTCTATTTCATGATGACAACCTGCCATTAGTACTTTCTCAACTCTCTAAGTATATCTCTCCTTCATTTTTAACAATTGCTTTGTATGAAGAAACAAGACGTGATTCTTCTCGACAAATTAAGCTTTATTCACTATTTCAGAGATTGATATTACTCCAAATACTGATGGCCATAGTCAAATTGCTTGTTCTAGGATCTTTTATGGAGGGATGGGTAGGTACAATAACAGGTGTAAGAGGAGGAGGTGCTGGAACATCGCTACCTTTGCTTGGACTGTTTTGGTTGTTATTAGTCTCAAATATGAAAATTAATACAAAAAGAATCTTCTTCGCTATAGGTTTACTGTTTATAGGTATTATGACAGGTAAAAGGGCAGTAATTATATTGTTCCCATTACTATACATTTTTCTCCTACTATTTGTCTCTTCGTATTATAAAAAAGTACGTAACATTCAATATATTATTCCAATATCTATAATTGTTGTGGGAATGTTTTATTTAGGGCTAAGACTTATTCCATCTTTTAATCCGGAGAATAAAGTGTGGGGTAGCTTTGATGTCAAATATGCCTACGATTATACATTAGAGTATTCTACTGGTATAGATGAGAGTGGGGGAGATCTTCAAGAAGGAGTTGGACGTGTTGGTGGAGTATTACTTTTTTGGAATGATATTAAAAGTGGTGTAGATATAGATAGGATTCTGTTTGGCCTTGGCAATGAGTATATGGCTTATGCTGATATAGATGACTATTTTAATGAAGATTATTATTTAGGAATAACATCACGAGGTTCTGTCACGGGAGTCATATATATATACTTTACTATTGGACTAATCGGAGTATTATTGTTATTATTATTTATTTTATCTTGGTATCCAATAATTAAATATAAACGATTTAGATACTTTCTCTTATTTACAGTATTATTTGATCTCATTTTTTATAATGCACAAATGATTTTCTCTATACCTATGTTTACTTTCTTACTCTTTATAGTTATTTCTGCGAATAATAGTTTTGATAGGCATGGGGATTTTATATTTTATGACTTGTAAGATAAATTTAGTTTGAAAGCATATATGCGCCGCTGTTTTGACAGCCAATTTGATAGTACACTATAGTTTTTTGGTGGTAATTACCTGTTAATTTTATGAAAATATTAATAGTTATAAGTTATAATTTTAGCAGCTTCTTTTTTTATTGTATTAAGTTTGTAGAAATGAGTTAATTTTTGTGGAATATATAAAAATTATCAATTAAATAGATATGAATAATTATCAGCGATGCACACGGTGTGTGATGGATAACAAGCAATATAATTTTATTTCTTTTGACCAACAAGGGTATTGTGAATACTGTATAGAAGCGCTTAAGAATAAGCATCTGGTTTATTTTCCCAATACAGAAGGTCGTGATAAATTGGATAGATTAATTGACAAGTTGAAAAAAGAGGGTAAAGGAAAAAAATATGATTGTTTGATGGGAATATCGGGTGGATTAGACTCATCATATCTGCTTTATCTGGGCTATCAGTGGGGCCTGCGTATGTTAGCCGTACATGTAGATGATGGGTTTGACTCACCTATAGCAACAAAAAATATTGAACAGTTATGTGCTAAATGCGATTTAGATCTTTTAGTCATAAAACCTAATGATGAACAGTTTTGTGATTTAACACGCGCATTTGTATATGCCGAAGTTCCTAATCTTGCAATGCCACAAGATAATATCCTTTTTGCTGAGTTATATAATCTTGCCAAAAAGCATAATGTGAAAACCTTTTTATCAGGTGGAAATTTTGCTTTAGAGTCAATTCTTAAACCCGATGGCAGTGTTAATTGTTTTGATTTAGGACATATCAGAGATATTAATAAGCGATATGGAACTAGACCAATAAACAAGCTAAACATGATGAGTAATTATCAAAGGGTTTTAGATAGATATCTTTTTGGAATTAAGACAGTACGTCCTCTTAATTATATTGATTATAATAAAAATAAAGCGATTAAAGAACTTAATGAATTTTGTGGTTTTGTCTATTATGAAACTAAACATTGCGAAAATATTCTTACAAAAGTAAATCAACTTTATTGGCTTGTTAAAAAATTCGGCGATGATAAACGCACATCCCATCTTTCAAGTTTAATTGTTTCTGGACAAATGACGCGGGAAGAGGCTTTAGCTGAACTAAACAAACCTCCATATGACAAAGAGCAAATGGAAAGCGATATTGAGTTTTTTTGTAATAAAATTAATATTCCTGTAAAGGATTTCAACACAATGGTATCAAGACCAGGTAAATCTCATGACGAGTATAAAGTTTCTTGTATATATAAATTTGTAAGACGGTTTTTCAGCAGATGGATAGTCTCTTTTAAAGGATAAAACCATGAAGGTATTAGTGGTTTATAGTGCAACTATACCGGGCTTTTCCCTGGTACTCCACCAGTCTTTTATTTTTGAACAGGTAGAAGCGATTAAACGGTTTGGTGTTAAAATCGACAACTTTGGCATTGAACACAAAGGACTATGTGGATATTTGCGTTCTATGAAAGGATTATTAAATAAAATAAAAGAGTTTGAGCCGGATATAATACATGCTCATTATGGCCTTTCCGGACTATTAGCCAATTTACAACGCAAAGTACCTGTAATAACTACTTTCCATGGTAGTGATATCCATTCTGGAGGCCTGTTACTCAAACTCTCTCGGCTGTCCATGAAATTATCAAAATATAATATATTCGTAAGTAATAGATTATATGAATTGGCAAATTATTGTAAGGAGAATGTAATGGTTTTGCCATGTGGAGTGGACTTTGATAATTTTGTGGTATTGTCTAAAGATGAAGCCCGTATGCATTTAGTATGGGATTTGACAGAAAAGTTTGTTCTTTTTGCTAGTGCTTTTGATAATGAAATTAAAAATCCAGAATTGGCAAAACAAGCTTGCAGACTTCTTTCGGAATGTAAACTTATAGAACTAAAGGGATATAGTAGGGAAGAGGTAAATCTATTAATGAATGCTTGCGATTGTTTGCTTATGACTTCTCATCAAGAAGGCTCTCCAATGGTTATTAAAGAGGCAATGCTATGTGGAACGCCTATTGTTAGCGTTGATGTGGGTGATGTGAAGGATGTGGTAGGAGATACTGAAGGTTGTTTTATTGTCGATAAGGACGCCGATGCAATAGCTATTCGAATATCTGATGCCATAAAATTTTCAATTGAGCAAGGGAAAACCAACGGTAGGGACAGAATTATGGAATTAGGCTTAGATAATAAGCAAATAGCAGAGCAAATCTTGAGGTTATATAATAATGTTATAGAACAATGATAAAGAAGCCAGCATAGCTAATGAAACCTAAACGTATATTAATATATCTCGGCCATCCTGCACAGTATCATTTTTTTAAGAATTCAATATTTCTTTTAAAAAAGAAGGGGTGCAAGGTTAAGCTACTTATTAAAACGAAAGATATTCTTGAGCAATTGCTTAATGAGGATGGGGTAGATTACATCAATATTCAATCTACACCGCGAGGTAAAGGTCGATTATCAATTTTACTGGCATCTTTTAAGCGTACTTTAGCTGTTATTAAAGAAGCTAGGCGTTTTAAAGCAGATGTTTTGGTGGGTACGGACTCCTCTGTTGCTCAGGCTGCCTTTTTTTTAATGAAAAAGTCTATTACGGTTCTTGAAGATGATTATGATGTAATTCGTAATCTTGCCAGGCTGACATTTCCTTTTACTTCGTGTATACTAGTTCCTAAAGAGTGTTGTACTGGACCTTACGATAAGAAAAGGGTTTCTTATGATGGATATATGAAACTTGCTTATCTTCATCCTAATTTCTTTACTCCTAATGAGTCGATAATTCATGAATATGGAATCCATGAAAAATTTATAATTATCCGTTTATCACAATTAGCTGCTCATCACGATATTAATATACGGGGATTGAGTTTTAAACTGGTAGAAGAAATTATAACTTTAGCCGAAAAAGCAAACTATAATATATACATCACATCTGAGTCTAGGATAGACGATAGACTTAGCCAATACAAACTAAATATACGATTTAATGATATTCATCATGTTTTATCTTTTGCCGGGATTTTAATTTCAGATAGTCAAAGCATGTCAATGGAAGCGGCTATGTTAGGTGTTCCTTCTTTACGTTTTAACGATTTTGCAGGTCGTATCAGTGTGTTGGAAGAACTTGAACATAAATATGGTTTGACATATGGTATCCCTACCGATAATCCAACAAAACTCATTAACAAACTTAAAGAATTTTTATCCAACTCTAATTTAAAGGATGACTTTGTATCTCGTCGTAAAAAAATGCTTGCAGATAAAATAAATGTAACTGCTTTCTTAACTTGGTTTATTGAAAATTTTCCAGAAAGTAAAAGAATAATGAAAGAAAACCCAGATTATCAAAATAAATTCAAATGATTAAGATTCTTACAGTTATAGGTGCCCGACCTCAGATTATAAAGGCAGCGGCTATTTCAAGAGCTATACGAGAAGATTTTGCTGAAAAGGTAGAGGAAAAAATACTACATACCGGGCAACATTACGATTTTGCTATGTCGAAAGTCTTTTTTGACGAGCTGAAAATTCCGCGACCGGACTATAATTTAAGGACCGGATCGGGCAAACATGGCGAACAGACAGCAAAAATGATTTCGGGCATAGAAGATATTCTATTATCTGAATATTTTGATGGGGTTATCCTTTATGGCGATACAAACTCTACATTGGCAGGCGCGGTAGCGGCTGTAAAGCAGCATGTTCCCATATTTCATATCGAAGCCGGGTTGCGGTCGTACAATATGGCTATGCCAGAGGAAGTTAACAGAATAGCCTGTGACCAGATGTCTTCAATTCTTTTCGCACCGACTCAAACTGCAATAGACAATTTGCGTAAAGAAGGTTTTATGGATATTGATGCTCGTTTTAAAAATGGGAAAAATCGTCAGGTTTTCAATTGTGGAGACATTATGTATGATAATAGTCTCTACTTTGCAAAGTTTTCAAAGAAGACAAATATTCTGGAACGCAATTCACTTCAAGAAAATAATTATATCCTCGCTACCATACATAGAGATAACAACACTGACAATCCTGCACGTTTCGAATCCATCTTTAGAGCTTTGTTGCATATAAGTAACGAGGATAAGATTGATATTATTCTCCCTTTGCATCCTCGAACAGCTAAGCTTATGTATAGCAATTTAAGCAGCGACCTGTACGACAAAATAACACATTCCTCATATTTAAAATTAGTAGAGCCTGTTGCGTTTTTAGAAATTATAGAGTTGGAACAAAACGCCAAAATTGTGATGACAGATAGTGGTGGGGTGCAGAAAGAGGCATTTTTCTTTGAGAAACCTTGTGTTATATTGAGACCTGAAACGGAATGGGTGGAGATAGTCACACATGGTGCCGGAGTGGTTGTGGATGCTGATTTCGACAGAATAATAGAAGGATACAGAGCTTTATCTACCTACAAAGTATCATTTCCATCTCTGTTTGGCGATGGCAAAGCTGCTTATTTTATTCTTGAAAAGATAATTGATTATTTGGAATAAATCACTATATGTGAGTATATTTGTAATTCTGTAGTAATACCAATGTTTTGAAATTATATAAAAATAAACAATAATGAACAAAACAATCAAACATCTCGGGAACTTAGCTTTGCTCCTGCTATTATTAGGCGGATGTGCATCGCAAAAAAATATCACCTATATGCAAGATGTCACGGGAGGTTTCCGTCAGCAAATATCACAAGATTATGATGTTCGTATAAATAGTGATGATCTCATCTCCATTATGGTAAATAGTAAAGACCCGGAGTTGGTGCAGATGTTTAATCTGCCGATGGTAAGCTATCAGTATAGCGCTTCAGGATATGTTGGAGGTACTCAACGTATGTTGGGCTATTTGGTGGATAAAAATGGGAACATTAACTTTCCCCAGTTAGGTGAGATTAATGTACGCGGTTTGACCCGTTTTGAACTTTCCGAGCGGATAAGCAGAGAACTAAAAGATAGGGGATTGGTTAATGACGCTGTCGTGACAGTGCAGTTTCTCAATTTTAAAGTATCGGTGATGGGTGAAGTAGTACGTCCCGGAACATTCGAGGTGGATAGCGACCGTATTACAATATTGGATGCCTTGAGCAAAGCAGGTGATCTGACTATCTATGGTCGAAGAGATAATTTGAAAGTAATCAGAGAGGAGAATGGTGAGCGTACTATAGCTATAGTGGATCTGCGTAGCAAGAATCTGATGGATTCGCCCTACTACTATCTTAAACAGAACGATATCGTCTATGTAGAGCCAAATAAAGCACGTGCGGGACAACGCGAAATAAACCAGAACCGTTCAGTCTCTACATTTGCATCAATACTATCGGTGCTGGCATCGTTAGCGTCGTTGGCGGTTGTAATTTTTAAATAGTCAATTAAAAGATCAGCTATGGTAAAAAGAGATATTTACGACGAGAAGGACTTTATCTCTATGGATGAGAAGTCCGACCGTGAGGGCTCCTCGTTTCCTGAATTATTCAGCACGGCACTGTTTCATAGAAAATGGTTTATTTTATCTGTTCTAGTATGCGGATTGATAGGATTTATCTATGTGCGAAGTACTCCTAAAACTTTCCAGCGTAGCGCAACTGTATTGGTGAAAGATGATAGGAGAGGTGGTATCAGGAGTGAGTCTGCCTCCTTCCAAGACCTCTTTTATTCTGTGAGAAGTTCTGTAGATAATGAGATTGGTGTGTTTAAAAGTAAGCGGCTGATGTATGATGTAGCCAAACAATTGCGACTCGATGTAAGCTACAAAATACGAGACGGTTTGCGTGATCGTGAACTCTATAGCAGCACCCCTATTATAGTGGACTTTACCGATATTGACCCTTTGCAAAGTGTAAGTATGACTGCTATTCTATTGGAAAACAGTCAGATCGAGTTGAAGGATTTTAAATTTGGAAAAGAAGAGAGTGATGATGTAAAACTACTACATCCGGGTGATACCTTGCATGCTCCTTTCGGTGATATAAGTGTATCAATTGCTCCGCTAATAGATAAGGATTATGTAGGAAAACCTGTTCAGGTAACAAAAAGCAACCTGAAAGTTGTATCTGATAGCTACAATTCGCGATTAAAAGTCGAGGTTCCGGACAAAATGTCCTCTCTTATTAATTTGACTCTGCGAGATGTGAATATAAAACGTGCTGAAGATGTAATAAACACTTTGATAGAGGTTTATAAAAACGACGCTATTCAGGACAAAAATCAGGTATTGGAGTCAACGGCAAATTTCATCAGAGAGCGATTGATTATAATTGAGTCTGAATTGTCGAATGTCGACTCGCAAATAGAGAAGTACAAAAGCCAACATCAGGTCATGGACATTTCGTCTGAGAGTGCATTATATCTGCAAAGCACCGGCCGATTGGATTCTGAAGTACTCAGTGTTGAGAACCAACTTGATATGGCTGAGTATATGAAAGAGTATCTACAGGATAACTCCAAACTTTCAGACCCGATTCCTGCAAGTATAGGTATTTCCGATGGCGGCATTCAAGGTCAGATTTCTGAATATAACTCCCTGCTGGCTCAACGCAATAAGTTGTTGGCAAATAGCAGCCTTAATAATCCTCTGGTAAAAGAGATGGATAACACCTTGGCAGCGACACGCTTTTCAATCTCTAAAGCTGTGGACAATCTGATAGCCGGATTGAAGATACAGATAGATAATATGAGACAGAAGGAGATACGAACCAGAGGGAAAATCTCTACTGTCCCGATGCAACATAAATATATTACCAGCATTGAGCGTCAGCAGAAAATCAAGGAGGAGCTCTATCTCTATTTGTTGAATAAAAAGGAGGAGAACGAACTGCAATCGACGATTGTGGAGAGCAATTGCCGAATTATAGATCCTGCAGATGGATCACTCTTTCCTGTGTCACCGAAGAAAATGAGAGTAGTTTTAATCAGTTTTTTGGTTGGTCTTTTAATCCCTATTTTGTGGCTTTATATCCGTTCGTTGCTCAATACTGCGGTATATACGAAGAAAGAGTTGAAAGAGGCCCTTACAATTCCCTTTTTGGGTGAAATTCCATTTGTAAAGAACAAATCCAAGGAACTGATCGTGGTAAAAGAGAATAGTAATGAGCCTATCTGTGAAGCCTTCAAGATAGTACAATCCAACCTCGATTTTATGGATATGGAGCACAAAGAGGGAGGAAAGGTTATTTTGGTGACCTCTATCAACCAAGATGCGGGTAAAACCTTTGTGTCTGCCAATCTTGGAATGAGTATTGCGACGCTTAATGAAAAGGTTGTTGTTGTAGATTTGGACTTAAGGAAAGGCACCCTGACTCGAAGGTTGGGTATTGGTACTAAACTTGCCGGAGTATCGAACTATCTGGCCGGTATGGGAAATAACGTTTTTGATTCGATTTATCCTTTTAACGATGATGGCTCATTGTATATTCTGCCTTGCGGTACAATACCTCCCAATCCGGCCGACTTGTTGAAGAGCAGCCGATTTGACAAGATGATAGCCGAGCTGAAAACTAAATATGACTATGTTTTGCTTGACACTCCTCCCTTTGGCGTTGTGGTGGATACACAATTGTGTGCCCGTATGGCTGATCAGGCAGTCTACGTAGTACGTTCAGGCTTTCTCGACAAACGTTCATTGCCTGATATACAAGAGCTATATGACTCCGGTAAGATGAATAATATGAGTATTTTGCTAAACGGAATCGATATCAAGAAAATAGCCTCTTACGGCAGTTATGGATATGGTTACGGTTATGGCAGTAAATATGGTTATGGCTATGGCTATGCCGGATATGGCTACAGTTATACGCAGGAGAAAAAGAAATCCTGGTTTAGGAGAATTATAGGAATTTAAAACGTAATCCTGTAACTCAACTAATGCATAATTGGAAATAACGATAGTTATTTCCAATTATTTTATTGCTTTCAGTGTTGACTATCTTTTTGCGGTAGCAGCTCCCCAAAAAAAACAGGGTGACATGAAAAAGTCTGTATGACTTTTTAGCCACCCCATTTTAGATACAAATAATCGTGAGAACTCTTAAAAAGCAATCTTTGTCATATATGAACAAAAATCGTCCACTGACTTAAAAGATTTGGTGTCGTTTTTCTTAACAATCCGTTTTTCGTTCCTTTCCTGGGTTCGTGATACAGCGTCAAAGATGCTAGCAATTTTATCCGGAACATTTTCAATCGTCGCACTATGTTGTTTTATAAAAACATTATAGAATTCATCGATAAAACTCCTGGATGCAAAATTGACATTTGAAAAGTCAAAAACCAATTCGTTAAGATCCATGCTCTTCAAAGTATGATATAAAGAACGAACAGCTGACCTTGATTTAAGGTCATCAGATAATATCTGTGATATGTAAATCCTGTTCATAGAAAGGGTACTTTACGCAAATATAGTGATTTTTTTATTCAAAGTACTTTGTATACAAGAAATCTTTGTTCTGATATGGTAATCGTAGTGCAATTAATGTACCATCCAATCGAAAACCTCTCGGTAACTCAATGATATCATACATTTTTTTATCCTTTAGGTATATTGCACTTCCAGACATCATCATAAATTGTCCACGTAATCCTTCAATCAACATATTCTTTGATGTATAAATGCCATAACCACGATTCTCGGCACTCGGTAGATTTTTTGATGATTTGCAATCGTTTGCAGCCCTCATAGCTGCAACATCTCCGGAAAACATCATACCTGCTTTATCAAAACTACCCTTCAATGTGATGCCTTGGTCTGCAATGCAAATATCAATATAGCCCTTTGAAGGATAAGATTGTGCGAATAGATATCCTCGTTCTGATTCCGAATGTTCGGTGATGTTGTCAACCATTTCTGCCAAAATATATTTAAGCCCTATTAAAACATTTTTCTCAAGGTTCAATTGGTTGCATAAAAGATTCTCAATAGCACTCAAAATAGCATCTTTATCGGTAGATTTATTAGCTAAAGCAGGAAAACTGATGACAGGGATGTATGTTTTATTTAGATAAGTCTGTAACAATGAAATAAAGTTATACGAGTTGATCTTATCAGGTTCTAACTCATTAAAAAAGAGTATTGTCTCTAGGTAGGTTGTAATATTGCTCAGCGATACCTTTTTCCTACAAGAATATGTAAAAAGCATCAAAGAAATAACGAACACAGGAGATACAAAGCGGATTTTTAAACAATCGATTATAACCTCCTCATCCTCACAATTATAAATCTTATTCATTATTCTAACGACCGGAATAATTCCACTTGAAAGATAATCGTCGGGAATATTTATTTCTTCTTGTATAATCATATTTGCTAAGTTGGTGTATTTCTATACTAAAACGGGAAAATAATCGGCAGCATGATAATCATTACTATCAGGAAAATCAGTTGCAGGGGCAGGCCCACTTTTACGTAGTCCATGAAATTGTATTTTCCCGCTGACATTATCATTGCATTGGGTGGAGTGGCAAAGGGACTGGCAAAGCACATGCTTGCGGCAACCGCCACACCGATAAGAAAAGGGTAGGGACTCAGACCCATGGACAAAGCAGCCTGCAAACCAATAGGAGCAAACAAAATAGCGGTGGCAGTATTACTGATAAACATTGTAAGTATGGAAGTGGCAACCATAATTCCTGAAAGGACGGCATAAGGTCCTAAAGAACCAACCAAATCCACAATTCCATTTGTGACAAAGGCAGAAGTGCCGGTTTTCTCCATGGCGGTAGCCAATGGCATCATTCCGGCAAAAAGAATAACGCTTTCCCAATTTATCGTACGATAAGCGTCTTTGACCGTTCTGAAACATCCTCCCAAAACCATCAGAACAGCTGCTATCAGCACTGCTATTACAGGGGGCAACCAATTGAAGACCATAGCCAACACCATCAATATCAAAACAATGGCGGCATAGGGGGCTTTGTGGTCAAGGGTTATCTTAGATGCTTCAGTTTGAGGTTGTCCGATGACAACCACATCTTTTTCAAGATGACTGAGACGATCAATGTCTTCCCATGTCCCTTGCACAAGCAACATGTCACCCGACTGCATTTTTACATCTTTTATATTCCGGATGATAAAATTATCTTTACGCTGTATGCTTAGGATATTTACGTTGTAATTGTTGCGGAATTGGGACTCTTTTACAAGCCGGTTATGTAAGCGACTGTTTTGAAGAATTACAACTTCAGCCATTCCAATCTCATTGAATTTGAATTTTCCGCCAAACTTCGGACGCTCAATTTGTTCATCTATCGAATTATCAACAAAAGCAAGGTTGTTATCCTCTACAAAGCTTAGCACGTTGTCATATTCGCCGAGAATATAGAGCACGTCGTTTTCATTCACAATAGTACCCGCCTCGGGGAGTACGGCACGTATGGAACGGCTCAAAGGGGAAGGTGAGGGGATATGAATCTCACTAATAACCAAAGAATAGCGTTTGGTGAGATCAAGTTCTGAAAGTTTTTTGCCTATTATGGGAGAATCTTTTTTTACTTCAATTCTGTATAAATTGTCAATTAAAAGATAATCGGAAGCAAGTTGTTCCGGCGTTTTAACGGTCGTCCTATCGTCATGGCCTCTCTTATCTTTTTTATCCAGCATCTTTGACAATGGCCATAGCAATAGAACACCCAGAACCAAAAGAATCAACCCCACAGGCAAGGTGGTGAAAAATTGCAATCCCTCATATCCCGCTCCAATCAAAGTGTCGTGCATTATAAGAGTAGGCGGAGTACCGATCAGTGTCATCATTCCTCCTATACTGCTTGCATAAGCCATAGGCATTAAGAGTCTGCTTGCACTGGTATTGGATTTTACCGCCATGCTCACCACAATCGGCATCAGCATCGCCACTGTTCCGGTATTGCTCAAAAATGTACCGATGAAAGCGGTAACCAGCATAACCAACAAAAACAATTTATAACTGCTGTTTCCCGCAAGTTTCAACAATCGGTTGCTCACAGCACCGGCAAGTCCGGTTTGCGCTATTGCGCCTCCCACGATAAAGAGGGCGGCAATCATAATGACAACAGAGTTGGAAAATCCAGCCAAAGCCTCGGAAGGTGTCAGCACATTTGTCAGTACCAATGCCAACAAGCAACAAAGCGCCACAATGTCGGAGCGAATTTTACCCCAAACAAGGAGTGCCGCCGTTACGATGAGAATAATTACAGTTGCAGTCATAAGAAATTAGAACTATTAGAGTGCCAGCAGAGCATTATCGGCTATTATGCATGCAAAAAAAGACATTTTATTCGATTTTTCAAATAAAGATTTAACTACTCCCTACCTTCTCCTGAATTCGGAGCAGATGATGGCGGTGGCTATGGCTACATTAAGAGAGTCAGGTGCACTGTCCGAGGAAGGGGAGAAGCTGGGAATGGAGAGACGATGCGTGACAATGCTCTCTAAAGCGGGAGAGATCCCATTGGATTCGGAACCCATAACTATTAGCCCTCCTGTGCTGAGATTCTCCTCATAGATGGATTTACCGTCGAGGAAAGTGCCGAATACCGGCATTCCGGCGGTGCGGAATTCTGAGGCAATCTGCAGGAGGTTGCAATAGATAATCTTAGTGCGGAAAATTGAACCCATACTTGCTTGTACTACCTTTGGATTAAAGCAGTCGACGGTATCGTGCGATGCGAAGATATTCTCTATTCCAAACCAGTCGGCGAGCCGTATGATAGTCCCAAGATTACCAGGATCACGGAGAGAGTCGAGAGCCAATGATAGTGGTCGAGAAGTAATAAGATCTGCAATCTGCGATGTCTCCGGTGCAGCGGGCTTGCGCACCAGAGCTAGAACCGGAGAGGGGGAACTGAGCAGCGTAATGCGGGACATAGCCTCTTCGCCAATCTCTGAGCTTAGAAATACCTTGATGACCTCTAATCCTGAACGGAGTGCTTCTTCCACAGATTTTTCGCCTTCTACGACAAAAAATCCAACTTCGTCACGGTATTTCTTGCGATTAAGTGAGCGGATCAGTTTTATTTCGTTCTTGGAAATCATATTCAAAGGTAACAATTAACCTGATTATAAGAATAATTTTATCTAAATTTGCAGGATGATGAAGAGGAGAGTCACACTATTAATGCTTATCGCGGTACTATTTGCCGCTTCCTGCAGTACTACAAGGATTCTGCAGGATGATGAATGCAGGCTGGTGGAAAACAAAATCGTCATCACAAATGATGAGAACTATGCCGCCTCTTCGCTTCAACCCTATATCAAGCAGAAGCCAAATGCTTATTTCATAGGCAGGTGGAATCCATTTCTCTATGTATATAACTGGAGTTCAGGGAGTGGAACAGGATGGGACAGGTTTGTCGAGAAACTCGGAGTCGCTCCGGTGGTTTTTGACTCCACATCCATAGATGCGAGCAAAAAGGGAATGCTTTCACACCTCGAATATTCCGGCTATTATGGTTCCGATATTTCGCACTCCGTGCTCAAAAAGGAGAAGAAAGCGAGAGTCAATTATGATGTTACCCTCGGGAAACGTTATCAGATAGATAGCATAAGTTATGATGTTCCTGACGCTAATATGCGCGAATTACTCTCTTCAGACTCTGCAAACTTCACTGTAAAGGTGGGCGACATCCTTTCTGAGAAGAGTCTCGAGGAGGAATCCGAACGTCTTGCGGGCCTTTATCGCAACAATGGTTATTACGGTTTTACCAAAAACTATTTCTTCTTCTACGCGGATACCGTAAGACAGAAGGATAAAGCCGACCTGACCGTATCCCTTGAAAATTATACCCGAAATGAATCGGAAGAGAGTGCACGTCCCCATCGGCAATACAATATCGGATCGGTTTCCATTATTCCGATGGCCGGACTCAAGGTACGCGAGAAGTTCCTCTGGCAGGTTAATACCATAAAACCGGGTGAACTCTACAAAGAACAGGTGATCAACTCAACTTACGAACGTTTCTCCAGCATCCGACTCTTCAGCAGTGTCAATATGCAGCTCAGCGAAACCGATTCCACGACGGTGGATTGCCGCATAATGCTCTCTCCCTCAAAACTGCAAGGGGTTAGGGCTAATCTCGAGGGCTCATTCAACTCATCCGGTCTCTTCGGGGTAACTCCTTCACTATCCTATTATCATAAGAACATCTTCGGTGGAGGAGAATATTTTTCACTCGGATTCAGAGGCAATTTCCAGTTCAAGTTCAAAGACCCCACACGCTCCAACGAGTTTGCCATATCATCCTCTATTACCTTTCCAAGGTTCCTTTTCCTGCCTGTCAGCCTTTTCCAGCATACACTCCCGCGTACCGACGTCAATCTTTCATATAACTTTCAAAACCGCCCCGAATATACACGCATAATTATCTCCACGGCATACGGCTATAATTGGAATCGCAACAAAAGGTTTTATTACCAGATAAACCCTCTTCAGTTCAATGTGGTGCGCATCTACAATATGGATGATGATTTTTACTCAAAGCTTGTAGACCCATATCTGATTAATTCTTATCGCAACCACTTCGACTTCGGCGGCGGCGGCATGTTGTATTTCACTACCAATAGCGCTACCAATCCCAAGGATACATATTTTTATCTCAGACTGCAAACGGATTTCGCCGGCAACATGCTCTCGCTCTTCAATAGCGGGCTAAAAAAGGACGAAAAGGGCTCTTATATGATCTGGGGAGTGCCTTATTCACAATATGTCCGTAGTGAGATTTCACTTGTTGAGACTTTGCGATTCGGAAGGCAGAATAGATTGGCTCTGGCCGGAAGATTCCTGGCAGGAGTAGGTTATGCCTATGGCAACTCGAATGTTCTTCCTTTCGAAAAATTCTTCTATGCCGGAGGTTCCAACAGTATGAGGGGATGGCAGTCGCGCTCCGTAGGCCCCGGATCTGCGCCTGTGAGCTCTTCTTTTGCCATAGCTAACCAGACCGGTGACATGCGCCTCGAGGCCAACCTCGAGTTTCGCTTCCCCCTCTTCTGGAAACTGCAAGGTGGGCTTTTCGTTGATGCCGGTAATGTTTGGAATTTACAGCGTGCATCGATAGACGGGGTTGCCAGGGATGAACGCGGTATTTTTACGGCGGAGAATTTCGGTAAGAGCATAGCGGCAAACTGGGGACTTGGCCTACGTTTGGATTTCGACCTTTTGCTGGTGCGTCTGGATGCAGGTATCAAGGCATACAATCCGGTAACACAGCAGTGGCATACTCCTGATATGTGGTTCCGAAAAAACGGCTATGCAATTCATTTCGGCATTGGCTATCCTTTCTAAATCAGAATAATAAATCAAAAACAGATAAAGAAAATCATGAATCGTTTCAAACTCTTCTTTCTTGCGGCAGCTGCCTTTATTACGGTCTCCTGCAATTTCGAAAGGGGAGAGGCAGACTATGGAGTTGTTCCTCTTCCTCAATCTATAAACCTTCTTGACGGGGAAGACTTTGTTCTAAACTCCGGAACAAGGATTGTCTATGATGCAAATAACCCTCTTATTGAGCGCAATGCAGCTTTCCTTTCAGAATATATTGGACAGATTACCGGATTGAATCTTAAATGTATTCCTGCTAATGGCTCGAATTTAGATAACAATATTGTTATATCAATTGATAATGAAGCACAAATGCCGACAGATGAGAGTTACACGCTTAAAGTTGACCAAAGCGGAATCTCAATCGTGGCTAAGGCTCCGAAAGGTGTTTTTTATGGCATACAGACCCTCCGCAAGTCCCTTCCTATCGGAAAATTCGGGAGTGTGGAGCTTGATCCGGTAGAAATAAATGATACTCCTTTGTTCGGTTACAGAGGAATGCATCTCGACGTTTCACGTCATTTCTTCGATAAGGAATTTGTAAAGAGGTATATCGACATAATAGCTCTTCATAACATAAACACATTCCACTGGCATCTCACCGATGACCAGGGATGGCGTGTGGAAATCAAAAAATATCCGAAACTTACCGAGATCGGCTCTATGAGAAGCCATACCGTAGTAGGTAAGGATTTTGAATCAAGCGACGAGACTCCTCACGGAGGATTTTATACGCAAGATGATATAAAAGAGGTGGTAGCCTACGCTGCTGAACGCTATATCACAATTATTCCCGAAATAGACCTGCCCGGTCACATGCTTGCAGCTCTTGCCGCATATCCCGAACTCGGCTGTACAGGCGAACAATATGAGGTTTGGCCCCGCTGGGGTATTACCGAGAAGGTGCTCTGCCCCGGCAAAGACCATACCGTACAGTTTTTAAAGGATGTGATGGATGAGATTATGGAACTTTTCCCCTCGGAGTATATCCATATAGGGGGTGACGAGTGCCCCAAGGATCACTGGAAGGTTTGTCCCGACTGTCAGGCTCGCATTAAGGCGGAAAAACTCTTTGCAAAAGATGGTCATACCGCTGAGCAGCGTCTTCAGAGCTGGCTCACATCCGAGATTGAAACATATATCAATGATCACGGCCGCAGAATTATCGGATGGGATGAGATTCTGGAGGGTGGCCTTGCTCCCAATGCTACTGTGATGTCATGGAGAGGCATTTCCGGCGGGGTGACTGCTGCTAATATGGGACATGATGTGATCATGGTTCCATATTCTAACTTTTATTTTGATTATTATCAAAGTGAGGATAGAGATAATGAGCCTTTGGCAATCGGAGGTTTTATTCCGGTGGATAAAGTCTATTCATTCAATCCTTTCCCTGAGGAGGTAGATTCTTTATTCCATAGTCATATCCTTGGTGTTCAAGCCAATGTGTGGTGCGAATATATCAAGACAACCGATCATGTCGAATATATGGCTTTGCCACGTATGGCTGCCCTGAGTGAAGTGCAGTGGCGTCCTGCTGCGGATCGCAATTATGAGGAATTCCTCGGTCGCATGAAGCACCATCTGGCACTTTACGATCTTTTAGGGTACAATTATGCAAAGCATATTGTTGCCGATATACAATCAGATGAGAAAGAGGACTCAAATATCGAAGTAATAGTGCAACGCGGTACGCAGACCGTAGTGCAGTTCTGAGTGGCTAATGGCCAATAGCTAAAAGCTAATAGCTACGTTATGAAAAGAGTTTTATCATTTCTTACGGATCTCGTTCCCAATAACAACAAACCCTGGTTTGATGCCAACAAGGCGCGTTATAAGGAAGCACAGGCGATTTTCAATGATTTTGCCTCGGAACTTCTGGAGCGTGTGCAGAGCTTTGACCCCGAGGTCAGAGGCCTCACTCTAAAGGATTGTACCTACCGTTTCTATAGAGATTTGAGATTCAGCAAGGACAAAACTCCCTATAAAAAATATTTCGGCGTCTTCATAGCAAAAGGCGGCAAATGCAGCGGTCATTCCGGATACTATTTTCATATAGAACCCCCTCATGCAGGCTACTTGGGGGGACATCTGATGTGCTGCGGTGCCTATGCTCCGGAGCCGAAGGTGATGCGAAGCATAAGGGAAGAGTTTATGCTCAATGGTGAGGCACTGGTTCAAGCAATGTCAAAGGCAAAAGGATTTGAACTGGAATGGGATGGAGCCCTGAAGATAATCCCTCGAGGATTTCCGCAGGACTCTCCCTACGCTGAGTATTTCCGCCTTAAGAAAATACTTATTACACGCTTTTTAGATGATGCTTTTATCCTGGAGACCGACCTCGCAAAATGTGCGGCTGATCTGTTTGCCACCTGCACCGAATTCAATACCATTCTCAACCGCGCAATAGACTACGCCTACGAGGAATATTGAGTTAGTTATGAGTGTGTAGTGTGTAGTACCACGTACCACTTACCCAACAACATTTACGAATCCACGTACCTCGGAACGCGTACCTTGCACCACTCACTAGTCCATCAGGAACACAAAGGTTGTGATGGCTGCTATACCCTCCTTGAATGTCGCTTGATTGACATTCTCAAAGTTGTCCAGCGAGCCGTGATGATATTTGAAATATTCACCTCTGTCTGCTATGAATGAATAATAGGTCTTAAGGGGCCAGTTTCTCTCTCCTGTATTGAGTGTCAGTGTCAGACCGCGGGGTTCAAGATAGGGGGTAAGAACCTCTTCCATCCTTTCGAAATAACTCGGATCTTCATAAATGTGAAATCCGACAGGTTTACCTGCTCCGCAATCAAGCTCGAGGTCAAATAAAAAGGACTCCTGTTTTTCTTTGGAAATACGGGCGAATTCCTTTAGGCCGGAGAGGTTAATTTCCTCATCCTGATATAGAACTATGCGAATGGTGTTTCGCGGCTTCATATGAAGCTTTTTGTAGGCTCTAAGCACTTCTATGGCAGCAACACAACCTGATGCATTATCCTGAGCCCCCTGGCTGTTGAACCAGCTGTCCACATGAGCAGAAATCAATATGATATGGTTTGGATTGACTTTACCGGGGATTTCTGCTACAATGTTGCGTCCGATTGCCGGTTCAGGACGATTTTGTGCTGTTGAGTTTATGGTCACAGTGAGTTTTTTGTCCTGTTTGAGGGCCTCTGAGAGCCGGTCGGCAGCGTTTGTTGAGATTGCTGCAGCAGGAACTGCAATAGTACTGTCGCCGTTGTGGCAAGAACCTGTGTGGGGAGTGTCTCCCGAATGATTGCTGAGTGAGCGAACCAGGACAGCTTTAGCCCCTTTGTCGGTGACAAGGGAGGCTCCTCTGGAGCGTTGCCAAGCATGTTTGCCGTAACTTTCGCCATCCTCCATCGCACCATTGAAAAATACGATCTTGTCGGTGCAGCGGAGAGTTTCCAATTCTTCACGGCTGCTTACTTCCACCACTTGTGCGGTGATATCCTGGCCTGAGGTGCCATTATTCAGTCCGAGAGCAATGGCAGGAAGTTCTATTACCGTGCCGTCGGATAAGTTCATAGTGACCTTTGTCACTCCGGGATCCCAGTTAGGTACTTCGACTTCCTGATGCCATATATTTTTGATGCCAACCTCTTCCGCAAGGACATATGTGAAGTAGTCTATCACTCCGTCATTGTTCTCGCTGCCGGACATTCTTGCAGGGTAATCATTGCATACCCTTTCGAGGGTGGCGACGGCGGTTGTGTTTTCATTCTGAAAATAGTTGTAGATCTTTTCGATCTGCTGCTCAAGAGTAACCTTTTTGCAGGAAACTGTCATAAGGAGCACTAAAGTGAACAGGATGATTCTTTGAATCTTTGAATTCATATTTGGTACTGTTATTAAAGTGATGAATATGCGGGTGAAAAGGTGTCTCCGTCAGATATTCTGCCGTTGGTAATGCCCTTTTTGAGCCAGCGCATACGCTGTGCGGAGGTGCCGTGGGTAAATGAATCGGGAACGGAG
>Ga0116182_1000462_pt1 | contig 45471 bp, 34 predicted proteins | sample AD_UKC077_MetaG_FD_89805 | JGI IMG/M metagenome (GOLD analysis project Ga0116182, IMG submission 89805) | Active sludge microbial communities of municipal wastewater-treating anaerobic digesters from USA - AD_UKC077_MetaG | ecosystem: Engineered > Bioreactor > Anaerobic > Digestate | place: USA...
GTGGTCTTTAAGCGGAGTATTGAGGCTCTGCTCGATTAGCGAGTAAAACTATTTGTTACATGTTTTTCAAACCCTTCATTTACAATAATATACAAATAATTTTAAATTTTTGTCATGTACTTAAAAGATAGGACTATTTTAAAATTACAATTGGTATTAATTGATTAACGTCCCGCAACAAAAATTTTTGTATTTGCAGAAAAAGAGCCATCCAAGGATGCACAAAAAATAAGATAAACACCACTTGGAACACGATTTCCATCAAAATCACGAACATTCCAAACACCTGTTCCTCCATTAGAATAAGTTTCATAGACAAGTCTGCCTGCCAAATCGGTTATTTTGATTGTGGTGTTCTCAACCAATCCACGAATTATCACGGAACCATCATAATCTTTGTGCACCGGACTTGGATATACAATCAATTCGGAAAAATCCTCATTTCCTTCGGTTGCACTTCCAACGTAAGAGACAGTGCCGAGATCGGTAGCAAAAAACACTTCGCCAGTTTTTTTGTTTATATCAAGCGAAAAAACATTGTTTGAGATAAGTGGGCTGTTTTCAGTTGTTAAGTTCAAAATTTGTTTGTTTCCGCCTTCGTTAAGTAAAAACACTCCGCCACCTTGAGTTGCCACCCATTTTCTATTGCCACCATCAACCCTGATATCGGCAATGTCTTCACTTCTTAAAAGATAATCAATTTCATCGCCAACTTCCATAATCAACTGTGACGCAATAATTTCAGATTCCAAAGCTCTACGAGGATTATAGTAAACAAAAACACCTCCTGTTTTCATACCTATCCACATTGTTTCATCGTTATCGAGCGCTATCGTTCGCAAGTCTCTGAATACGGTGCCGTCAGAGCGTTTAACATCAAATACTTTATATGCGTTCGGCTGATTATTTAACAATTTTTCGGGATTAAAAACAGCCAATCCTTTCCCCTCCAAAATCACCCAAATATGACCCCATGGAGTTGACACCATTTCTGAAGCTAACGCCTTTAACAGCTGTCCGTCAAAATTAAAAACCTGCCACTCTCCATCATTTTTCTTAACAGCAATAGGATGATTTGCTCCCCATTGTGAAATCCATAAATTTTTATTATTATCGTAAGCCAAGCCAGTAATGCGCACATAACCATTTACATTGTCTATAGCCGACTCTAAAAGGCTATTATGCATATTCCATGTTTTTATAATTTCTCCGTTAAGAAATTCAACAATACCAAATCCATATGAACCAGCTATAACATGCTGAGGGTTCCATGGATTAGTTATTGAGAGTGAGATATTTAAAATGCCTATCATCGAGTCGGTTGTGTATCTGTTGTAATTTTTCCATTCGTTATTTTTAAAACGATATATGCCGTATTGTCTCCACGGCTCTCCTCGACTACCTCCGGAAATCCAAACCTCGTCATCGGTGACATTTACGTGAAAACTTTTATAGTAAGCCGGACCATTTGGTTTAATAGTGTCGTGCAAAGATTGATATTTTATCATTTTCATCAATCCAAATATAGGATCTGCAACATAATAGTCCCAGTCATTTAAAGCCACCAAATCTCTAGGACCATTTAAATCGGTTCCAAAATAAGGTTTACGAAATACCTGTTGTCCGTCGGCTTTAAACCAGCGAACATCGTTGTTAGACACAAAATATAAATATTTATTGTCAGAATGTATTCCTCTTATATCACAACCAAAATGCGGAAACGGAAATTTACGATAATTCCCATTACGATATAATATCATTTCATCATTTTGAAAACCCTCTATCGGGTATGCTATCCATAGTGTGTCCGCCCACGCTTCGCAAAAGCTGTAATTAGCCGATACCATTGGTAGAGTTTTAAGTCTTTCCCAGTTGCCAAAATCTAACAGGTTTAATCCTTGACGTGGAGCACAATATATGCCCCTATCTGTCGCTGCAAATATACTGTCGCCTAATACTGCAACATCGTTAACTATTAAAGAGCTTTGTGATGTTCCAAATCTATAAGTGGCTAATATTAAGCAACTTTTAACATCAAGCAGACTAATACCGAATGGAGTTACAACGAAAACCGTATCACCGTAAACTTTCAGATTTTTTATGGTTTTATCTCCTATTATTTCGGCACGCTTAATAGCAGAAACGTTTGTAACTCTTCCGTCAACAAGTATGTCAATATTTCCATTTTGATAACCAATAATAAGGGATTTACTTTTATGATGCATTCTAATTGCGGTAATTCCGATATCTGAAAGGTCTGTCATTTGGTTATATCTTTCGATATAATAGTCTTCGAGATTATATGAAAAGAGACCCGAAAAACTGGCTCCCCAGATTACAGGATGGTCGTAAGCCAAAGAGTGGAGTTGATGATAAGGGAAATGAGCGCGCCAATTGCCCATTTTAAATTCATCTTGTGCTGATAAGTTTAAGCAACAAAATGTTATTAACGATGCTAAAATTATTTGTCGCATTTACAATAGTTTTTTAACTATTTAAGAACACTGTTTTAAACAATTTATTGTTTAATGGTGTAAATTCTGATAAATTCAATTAACTTATTTATAGCTTTAGCTCGGTGGCTAATAGTGTTTTTAAGACTTAATGGCATTTGAGCAAATGTTTCGTTATATCCAATTGGAATAAATACGGGATCGTATCCAAAGCCTTCTGTTCCGATAGGTGTGTCGATAATTTTCCCCTCTACTATCCCTTCAAAAAAATATCTTTCATTTTCGTAAATCAGCGCTATAACGGTTTTAAAGCGAGCTCTTCTGTTTTTAATCTCTTTTAAATTCTTTAGCAAAAGTTTAACATTGTCTGTCGAATTTTTTGCTTCGCCCGCATATCTTGCTGAGTGTATGCCGGGCGCACCACCAAGAGCTTCTACTTCAAGCCCTGTGTCATCAGCAAAACACCATTTATTGGTTCTGGAAAAGGCATATTCGGCTTTTTGTAATGCGTTGGCTTTTAGAGTGTCTCCCGTTTCGGGAATATCTTCGTAAATGCCGACATCTGACAAGCCTACTAATTCTACTTCTTGTGGTAATAGCGCTGATATTTCAGATATTTTATGCTGGTTGTTGGTTACAAATAGTAGTTTCATGGAGTTGAAAGTTATAATGATTTCGGATTTCTGATTTCTGATTTCGGAACACAGAGCACACAGATATAACAGATTTACACAGATTTTTTTCCGTTCAATCCTTACGTTCTGTGTTCCATTCGTAATTTAGCTAAAAGCATTGTACTGAGTGCAGCCAAAGTGTTAAAAGGAAAAGGAGTTTAAATTGCTACACGTTCTCTACTTGTACCTTGTACCTAATTTAATTGTTAATTGTTCTCGAGGATTTTAAGCAACTCATCAAGTTTTGGAGTCAGAATTATTTCTGTTCTTCGGTTTTTTGCCCTTGCTTCTGATGTTTTAGATTTTTCTATAGGGTGAAATTCGGAACGTCCAGCAGCCATTAGCCTGTCGGGATTAAGTCTTTTGTTTTCTAACAAAACCTTGACAACTGTTGTGGCTCGTTTAACACTCAAATCCCAATTGTCTTGAATTTCGCCTTTGCTCTGAAGCGGAACATCATCTGTGTGCCCTTCTATAAGAATGTTAATGTCTGTGTTTTCGGCTAAAACATCTGATAGTTTTTGAAGCGCCATTCTTCCTCGTGAGTCAATGGTGTAGCGGCCAGATTTAAAAAGTAGCTTTTCATCTAAGCTAACGTAAACTTTGCCATTGCGATGCTCGACAGTGAGTCCATCGTTTTGGAAACCAAGTAACGCGTTTGAAACCTTGTCTTTAAGTTCTCTTACAGCGTCGTCTTTCTGTTTAAGCATTTCCTGCAGTTTAGCCATTTGTTTGCTTTGCTCTTCAAGGTTTTTCTCTTTTTCTTGCAACATGGAGTCTAACGAAGCTAGAATTTGGTTTCTATCTTCTAATCTAAGTTGCATTAAATCCAAATTGTTCCTTTCAGCTGATAAGCTATCTTGCAGTTTGCGCAAATTTTCTTCACGTTTTTGCAAATCATCACGCAACTGATGTAGCTCAACCAGCATTTGTTTGTTTTCGCTTTCAACGCCGTGTACCATTGCATCTAAACGCCTTGTTAAATCGTTGTTCATGGCTTGCAAAAGGTTATGTTGACTTTTATAGAATCTCATTGAATCTAACTGTCCGGCAAGTTCATTACGAGTTTGCTGCATTTGACGTTTCACTAAATCAAGCTCAGATTGTAACTCTGTTTTTTCTACTGTCAGGTCAGCATTTTTGGCTTTAAGTGAGTCTCTATCACGAATTGATCGCTCGGTTTTCATCTCAAGTTCAACGAATTGTCTTTTTGGGACACACGAAACCGCAAACGCTAAAAGCGTTGCTAACACAAGAACTGAGATTTGTCTATTTCTCTTTATCATATCTTAATTTTTTGGTCTGTTAATGATGTTTATTAACGAAAAAAACCGTTACGAAATTACCCTAAAATGTTATAATATCCAAATTGCAAATTTCTTATTTTTTTCGACACCACAAAATATTTCTTCTTATTCCGCGCAATCCGGCTCGTCTTAAGGGGGAGTGCGAAAATAGACGTTTAAATTGGTTAGAACCTAATATTTTCCAATCATCATCGGTCATATTTGCGATATCGGGCTTTAAGGTGAAATTACTTTTGTTAGCCAACGGGATATTTTCGTTATGCGGGCAAACAAGATTACAAATATCGCAACCAAAAATATAGTTTTCAAATTTAATATCCTCATTCAATATCGATTCTGAACGTGATTCTATTGTTTGATACGATATGCAACGTTGCGAATCTAAAGTATAAGGCTCTACAATTGCTCCATTTGGACAGCTACTGATACATTTTCCGCAACCAAGGCAGGTTTCGTTGCTCGAAGTGTCGCTATCAAGCTCTAAATTTGTTACAATGGTTCCAATAAAATTGAAAGAACCTAATTTCGGGTGGATAAACATTGTGTTTTGTCCAATAAAACCTAATCCTGCTTGCACAGCCCAATATCGTTCGGCAACGGGTTGTGCGTCAACACTAATTTTTCCTATTGTTTTAGGCTCTATATCAACAATAAAAGAGAGTAACTGATTTAATTTTTCTTTCAAAACATAGTGATAATCTTGAACATGAGCAAATTGCGCTATCTTATACTTCGATTTGCTTTTGATATTCTCCTGATTATAGTTAGCTATAACAACAATTACCGATTTTGCACCTAACACGTATAATCTTGGGTTAGAGCGTGTTTCGATATTGTTTTGCATATACTCCATGCTGGCGTGGTAGCCCTTCTGTATCCACGACTCTAAATGTTCACGCAGCTTGCTGGTATTTTGCACTTTGGCAATTCCAACATCATCGAAGCCGAGTGCAATGGCTTGTTTTTTTATTTTGTTTGATATTGTTTCGTGTTCAAACATCAGTCGAACAGTGATTGTTGCCTATAACCGGGAGTTCTATTTAAGTGCTTGTATGTTAACTCTGTAGCCTCACGCCCGCGGGGTGTGCGTTTCAAAAACCCCTCTTTGATAAGGAATGGCTCATAAACCTCCTCAATAGTTCCCGGATCTTCGCTCAGAGCGGTTGCAATTGTGGAAAGCCCCACCGGACCGCCACTAAATTTATCGATAATTGTTGTCAAAATGCGGTTATCCATTTCGTCAAGTCCGTGCTGATCGATATTTAGAGCTTCCAATGCGTAAACCGAAATCTCTTTGTCTATAATGCCTGTACCCTTTACCTGCGCAAAATCTCGAACTCGCCGAAGCAGGGCGTTAGCAACGCGTGGAGTTCCACGACTGCGTAGTGATATCTCTTGTGCTGCGTCCTCTTCTATGGGAATATTCAAAATTCTTGCCGACCGCTTTACAATGCCCGATATAATTTCGTTATCGTAATATTCAAGATGACAGTTTATTCCAAACCGAGCTCTTAAAGGCGCTGTTAACAGTCCGCTGCGTGTTGTGGCTCCAATCATGGTAAAAGGGCTTAATCCTATTTGTACAGTTCTTGCCGAAGGTCCTTTGTCAATAACGATATCGATGCGAAAATCCTCCATTGCTGAATACAAATACTCCTCAATCACAGGGTTTAAGCGGTGTATTTCATCGATAAAAAGAACGTCGTTATCTTGCAGACTTGTTAATATGCCTGCAAGATCGCCAGGTTTTTCGAGAACGGGTCCCGATGTAACCTTCATTTTTACTCCCAACTCATTGGCAATGATATTGGAGAGCGTGGTTTTGCCAAGTCCGGGAGGCCCGTGCAACAGAACATGGTCAAGCGAATCGCCACGCATACGTGCGGCTTCGACAAATATTTTTAGGTTTTCCAAAATTTGTTTTTGTCCCTGAAAATCGTCGAATGTAAGCGGGCGTAATTGTTGATCGATTTCAATGTCGCTCGGCGACTGTTTTGGATTGCGTATGTTAAACTCTTCGGACACTTTTTATATCTATAATCTTGTCATCCCTTGGGATTAATAATTTGTTTTTTAACGTTATATCTCGGACAACACAAAGGTACAATATAATACTAATTGTACACATACTATTCAACCTCTTTCTTTGGCTTTCTAAATATGGGTACAATCAAAACCCATACACCCAAAAACAAGAGCAGAGCCGAGCTTGCGTAAGAGACCACGTTTCCTACGAAATAAGATTTTGGACGAAACTCAAACACCACATCGCCCTCGCCTGCCGGCAACACCAATCCGCGTAACAGATAGTTTGCTCTTATGATTTCTGCTGGCTCTCCATTAACAAAGGCTCTCCAACCTTTGGGATAATAAATTTCCGAAAATAGCGCCAAAGCATCTGTCTCCGACTGGAATGTATATTCTAAACGATTGGCTGAATAGCTTTTCATGTTAATACTTTTTTCGTTAGAGTTATTCAAATTTTTACCTAATACATTTTCATATTGCTTATCGACAACGGCGGTGCGTTCGAGTTTTGTGGTTGATAACAGCGCCATTTCGTCGTTTGCTCCCGATGCCCAAACGATACTATCGACAAACCACGCTTGACCAAAAGCATATGAGTTGGTTATTGGCTGATTATCAGGCGAAAGTATATAATATCGTGTGTTAAGCATATTTAAAACATTAAGCTCTCGCATTACGCTGTCAACTTTCTGATAGGTTGGACTTACCTGTAAAACATCTCTTACTTTATTCATTTCGGGGATAATCTGCTCATCTATAAGTTCTTGGTAGCGTCGCATTTTTGCACCGTGATAACCTCCTACACTATTGTGGAAATATGATGTTGCAGCATCATTAAATGTGTTTGACGCGAAATTTAAAACTCTGTAATGTTCTTTATCCTTCAAAATTTCTGTGTCGGCTACGGTTGGTTTAAATGGCTGGCGCTTCAACTCTTTGCGTGGTACCCAATTGTCGTTTTGAGCGTATCTTAACGATACAGGAATTAAATCGGCTGCAAACAATAAACCAAGGACTACGGTTGCAACTGTTGCTTTGATTTTAGCTCTTGATAAGAACCATATCAAACCCGATGTAACTAACATAAACAATAGTGAACGAAAAACATCTGATTGCAACATACTTAGACGATCGGCTTGTAACGATTTTTGGATTATATCAGGCATTCTAACATCCGATCTTCCTATCATTTCTGAACTTGAGCTGTTTGCAATAAATATCAGCAGAAGTAAGCCTGCAACGATAGATGTTGAATATATCAGAGGCTTTTTAATTTGAGCAAACGTATATTTTTTATCTGCAATTTTGTCGAATGCAATGATAGCAAGCAGTGGCAAAGTAAATTGCGCTATTACTAATGTCATGCTGACGGTACGGAACTTGTTATATCCGGGCAAATAATTGATAATAAGCTCGTTGAACCACATAAAGTGTCGTCCCCAAGCTAATATAATTGCTAAGATTGTTGCTATAAGTAGCCACCATTTTAGGTTTCCTTTCAGTAGAAACATTGCCAAAATGAACAGGAATATTACGGTAGCTCCTATATAAACAGGTCCTGAGGTAAATGGCTGATCTCCCCAATAGGTGTCTGAATACTTTATGAATTGGTCGGCTGTTTGTCTTCCGTAATTTTGCTCTATAACCTTGTAGGTTTGACTATTTTTCCCCAAATCCATATGGCTCGAACCGCCTTTCAGATTGGGTACAAGCAAGTTAAGCGTTTCTCCTTTGCCGTAGCTCCACGCGGTGATATAATCAATATCAAGTCCGGTTGTCTGATTTTGATTTGGTTTCTCTAAATTTGGTTTTCCTCTTGAAAACGCACTGTATTCATATACTGTCCAGAGGGTTGTGAGATTAGATGCTAATGCTAATGTCGCTCCAATTGCTAAGCAGGCAAATGTTTTTCCGAAATCTACTAATTTTTGCTTTTTAATGGCTGATATCAATTCAAAAAGCCCCATTAAAGCGACTATAATAAAGGTGTAATATGTTATTTGAAGGTGATTTACATATATCTGGATAGATAAAAACAGACCTAACAACACACTGCCTCTTAATCTATCGGACTTAAAGGCGTGATAGACCGAAGCTACGACCAACGGCATATATCCAAGCGCCATCACTTTTGTAATATGTCCGGCATAAATTATTATTATAAAATAGGTTGAGAAAGCGTAAGCTATTGCTCCTACAATACTTCGGGACGGCGATACTCCAAAAAGCAAAAGAGCCATATAGAAGCCCAGCATATATAAAAAGAGGTGGTTTGCTGGGCGTGCATGGTTCAAATTCAGCACATTATGAACGTATTTGGTTAAATTTACATGTCCTGGATTATGTATTAAAAATGTGGGCATACCGCCAAACATTCTGTCTGTCCAAAGGGCGTACTCGCCTGTTTCTGCTTTAAGCTCTTTTAATTCCTGAACAGCGCCGGTATAAGCCATAATATCTCCCTGACGTAACATCTTCCCCTTTAAAACAGGGTTGAAATAACCGAAACTTACAATTGCAAATAAAAATATTGCAAACAGATGTGGTTTAATGGTTTGAAAATCTATCCGAATCTTCATTTTATTATTTTTATTTTATAGTAATTAATTAATAATCAACAATTTACTTTGATGTGTGTGTGATTATAGTTTATTATCTAAACAACTTAATAATATCGTTTCCATTGGCATAAATTATAAGTGCAAACAGTAGCAACATTCCTGTAATTTGTGCTACCTCTAAAAACCTATCCGATGGTTTTTGTCCTGTAATCATCTCAAATATTGTAAATAGTACGTGACCTCCGTCTAAGGCTGGTATTGGTAAAAGGTTAAGTATTGCAAGCATAATTGAAAGGAAAGCTGTAAGCCGCCAAAAGCTTTGCCAATCCCATGTGCCGGGGAATATTTTGCCTATGGCAATAAATCCGCCAAGAGATTCGTAAGCCTTTGTTTTAGGCGAAAATATCAGTTTCAACTGTTTTAAATAATCACCAGCCGTTTTAAATCCTTTGTTTATGCCAGCGGGTATAGATTTTAAAAAGCTATATTCAGCAACTGCAACGGGAATTGATGCCATTATATCTGCCATTACTCCCATTTTTCCGTTTTGGTCAATGGTTACGGGCATTGTAAGCGTTTCGTTGTCGCGCATAACTTGAACATCAATCGTTTGTCCTGCATAACTGGGTAGTTTTGATGTCAAAATATCTGCATAAGGAGTTGCAATTGTGTCAATACCAACAATATAATCTCCTTTTTGTAATCCAGCTTGTTGTGCAGTTGAGTTATCGACAAAATCGGCAATCACGAATTTAAATCGTGGGGCAAAAAGCATGTCGTTATTTTTTATAACTCGTTTTGCGAGCCATTCGGGAATATCAACGGTAACTTTTTCTCCGTTGCGTTCAACCTGAACTGTTTTTGAGTCGTTGAGTAAAATGGTGGTTGTCAGCTCGTTAAATCGTTCAATTGGCATGTTGTCAACGGATAGAATTTTGTCACCGGGCTGAAATCCAACTAACATAGCTGTGCTGTCGGGCATAATGCCGTGCTCCATTTTAGAAAGCGGTATATACTCCTCGCCCCATGTAAAGAGTATCAGAACATAAATTACCAGCGCTGTGATGAAATTTGCCAAAACACCACCTAACATAATAAGCAGTCGCTGCCATGCTGGTTTCGACCTAAACTCGTAAGGTTGAGGCGGTTTCGACATCTGCTCTTTGTCCATCGATTCGTCAATCATACCGGCAATTTTAACGTAGCCTCCTAATGGAAGCCAACCTATTCCGTATGTTGTTTCGCCAATTTTTTTCTTGAATATCGAAAACCAAGGGTTAAAAAAGAGATAAAATTTCTCGACCCGCGTTTTAAAAAGACGTGCAAAAAAGAAGTGACCAAACTCGTGCAATATCACTAATAATGACAAGCTTAGCAACAATTGTCCTACTCTTACTAATATCTCCATTGTATCTATTTGGTTTTAATTTTTTCTATTATTTGTTCAGCCGTTAAACGTGCCTCCTGATCGGAATAAATATAGTCGTTTAACGAGGGATTACTTATTTTTATTACACGTGATAATGTTTCTGTAATTATTTCAGATATCTGCATAAATCCTATTCTCTCTTTTAGGAAAGCTGACACTGCTATTTCGTTTGCTGCATTGATTATACAAGCATGATTACCGCCTTGCTTTAAAGCATCGTAGGCAATTTGCAAGCATGGAAACTTCTCTGTGTCAGGTTTTTCAAATGTAAGAGTATCAATGGGATTAAAGATATATCTCTCGAAACTATTTGTTGTCCTTTCAGGATAATTTAAAGCATATTGTATAGGCAATCGCATGTCGGGCAGGCTTAGATGGGCTTTTATATTGCCATCAACAAACTGAACCATGCTGTGTATTATAGATTGGGGGTGAACCACAACATCTATGTTCTCGGGTTGAATGTCGAAAAGCCAGCGCGCCTCGATAACCTCAAGTCCTTTATTCATCATGGTTGCCGAATCTATGGTGATTTTGGCACCCATATTCCAGTTTGGATGCTTTAGGGCATCGGCAGGTGTGACTTTTTCAAGTTGTTCTATTGTGTGGTTTCGGAAAGGTCCTCCAGACGCTGTAAGTATCAGTTTTTCAATAGAATTATGGTTTTCGCCTACAAGGCACTGGAATATTGCCGAGTGCTCAGAATCGACCGGAAGGATAGCGACTCCACGCTTTTTAGCTGCTGGAATTACCTTGTCACCTGCAACTACCAAAGTCTCTTTGTTTGCCAATGCAATATTCATTCCCTCTTCAATGGCTTTCATTGTGGGGATTAGCCCCGAAAATCCAACCATTGCTGTAACAACCGTGTCGGCTTTAACTATTGTCGGGAGATTGTTTATTGATTCTTGTCCTGCTAAGACTTTGATATCCAAGCCATACAAAGCGGCTCTCACATATTCATACAGCAATTCGTTTCCAATAACAACATATTTGGGATTAAACTCGCGCGCCTGTTCTATCAAAGTGTCAGCCGAGTTGTTGGCAGTAATGGCTACAACTTCAAATTTATTGCCCGACTCCCTGACAACTTCAAGCGTTTGTGTTCCTATAGAACCTGTACTCCCAAATAAAATTAGTTTTTTCAATGTCCGACAATTTAATTAAAAGAGACATAATCTGCTGGATTGACAGGAACGCCATTATGCCATATTTCGAAGTGTAAATGTGGTCCTGTGCTATATTCTCCGGTATTCCCAACAACACCAATAGGCTCGCCCACAAGCACGTAGTCGCCCTGATTTTTCAAGATTACAGCATTGTGTTTATATACGGATACCACGTTATTTGTATGTTGTATCTGTACTACGTTTCCTCCTTCGAGTGTCCATCCTTTATAAATTACTGTACCTGAGAGAGTTGCACAAACAGGAGATGATGGTTTGGTTACTATATCAATACCAAAATGTTGTTCTTTTGAATTAAAAGTGCTCGAAACGACTCCTTTAACCGGCGGAAAAAACTGTAATGTGGCAATATTTGTTTGATTTACAGGTGTTTGCAAAACAGAAACACTCGTTTGACGATCAAACTCAACTTTTTCGCGAATAATTGAATCGAACTCTCGTTGATTCAGAGAATCAATAATCTCGGAGCGGTTTTCGCTCAAACTTTTAAATGCTGGCGTTTCCGTCTTAATATCTCCCGCTAATATCTGTTTCAAATTGACGATATATTGATCTTGTATATCAATTAGTTGCGCAAGACTATCAACTTTAATAGAATTATCGATAATCCCTTGTCTGATTTTGGCATCGGGATAGTCTGGTATCCAGTGCTTTAGTGGTGTAAATGTCATCAAAATTCCACCAACCAAAATAAAAATTAATATAATTAGTGATATACTGTAAACAATGTTACCCAACGTTAGCCTAAACGACCAAACCTCTTCAAAGTTACTGTCATCCATCATAACAAGACGAAATCGGCGTTTAAAAGGCCTGACTCTCTTTTTTTTCTCTGTTGTTTCTTTTGCCTCTTTTTTCTTTTTGAAACACATATCAATATGTCAATTATCAATGGTTATAACCATTTCAATATTTTTAAACCTAATCAACAATAATTTTAACTTGTAAAAGTAACGGTTTGTTTTGATTTATTCAAATCGAAGTTAACGACAAGGGAGGCGAAAACGTGATATTTGATTTATTTATCTTTTTAAACAATTGATTTTCTGTGCATTAAAATTATTAATATTAAACCATTAAGAAATTAAGTAGAGATGGAGCATGATCCGTCTTTACAATATCCAGACATTCAGTTGATTGTTTGAAAGCTGAAAACAAATTCTGTGTAAATCCGTTTATTCTGTGTGCTCTGTGTTCCATTTCAACATCAAAAATTTTGTGGTTCGATTAGTAATTGCATAGCGTTTATCTAAACGTAGTCCTATTACCCAAATAATTCCATTTTGGTCAGTTAAAACAAGTTGCTGCTTTTTTTCGACTGACGTTTTCTTTATGTCTGTCAGATAATCACTTACTTTCTTTGAACCATTCATTCCAATAGGAAAAAATCTGTCACCTTTTTGCCATCTTCTGATTGTCAGCGGTAACGTAATTTTTTCAAAATCAATACACTCTATAAAACTATTGTTTTTAAACTGGTTTGTTTGGTCTGTATTACTACACTCTATGGTTAAACCAATTTTTTCGGTGCCGTAAAATGGTATAGATTCAATTGTAACAGCCTGAAAATCGTCAAATAAATCTAAGTCAGTAATTAATACGCCATTACGTTCTCGGACAAGATAGTGTTTTTCTGTTTTAATATATACACCTGCCTGAGAATCAATAATCTTCAGATATTCATGAGCGCGATTTCCATTATATCCCATATCTGACAAAAGTTCAAACAGCACAAGATTCAGGGTTGATTTGTCAATATTTTTATCTAATCTGACAAAAACACCATAACTGTTTTGGCTAACTATCGTATTATGAACAATTTGAAGTTGTTTAATTGAAAACTGATACCAATCGTTCCAAACATCAATATTTTTCTTCATCGTTTCGAGAAACGAGGGATTGATTTTTTCAAATTCTGGAATTACCACGTTTCTAAAACGATTTCTCGGTATTGAGTTATCGCTATTCGTATAATCTTTGCGAAAAGGAATATTGTTTGCAATAGCATATTGTTCGATATGTTCTCTTTCAGCAAAAAGCAACGGTCTAATAATATCAGACCGTACCGCAGTCATCGCTGTTAAACCGCGCAAGCCTGTGCCACGAGTCATATTCAGCAAAACTGTCTCGACATTGTCATTCAAATGATGTCCAGTTGCGATAAAATCAATGTTTAGCTCGTTTTTAAGTTGTGCAAACCAACTGTAACGCAGATCGCGTGCTGCCATCTCGACAGATATTTTTTGCGATTTTGCATAACCTGTTGTGTCAAAGGATTTTACAAAACAGTCTATCCCTAATTTCTTACAAAACGATTCAACTAATTGCTGATCGAGGTCGCAATCGCCGGGGCGGAGATTAAAATTGCAGTGTGCAACAGTAATTTTGTATCCAGCTCTATGCATTAGCGATAATAGAACCATACTATCTGCACCACCGCTTGTTGCCACTAAAATATGGTTATCGGTAGAGGGAAGAGCTTTGTTTTTTATCTGTTTTAAAATCTGTAGATACACTTTTCTGAATTTTTAGCAAAAATAGAGTTTTTATCTAAATGATTTATATTTCTTAACTTTATACCTTTAAAACTATTTGTTTTATAGATTGTTAACAAAGCCACAGATTTAAAACGAAGATAAAATAATATAAACATATTTAGATATATAGATATTTGGCACGGTATTTTCAATACTAACTGTAGAAAACAATTAATCAAACATAAAATGAAAAATGAAGTATCAATGAATTGGAAAGGCAATATGTCTTTCGAGGGTGAAGTAAACGGACACAAACTGATGTTAGATGCTGACTTAACCGCTGGAGGCGAAAATAAGGGACCTCGTCCAAAACCGCTTATGCTGATGGCTTTAGCCGGTTGTACTGGCATGGATGTAGTTTCCATTCTCAAAAAAATGCGTGTCGATTTAGATGACTTTAATGTTAAAGTATCTGCCGATTTGACAGAAGAACATCCAATGGTTTATTCAACTATGCATATAATTTATGAGTTTAAGGGGAAAAACTTAGATTTAGAAAAGATAAATAAAGCTGTTAGTCTCAGTCAAGATCGCTATTGTGGAGTTAGTGCGATGTATAAACAATTTGCAAAGATAACACACGAGATAAAAATTATTGAGAGTTAAAGGGAATTGGAACACAGATGACACAGATTAAACAGACAATCACAGATTTATTTAGTTTAAAGTTGGTCATACACTGAACTTGTTTTACGGCAGACTCAGTGACCGTGGGCACGTTGGTTGAACTAGTTAAGGACTAATCCATACTTTAAAATTCTCGTTTGGATAAAAATCCTCTCTTTTCCAGTAATACACGTTGTTACTTAAAGAGTCAGGTTTTAACGATAAACTATCTATCTGTACTGATGTATCAAAAGTTAGTGAGTATTCGGCTTTTTTCAGAGCTTGTCCCCACATTTGGGTCGTTTCTAATATGTAAATATTCTCATTAACAGTGTTTTGTGAATAGGCAATATTAACCTTAACAGTATCTTTTGGCAAAGCAATAAGGCTAAAAGCAACTGCGTTTTCTGACTCTTGAAAATTGATGTTTTTGAGATAAGTCAGGTTGTAAATTCGCTTAACAACCACAGAATCAGTGTTTTGGGCAAAGGGGAATAAAATGGTTCGTCTGATCTCTTGCTCCGAGTTGTTTACAAAATAATAAATACCATTTACCTCGAATCGCTCGCTATTAATGGCAAAATCGATGCTTTCTCCAATAAATTCAAACTCACGTTGAGCAAATATATTTATTGGAACTACTAAAAGTAAAATTAAAGCCAATCTATTCATCTACAACGATACGGTGCGTTGAAATAACTTTTGAATCGAGTAAAATCGTGAGAATATAAAAACCGCCTTTGTCTGGAGCTGTTATTGTGCTTGACTTTTCGTTAACTTTCTTTTTAGCAATAAGTTTTCCGTTCAGGTCGGTTATTTCAACATAAATATTCGATGTTATAACTGGCAAATCTATATCGACTTTCAGCGTTCCGCTTTTTGAAATCGGATTTGGATAAACAGAAACAGGAGTGTTTGAAATATTTATATCATTAATTCCTACTTCCAATGTATCAAGTAAATAAATATCCAACTCTATAACTGAATCAGGCTCCATTTCGTAAGAAATACCTGTTATGAATACACGTTGATTGGGATGTCCTTCCCCTACTATATGATAAATACTATGGAAATTTGAGGGTTTAGAATATACTCTTGCGGAAAACTCACCGTGTTCATTTGTTTCAAAACGATTATCTAAACAAAAGGTCCTTGAGCTGACCGGTTCTAAGGACACGTCGTAAATAGTTCCCCTTATTGTTCCACACGCCCCTATTGTATCATTTGGTAAACCTATGGTTGGAGAATTATCTTTCATGTAATAATTGTTGTATAGACTTATTGATTGTCCTTCTCTTGGATAGTTTATAAATGCTCCGTATAGGTCCCCAAATATAATCATAGTAAAAAAATAATCATCATAAAAATAATCTCCAGAGTTATCCACTAGAGACATATAACCGTAAACACCTATCCTATCGGCAAATCTATTAATGTAAAACTCAGTGTCAAGGCTATCTGCTGTAACGACGATAATTCCTTCTGAGTCAAAAGAAATATAATCAGAAAGTTTTACTGTGTCGGTGGTTGAAAATAGAAAAACAGTGTCTATAACATACTGGTAGTCATAATGATTGTAAATTAATTCGAGTTGCCAATTTCCATATTCATCGAAATATAGTTCAGATATTTTAATTTTCAGCGGTATATACGGATTTGCCTTAGTAATCAATCCAAATGCTAACAGTAGAAATAGGGTGCAAACCTTTTTCATAGCTTTGTATTTTTAATGGTTTAGTCTAAAATGGAATTCACTAGGTACAAATATAGCTGTTTTCTCAACAAATAATCAAAAAGAAGGTATCTGTTTTTGCAAACTTTTGTGCTTACGTAAGTTATAACGCCGATAATCATTCTTTATTAATTTTAAGTTCTTTGTTGTAATCCTCTTTTGAAATAATCTTATTCTCACGAGCGACATAAAGACTCATATTATTAAAAACATTTACCCTTTCTTTAAGATTTGATTTGATTAATGTGTCCTCAATTTCTTCAATATTTAGCAAAGAGTCAACATAGTACAACTTGTCGCCTGCTAAGTAGTAGTTGCCCGATAAAAAATCGATAACTTCTCTATTATTATTCATAAAAGCGATATTTTTTGGAGACTCGTTTTCGTTATAAATTAACTGCCCACCAAGAGACGTGCTAATTGTTGGAATATGTGTTATATAACCCTGTAGAAACGACAGTATTGCCTCTGAGATATCTAAATGACTAACTGTACAGTTAAAAGATTGAGGCTCTTTTAATTTATCGGAAAAAATCAGCAGTGGAACATGATACCTTTTTAGCGAATTTGCTATCGGTACTTCTGTCATTGGATGGTCGCCTGTAATGATAAAAATGGTGTTATCATAATCTTTTCGTTTCTTGTATTCATTAAAGAACTCTTCTAAGGCATCGTCAACAAACAATACTGATTTTAAATACTTTGAATGTGTTTGATAAAACTTTTCATATGGTTGTTTAACAAGCTGTTTTAATTTGCTATCGTAATACTCTTCGTCGCTAATAACGAATGGAGAGTGACTTGTGCCTGTAAAATAGATGTCTAATCTTGTAAATTGTTTCAAAGTATCAATAACTTCCAATGATTGCCTAAACAAATCCTTATCATTATAACCCCAAAAGAACTTTTCTTCTCCAATAATTATTTTTGAATAACTATCTGAAAATCTGCTTCTATCAAAAATTAAATCGATATTATTGTATTTAAAAAACCTGCCTTTTAAATGAAACCATGCACCCTGTCCGTAATAAAAAGATGTATAATAATCGTTGACATTTAATATTGACACAATAGATAAATGACGTGGAAGCTTTTTTTGTAGTGTAAATCCTTTATCTCCATATGGTAAACCTCCCAAAACGCATGGCACAACTGCAAAAGACCTTTCTCCCAAAGTAAAACAACGTTCCCAATAAAGACTGCTGTCTTTTAATTGACTCAAGAAAGGCATTAATAACGAGCCTTTATATTCATGAATAAAGTCGTCATTCAATCCCTCTACTATCAATATTACGATATTGGGTTTAGTGGTAAACTTATTGAAATATTTTTCAATTTCACTTTCTCGTTTTGCTCTATAAATCAACGGATAATCTTCATTTAGAAAATCTTTTTCGGGGTATAATTCTCTAAACTTTTGAGTATCAATAGTTATAACCTCTTTCGGCTTTAACATATATTTGATTGATTCGCCAATGAAATAAATCGGCTTATTAAAAGAAAGTTCGTCAAAGTTACTACTTAACAATCTGTTAAACAGAAAAAAAAGAGGTAGTGAGACTAATACAAAAGAGTATAAAACCTTTAAGCAAACCTGATTAAAACGAACTTTATTAATCTTCCATGCAAACAAAACCACAACTAACAATATTATGATTATGCTTATCGTAGTTTGAAAAATATTTATTGAAGAGGTTGCAACTGTAAAAAGTATCTCTTGGATAGAGTATTGATACAAAAATATATCTAAAGGAGTGAGTTTATAAAGAAAGTATTTAATGGTTATAAGAGAAATTAGGGTTAAAACAACTAATAGACTTATATTTACTACCCTTAGAATTTTTAAATTAAGCTTTGATAATAAAAAACTAATAAGAACATATGTTACTAAAAAAACACTTGCACCAAAAACATCCATGAACAGACCAAAAAGTTCGGAGACAATAACATCATAGTAAAATCCGAAATTGTGTATTATTAAAGCGGTTTCAAACGCTCTAAGCAAGAAGATTAGCCAATATACCGTTGTTATTGTTTTTGCGTATTTTTCAAAAAATGGGTTTTTCATTTTTGTACGTTTACAATTTTTTAATCTGTTTTATAAATTATATCCTAAAGATTGCCATTTTCAATCACTTTAATCCTAATTTCTCAATTTTATCGCCAACTGTAAATTCTCGCATCTTAAGCTCTAACGATTTAAAATCTTCTCTGAACACTTTTTGGGTTATTTCTCCGTCTTTCAGTAGATAGATTACATCGCAAGTGTCGCTCAAAGTTGAAAATATATGCGACGAGATGAGCACAGTTTTTCCTAACTCTTTTAACCTACGAATAATGTCAGTAATAACTATATTGCTGTGAATATCAACGCCATTAAAAGGCTCGTCGAGTACGTAATATTGATTGTTTTGCAGTAAAATTGCCAACAGCGCCAATTTCTTTTTCATTCCTGTTGAGTACGTCGAAGCGTACTGATTTAATGGTAACTCAAATATATTCTTGTCGTCAATATCTGACACTTTCTCTTGTCGTGCGCTACAAAGTAAGCGAATATACTCTTTTCCTGTAATTTTTTTGAAGAAAAATGGCTCAGTTAGTAGCAATCCCAAATAATTCTTTAATGGATTAAGTTCCGAAATTATTTGTCCCTCATAATTCTCTAAACCCGCAATACACCGAAAAAGTGTTGTTTTGCCAGCTCCGTTTTCGCCTACAATTCCATAAACCTCTCCTTTGCTGAATTGGATGCTAATATTTTTCAAAACTTGTTTAGAACCAAAGTTTTTTGAAAGATTTTGTACACTTATCATTTTAAAATTTCTTTAAGTTGGTTTACCGATTTGCTTGCAAACAAAGGAATTATTACGATAAGCATAGGCGGAAACAGACCGAATGCTAATATCACACCTTGCATTATTCCTATCTCTTCGGGATATACAGAATATTTTGCCAATATAAGTGTTGTTAAGTACATAAATCCTAAAAAGGTGAAAATAAGTAAAACACCAATATGCTCGAAATATGCAATACTTAGCAAAATTAGTACGGGCAGACTTAAACAGAATGAAAATAAAATGGCGACACCTATTTTCTTAAACAAAAACTTTGCAGGCGTACAATTATAAATCCATATAAAATACTCATTTTCAGGCTTTAGGTAATATCCTAAAATCGTGAGAAATATTAATCCTAATGCGAAAACGCCAAGATTAAAATTGTTGACCTTTATGGCAATAATTGCAACTCCGTATGAAATGAAAAACATAAAAAAAGTGTTTCTAAATCCCACAGTAAATTCGAATAGTTTTTTGTAAAAAGGTGTCGGAATAGTAATGTTATAAGTTGTTTTGAAACTTAACAATGCCATTGAAATAGTTATTGCAACGAGAATAAGTGTTAAATAGAAATGGTCTTTACATAAAAGAAATAGGAGAAAGGGTAGAGTAACAATCAGATTTTCTAAAATTCGTACTTTTCTATATTGTGCTTTTGTAAAGCAAAATTTTAGGAAATCGTTTCGCCTTATATCATTCAACTTTGAAACGAAAAACAGTGAAGCTAAAGCATAAATATATGGTGCATAAACATATTTGCCCGAAAGCAACAAAAACGAAACTCCAACAAACACAAGCAAGATAAGCAGTGCAAGTAAATACGCAACTATAGGACGATGGCTGTCGGATAATTTTCGCATTGTCATCAGATATTGTAGCTTAAAATACTCTTTCATGTTGTTCCATATTATTTGGATTGTTATACCGATGTTATAGATACATAGTCTAAAAGAGCGGTGGCGAAGTTTGGACTATAGTATGTGTCCAATCGGAATTAACCATACTTTTCCGCTAATGCTTGGCAAGCCAGTGATAATCAGGTGTTTTATATATGATATTGTACATAGAACTCAAACTTATGCCTTAAACGTTTTTATTGAAACTTCGGAATACTCTCAATAAGCTCTTTTGTATATTCTGTTTCGGGATTTTTGTAAATATCCTCGGCGTTGCCTATTTCGACGAAGCGACCACTCTGCATTATTGCTATACGGTCAGACATGTACTTGACAACGGCTAAATCGTGAGAAATAAATATATAAGTCAGCCCAAACTCTTTTTTCAGGTCGTTAAGCAGATTTAATATACGCGCTTGCACGCTGACATCTAACGCTGAAACGGCTTCATCGCATATCAAAATCTTTGGTTGCGGGATTAATTCACGTGCTATAACTACTCTCTGTCTCTGCCCACCGCTTAGCTCACTTGGCAATCTTTTGTAATACGACTCATCTAATCCTACTTTTATCAACCAATCGATGACTTTTTTGCGAACCTCTTTACGTGTCATTTCTGGGCGGTGTATTGACATTGTTTCGTGCAATGCGGCGCCAATAGATATTACAGGATTTAGCGATGAGTACGGGTCTTGATAAACAATTTGTATCTCTTTGCTGAATTTCAGTCTTTTTGCAGCTATTAGTTTTAGTGGCTTGTTTTGAAAAAATATCTCTCCGGACGATAGTTTTATAAGATTTAGAAGCGTTCGGCTAAGGGTTGTTTTTCCGCAACCGCTTTCGCCTACTAATCCAAGTGTTTCTCCTTCAAACAGTTGAAACGATATGTTATTAACTGCTTTTACAACTTTCTTTTTTTTGTGATCGGCATATTCTACGCTAACACTATTTGTTTCAATTATTTTATTATAAGAAATATCAGATTCTATTAAAGTGGGGTTTTCGTGTAAGGTTGAGTTGCTATCAATAAGGTCTGATATTTCGGGTAGCCTAAACTTTTGATGTTGAAGCGTGGGTCTGCATTTTATCAGAGCCTTAGTGTATTCGTTTTGAGGATTATAGATAATCTTTTTTGTCTCCCCACGTTCAACTATCACACCCTGGTACATAACGGCAATTTGGTCGGCAATTTGCGAAACCAATGCCAAGTCGTGTGAAATAAATATCATTGAGAGTTTTTCCTCTTTTGTCAGTGATAGCAACAGTTCTACAATCTCTTTCTGTACCGTAACATCGAGCGCTGTTGTGGGTTCGTCAGCAATTAGCAGTTGAGGTTTGTTGGCTAATGCCATTGCAATAAGAGCGCGTTGTCGCTGTCCTCCAGAGAGTTGAAATGGATATGAATTAAAAATACGTTCAGCTGGCGAGAGTTTTACCTGTTTGAACAGTTCGAAAATTTTGTTTCGTGCATTGCTGTACGTTGTTTTTTGATGAATTTGCAGTATCTCAACTAACTGTCTGCCAATTCGTTTCGACGGGTTAAAGGCGGTCAACGAATCTTGAAATATCATTGATATTTGATTTCCGCGTATTTTTCTGTACTCTGGTTCGGTAAGCCTGTTCAGATAAAACCTCTGCTCTCCGAAAATAATATCGCCTGACATCTGTGCATTTTTCGGCAACAGCCCCATAATGCTAAGTGCCGTCATTGATTTGCCTGAGCCGGACTCGCCAACAATTCCAACAATTTGACCCTTCTGCAAATCGAGGGTTAGATTTTCGATTACTGTGTTATTGTTAAACTTAACAGTTAGATTTTCAATATGTATCATCGTCTGTTTTTCAATCATACCAAAATATTTTGTCCTTTATCTTAAATTTATTAAAACTTATTGATAACAGTAAGCCAAGGTAATTCCCTGACAATTTGTAATCCCCCTTTGTATCTGCTGATGTAGAGAGGTTTGTAAATTGATACTCACCTATTATTGTATTCTGAAAATTGAACACGTAAAATATATTAGTCTTTAGTAGTATTTTTTTCAAAGCATATGAAAATCCTGTACCCAAAACAAAGCTCCCTTGAAAAGCATTTTTTTGACTTTTGAGTCTTAGCACAAATATTTCTTTATGTTCAGAAGATTGCTCATCAATAATTGCTGTATTTATATATTCAGTTTGTGCATACGGGAAATACATTATTTTAGAACCAACTAGCAATGATGCAAAAGTGTTTTTGCTTGTCTGGAGATTTAAGGATAAAAGCAATGGGGAGGAAAAAGAGAGTGTTGAATATGAATTATACGAATCGAGTAAATTTTCGGGGTAACTTTCATAACTTTCATATGTTTTTATCTTATAAGTAAATAAATATATGGGTTCTTTAGCAACAAGCAAACCTGTTTGGAAAGACCATAATTTGTCAGAATTGAAACTGTACAAAATACCTGCATTAAAGCCCTGTATAGGTTTGTTTTTAAACGTAAAATTGCTGTATTGAGGTCTGATTTCCGCCTTTTTAAATAAAACAGGACCAGCAACAAAGCTCCAATTTGAAAAATTAGAGAGTCTATCATAAGTTCTTTGTGTTTGTGAAAAGGTGTTTTCTACAAAAACATTGCTGAGCATTATGCACATCAAAATAGTGATAAGTTTGTTCATTTTGTTAGATGTTCTTCTTGCCCCTACTTTGATATGCCGTATTCGGGTCAACTTATATAAAAAATCAGCTAACAATATTTAGGCGAATTTTGTGTCTGTATGTTGATCTTTTCATAAACTTGCACATAATGCATAATAATGAATCAAAAGCACAATTCCCTTAAATACATCATATACTATTTAATAGTACTCCCATTCTTAACCTCCGTCTGAGGCGACACAAACGTCAGTCTCCCGTCTGCATTCTCAGCCATTAATATCATGCCCTGCGATTGTATTCCTCTAATTTCACGAGGCTCAAGGTTTATTAAAATGGAGACCTGTTTACCAATCACATCTTCAGGTTCGAAATATTCGGCAATGCCTGATACTACTGTTCTTTGGTCAACACCGGTATCGATAAGCAGTTTCATCAGTTTTTTTGTTTTAGCAACTTTCTCAGCCTGTAAGATTTTCCCAACACGGATATCCATTTTGGTAAAATCGTCGAATGTTACGCTTGGTAGCTGTTCGGCTACGGTGGCGTTTTGAACTTGATTTTGCGTTTTTATGTTTTTCAAACGGTTAATTTGCGCTTCAATTACGCTATCTTCGATTTTCTCAAAAAGCAGTTCGGGTTCATTAATTTTGTGACCGATAGGAAGTAGCTCGGTCTGTCCTGCTTTTTCCCAACAGAGCCTTTCTGTGTTCAGCATTTTGCGCAGTTTTTCGGAGCTAAATGGCAAAAATGGCTCAAGGATAATTGTCAGTCCCGCAGTAATTTGAAGTGATATGTTCAATATTGTAGCTACACGACTTGGTTCAGTTTTGAAGAGTTTCCAGGGTTCGGCTTCTGTCAAATATTTGTTTCCAATACGTGCTAAATTCATGGCTTCTTGCAAAGCCTCTCTAAAGCGATAGTTCTCCAAAGCATGTTCAACCTTACTACGAACTTCGCCCATCTCTCTGATTATTTCATTGTCATAGTCGGTAACCTCTAATACCGGAGGCACAACGCCCTCGAAATATTTGTGAGTTAAAACTAACGAGCGGTTTACAAAATTGCCATAAATAGCCAACAGTTCGTTGTTGTTACGTGCCTGAAAATCAGCCCATGTAAAGTCGCTATCTTTGGTCTCGGGTGCGTTTGCAGTCAACACGTATCTAAGGACATCCTCCTTGCCTTTAAAATTGTCTAAATATTCGTGAAGCCAAACTGCCCAATTTTTTGATGTGGAAATTTTGTCACCTTCAAGATTTAGGAACTCATTGGCAGGAACGTTATCGGGCAGGATATAAGTGCCCTCGGCTTTCAGCATTGAGGGGAATATAATGCAGTGAAATACAATATTATCTTTTCCGATAAAATGTACAAGTTTGGTCTCTTTATCTTTCCAATATTTTTCCCATTCAGGCGTAAGCTCTTTTGTTGCACTGATGTATCCGATTGGTGCATCGAACCAGACGTATAGAACTTTGCCGCTTACTCCTTCAATTGGCAGGGGCACGCCCCAATCTAAATCACGGCTAACTGCTCGAGGTTGTAAGCCCCCATCAATCCACGACTTACATTGTCCGTAAACGTTCGATTTCCATTCTTTGTGATCCTCCAAAATCCACTCGCGCAACCATGGTTCATACTCATTTAAAGGCAGATACCAGTGTGTAGTCTCTTTCATTATTGGTTTAGCGCCCGAAATAGTTGATTTTGGATTAATTAAATCAGTCGCATTTAATGATGAACCACATTTTTCGCATTGATCGCCATAAGCCGCTTCGTTGCCGCATTTTGGGCATGTGCCTGTAATATATCTATCAGCTAAAAACTGTTTAGCTTCGGGGTCGTAATATTGTTCAGATGTTTGTGTAATGAATTTCCCTTCGTTGTACAGCTTTTTGAAAAACTCGGAAGATGTCTCGTAATGAATTTTATTAGACGTTCGCGAGTAGATGTCAAAAGATATTCCAAACCGCTTGAACGAATCTTTAATCATGGCGTGATACTTATCAACCACGTCTTGTGGGGTTATTCCTTCATTGCGGGCTTTTATAGTAATAGGAACACCGTGTTCGTCGCTTCCCCCTATGAAAACAACTTCACGACCTTTCAGACGAAGGTATCGTACATAAATATCGGCAGGTACATAAACTCCTGCAAGATGTCCTATATGAATAGGTCCGTTAGCGTATGGTAGGGCTGTTGTGATTAAATATCTTTTGGGTTCCATTGTGGGAAATATATTTTATTCTACTGTTACTGATTTAGCAAGATTTCGTGGTTGATCGACGTTGCAGCCTCGCATTGTTGCAACGTGATATGATAATAGTTGCAATGGAATTACTGTGGTCAACGGCGATAAAAAGGTCATTGTTTGCGGGATCTCTATAACGTGGTCTGCGAGGCTTTTAATGACATCGTCTCCCTCGTTAATAACGGCGATAATTCTTCCTTTACGTGCTTTAACTTCCTGAATGTTTGAAACGATTTTTTCGTGACTTTTATCTTTCATTGCAATAAATACGACTGGCATATTTTCGTCAATCAGTGCGATTGGTCCGTGTTTCATTTCAGCCGCTGGATATCCTTCGGCGTGTATATAGCTGATTTCCTTTAACTTAAGCGCTCCTTCCAAGGCAATAGGAAACAGATATCCTCTTCCTAAATATATAGAATTTGTTGCATCTTTGTACTCTTCGGCAATTTTACGGATTAAGTCGTTTCCTTTTAAAATCTCTTCAATTATGTTTGGAACATTTCGCAGCTCGTCAACCATTTCGTTAAACTGTTTGGTTGATATAGTTTTCTTTTTATGTCCTATAATTAGCGCCATCATCGTTAATACGGCGACCTGTGCAGTAAAAGCCTTTGTTGATGCAACACCAATTTCAGGACCTGCGTGAGTATATACTCCTGCATGGGTTTCACGTGAAATTGAGCTTCCAACAACGTTGCATATTCCAAGAACGGTAATTCCCTTTTCCTTTGCCATTCGGATAGCTGCCAAAGTATCGGCAGTTTCACCACTTTGGCTAATGGCTATTATTACGTCATCGGGATATAGTATAGGATCTCGGTATCGAAACTCGGATGCATACTCGACTTCTACGGAGATTCGCGCCAACTCTTCAATTAAGTACTCGCCTACTAATCCTGCATGCCACGATGTGCCACACCCAATAATCAAAATTCGCCTTGCATTAACAAGTTCGTCCATTACTGCAAACAGACCGCCAAGTCGGATGTCGGTGTTATCGGGAGCAATTCTTCCGCGTAAGGTATCCATTATGGAGCGAGGTTGTTCGAAAATTTCTTTCAACATAAAGTGCTCGAAACCCATTTTATCTATATCGCCAATATCTAAATCGAGTTTCTGAATAATCGGAGTAAGCTCTTCGTTTTGTATGGTTTTTAGCTGTAACTCATTGTATTTTACTACAGCCATATCATTGTCGTTCAAATATATAACACTGTTTGTGTGTTCAACAATCGGAGTTGCATCTGAGGCTATAAAATATTCACAACTACCGACTCCGATAACTAAAGGACTACTTTTACGTGCTGCGATAAGTTTATCAGGCTCGTCTGTGCAAAAAACCACTAAGCCGTATGTTCCTATAATCTTGTTTAGAGCGAGTCTAATGGCTGTTTCAGCGTCAACATCTCCTTTTAGATAAACATATTCAATAAGATTTACCAAAACTTCGGTATCTGTATCTGATTTAAATACGTAGCCGCGGTCTTCTAAACGTTTTTTTAATCGTGGGTAGTTTTCAATTATTCCGTTATGTATCAATATAAATTTGTTATTCATTGAAACATGGGGGTGTGCATTGATGTCGTTTGGCTCGCCGTGAGTTGCCCAACGTGTGTGACCAAAGCCAATATTGGCTTCCACGTTACGATTTTCTACCAAATTTTCTAAATCGCTTACACGACCTTTGCTTTTATATACAAGCGGTTTGTCGTTCCATAAGGCAATGCCAGCGCTGTCATAGCCCCTGTATTCTAGGCGTTTTAACCCATTTATTACTATTGGGAACGCTTGTCTTTTTCCGATATATCCAACTATTCCACACATTTTCAGTAAATTAATAATATTGTTGTTCTACAAGTGAGCCTTAATTTGTTTATTTTGATCTTATGATATGAATAACAGGTCTAATACTATCGTTAGCGTGTTCTGGACCAGCGATAATAGCTCTGTTTGCTTTTGTTAGAGGGCTTGTTGCATAAGTAGCAAGTGTAATTGATGATTGTTTTTCAATCAATGCCCTGTATAATAGGTTGTTAATTCTAATTTTGTAACCGTTGATTTTATTGTCATAATTCTCCGGAGTTGTTGTTAGTCCGCCTGGACTTTCATAGTCGGGAGTGAACACTTCTTGTGAGTTTTCAACCATTTTAACAATAATTGATGCAGGTGGAATAAAATTGTCGATATCGCTTTCAGGGGCTATTTTTAATATCAATTGAGCTGAGTTTACTGCCCAAATGTCGTCGCTGAAAAGTGAATCAAGCCCATTTATATCAATTTTTATGCCTAACCCATTCATGCATTGCATATATGCAAGTGATTGATTTGTCGTGTCGGTTAAAGAGGCTGGTATATTTGTACTTGAGTAATCGTGGTCAAAAATAGAGAAACACTTTGTTGAGTTGCTTTTTGGAAGAAAATCGAAGTATGTCGTATCCGTCTCGTTTTTGAAATGTAGCCTCATGTGGGTATCATCTTGACTTAAATCAATACTTATAATATTTCCGTTAGCGCTCTGATTTTCAGCTTCTATTATCAGACCCGGAAAATAGTTTTTGAAAAGAGTATCATTTTTGAAATTTACAGAATCACTTAGTAGTGTTGTGGCAAACTCTAGCGTAGATAACTTTATTTCAAATGGAACGGAGTCGGAGGGATTAAAAACCATCTCTTTTTCGGCTAACAGTGTACCCTTATAGCTATTTAGAGTTGAGAAATTGACAACTGTACTATCAAAGTCGCTTAAATTCATGCCATCATTAACTCTATACACTCTAACAATTTGTATAGCAGCGGAATCGAGACCGTAATATCCCGAACGTTTGGTAAGTTTCAGAACAACGCTGTCGCCAACAGGATTGCTCCCAAGGTTTATTATAGTTGCTTTTGGAACTAACTGTATTGCCAAAGCTGCCCTTGTTCTTCCAAATTGAGGATCATTATAATCGCCTATCATTCCAATAGTTGCGCCTGCCAATGATAAGCTATCGGCTAATTTGGTAGAAGTTTTTATAGTATGTAAGGTATCATACTTAACCGTGAATCTATTGTCTTGTAAATGGATCCCAATAATTGAATCATCCTCTTTGCATGCATAAATTGAGAGGAGGATTGCACTAATAATAAGTAATCTTTGCATCTAATAATAGTTGATGTTAAAGTTGATTGTAAAATTCATTATGTAAATCAACGTATTCTTCGCCATCTTGGTATTCCAGAATTGGTTTTTTCGATTTTTTTGCATACTCCAAAACTTCTGGATTAATGTTTTTATCACCAATTATAATGCCATCGGTTGCATCTAAAGCTGTTTTCATCAAATTAACATAAGAGGGGTCTTTTTCCAACAATTTTATTGCAGAGGCAGGAATATTCTCACGGGTAAGTTTTTTGAAAAACTCTTTGTTTAATGATGGACTAAATGTCTCATCGTATAACGTTAAAATTGTCTTAGAATGCTCATACAGTGGATTTCTATTATATACGTATTTGATGTAGAGTGTGACAATTGCTGACAACCATCCGTGACAGTGAACAATATCAGGAGACCACCTTAGTTTTTTTACAGTTTCGAGAACTCCATTGGCAAACAAGATTGTTCTTTCATCATTATCGGCGAAAAACTTGCCGTTGTCATCGACAAGAGCTGCTTTGCGCTGGAAATAGTCTTCATTATCAATAAAATAAACTTGCATTCTTGCAGATTGAATACTGGCAACTTTTATTATCAGTGGATGATCGGTGTCGTTAATAACTAAATTCATTCCACTAAGTCTTATAACTTCGTGTAGTTGATTTCGTCTTTCATTGATACACCCATATTTAGGCATAAAAGTTCGAATCTCTTTTCCTCTTTCCTGAATACCTTGTGGTAAGTACCGACAAGTGTTTGCTATGCTACTTTCAGGTAGGTAAGGAAATATTTCTTGTGCAACATATAGAATCCTTGAATTTCCCTTTTTTTTCATACGTTTGTATTTTTTTCAGTTTAAGGTCGTATGGAACCCTTGATGATTAAAACAATCGGGTGTTTAACGATTTTTTTAATCATATCGGTTTCATGGTAATTAGTTCGTAGTAATCAGTTAGGTTTTGCAAAGATAAGAAATTTTTGGCTTTTTTTGAAATTCAGTATGCTCTCTTTTTTTTTCACAAAACAGACGGTAGATAAAAAAACAAAATAAAAAATAAGATTATTGTGTGCATAAAACAAATAAAATTATTACCTTTGCAATCCGAATGTGAAAGATTAATTGTAAATATCATAATAAAATGAAAAAAGGTATTCATCCCGAAAATTATCGCTTAGTTGCGTTCCGCGATATGTCAAATGACACCGTATTTATCACCAGATCAACGGCTAACTCAAAAGAGACGATTGAGGTTGACGGACAAACTTATCCTCTTATCAAGTTAGAGATTTCAAACACGTCACATCCGTTCTTTACTGGTAAAATGAAACTTGTTGACACCGCAGGACGCGTTGATAAATTCCGTAGCCGTTACGCTAAGCACTTAGAGGCAAAAAAATAGACCAATTTTATGTTTCATACGTTTGTAGCTCTGTCATAACGGCAGAGCTTTTTTTCGTATTAGAGGTGTCTCATAAATACCCAAATGTTGTGCTTCGATACTTCGACTGCGCCCAGTGCATCGCTTCGCGCAGTGTACCACGATTAATTCAGCGACCGTAACACGTTGGCTGAGCTTGTCGAAGCCAATGTCAAAAGAAACCTGTATTGTATATTCACACTTCGATAAACTTAGTGCATCGCTTTGACAGGCTCAGTGACCGAATATCGAAGTAACGCAGCAGTTGGGCGCTTATGAGACGCCGCCCTATATTAAATCTGTGATTATCAGTTTAATCTGTGTTATCAGTGTTCTAATTACTTTTAACTTTTAACTCTATTTCCAATTTCTAATTAACTTTGCACAAAAACATACAATACTAACCCTACAACATATTTAACAATGAAAACATTTTGCCTACACGACGCACCAAACAGAGATAATTTATTGCCTTTAACATTCACTCGAGGTGTTGGAGATATTAGAGTCGGTATTATTACCATTATCGAAAAGTGGGAGCATTTTCTTTCACGAAAAGGTTACCAAATTGTTCCCGAATATTTGCAAAAAAAATATCCTGCAGCGCCTGACGGCGACACCATAATAATACGTTCAGGTGTTTTGCCCGATAAAAATTTGGTTAAGTCAATAGAAAATTTAGCCCAAAATCAAGCTCTGTTCCGCAAGGGCAAGTGGATTGCAGTAGCGACACAATCAAAAAATGTTCAATATAATGGTTTTGACCTTGAAGCATTTGAAAAAATTGAGTATGAAAACGATATCCGTCAAATAGAATACCCCTGGAATATATTCAAACTAAACGACATAGAATTAAAATCAGATTTTGATATAGTAACAGGCGGCGATGCTTCTGCTCCTATTTCTGAAACAAACAGAGTAATCGGTAATGGTCGTATTTTTGTGCACCCGACAGCAACCGTTGAGGCTTCAGTGTTAAACACAAATGGCGGAGATATTTACATCGGACCGAAAGCCGAAATAATGGAGGGCTGTTTGGTACGTGCTCCGTTCGCCCTGTGCAAAGAATCAACACTAAAAATGGGTGCAAAAGTTTATGGCGCTACAACCATAGGTCCTAATTGTAAGGTTGGTGGAGAGCTAAACAACGTAGTTATATTCGGATACAGTAACAAAGCCCACGACGGATTTTTAGGCAACGCAGTAATTGGCGAATGGTGCAATTTAGGAGCAGACACAAACAACTCAAACTTAAAAAACAATTACGCCGAAGTAAAAATATGGAACTATTCGCAACAAAAATTTATCAGAACAGGACTGCAATTTTGCGGTCTGATTATGGGCGATCACTCCAAAAGCGGTATCAATACAATGTTTAATACAGGAACAGTTGTGGGAGTATCGGCAAATATTTTTGGTTCTGGATTTCCGCGCTCTTTTATACCGTCTTACAGTTGGGGAGGAGCTTTAGGCTTTAAAAATTATGAAATCAATCAAGCTCTCGATACTGCAAGGCTTGTTCTTGAACGCAGGGGCTTGATACTAAATGAAATAGATGAAGAAATATTAAGACATATTTATCAGTTATCACAAGAACAACAGTAAACAGAATAACATATAATGGGCTGTCTCGAAACAAATATTCAAAAAAACTGCCTACGAATTTTTGACTTTCGTAGAGACAGCGCATGCGCTGTCTCTACTTCTAATTTCCAATAAACATGACATTTTAACAGGTTTCTAATCTTTAGTTTACTTTTTGATATAATTAAAGCCGAAAACTTATTTACCATGACATTTGACGATATTCATAACGAAGAAGATATGGCGTTCCAGCTTGATTCGCCCGGAGCGTACCCAATTATTAATGACGATAAATCAAACTTGGAATATGACGAATCTGTTCCAATGCCCATAATGCCATTGCGTAATGCCGTTCTGTTTCCTGGAGTTATTATTCCCATCATTGTAGGACGCGCAAAAAGTCGCAGATTAGTTGATACGGTTAACGCAGGAAACCGCATCTTATGTGCCGTTATGCAAAAAAACGTTAATACCGAAAACCCCGGTTTTGACGATTTGCATAAATACGGAACCATCGGCGTTATCATCAAAATGTTTGAGATGCCCGATAACTCGGTAACCGTTGTGCTACAAGGGAAACACCGCGTAGAGATAAAATCAATTATGGCGATAGAACCATATCTCACGGGACATGTAGCGAGGGCTGATGAGAAAATCCCTGCACAACGCGAATTTGAGGCTTTAGCAGGCTCGGTCAAGGACTACGCACTAAAATTAGTCAAAGAGTCAGATAATTTCCAGAATGAACTGAGATTTGCTCTACGCAATATCGAAGACAAGCGATATTTGATAAATTTTGTAGCATCGAGCAGCAACCTTAGACCCGACGACAAGCAGCATTTATTAAATGCACAAAACTACAAAGAGCGAGCTTTAAACCTGTTGGAGTTGTTAAACAAGGAGTTACAGCTTACACAGCTAAAAAATGATATCCAGGGGAAAGTTAGAACCGATATCAACAGGCAGCAGCGAGAATTTTTTCTTAACCAACAGATAAAAACTCTGCAAGACGAGCTTGGAGGCGACCCTGTTCAAAATGAAATCGAACAGATGAATGAGCGGGTAAAAACCAAAAAATGGTCGAAAGAGGTTGGCGAAACATTTGATAAAGAGCTTGCTAAGCTACGGCGCATGAACCCCATGGCTCCAGACTATTCAGTTCAGTTAAATTATCTGAATACGTTGCTCGAACTGCCTTGGAATGAATATACAGAAGATAACTTTGACCTAAAAAGAGCGCAAGAGACATTAGACAAAGATCACTACGGTCTCGAAAAGGTCAAAGAGCGAATAATGGAGCACTTAGCAGTGTTGAAACTGAAAAATGATATGAAATCGCCAATTATTTGTTTGTATGGACCTCCGGGAGTTGGTAAAACATCGTTGGGGAAATCCATTGCAACCGCACTTGGACGTAAATATGTAAGAATGTCACTTGGCGGACTCCACGATGAATCGGAGATACGCGGTCACAGAAAAACATATATTGGCGCAATGCCCGGACGAATAGTCCAAAACATTAAAAAGGCTGGGTCGAGCAATCCTGTGTTTGTTTTAGATGAAGTTGACAAATTAAACAAGAGTCTCCACGGCGACCCAGAATCAGCCTTGTTAGAAGTGCTTGATCCTGAACAAAATTCAGCTTTTCACGACAACTTTTTAGAGATAGATTACGACCTGTCAAAGGTGATGTTTATCGCCACGGCAAACACTATCAACAACATCCACCCTGCACTATTAGACCGAATGGAGTTGATTGAAGTAAGCGGCTATCTTCCCGAAGAAAAAGTGGAAATAGCACAACGCCACTTAATCCCAAAACAGCTAAAAAATCACGGTTTAAAGCCCAAAGAGTTGAAGTTCACGAACAGTATAGTTTTGCAAATTATCGAATCATACACACGTGAATCGGGTGTAAGAACGTTAGATAAGACACTGTCGCAAGTTGTGCGTAAAGTTGCTCTGAAAATTGCTACTTCCGGGGAGTATAATGTCAGCGTAAAGAAAGTCGATATACCCAAATACTTAGGACAACCAAGGTATGTTCCCGAAAAATATACATACCACGATATGCCCGGAATAGTCACCGGGTTAGCGTGGACAGCCGCAGGAGGCGAGATTTTATTTATCGAAACCGCAGTTAGCAAGGGCAAAGGAAACCTTACCATGACCGGAAACCTCGGCGATGTTATGAAAGAGAGCGCCGTTCTTGCCTTAGAATATCTGAAATCACACATCTATCTGCTTAATCTTGAAGACGATACCATAGATCAATGGAACGTTCATATTCATATTCCTGAAGGCGCTATTCCAAAAGATGGACCTTCGGCAGGAATAACAATGGTCACATCAATAGCATCTGCGCTGAAAAAACAGAAAGTGAAATCTAATATTGCAATGACAGGCGAAATAACCCTACGTGGAAAAGTGCTCCCGGTCGGAGGAATAAAAGAAAAAATCTTAGCTGCACGCAGAGCAGGTATTGTCGAGATAATTTTGTCGGAAGAGAATAAAAAAGACCTGTTCGAAATAAAAGATGTCTATCTCGATGGCTTGAAATTTCACTTTGTGAAGACAATTGAGGAAGTTTTGAAATTATCCCTTGTTTAAAGCAATTAACAATATTATGGGTAACGTTTTCAACGTAGAGACGGAGCATGCTCCGTCTCTACACCCCCAAACACCCACCACTCATTAAATTCCCCAACAATTTATTTATCAATCACCCTTTACCAAATGTTAATTGTTCACTTCGACATTTCGACTTCGCTCAATGCAACGCTTCGCTCAGTGCAAGCATTGCTAATTGCTAATTGCTTTTACCTTTCTCCTTGTCCCTTTTACCTAATCTATAAGTAGATTAGTCAGCCCCCAAACTCAATTCCTGCAAATTTGTCAGTCAAATAATGCAAAATTGTCGATTTTCCGTATTGGCACAAATTGTGAAATAATCCCAATCGTAAATTAAAAATTAATGTTTAACTTAAAATATTTAAAACAATGGCAGAAATAAAAGGAAAAGTTTTGGCAGGAAAAGTACTTGTTAAACCAATGGAAGCCGAAGAAAAAACAGCCAGCGGAATATATATTCCCGATAGCGCAAAAGAAAAACCACAACAAGGAACAATAATGTTGGTTGGCGCAGCTAAAAAAGATGAACAGATTGAAGTAAAAGTCGGAGACACTGTTCTTTACGGCAAATATTCAGGTACTGAAATAACTATCAATAACGACAAGTATTTATTGATGAACCAAAGCGATATACTGTTTATCATGTAATTTATTGAGTAGTAACAAAAAAATTAAAAATCTAAAAAATTATGGCAAAACAAATAAAATTTAATCAAGATGCACGTTCATCAATTAAAGTAGGTATTGACGAATTAGCAAATGCAGTAAAAATAACACTTGGACCAAAAGGTCGCAACGTAGTTATCGAAAAGAAATTTGGCGCACCTCAAATAACAAAAGATGGTGTAACCGTTGCAAAAGAGATTGAACTAAAAGATCCTTTGGCAAATATCGGAGCACAAATGATTAAAGAGGTTGCTTCCAAAACAGCCGATGACGCAGGAGACGGAACAACCACAGCAACAATTCTTGCACAAGCAATGATTCACGAAGGTTTGAAAAACGTTACCGCAGGCGCAAATCCAATGGATTTGAAACGTGGTATTGATAAAGCCGTTAAAATAGTAGTTGATAAAATAAAATCGATGTCACAAGAAGTTGGTGAAGATATCGAAAAAATAGAACAAGTTGCACGTATCTCTGCAAACAACGACGTTGCAATAGGTAAACTAATTGCCGAGGCAATGCAAAAAGTTAAAAAAGAGGGTGTTATAACAGTCGAAGAGGCAAAAGGAATCGACACAACCGTTGAAGTTGTAGAGGGAATGCAATTCGACCGTGGATATATCTCCCCGTATTTCATAACCAACTCCGATAAAATGGAAGCCAACTTAGAAAATCCTTTAATCTTGATTTATGACAAGAAAATCAGCACTATGAAGGATTTACTTCCAATTTTGGAGCCTGTTGCACAACAAGGAAAACCTCTTTTGATTATTGCAGAAGATATTGATGGCGAAGCTCTTGCTACATTAGTAGTTAACCGTATTCGTGGAGCGCTTAAAGTTGCTGCTGTTAAAGCTCCCGGATTTGGAGATCGCCGCAAGGAGATGTTAGAAGACATAGCTATCCTCACAGGTGGCGTTGTTATCAGCGACGAAAAGGGAATGAAATTGGAAAACACAACCCTTGATATGTTAGGTAAAGCTGAAAAAATTACTGTTGATAAAGAGAACACAACAATTGTAAACGGAGCAGGAGCAAAAGAGCAAATTCAAGCAAGAGTTGCACAAATTCGCAAACAGATTGAAACAACAACATCTGACTATGACCGTGAAAAATTACAAGAGCGTTTGGCTAAATTAGCGGGCGGCGTTGCTGTTCTTTACATTGGTGCAGCCAGTGAGGTAGAGATGAAAGAAGCAAAAGACCGCGTTGACGATGCTCTACACGCAACACGCGCAGCTGTTGAAGAGGGAATTATACCCGGCGGTGGTGTAGCATATATCAGAGCAATAAAAGAGCTTGAAGGCGTTGTTGGCGATACAACTGACGAAACCACAGGTATTTCAATTGTTCGTCGTGCAATCGAAGAGCCTCTACGTCAAATAGTTGCTAATGCAGGCGAAGAGGGTGCAGTAATTGTACAAAAAGTTAAAGAGGGTAAAGACGATTTTGGATACAATGCACGTACAAACGAATACCAAAGCCTATTTAAAGCTGGTGTTATTGACCCAACTAAAGTAGCACGCGTTGCACTTATTAACTCTGCATCAATAGCAGGAATGTTCTTAACCACAGAATGTGTAATTGCTGAAGAAGTTGAAGACAAGCCAGCTATGCCTCCAATGGGCGGCGGAATGGGTGGCGGAATGGATATGATGTAATCCCAGTTCATTATTAAACTTAAATATATCTCAAAAGGGTTGCTCGAAAAAATAACGGGCAACCTTTTTTATCCTAATGCAACACCGCATCAAACTATCTAAATATTAATTTTTGAGTTTTAATATAAAACATGTAATTTTGTCAGTTATAAAATCATTTTATGAATCGAGAAATATTAAGTGTTAAACAAAGGTTTGGAATTGTTGGAAATAGCCCCGGGATTGACCGTGCTATACAAACTGCACTGCAAGTAGCACCTACCGAAATGTATGTTCTGATTGTGGGAGAAAGTGGTACAGGAAAAGAGTTTTTTCCAAAAATAATACACCAACACAGTATCAGAAAACATAAACAATATATTGCTGTCAACTGTGGCGCAATACCCGAAGGCACAATCGATTCCGAACTATTTGGACATGAGAAAGGAGCATTTACCGGAGCAATTGATGCGCGAAAAGGGTATTTTGAAGTAGCGGACGGAGGAACTATTTTCCTTGATGAAGTTGGAGAACTTCCGGCACAAACCCAAGTAAGACTTCTGCGAATCTTAGAGACTGGCGAATATATACGTGTAGGTTCCTCAAAAGTGCAAAAAACAGATACACGTATCGTTGCCGCCACAAACGTAAACCTCGAGAAAGCCGTTCAACATGGAAAGTTCCGCGAAGACCTCTTTTACAGACTCAATACTGTACCCATAAGGCTTCCGGCACTGAGAGAAAGAAAGGAAGATATTTTTGCTCTGTTTACATTTTTTGCAAGTGAAACTGCTGACAAATATAAGTTTGATCCCATAAGATTGACCCCCGAAGCACTTCATATGATTGAAAACTATCGTTGGCCCGGGAATATCAGACAGTTGAAAAATGTTGTGGAGCAAATGTCAATTATTGAAAAGGAGAGACTACTAACTCCCGAAAAAATAGCTAATTATCTCCCTGAGATAAACACCACAACCCTACCAACTTTAAGTACACAAGGTCGGGAACCCGAATCACATACCGAACGTGAAATATTGTTCAAAATCTTGTTCGATATGAGAAAAGAGGTTCACGAACTTAGACGAATGGTTTACTCTATGCTCGATGGCAGAGAGCCTGTCACAAAACCAACTTATGAGCCACAAACAGGGATTTTCGATACTCAAATAAGCAACCTGCCCGCTAAACCCGTAGAGACACCAATATTTCAGCCAGCACCGCAATCAGAGTCGATTATTCCAAAGGATTCGATAATTGAAGACACTTCGGAGGTTGAAGAAGAGTCTCTTTCACTGATTGACAACGAGAAAGATTTGATACAAAAAGCTCTGAACAAGCATAACGGTAAGCGTAAACTTGCCGCTGAAGAGTTAGGAATATCCGAAAGGACGCTGTATAGAAAAATTAAAGAGTATGACATCAAGTAACTGTTTATTTACTCCAATAATTACTTTTTTGTGTGCTGTTATGTTTTCTGCATGTACAGTTAACTACTCATTTACAGGAGCATCAATACCTATTGAGGCAAAAACATTTTATATAAAACCATTCTCAAACATGGCTCCTACTGTAAATCCACAATTGGCGCCACTGTTGAGCGAAAAGCTTAATGACCAAATAATGTCTGCCACCTCGTTAATTAGTGCAAGAGTTGATGGTGACATGCAATTTGAAGGCACCATTGTTGGATACAGCATCTCGCCTGTTGCATTGCAGGGAGGAGAGGTTACTGTAGCAGCTAAAAACAGGCTTACAATTACGATAAAGGTAAAATTTCAAAACCGATACGAGCCAAAGAATGATTTTGAAACCAATTTTTCACAATATGAAGATTTCGACTCTGGTGTAGATTTGATATCTGTTGAGCAGATGTTAACAGAACAGATTGTAGAAAAGTTAGTAACAGATATATTTAACAAGGCATTCGTTAATTGGTAATTAGTTTATCACAATTATAAAGGCAAAACTCAGATGCAAACAGACCAATTTTTCAGCATTTTACAAAATCCGAACAATATCGAAAACGAATTTGTTTCAGACCTCGATACTGTTTTAGCTGAATATCCTTGGTTTCAGGCGGCACATCTACTGATGGCTAAAACGTTGCATATACGTCATGATATTAGATTTAAAAACAGACTTCATCTCGCAGCCACACATCTGCCCGACAGAGAAAAGCTTTACGAAACTCTGCACAGTGTAGTAAACTTATTAAATCAACAACAATCACAATCAAAAACAACTCCTTTACATCCAACAGAAGCAGAAACATTAAAAATAGAGACTCCCATTGTTGATAATTCTGTGGAAGCACGGTTGAAAATTTCTGAAATCGAGGCATTTATAAAAGAGAACGATATGCTCTATTTCGATTTTGAAATGTCGCACACCTTTAAACCCGAAACGGTTAAAATTAGAAGCATTGACCCAATCGCAGAGCTTGAAAAAATGCCCCCGAAAAAAGTAGAAACAATCGACAAAAGTGAAAAACTCTCACAAAAAGAACAGCAACTATTTTTAATCGATAAATTTATAAACGAACAGCCGAGAATAACCCCCAAACCAGTATCTGAACAGACCCCACAGATAGACATAAGCAAGGATTCCGTAACCGAAAAACACGAGTTCTTAACCGAGACTTTAGCTAACATTTACATAAAACAGGGATTATTTGACAAAGCAATTGCAATTTATTCAAAATTAAGTTTGAAATATCCCGAAAAAAGTAGTTACTTTGCAACTCAGATTGAAAAAGTAAAACAGTCTATTAATAAAAAACAATAAAAGCATACTATTATGTACATTTTCGTAACCATACTTATTTTTATAGTTTGTATCCTACTAATTCTTATCGTGTTAGTACAGAACTCAAAAGGCGGAGGTTTAGCGGCAAACTTTACAGGCAACACTCAAACTATGGGCGTTCGCAAAACAGCCGATTTTCTTGAAAAGGCAACATGGACATTAGCAGGAATTTTCTTTGTTCTTTGCATTCTGTCAGTTGCTTCAATTCCAAAAACTGAAACAGAGTACAAATCAGCAATAGAAGATAAAGTACAAAATATTCAAACAACTAACCCGACGACACAGCCTACACTACCCGTTCCAGAAGGCAATTAGCAATGAACAATGCTTGCACTGAGCGAAGCGTTGCATTGAGCGAAGTCGAAATGTCGAAGTGAACAATTATTGTACGTGTTCCTTGTAACTTTAATTTTGGGTTTCAAATTTTGAGATAGCTTTATTTATTCATAGACTGAGTAATTTTGGGCTTTAGCCCAAAATTGTGTATATTGGTATGATTGTCAACCAGATAGACTTGTTGGCTAATCATGATTTTTTTTGGCGTCACAACAAACTGTTAACTCAATAATCTGTGCCAATCCATTAAATCCGTGTCATCTACGTTCCAAATTCTTTTAACACTTCGACTTCGCTCACTTAGACAGGCTCAGCGACCGAGTGCACCGCTTTAACAAACTTTTAAATTTCAACTCAATTGTTCATTGCACATTGCTAATTGCACATTGCAATTGTGAATTTCTTGTTGAAAACTCGTTTTCAAGAAACCTCCAATTATCGCTATCTTTGCACGGTACAATAATTATCCTTATATTACAATATGACGACCCCACAATATATCGAAGATAGTATTATAACGCTCGAATGGAACGAACATATCCGCAGACGTCCCGGCATGTACATTGGTAAACTCGGAGACGGAACTTCATACGACGATGGCATATATGTACTTATTAAAGAGGTCATCGACAACTCGATCGACGAATTTATGATGGGCTATGGCAAAACCATCGAAATAGATATTAATGAAAACAGTGTTCGTGTTCGCGATTATGGACGCGGAATCCCCATTGGGAAGCTTGTTGAAGTCTCCTCTAAAATGAACACAGGGGCAAAATACGACAACTCGGTTTTTCAAAAGTCGGTTGGATTAAACGGAGTTGGTATCAAAGCAGTAAACGCACTTTCAACACAATTTGAGCTTACATCGTTCCGCGAAGGAGAGAAACGACATATTACCTATAGCGCAGGAGAGTTAACTTCTGATAGCGACATACAAGCAAGTAAAGATAAAAACGGCACCGAAGTTCTGTTTGTTGCCGACAACTCCCTCTTTAAAAACTATAGTTATAACTACGAGCATGTTGAAGCGTTACTACGAAACTACGCTTATTTAAATACAGGACTTACCTTGATATTCAACGGCACAAAGATCCAATCAAAAAATGGATTAGCCGATTTACTTGAAGAGAACATAAGCGAAGAAACTATTTATCCGATTATACACTTCAAGGGTAAAGATATAGAGCTTGCTTTAACCCACGTTCGTCAATATGGCGAAGATTATCATACCTTTGTAAATGGTCAAAATACCGTTCAAGGTGGAACACATCTTTTAGCTTTGCGTGAAGGGTTGGTAAAAACTATACGTGAGTTTTATAATAAAGATTACGATGCTAGCGATATCCGCCAAGGTATTGTAGCTGCTTTATCCATTCGCGTGCAAGAACCTATGTTTGAATCACAAACAAAAACCAAGCTTGGTTCAAAAGATATTGGTCCAGACGGTCCTTCGGTAAGAAACTTTGTTATAGATTTTGTAAAAGAAAATCTCGATAACTATTTGCATAAAAATCCTGAGGTTGCAGAAGAGTTGCAACAAAAAATACTCGGAGCAGAGCGCGAGCGTAAAGCAATGCAATCGATACGAAAGATAGCGCGAGAGAGAGCAAAAAAAGCTAGCCTAAATAACCGTAAACTACGTGATTGCCGTATCCACTACGGAGATAAAGACCCACTTAATGAAAAAACATCTATTTTCATTACCGAGGGCGACTCGGCAAGCGGATCAATTACAAAATCACGTGATGTTAACACTCAAGCTGTATTTAGCTTAAAAGGAAAACCGCTCAACACTTACGGCTTAACAAAAAAGATTGTTTACGAAAACGAAGAATTTAACCTTTTGCAATCGGCGCTTAACATAGAAGACTCAATAGATGACCTTAGATACAATAAGGTCATTATCGCCACAGATGCTGATGTTGACGGAATGCACATACGCCTACTACTTATTACCTTTTTCTTACAGTTTTTCCCCGATTTAATTCGGAATGGACACCTTTATATCCTGCAAACTCCCCTGTTCAGAGTCAGAAACAAACAGAAAACCATCTATTGTTACAACGACGAAGAGCGTCAGCGCGCAATTGCGGAATTGAAAGGAAAGTCAGAAATAACTCGCTTTAAAGGCCTTGGAGAGATATCTCCTGACGAATTTCGTGCCTTTATTGGAGACGATATCAAACTTGAACCGGTAACTATTAAAAAAGGCGACAAAATATCAGAACTGCTATCATTTTATATGGGGAAAAACACGCCTGACAGACAAGATTTTATTGTCGAAAACCTTCGAATTGAAGAAGATCTTCCCGAAGCAATATAATTTTACAACTAATTTTTAATCTAAAGTATCAAGAATGTACGACGAAACTACTCAATATCTTGAAGACCCCGACTCAGAAAACCCCAACAAACCAACAGATTCGGTCGAACAAGATAAAACAACCAAACTTACTGGTATGTATCAAAACTGGTTTTTGGATTATGCGTCGTATGTTATATTAGAGAGAGCTGTCCCATACTTAAACGATGGTTTAAAACCTGTGCAAAGGCGTATTTTACACTCCATGCGCCTAATGGAAGACGGTAGATACAACAAAGTCGCCAATATTATCGGGTCAACAATGCAGTTCCACCCTCACGGCGACGCCTCAATCGGTGACGCTTTGGTAACATTAGGACAAAAAGAGCTGTTAATTGATACACAAGGAAACTGGGGAAATATATTGACTGGCGACAGTGCGGCAGCGCCCAGATACATCGAAGCCCGACTGAGTAAATTTGCACTTGACGTAGTTTTTAATCCCAAAACTACCGAGTGGAAACTATCTTATGATGGACGAAATGAAGAACCCATAACGCTTCCCGTTAAATTCCCATTGCTTTTAGAACAAGGTGTTGAAGGAATTGCAGTTGGATTGGCATCGAAAATATTACCACATAACTTTAACGAACTGATAGATGCGAGCATAAAGTACCTTAAAAATCAACCCTTTGAGATATATCCCGATTTTTCAACGGGAGGTTTAATTGACGTATCAAAATACAACGATGGTTTAAGAGGCGGAACAGTTAAAGTAAGAGCAAAAATTATAAAAGAGGACAACAGAACATTAAAAATTACTGAAATACCGTTTGGCGCCACCTCCGGCTCAATCATTGACTCAATTGTAAAAGCAAACGACAGTGGTAAAATTCGTATTAGAAAGGTTGACGACAATACAGCCGACAAAATAGAAATTTTGGTACATCTTGCATCCGGAACCTCGCCTGACCAAACAATTGATGCACTATATGCCTTTACCACATGCGAAAGCAGTATATCTCCAAACTCGTGTGTTATACTCGACAATAAACCACACTTTTTGCCTGTAAGCGAGATACTTAAATACTCCGCCGACAGAACTCTAAACCTGCTGAAAGCCGAATTGGAAATACGCTTAGCTGAGCTAAACGAGGATTGGCACCTCTCATCATTGGAAAAAATATTCTTCGAAGAACGTATTTACAGACTTTTGGAAAAAGATACTGATACCTGGGAACAGGTAATTGAAGCTATTGACAGGGGTTTTGACCCGTTTCGTAATAGACTTAAACGTGAAATCACACAAGACGATTTGCTTAAACTAACCGAAAAGCCCGTCAGAAAAATATCGAAATTCGATATAAAAAAGGCTGACGAACATATAAAAGGCGTTGAGGTGGAAATAGATGAGGTTGAAAACAATTTGGTTCATATCGTTCCCTATACAATCCGTTGGTTTGAACAGATTGCAAAAAAATATGGCAAAGGACGCGAACGTAAAACCGAAATACGCAACTTCGAGACCATTGAAGCCACCGAAGTTGTTGCAAACAACGAAAAATTGTATTGTAACTACAAAGAGGGCTTTATTGGAACAGGACTGAAAAAAGACGAATTTGTTTGCGACTGCTCTGATATTGATGACATTATCGCATTTTGCGCCGACGGCACATATAAAGTTGTTAAAGTTGATTCAAAAGTATTTATCGGAAAAGATATTATTCACGTTGATGTTTGGCGCAAAAGCGACAGCCGAACAACATACAACGCAATTTACCGCGATGGAATGGGCGGAACATACTACGTTAAACGCTTTAACGTGCGTAGCGTCAGCAGAAATACCGAGTATGACGTAACTATGGGCAAAAAAGGCTCTAAAATCTTGTATTTCACTGCAAATCCCAATGGAGAAGCCGAGGTGGTTAAAGTCTTTCTAAAACCAAAGTTAAAACTTAAAAAACTATCGTTCGAATTCGATTTTAGCACACTTAGCATAAAAGGACGACAGGCAAGAGGAAATATCTTATCGAAAAATGAGATACATAAAATCCAACTTCAAGAAAAAGGAATATCAACATTAGGCGGACTTAAAACTTGGTTCGACCCCGTTGTAATGCGCCTAAACAATGATGGCAACGGCAATTATCTCGGAGAGTTTAAGGGCGAAGACCGAATTATTGTTTTTTACAAAGACGGAAAATATATAACAACAAGCTTCGAACTTTCAAACCGCTACGATGACAATATCTGTTTGATTGAAAAATTCTCGCCAGATAAAATATACTCATGTGTGTTTTACGATGCCGAGCTATCGCTCTTTTATCTGAAACGTTTTTCTGCTGAGCCTATCAGCAAACCATTATCTATTGTTGGCGAGCATAAAGACTCTTATATTGTGATTATCAGCAACCATCCGCAAGCCGTGTTTAATATTGAGTTTGGAGGTAACAACAAAAATCGCTCTGACGAGCAGGTTATTGCCGAAGAGTTTATTGCAGTTAAGAGCGATAAAGCCAAAGGAAAGCGACTTTCAAACTACAAGATCGCCAAAATTACCGAAATTTCTGCACCTCTTCCAGAAATAGAAGATGAAGCTGATGATAACAGTGAAAATGGAGAAGATTCCGATGGTAGCGAGCCAATTCAATTAACTCTTGATATATAATGTCGAGAGTTTATTTGATAGGGTTTATGGGTTCAGGAAAAACTACTGTAGGTAAGCAACTTGCCCGCAAAATGCGATGGTCGTTTGTCGATACCGATAATATCATAGAAAAGGAGTTAGGAATAACTGTTCAGGAAGTGTTTGACCAACTTGGCGAAGAGTGGTTTCGTGAATATGAGCAAAAAGTTCTTACTAAAACAACATCATTTCAGAACACGATTATTGCAACAGGGGGTGGAACACCATGTTTTTACAACAACATGGATACAATCATTAATAATGGTCTATGTATATATCTCCGAATGCCGCCAAAAGAGATTGTTTCACGAATATCACAATCACAAAAAATCCGCCCTCTTGTCTATAATCTTACTGGAATAAAATTAGAGAAGTATGTAGAAAAAACATTAGTTGAACGTGAAACTGTCTATTTAAAAGCACACCTTATCGCTGATGCACTAAATCCTAACCTAATACACACACTTGAACAGCAGATAAAAAGATACTTTGGAACTATAAAATAGGTAACAATAGTTCTTTACTCAAAAATTATCTTACCTGTCAAAACTGCGCCGTTTTTCCAAATCAGCTTGTAGAAATAGGCTCCTTTTGAAATATTACCTCTTTCAAATTCAAAAGTATCTGCAACATTTTCTCTTGAATAAACTTTTTGCCCTATAATGTTGTACATTTCAAATGTAGCATTACCCTTATCGTTTTCTGCCAACTCGACAGTTACTTTGGTAGTGGCTGGGTTTGGGTAAACTATAACCGATGGCTTTCGTGCTTTGTCGGCAATATTCGCAAGTGAACCTATACGACATACCTCAGTATTGATATTACTTCCCTCAACAATTACCCTATAGCAGGGTAAGGAGCAATTTTCGATATTAAAACTAAAACGATATAAACACAAACAGTAACAATAGGTACCTTCATGTACTTTGCTAATCCTTATAACGCTGTCGGTAATATTATATACGAGACCATTTTTACCACAACAATTACCTTCAGCTATTCCATCTGCAAAAAACGTATTGTTCTTCAAGCTAAAATTATATACTTCATTGTGATAAGATTTGATACAATCGGAAGTATAATGAACCGTATCCGTTTGTCCAAAGGCAAACGCGCCCATGA
>Ga0116182_1000482_pt1 | contig 44193 bp, 41 predicted proteins | sample AD_UKC077_MetaG_FD_89805 | JGI IMG/M metagenome (GOLD analysis project Ga0116182, IMG submission 89805) | Active sludge microbial communities of municipal wastewater-treating anaerobic digesters from USA - AD_UKC077_MetaG | ecosystem: Engineered > Bioreactor > Anaerobic > Digestate | place: USA...
AATCTCCCGTCCTAACCGTTAGACGAAGGAACCGATTGCTGGGATGGAGGGATTCGAACCCCCAAAGGCAGAACCAGAATCTGCAGTGTTACCATTACACTACATCCCATTTCAAAATCCTCCGGTAGGATACGAAAAACCTCAATCCTTTGTCAACCACCGCAGAAAATACCTGCCGGTGGAACAAGTGCATGTCAACTGTACCCTCCAATGAAGTGTTTGTCAAAGGCTACTCGGAGTCGTAGGTGATGAGGACTTCCGTCGGATACGCTTCAAGCACTTCTTCGTAGTTCAAAAAAGGCAATCCGATGACACCCAGGATACCGGTAACGATCGACCCGTGCTCCTCAAAGATCGAGGCGGCGGCTTCAAGGGTTCCACCGGTTGCGATCAGGTCGTCAACTAGGAGCACTTTCTTGCCGGGATGCACATCGAGCTTTTGGACGCAGATGACATCCTCGCCGTATTCGAGGGCGAAGCTTTTGGAATATACCTCGTTGGGAAGCTTGCCTTTCTTGCGGATGAGGATCAGGGGGACACCGAGGCGCTCGGCCAAGGGAGCTCCGAAGACGAAGCCTCTAGCTTCAACCGCCGCGATGTAATCAAATTGATAGGAACCCGCTTTCTTCGCAAGCTCATCAATGCTGGCACGGAATGCACTGCTGTCATTCAGAATTCCCGTAATGTCATAATACAGGATTCCTTCTTTGGGGAAGTTTGGAACTTTTCTAATTGCAAGGTCCAGATCGATGCTCACACTCAGCCTCCTGGGGTGTACTGTTTCTTAAACGCACTCACACGTGCACTTGCTTTCATATCATACCCGTCCCGGATTCCATCCTTGAGGTAATGGTATCCAAGCGCGGCGATCATCGCCGCATTATCGGTACATAGCCTCATCGACGGAAAAGCGACCGTATACCCACCGAGCCGGAACTTCTCCAGTTCACTTCGGAGATAGCTGTTTGCTGCCACTCCCCCGCCGACGCTGATGCTCGTCAGTCCGGTATCCTCCAAGGCGGCCCGGATCCGTTTGATCAACATATTGATCGCCGTCCGCTGGAAGGAAGCGGCGATATTCTCGCTCGATTTCTCGCTCTTGCCGTCCCAGTACTTATCCAGATGGTTTATCACGGCGCTTTTCAATCCGGAGTATGAGATATCATATGGGTTCGTCTTTTCCCGAATCTTCGGACCGGGAAAACGGAACGCGAGAGGATCGCCTTTTTGAGCGAGCCGGTCGATCGCGACCCCTCCGGGATATCCGAAGTCGTAATGCTTGGCGACCTTGTCAAACGCTTCACCGATCGCATCATCGATCGTCGTTCCCAGCACTTCCAGGTCATCATAGCCGGTAACCTTGCAGATCACCGTATGACCGCCGGAGACGAGAACCCCCAGATACGGATAGTCAAGCTTGTATTCGATCTGAGGAGCATAGAGGTGCGCCCTGATATGATCGATTCCGATCAACGGGATTCCTTTGGCCGCGGCAAATCCTTTGGCGAAGCTGACTCCCACCAGAAGCGAACCGAGAAGACCGGGTCGGTTGGTAACCGCGACGGCATCGATTTCGACTGCGGCGTCATCGATGGCGGCCTGAACAGTCGGAGCGATCCATTCGGTATGAATTCTCGAAGCGAGCTCGGGCACGACCCCATAGTATATCCGGTGCTCTTCGATCTGTGATGCGATGACATTGCTGAGAATCGTTTTTCCGTCGACGACGACGCTCGCTGCGCACTCATCACAGGAGGTCTCGATTCCAAGGACGTTCATGCTTCTTCATCCTCGGCGACCATCATCAGTATGTCTTCCAGCCCGAAGCCCTGCTCAATCGCTTCAGGGTACATCTCAATGAGAAAATCAGCCACATTCGGATCCCAGCTTTGACCGATCGCCGGCCCGAAACGGGATGGATGGTTGACGAGTATCTCAATCACCTCGCGCGGTGCTGCAGGAGTAAATACCATTCGTTTTTTCAATCAATTTCCTCAGAGCCAGCCTACTTCAAACACCAATGCTGGTCAAGTTATACCATCCCTTGAAAAAAATCACTTGGTACGGTATTATGCCCTCGTTATGCCAAAATAGCTCAGGGGTAGAGCGGCTCACTCGTAATGAGCAGGTCAAGGGTTCGATTCCCTTTTTTGGCTCTGGCGGCTTCTTCAAGCCGCTTTTTTCTTTCATGATCCTGTCGAGCCTTGAGAAAAGAATCCCGGGCCGGAGCCCGGGAAGCATGTTACTTCTGCTTGATCACCGCTTGGGCGGCCGCCAAGCGGGCGATGGGAACGCGGAAAGGAGAACAGGAGACGTAGTCGAGTCCGACTTCGTTGAAGAACTCGATCGTCTTCGGATCACCGCCGTGCTCACCGCAGATTCCCAGCACGAGATCGGGATTCGCCTTGCGGCCGAGGTCGCTGGCGATTCGGACGAGTTTGCCTACTCCGTTGAAGTCCATCGTCTCAAACGGGTCATAGTCGTAGAAGCCCTTATCGGGATCATTCACGTATGGACCAAGGAAGGAAGCGGAATCATCCCGGCTGAACCCGCATGCCATCTGGGTGAGGTCGTTGGTGCCGAAGCTGAAAAACTCGGCGTTCGGAGCGATCTCATCGGCGGTCAATGCGGCTCGGGGAACCTCGATCATCGTACCGATCTTGTATTCGATTTCCATCTTCTGTTCAGCGAAGATTGCTTCAATGACTTCGAGGATGATCTTCTTGGTGTAGAGGAACTCCTTGTAGTTGCCCACCAGCGGAACCATGATCTCCGGCAACACCCTGATTCCCTTGCGCTTCACGTTGATTGCAGCCTCGATGATCGCCCGAACCTGCATGCGAAGAATCTCGGGATAGATGATGCCAAGGCGGCAGCCCCGGAAGCCGAGCATCGGGTTGAACTCGTGCAGCGCACTGATTTTCTGGGAAAGCTCCTCCACGGGAATGCGCATCTGCAGCGCCAGCTCGTGACGACTGGTATGATCGTTGGGAAGGAATTCGTGCAACGGCGGATCGAGAAGCCGAATCGTCGCCGGCCTTCCGGCAAGGGCTTCGTAGATTCCCTCGAAATCGCCACGCTGCATCGGAAGCAGCTGATCAAGCGCTTTTTCACGTTCGATCGTGTTTCCCGCCAAGATCATCCTTCTCATCGGAAGGATTCGACCTTCACCGAAGAACATATGTTCAGTCCGGCAGAGCCCGATTCCCTCGGCACCGAAGAGAATCGCCATCCGAGCGTCCTGGGGAGTGTCCGCGTTGGTGTAGACCGCCATGCGCTTGATCTCTTGGACGTACGACATGAACTTCTTGTAGAACCCGAAGAGCTGTGATTCCTCTTCCTTCATCTGACCGTGAAGAACCTGAACGATCTCGGAAGCTTTTACGGGAACTTCACCGGCATACACTTCCCCGGTGAATCCGTCAAGAGCGATATACTCCCCTTCCTTGATCGTTACGTCGCCGACGGTAAGGAATTTCTTCTCTTCATTGATCACGATTTCATGGGCACCGCTCACACAGGGACAACCCATTCCTCGGGCAACGACCGCGGCGTGGCTGGTCATTCCGCCTCGAGCGGTAACGATTCCCTTGGCGACCGCCATTCCACCGATATCTTCCGGACTGGTCTCATTTCTCACCAAAATGACATCATGACCTTCGGCTGCCATCTCTTCCGCTTTCGCCGCGGTGAAGTATGCTTTACCGCTCGCGCCGCCGGGGGATGCGTTGAGGCCTTTGGTGATTATATCAACGCCTTTGTCGGAGATGTATTTCGAATCGAGAACCGGTGCAAAGAGCTTGCCGAACTCTCCGGCGGGAACGCGGCTGACCGCCTCTTCTTTGGAGATGAGCCCCTCTTCGACCATATCCACCTGGCTGCGGAGCCAGCTGAAGACGGTCCGCTTTCCGCTTCGGGTCTGCAGGATGTACAGCGTCCCTTCCTGAATCGTGAATTCAAGATCCTGCATATCCTTGTAATGCTGCTCCAGGATGTGTCGGATATCGACCAGCTGCTTGTATGCTGCAGGGTTCACCTTTTCAAGGGTTTCGATCGGCTCGGGAGTTCGTATTCCCGCGACGACGTCTTCACCCTGAGCGTTCATCAGATACTCGCCATAGAAGCGGTTCTCGCCGGTGGAGGGGTCGCGGGTGAATGCGACGCCGGTTCCACTGGTGTCGCCCATGTTACCGAAGACCATCGACTGGATGTTGACCGCGGTCCCGAGGAGACCGCGAATATCATTCATCTGGCGATACCGGATCGCCCGCTCGTTGTTCCAGGACTTGAACACCGCATTGATGGCGAGGAAAAGCTGCTCGACGGGATCATAGGGGAAATCCGTACCAACGGTGTCGTGGTAGATCTTTTGATACCGCTTGATGACTTCCTGCAGATCTGCAGCGTTCAATTCGGTATCCAGCTGGACGCCCTTCGCATCTTTCACATCTTGTAGAGCGCCTTCAAAAAGGGCATGGGGAACTCCCATGACTACATCGCCGAACATCTGCATGAAGCGGCGATAGCTATCCCAAGCGAATCGCTCATTACCGGTTTTTGCAATAAGACCTTGGACGCTTTTCGGATTGAGTCCGAGGTTCAAAATCGTATCCATCATCCCCGGCATCGAAGAGGCGGCTCCGCTTCGGACCGAGACCAGCAGCGGGTTGGCGGCATCCCCGAGTTTTGCACCCATCATCTTTTCAAGGGTAGCCAAATGTTCAAGGATTTCTTCCCGAAGGCCTTCGGGATACGCTCCGTCATTGGCGGAGTAGTACGCGCACGCTTCGGTGCTGATCGTGAAGCCCGGAGGTACCGGAAGACCGATGCTGATCATGTCGGCGAGGTTTGCGCCTTTACCACCGAGGATGTCTCTCATCTTGGCCGTTCCTTCAACCTTTCCGGTGCCAAAGAAATAGACATACTTTTTTTTCTTATTCGTCATGTATGACTCCTCTAAATTATTTCAGATTGATAACGAACCAATCCTATCGGTTCCTCTGAATACTGTCAATCAACAAAGAGTCAATTTCTTGTTCAGAAACTATTTGAGCGGATCCAAAAGTAAAACATTGTATCAAAAATGAAAACGGGGAAGGCGTCATCCTTCCCCGAAATCGACTATGCATCACCCTTACGGTTGCTTTCCGATATAAGCGAGAATGCCTCCATCGACATAGAGCACATGACCGTTTACGAAGTCGCTTGCTTTGGACCCGAGGAAGATGGCCGGACCCATCAGATCCTCGGGAGTTCCCCAGCGCTCGGCGGGCGTCTTGGCGATGATGAAGGAATCGAAGGGGTGGCGCGATCCATCCGCTTGCTTCTCCCTCAGCGGCGCGGTCTGCGGCGTGGCGATGTATCCGGGCCCTATTCCGTTGCACTGGATATTGTATTTGCCATATTCACTGGCGATGTTGCGGGTCAGCATCTTCAGCCCGCCTTTCGCGGCGGCATAGGCGGCGACGGTCTCTCTTCCCAGCTCGCTCATCATCGAACAGATATTGATGATCTTTCCGCTTCTTCGCTCCATCATCGACGGAAGCACCGCTTTAGCGACGATGAAGGGGGCGGTCAGATCGATGTCGACGACCAGCCGCCAATCATCGACGCTCATCTCATGCATCGGAATGCGCTTGATGATGCCGGCGTTGTTCACGAGGATATCGACCGGTCCAAGATCCTTTTCGATCTGCTTCGCGGTCTTTTGGACTGTCGGTTCATCCGTCACATCGCAGACATATCCTTTTACATCGAAGCCCGCTTCCTTATAGGCGGCAAGCCCCTTATCCACCAACTCCCGGTTGATGTCGTTGAAAGCGATTTTCGCTCCCGCCTTGGCATATGCCAACGCGATATTCAGACCGATACCGTAACTGCCGCCGGTAACCCAGGCGACTTTCCCCTTGACGGAGAATTGATCTTTCAAAAAATCCATCTTCTTTACCTCAAATCTTCCGTAGCGATCCAGTCCATATCGGTGTATGTGCGGTTTTCGCCGGCCATTGACCAAATAAACGTATAGTTGCTCGTCCCTGCCCCGCTGTGAATCGACCATGAGGGGTTGATGACCGCTTCCTCATTATGAACGATGATGTGCCGGGTTTCCGCCGGCTCGCCCATCAGGTGGAAGACACTCTGATCCTTCTTGACTTCAAAGTAGAAGTACACCTCCATCCGGCGCTCATGCGAGTGGGCGGGCATCGTGTTCCACACGCTGCCGCTATCCAGTTCCGTCAAGCCCATCGAAAGCTGACAGGTATCAAGCACTTCCGGGTGGATGTATTGGTGAATCGTCCGCTTATTGGAGTCCGCGGCGGCTCCGGCGGGAACGTGTTTCGCCTCGGAGAAGATGATCTGCTTGGCGGGGAACACCCGGTGAGCGGGTGTCGAGCTCATGTAGAACTTCGCCGGATTTTTGGGATCCTTGCTGGAAAAGAAGACTTCCTTCGTTTCCTTCGGAAGGTAGAGCCCATCATAGTGGACCAAGTCATAGACGCCCCCATCAGCTTCGACGACTCCGTCTCCTCCGATGTTGATCATGCCGAGCTCACGGCGCTCGAGGAAGTAATCCACACCGAAATCCTTCATCGGATCGATGTTCTTCGAAAGGTTGAGTTTTCCTTTTACCGGCATCGCCCCAAGTGTGACGATTCGGTCGATGTGGGAATATACTCCCGTAACGTCATCCGCTTTGAAGATGTTCTGAATCAAGAATTCCTTGCGTAATTCATCCGTTGTCATTCGCTTGAATGCCTCTTTTCCCGTTGAATAACGAATATCCATTCCTTCTCTCCTGCGATATATTCAATTAACTCACGATGAAGCATCGCTGTTCCATATTGTGGAATCATCTTCCATTATAGCGGCGTCCCAACTCTTATCAAGGCAGTTGAATTGGAATACAGTGATGCTACGGAGGCATTTGTGGCGAAAGTACAATCTCTCGATCGAACCTTTGATATCCTTGAATTGTTGGGCAATTCGCAGGAAGGCCGAACCCTAGCAATGATCACCGATGAGCTCAAGCTTCCCAAATCAACCGTTCATCGCCTCCTCAAAGCATTGTTCAATCGAGAATATGTTCGCAAAAACGATGAAACCGGCCGGTATCAATTGGGTGCCGGCTTCATATCATTGAGCGCAAACTATCTCAATAATCTTGAATTGAAAACTGAGAGCACCCCCCACCTTGCCGAGCTTTCCGCCGTCACGGGCAACACCGTGTTTTTGGGGATCCGCCAAGGCACCAGGATGGTATACATCGACAGCAGAGAACAGATCAACAGCATCCGGAAATATGAGATTATCGGTCAACGAAAAAACCTCTATTCCACCAGCTTGGGCAAAGCATTGCTCCTGGGATTGGAAGAAGATGAAATCCGCGAGCTGCTCGCTGATGAGACGTTCGTGCCCCATGGGCCGAACACCCACCCCGATCTCGATGCGTTGCTTGCCGATATTCGAATATGCAAAGAGCGCGGCTGGACCGTTGACGATCAGGAAGCGGAAAAAGCAATCAACTGTGTCGCCGCCCCGATTTATGATTATCGAGGCCAAGTCATCGCCGCGGTATCCACCAGCTGGCTCCTCGCCCAACGACCCGAACTGACCCCGGCATCGATGGCTCCGGCGGTTGTCCGCTGCGCGATGAACATCTCCTATTCGATGGGGTATTTCAGAGCGAAACCCTGAGCAAAAGAAAACAGCACCTGTCCGGTGCCGTTTTCCATCAAAACTATCTGCTTAAGCGATATACGCTTCAACATACTTGCTGACCTCGGGAGCCTTCAGGCGATCGAGCGCTTTTTTCTCGATTTGGCGGATCCGCTCCTTCGTCAAGTTGTACAGCTCGCCTATCTCCTTCAGGGACATCGGGAAGCGCCCGTTCAATCCGAAGCGCAACTCGATGATCTCGCGCTCCCGCTCATTCAAAGCGCTCTCTAGGATTTTCTCGATATCCTCCTGAAGAGCGGCATCGATGAGGGAATCTTCCGGGCTGATCGAGTCGTCTTCGATGAAATCTCCGATTGAACTGAGGGAAGAGCCGTCGCTGAGAACCGGTGCATCCAGACTGACCAGCTCCCGGCTGATTGAAAGCAGATCTTCCACCAATGCGGGATCGAGGCCGGTCAGCTCGCCGATCTCTTCGGCTGTGGGATCTTCGGTGCTGAGCTCTTTCATCAGCGTCCGTTCCGCTTTTTTGATCTGAAGCAGTTCATTGGTTCGGTTGAGAGGCAGGCGTACCGCCCTGCTCTTTTCATTGATCGCCTTCAGCACGCTTTGGCGAATCCACCAGACCGCGTAACTGATGAACCGATAGCCCTTATCGGGATCGAACTTGTCCAAGGCGGTCATCAGACCGATATTCCCTTCATTGATCAGATCGCTGAGCGGAAGCCCTTGGTTCCGGTATTTCTTTGAAACGTTGACGACGAACCGAAGGTTGGATTCGATCATCCGCTTGCGGGCGAACTCATCGCCGGCCTTCGCTCGGATCGCCAAGTCCAGCTCCTCCTCCTCGGTGAGGAGAGGGATTCTGTTGATTTCTTTGAGATATATTGAAAGGATATTGGACTCATCATATCCGGAATTTCTTCCATTGTTTTTTAACATTCGTCGTTTCGTGCTCATATATGCATCTCCCTTATGCATAAGATGATGCAACTGGCGTGCCAACTCTTTATACGCCTCTTGTAATCTATTATATTATAAGTATTTACATAATATTATCACACAATCATCTCAAAAAGCTCAAGAAAGAATGGTGTTTTTTACGCAATATCGGGTCAAAATGACCAAGCAAAAGAATAAATTCATGCAAGTGGGTTTATCTGACCCACTTTAGGCGGATTCCACGGGAAATCGAATTCAAGAGCGGCGAACCATCGGTCAATATGCTCCGGATGAAACGGCAATTCGCTGTTTTTGATCTCTTCAAGCACCTGTTCATATTCCATGCGAAGCATATCGTGAATCATGTCTCCTTCGCTCAAGGAGCAGAAAAGACGGTTTTTTCCCAAGAGATAGATTGAAAACTGTCTGCTGAAAAAGCTCATCCACTGCTCTTCCCCTTTGAAGCGCTCTTCCATGCCGCGAATCAAGAACGCTTCGATGAAACAGCTGAGGCTCCTCTCCAAATCCTTCATTTTGGCAAAGAGCTGCGCCATCCGATAGAAATAGCACCCTATCTCCTGTTTGGGGGCATCCACGGTGGGAAGGAGCTCTTTTTGTTTGATCGCTATTCGCCGTTCTTCATCCATGCAGGGAATATACTCATACATATGGAAAGCGGCAAGCTTCGTGTTGCTTGCCTGTTGATCGAGATTTTACTATAGTATGCAAGGCGAGCAATTCGCTGTACCATGAAACCAAGTTTTGAAGGAGATACATATGACTATCAAACCGTTAGCAGACCGAGTATTGGTTAAAATTGAAGAAGTCCAAGAGAAAACCGCCAGTGGAATCTATATTCCCCAGACCGCTCAGGAGAAGACCCAGATCGGAACCGTCATTGCGGTTGGCGAAGGAACCGACAAGGTTAAAATGCTCGTCAAGGAAGGAGACCGGGTGATGCATGACAAGTATGCCGGCACCTCTGTGAAGAACAATGGTGAAGAGTACTTGATCCTTTCGATGAAAGACATTCTTGCAATCATCCAATAACAACAGCAAGCGCCGGATGAATGAGGCACCTGCGGGTTGCCTCTTTTTTATGGTCACGGAAAGAGAAAGCGTTCGATCTTGTCGGCAATCGAATCGGATGAGCCTGTCTGATGGAAAGATTCGGGGAGCGAATGCAGCATGAACTGGCCATATCGGCGCTGAACGATTCGCGAATCGAGAATCAGTACGACTCCTCGGTCAGTGGAGGAGCGAATCAGCCGACCGAAGCCTTGTTTGAGCTTCATCGTCGCATTTTTCAAGGAGAGTTCAAAAAAACCGCTTCCTCCCGCGGCATCGATCGCATCACACCGAGCTTTGAAGACCGGGTCGGAGGGAACGGCAAACGGAAGCTTGGTGATCACCACCAGCCGAAGGGTATCTCCGGGGGCATCCACCCCTTCCCAGAAGGAAGAGGTGGCGAAGAGAATCGAGTCGTGCTCTTCAACGAAAGTCTTCAGGAGCGTATGCCGATCGAGTTCGCCCTGACTGAGGAGCAAGAGTCCCGCTTCTTCATACGCTCCGCTGAGGCGCGATCGGAGCTCCTTGAGCATCGCATAGCTGGTAAACAGCACCAGCGCCCCGCCCCCGGCGGCAAGCGTCGCCTCCAGAATCGTTCTGCTCATATAGGCAAGATACTCTTCTTCAAGCTCTTTTGCCGGAAGAGGCGCATCTTCGGGGGTGATCAAGAGCAGATGAGTCGTATACTCGAACGGCGAAGCGAACGTTTCTTTGAAGAACGGGCGAGTGTCATTATAGGGCAAGCCCACCCGCTTCGCCCAAAACTCGAACTCGTCATGCAAGTCCAACGTCGCCGATGTCGATACGACCGTCTGCAATTTTGAAAAGAGCGCTTCGACGAGAACAGGGGCGACGGAGAGCGGGGTGATTCGCACCTCGACTGAAATATCCTGGCCGAATCGCTCGGAATTGAACCAATGGACCTCTTCGCCCCACGTGCCGTAGTCAGTGAAGGAAAGGAGAACTTCCACCATCGAATCGATTCGGTTCGATCGGACGACGAGTTCGTCCAATCGGCTCTCCAGCTCGTCGGGAACCCTGCAGCGCTGAGCAAACTCGAAGATCCGCCTGCTTAACGCTTTACCCTGTTTTGCCACCTCGATCGCCAGCTCTTTGAATGTTTCGAGCCGGCTCTGATGTTCCGTCGTTACCAGAACCGGCTGGTAGTGGTTCTTTGAAAACACTCCCAACAGGTACTGGTCGAGCGCTTGGACCTCGACGTTCAGAGCCGCCAGCTCTTCGATGATCCCATCCACACCGAGGGGATCCTCGGAATGGGGAGCAAGCTGCTCGATGAGGGAGTTTGGAGTATACCGGGAAGAGCGCTGAATTCGACTCGCTTGGTGAAGCAGCCCTTTCGAGGAGTACATATCGGTGAAGAATTCCGTGGCATTCGCTTCGATATTGTGGGCTTCATCGATGATGAGCCGATTATAGGAAGGAAGAATATGCTCCTCGTCATAGCCGAGATCGCTTTCCAAACGGGAACGGGCATCGCTGAAGAGCAGGTGATGATTGGTAACGATGATCTGGGCTTTGGTCCATTGTGCTCGTGCTCTGAAGTAAAAACATTCATGAAGGTAAGGACACGTTTGCGGGCTGCACAGATCGGGATCACAGAAGATTTCGCTCCTCAATTCATAGGAGAGAACGTCCGGGTATTCGGCGAACAAGCCCGTGGATGTTTCCTGCACCCACGTTCCTACGCGGTAGAGCTCGCTCGTCGGGTCCTGAGCGAGCAAGGCACTCGCCTCCTTCACCTGGACATAGCGCCGGATGCACAGATAGTTCGCCCGTCCCACTGCCAACGCGACGGAACACTCCTTGTCCAAAGCGGCGAACAGAGCGGGGATATCCTTATCGACCAGCTGGCGCTGCAGGTTGATCGTGCTGGTCGCGATCACGCTTCGTTCATTCGGGTTCTGAAGAGCATGAAACAGGGCGACCGCCAAATACGCGAAGGACTTGCCGATTCCGGTTCCCGCTTCGATTACCGCGATGGCGTCCTCTTCATAGGATCGGCGGATCATCTCTGCCATCAGCAATTGTCCTTCGCGGTACTCGTAGAGGGGAAAGTGCTGGAACAGCAGCCCTCCGACGTCAAAGATCTCTTCTACATCATTTCTCGTCAATGTGATATTCCTGCAGCTTTCGATGTAACGTCTTTCGCCCGATTCCAAGCGTTTGAGCGGCTTTCGTCTTGTTTCCCCCCTCCAGCTCAAGCGTAGCCATGATGAGGTGCTTCTCCGCTTCGGCAAGGGTGATTCCGACAGAGAGTGAAACGGTCGAGGAGCTCTCTCTCGAAGTTACTTGCGGGGGAAGGTCTTCAAGCTCGATGATCGCCCCTCGGGCAAGCACGACCGCCGACTCGATGCTGTTTCTCAGCTCCCGGATATTTCCCGGCCAATCGTAGGTGAGCAGCGCTCGCTTGGCACTGGCGCTGAACCCTTCGATCGGGCGGTTGTTCTCTTTCGTGTACTGGGCAAGGAAGCTCGTCATCAGCAGAGGGATGTCTTCTTTTCGTTCCCGCAGAGGAGGAACGACCAGGTTCACCACGTTCAAGCGATAGTAGAGGTCTTCTCGGAAATTTCCCGCCTGGACTTCAGCAAGCAGATCGCGGTTCGTCGCACAGACGATCCGGACATCAACGGTGATGGATGCCTCTCCGCCTACCCGCTCAAAGGTGCGTTCCTGCAGGACCCGGAGAAGTTTCACCTGGGTCTGCATATCGATCTCCCCGATCTCGTCAAGGAAGATCGTACCCCCGTCGGCAAGTTCAAAGCGCCCGCGCTTTTGAGCGACCGCTCCGGTAAAGGAGCCTTTTTCATGTCCGAAGAGTTCGCTCTCCAGAAGCGTCGAGGTCAGCGCTGCGCAGTGAACCTTTATGAAGGGGCCTTTGGATCGGTTGGAAAGCTCGTGAATCGCATCGGCGACCAGCTCCTTGCCTACTCCGCTCTCTCCGGTAATGAGGACGCTCGCTTTCGTGGGAGCGACTTGGCTTACCGTCTCCAACAGGTTCACCATCTTCTGGCTCTTGCCGATGATATGTTCAAACCTGTTTCTCTTCTTCAGCTGGGCGACTTCCGCTTTGAGTTCTTCGTGTTCCCGGGCAAGGTCATGAGCGCTCAACGCTTTTTTCACAACGAGAGTGAGCCGATCGAGGTTCACCGGCTTGGTGAAGAAATCGATCGCTCCTTTCCTCATCGCTTCGACTGCATTCTCGACCGTTCCATGCCCGGTGAGAACGATCACCGGAATGTTCGGATAGGAGGAGGTGATCCGATTCAAAAGCTCATTACCGCCCATCCGGGGCATCCGCAAGTCGGTGATGACAAGATCGATCCCTTTCTTGTTGATCAATTCCCACGCCGCCTGACCGTCTTCAGCAGTGAACGTCTCATATCCCTCCATCTCAAGGGCAAGGGACAAGCCTGATCGGATATTCTTTTCGTCATCGACGACAAGGATGGTGCGCTTCATCATCTACCTCCCAGGATGGATCTCTTCAAGGGCAAGGTGCTCGCCTGAAGGAATGGGGAACATCAAGCGAACCGTGGTCCCGGCTCCCACCACGGATTGGACTTGAATGTCTCCCTCGTGTTCTTTCATGATTTTATAGACAACGGTCAGCCCCAGTCCGGTTCCGCTGGATCTGGTCGTATAGTATGGCTCAAAAATCTTTCCCAACGCTTCTTCGGCGATTCCGACTCCCGTGTCCTTGATCGAGACGATGATGTTGTTCGAATCGATCTTGGCTCCGATGGTGATTGTTCCGGAATCCTTTATCGCATTCATCGCATTCTTGATGATATTCAACAGCGCCTGTTTGATCGCATTATTGTCGATCATCAGCCTTGGCAGCGCTGCAGGATAGGTTCGCTTCAAGGTGATTCCCGCTTCGTTCAATTCCGGCTCGACAAAGTCGCACACCTGATCGAGCAGCGTGGTTATCCGCCCCAGCCGGGTTCGAACATCGATCGGCCGAACGGCGAAGAGGAAATCCACCACGATCGCGTTGAGGCGGGCGATCTCTTCATCAAGCACGTCGATGTAGCGCTTGGCTTCTTCATACGTCAAGCTCTCATTGCGTTCATACGCTTTTTTCAACAGGTGCAGATGAATTCCCATTGCAGCGAGAGGGTTCTTTATTTCATGAGCGACTCCGGCGGCCATCGTCGTCATCGACGCAAGGCTTTCACTGCGCCTCAGGCGGGCTTCCGCTCGGTTGTATTCCGTCACATCGGTAAGCCGGATGACGAAGGAGGTCTCCTTGGCGGAGGAGGCATCCTTGTAGGGATAGACCGTCACTTTGATCGTTTGGATCTGATCCCCTTTCTGGAAGGAAAATTCGTCCTCTTCACTTTCAATCCTCCGACCTTCGACGTGGGAGGTTATGAACGCGAGCACGTGCGGATCATGAAGCACTTCATCGAGGGCGACTCCTTCATAGGATTTAAGGCGAATCATCGGAACCAGCGTCGGAGTTACCGAGTTCGCATACAGAATTCTAAGATGCTTGTCGGCAAGAATGAACCCGTCTTCAATCGATTCGAGGGTCGCCTCGAGCATCTCCATTTCACGGCATTGGCTCTCAAGGATTTCGACGATCTGCTTTGAATCGAGTTGATCGATCTTTTCAATCGCTCGGCGGACAAAGTTTTTCATCGCTCCTCCAACAATCGGTAGTACAGCGCTTCAAAGGTAAAGCGCTGGTTCTGGTTATACAGCAGTCCGGTAGCGTAGGCCTCGTCGATCAGCGCTACCGCCTTTGCGACATATCGGCGTGGGAGGACGCTCTTTGCGATCGCCTCCCCCAGTGTAGTGAGAACATACTCGCAGCTGTTCGTCTTCTCGATCTCGGCGGTAATCGAACCGATCGTCCGAGAATCGAGGGCCCGTCCTCCGATCAATGAAGTGAGAAGCTGATCAACCAGGGCGTTGCTCTCTTCGATATCCACTCCGCTTTGCACCAGATAGAAAGATTGAAGGGAATCGTAGTTGGAGTCCGCCAGGCCATAGGAGGCGATGAAGCGCCCTTTTGCATCCTCGCTGAGCGGGGGAAACAGATACTGGCGGCTGCGCGAGAGGATCGTTTGCATGATCCGGGAAGGATGCTCGCTGATCAGGAAGAAGTACACGTCCCTCGGCGGCTCTTCCAAGAGTTTCAGCAGGGCGTTTCGCGCGGCGACATTGGTCTGCTCGATCCCCTCCAGGATGATGAAACGCAGTTGGTTGGAGATATTCGTCTGATGGACCCAGCTGTCGATCGAGCGGACCTGATTGATCGACACCGTGGTCGATTTCGGCAAGCTCGAATAAAGATCCTTCAGGGCTTTTCGCAGATCCCGAACGTACTCCTCGCTCCGTTTCTCTTCCAACGTTCCTTCCGTCATCAGCTCATATAGAAGATTGTTCGTCCCCTCCGCACGGGCTGCGATATTCTGGAAACCGGTGCTCGCCTCTTCCAAGAGAATCGGATGAAACCCCAAGAGCGGAATGCGGATCGTCTGAATCAGCCGATTGCGCCACGACCCGTTTGGTTCGTGCGAGAACGCGGCAAGGGCGGCTTCGATCCTTCGCTGATGGTCGCGTTGGCTGACGATGACGAGATCGGAGTATGACAGAGTCGCAAACTTGACACAGGAGGAGCATGTACAGTCCTCGTCTCCTCCATGGGTGCAGGAGAGAGCCCGGGCGCACTCGATCGCAGCGCTCATCCGCAGCGTATAACGATCGCCGCCAAAGAGCGAAACCTGACTGAACGAGCCACGAGCGAGCTGGTCGTTCAACAGGGCGGCGATGTGTGGTTGAAACGAAGCGATCATAGGCTTGATGTCGTTTCCTTGATGATTCGGACGGTATCGGGCATGAAGCGATGGACAAAACTGTTGACAAACAGGCTCTGCTCCAAAAAAGGAGCCAATTCGCCGAGGGAGATCGACTCAAGGAAAAAGAGGATGAACGCAGAAACGATGACCATCTCACAGACACCCCAGACAAACCCAAGGAACGCATTGATTCCCCCCAGCCCGATCGCTTCGAAAGCGTTTTCGAGCATCGAGCCAAAGAGACGAACCAATGTGTAACCGATGAGAAAGAGAAGAACGAACGACAAGAAACTTGACAAGAAGACATTCAATCCAAGGGCATCGGAAAGAAGCGGCTGCGCCCACCGTGTGAGGAGAAGCGCGGTTGCGAAACCGATCAGATACCCTCCCCGTCTGCAGAACGTCTGGGCAAAACCCACGAAGGCGCCGCTGATTCCTCCGACGATCATCAATACGAACACGATGATATCGACGATGTTAAACACAAAGCCGAAGAGTGATACGCTTACCTGTTGCATTATTCATTCCTCCATCCCAGGATGATTTCACCGATCCTTCTTGCTGCCGATCCATCCCCCAGGCTACCCATTGTTTCCGCCAACGCTTCGCGCCGCATAGGATCATCGATCAACGATCGAACCGCCAAGACAAATCTGTCGGGATCAACCGGTTCATAGAGTACCACCGTTGCTCCCTTCGATTCCAGATAGCGAGCATTCGCTTCCTGCTCGCCTCTGCTTGTTTTTTTTCCGAGCGGAAGCAGGATGCTCGCTTTTGCATAAAGCTTCAGCTCCTCCAAGACCCCCGCCCCGCTCCGGCTGACGACAAGATCCGCCCGTTGAAGCAGCAGAGCAAGCTCATCACCGATGAATTCGACGGCGGTATACTGCGGACGGCCCGGAGGCAGCGGATTATTGACACCCACCTGGTGGTACACCGAACAGAATGACAGCAGCCGGTCGAGAGTCTTTTCAATAAGGGCGTTAATCGTGGCGCTGCCGCCCGATCCGCCGAGAACCAGAAGAAGCGGAGGATCGCCCGTGGGTCTCCTGAAGGGCTTCCGCTTCGCTTCAAGAAGATCTTTCCGGACGGGATTGCCCGTCACCCTCAATTTCTCCCGCCCCAGTCGATCGAAGCCCTCGGCGAAGGGAACACAGATCAGCTGTGAAAACTTGGCGTTGATCCGTGTCGCCAGCCCCGGACTGATATCACTTTCATGGCTGATTACCGGAATCCTGAGCAGATATGCAGCGATTACCGGGGGAACGGAGACGAACCCGCCTTTGCTGAACAGGAGATCGGGTTTCCTTCGCTTGAGGATCCGATATGCCGATCCGATCGCCCACATCACCTTGAAACCGTCGGAGATGGTCCTAAGAGAAAGATATCTTCGAAGCTTTCCCGAAGGAATCGAATAAAAGGGAAGATCCGCCTCTTCAACGATTCGTCGTTCCGTCGGATCGTTTCGCCCGATCCAAAACCCCGAGTAGGACTCGGTATTCGCCAACTCCTGGTGAACTGCCAATGCGGGATAGATGTGTCCAAGGGTTCCCCCGCCGGTAAAACACACAACCATGCTCTGAGTATACCATCTTCAGATGAATCCGTACAGCGAAATTGGATCAATTTGACCCTTATGGGTATATTTGTCCCATTTTATCCTTTTCTCTGTTCGGATTTAGCCAGAATGAGTATACTCATATCAAGGCAGGTATCATATGGCTCGTTCGTTTTTATCCACCCTCTTCGGAACCAAGCAGGAGAAAGACCTGAAGCACCTCCATCCGATCGTTGAGCAGGTAAATCATCTTGAATCATGGGCGCAAAGCCTCGCGGATGACGAATTCCCTCGTGAAACTCAGAAGCTGAAAGATGCTCTGCAGCACGGTTCGACCTTGGACGATCTTGTTCCCAAAGCATTCGCCCTCGCCCGGGAAGCTGCTTTCCGTGTGCTCGGCGAACGCCATTATGATGTGCAGATCATGGGTGCGATGGTCCTTCATCAAGGCAAAATCCTGGAGATGAAAACCGGTGAAGGTAAAACCCTCACCTGTGTCCCGGCAGCGTACCTCAATGCGCTTGAAGGCAAAGGAGTGCATATCGTCACGGTCAACGACTATCTTGCCGAGCGGGATGCTTCGTGGATGGGGCCGGTATACGCGTTCCTCGGTCTTGAGGTCGGAGTGATTCTTTCCAACATGGACAATGAGACCAAACGCCGCGCCTACAGCAAGGATATCACCTATGGAACCAACAACGAGTTCGGCTTTGATTACCTTCGGGACAACATGAAATGGGCGCAGGAAGAGAAGATCCAGCCGCTCCATCACTATGCGATCATCGACGAGATCGACTCGATTCTCATCGATGAAGCCCGTACTCCCCTCATTATCAGCGGGCAGAGCGAGGATGATTCCGCCCAAGTGCTCGGAGCCAGCAAGATCGCATCTTTTCTGATCGAGTGTGAAAAGGATCCCGAGACCGGCGATTATTATGAAATGGACCCCTTGGCCCGGTTCGATCGCTCCGCCCCCGCATTCGATGAGCGGGGAGATTATAAACTCGACGAAAAGCAGAAGCGGGTGACGTTCACCAACCAGGGACTCATCCACATGGAGGAGCTCCTTGTCAAACACAAAGTGATCGAGGGGTCGATCTATGATGGGCAGAACTTCGAATATGTGCATTATGTAACCCAGGCCGTCCGCGCTCTTCGGCTCTATCACAAAGATGTCGATTACGTCGTCGCCGACGGCCAGGTCCAGATCGTCGACGAGTTCACCGGCCGGGTCCTTCATGGTCGCCGCTACAGCGAAGGTCTCCACCAGGCGATTGAAGCGAAAGAACGGATCAAAGTCCTTGGCCAGAACAAGACATTGGCCACGATCACCTTTCAGAACTTCTTCAGAATGTATGACAAGATCAGCGGAATGACCGGAACCGCCGATACGGAAGCTCCGGAGTTCCTAAAGATCTACGGTCTTGACGTCGTGGTAATTCCGACCAACCGGCCGGTAATCCGAGAAGACCATCCGGACCTCGTCTTCTACAACGAGCAGTTCAAGCTCCAAGCAATCTGCGAAGAAATCGCCCGCGTCCATAAAACCGGCCAGCCGATCCTCGTGGGAACGATCTCAATCGAAAAGAGCGAATTGATTTCCTCTCTCTTGAAGCGGATGGGGATCAAGCATGAAGTCCTCAACGCCAAGAACCACGCCCGTGAGGCGCTCATCATTGAAAACGCCGGCTCGAAAGGTGCGGTCACCATCGCGACCAACATGGCGGGTCGGGGCACCGACATCAAACTCGGCGGAAGCCTGGAAGGACGGGTTCGTTCTCATGTCGGTTCCGAAGCCACAAAAGAAGAGTACCAAGCCGCCTTGGAGAAGATCGCTCCGCTCTGGAAAAAAGACTATGAAGAGGTCAAAGAACTCGGAGGGTTGTACGTTCTCGGAACCGAACGGCATGAATCAAGGCGAATCGACAACCAGCTGCGCGGTCGAAGCGGTCGGCAGGGAGACCCGGGAACCAGCCGCTTCTATGTCAGCCTCGATGATCCCTTGATGCGCCTGTTCGCTTCGGACAATGTCCGGCTCATCCTTGGGAAGATCGGAATGCAGAGCGGCGAGCCGATCGAACACAAAATGCTCTCCAACGCGATTGAAAAAGCCCAAAAACGCGTCGAGGACCGAAACTTCGAGATTCGAAAACACCTCCTCGATTATGATGACGTCCTCAACGAGCAGCGGAACTACCTCTACCGTGAACGGGATGAGATTCTCAGATCCGATGAACTTGTCGAGCGCGTGAGGGAATTGACCCGCCAGACGATTGAAGAGGAGGTCTCCGACATATTCGCTCAGACGAAAGACCGGAAAGAGCAAACGAAGCTTCTTACCGAAGTCACCCGGCGCTTGATGCTCACCTCCGCTCCGTTTGAAGGTCCTTTTGACAGTGAGACCATCACGAAGCATCTGATCGAATCCGCCGATAAGGAGATTGATGAGAAGCTCAAGATCACGGGCAACGCCCCCTTGAACGAATTCCTCCGCTTCAACTATCTGCGTCAGATCGACATCCGATGGCAAGACCATCTGGTGGCGCTCGAGGATCTGCGGGATGCGGTGGGGCTCAGATCATACGCCCAGAAAAACCCCTTGGTCGAGTACAAGGTGGAAGGATTCGAGATTTTCACCCGGATGCTCGATGCGATCGGACTGTTCATCGTCCAAACCCTTCAGCGGGTGAAGATATCTCCCCAGCGCGAACAATACCGTCGTGCTCCCTCTCAACATAAGGTGGTGGAATCCCATTTCCAGCAGCTCGCCTTCGCCCATGAAGGTCCTGCGCCGGCAAAGGAGAATCTGATAGCCACAGTTCGACGAGAAGGGCCAAAGGTGGGAAGAAACGATCCTTGTCCCTGCGGAAGCGGAAAGAAGTACAAGTATTGTCACGGAGCGTAAGATTACATTCGGGGGTTAGAAGAACTGTTCGGGATTCAAGGGAATGCCGAGCTGTTCGATCGAGAAGAAGAGATAAGGCTCAAGGCTCAGGCCGAATGACTCGCCCTGAGCGACCGAGCCGCCTCCGCTCACTTCGACGCTGTTGATGGCTTTCGCATCGTCTTCTCTTTTTTAATCTCCACTCTCCATCGGAGTTTACTATTCCCCACATATAATTCATGTTCCATTGTCTCTGGAATTCTCCTATTCGGAGTACCAAATTTATTCTTCTTGACAAGAAGATAAGGTGAAAATATAGTATAACTAGTTATCTATATAGAAAAACTATTTTCCTATTAGGAAAATGAATTCAAAAAGGAGTGTATTATGAAGAGAAATGTAATTGTTGGCATCGTTTTACTTGTGGCATTGCTATCATCACCTCTTTTTGGAGGAGGATCGGCCGAAGGAGGGGCTGATGCAAAAAAACTGTCAAACCGGTACAAATTTCGATTGCAACGGCTGGTACAGGGGGTGCATATTACCCAGTAGGTGTAGGGCTTTCCGAAATTTTCACGAAAGCGATCCCGGGAATGAATGTCAGCGTCGAGGTAACCGGTGGAACGGTTGAAAATCCCGGTCTGGTTAATATCGGGGACTGTGAAGTTGGTATAGCCAACTCTGATATGGCATATTTTGCCATGGTGGGATCCGCACCCTTCACGAACCCCCATCCAAACATCAAAGGATTTATAAACGGAATGGCACCGGGAGTCGTCCATTACGCAGTACTCGCCAGTTCAGGAATCACCCGCATTGACGATTTGGTCGGTAAACGAATAGCGGTAGGACCACAGGGCAACAGTACTTCGCTCTTTTTAGAAAAGGTCTTGAATCTTAAAGGGTATTCTTGGAAAGACATTACACCCAGCTATCTTTCTTTCAGTGAAGGGATGCAGGCTCTCTCCGATGGTAAAGTTGATATGGCTATCGCATCGGCAGGACCTCCTGTAAGTGCAATCCAAGAACTTGTCGCAACAGGTAAAAAATTTACTTTGCTTGAATTTGATGATGGTTTCAGAGAAGAATTCCTAAAAGCGTACCCTTACTATATCGCATATGTTATTCCTAAAGAGATTTACGGCCTTGATAAAGATATCAAAACCGTCGCGACCCAAAACATGTTAATGGTTAACGCCGATCTGGATGCAGACCTCGTCTATGAAATGACAAAGGCTGTATTTGAGAACTTTGGAACCCTGCTGGCAGCCTCCCCTTCAGCGGCAACTATCACCCTTGAAATCGCACCGAACACAAGCATTCCCCTCCATGAAGGAGCAGCGCGGTATTACAGGGAAAGGGGTGTACTGAAGTGAGCTCAAAAACAAGATTCAATGAAAGAGTTTTAAGCAGCTTTCTTATGGTTGTATCAATCATAGGAGGTCTGTTCCATCTCTATACCGGGGGGATTGGGACTTTTTCCTCCATGGTTCAGACTGTCTTCCATTGGCTCATCATGTTTTCCATTGTCTTTCTTCTTTACCCCAAAAAGCGAGAACGGAATCTGCTTGATTGGATTCTGACTGCCAGTTCGCTGGCAGTCGGAATATATATTCTGATGACTTGGGAAAGCAGAGTAAATCGAGTCTCCCCGATTCTTTCGACATTGGAAATTATTGTTGGAGTCGCTCTTACACTATTAGTTTTGGAAGCTTCCCGCAGATGCACAGGGAACTTTCTGGCCATTACCGCCCTTGTGTTTTTGATCTACTCAAAGATAGGGCCATATCTTCCTGGCATTTTGCGGCATAAAGGATATTCTTGGCATCGGGTGCTTTCAACTCTCAGTTTTGCTGAAACGGGAATCTTTGGCAACGCCCTGAACATAAGTTCTACATTCGTTGTTTTGTTCGTCCTTTTCGGTGCTTTCCTTAATGCCTCGAATGGAGGAAAACTCTTTATAGATATATCTTACTCCCTCACTGGAAGCTCCCGAGGAGGTCCGGCTAAAACTGCGGTATTAAGCAGTCTTCTCATGGGAACGATATCAGGCTCTCCTGTTGCGAATGTTGTAACCACGGGCACATTCACTATTCCTCTCATGAAAACAGCGGGGTACACGAGTGAAGAAGCATGCGCCATTGAGGCGGTTGCCTCTACTGGAGGACAGATGATGCCTCCGGTAATGGGAGCTGCCGCATTTTTAGTAGCAGAATATATTGGTATTAAATACGGTGAGCTTTGCATAGCGGCATTTATTCCCGCGATGCTCTACTATCTGGCAATCTTTGTTATCATTGATTTGATTTCTTTAAAAAAAGGTTTGGTCGGACTCGATAGAAGCCAATTACCGGTATTAAAGCAAGCGTTTGCTTCCGGTGCACACCTTTTTATTCCTATCGGAGTTTTGATAGTAACGCTGGTAAGTGGTTATTCTTCGATGAAATCAGTTTTCTATTCGATTATTGTGCTCATCATTGTCGCCCAATTTCGGACAGATACGAGGATGGACTTAAAAACACTTCTTGAGGGGTTGCAGGATGGGATTCAGTCAGCAGTCCCGGTTGCGGTTTCGTGCGCAGCAGCGGGCATTATTGTCGGAATAGTCAATCTTACCGGTCTTGGGGTAAAATTTTCCAGCTCCCTTATTTCAATGTCAAAAGGATCTATACCAGTAGCATTATTTCTGACGATGGTGGCAGCAATTATTCTTGGATGTGGCCTGCCGACAACCGCCGTATATATTATCCTTGCTTCACTGGCTGCTCCAGCGTTGATTCAAATGGGAGTCTCCCCATTGGCAGCTCACTTGTTTGTATTCTATTTCGGCTGTATTTCAACGATCACCCCGCCGGTTGCCCTTACTTCTTATGCGGCTGCAGGCCTCGGAGACGCCAATCCTTCGAAGACAGGAGTGAAAGCATTCATATATGGTATAGCCGCATACATCGTGCCCTTTATGTTTGTTTTCTCCCCTGCTTTACTGCTTAAGGGAGATCCATTGCTGGTTATTACCAGCTTGATTAGTGCGACTGTCGGCATAATCATTCTTTCCACATCGGTAGCTGGATATCTGTTGACGGATTTGAATATGCCTTTGAGGATACTAACCTTCTTGGTTGGTGTTTCTTTAATTCATGTTTCGTGGGTGACGGACTTGATAGGAATCATTGTTTTTGGGTTAGTCTTTGTTTTCCAACTTGTGAAAAAGAATAAAACTGGCCCAGCCAAGCATAAAGCTGCTTGATTAAATGAGGAGAACACAATGGATGCACATGAATCATTCGATTTAAAAAAGCTTATGTCCATCGAAGTATCGAAGGAACGGTTGGATCGAATCCGAGATGTCGTTTATTTTGATCGTGGTGATATTAGTGATGAAGTGAAAGATTTTCTTCTTAAAGAACAAGTTCGCTTCGTGAATATCCAATATGCCCGATTTCTGGCCGGAGTCAAATTCACTAAAGATGATGTTGATGAGTTGATGAAAAACTCGATCGACATTCATGCTCATGGGGGGTCTGAACCTTTTGATCGGATATGCCTTGAGGATGAAATGCTTCAAGAATACACAAAAGCTGGATGCAAAGCGGTGGTAATCAAAACATGGTATACTCCATCAGCAAGCCGGAATGCATTATTGCAAAAACAATTAAACACATGGGCAAAACAACAGGAGCTGAATCCTGTCCAAATCTTTGGAGGAATTACCCTGAATCAATCCGTTGGGGGCTTGAATCCAAATGCGGTACTGCGTTGTCTTAAGTATCCTGGCATGAAATATGTATGGCTACCGATGGTTGACTCCTATCACCATAGAAAGCTCGTATACGATGACACAAGCGGTTCGGGTCTTCGGATTTTGAATGAGAAAGGTAAAGTGTTGCCGGAACTGCAGGAAATCTTAAGAATCGTTGCCGATAATGATTTGATTATTGCCTCAGGCCATTACCCGTATGCTGAAACTTCCGTTGTTTTTGAAGAAGCAAAACGTTTGGGAGTAAAGAGAATGGAAGCGGTTCATCCTGCCCACATCCATTCAAAAACAACAATAGAGCAGATGAAAGTATATGCAAAAGAGGGTGTGAGCATGATGCTCAGCGGGCTGGGTACATTATGTTTCCCATTGCACGAAACTGGTCCTGTGTATGCGGCACAAATGATAAGCGAAGTAGGTGCAGATCATTTTGTGTTCGGATCCGACTTCGGTCAGATACACAATCCTTCACATATCGTGGGAATGCGCTGGATGATTCAAATGATGCTTACATACGGCGTGTCCAAAAACGATTTGACAAAGATTTTCAAGGTGAATCCCGCAAAACATCTCGGTTTACATTCTTAATAGCAGGATTTTCAGAGGGACAGGGTTCTGTCCCTCTTTTCCTTTGCTTTAAGTCAATAATTTCATATACTAGGTCCATGCAATCAAAACGAAAGACACCCCCAGTCAAAAGCTTAGAAAATGCCTTGGATATTTTGGATTTATTAGGAGAATCCTCAAGACCGATGAATGCCACGGAGATAGCTCAGAGGGTTGGAGGATCAATCAGCGGAGTTTATAAAACACTTTCAACCTTTGTTGACCGAGAATACTTAAGCTACGAACAATCAACAAAGCAGTACCGGCTTCACACAAAAATTCTACGATATGCTTCTTCCATTCATCAAAATGAAAAATCCATTCAAATCGCTCTCCCGGTAATGATTGATCTTGCTGAAAGAACTAAAGAGACTGTTCACTTCGGAAAACCTGAAGGATATTACGGAGTGTTTATTGAGAAGGTCAACTCTCCCCATACGGTTGCTGTGCAAACTCGGATTGGAACAAGAGTTCCTTTTAACAGGGGTGCCACATCAAAAGCAATGATGGCTTTTCTCCCCGAATATTATTTTAAGAATTTCTGTGATAATTTTCTTGATGATGGCACAGAAAATGGAAAAAAGTTAGTTGAAGAGGCAATTGAAGTCCGAAAAACGGTCAGACGTCAAGGCTACGTTGTTACATACGAGGAAGTAAACCCGAATGTTGCAGCGATAGCTGCTCCTGTGTTCGGATTCCTAAACCAACTCATAGGATCAATAGCTATCGCAGGTCTGAAAGATCGTTTCCCTCCTGACGTGGTTACTTCATACATTCCTGTCATCACTCAAGCTTGTCGTAAGATTTCAATTCAACTCGGTGCTACAGACCTTCCTGATGTATATCAGTAAAGCTAAACAAGAGCTTTTGGCCTATTGCAGCATGGTGTATTGCCTCATCTAGATTCTCTTAGACTGCTTTCTGGCTAGAAGAACTGCTCAGGATCCAAGGGAATGCCGAGCTGTTCGATCGAGAAGAAGAGATAAGGCTCAAGGCTCAGACCGAGGGACTCGCCCTGAGCGACCGAGCCGCCTCCGCTCACTTCAACGCTGCCCAAGTTATGGTAGCTGGTGCGGTAACCGCCTTCATGGCTGAGAATCACATAACGAGCCTGCCCATCGGCTTCAAAGCCCGTATCGGCAACTTCGCCGTCGGCGGAGGCCCGGATCGGCTCCCCGCCGGAGGTTCGGATTCGAACTCCGCTTGACTCCTGATCGAAGCTTGAGGTGATGGCCCCCGGTGCCGGTTTGATGAATTGGATCGGAGCGATGTCGGTATACTGAGCGGAAGCGCTGGAAGAGGTGTCGGGAATAAAGAGCTTTTGACCGACGTAGATCCGTTCATTCGGCAGGCCATTCAACTCTTGAAGGGTCATCCAGCCGATCGGAAGATTTTGTGTCCGAACGATCGTGGAAAGCATGTCCCCTTCCCTGACCGTATAATAGCGCCCGTCTCGGTCGGGTATCTTCAGCGAGGTGCCTTCGGTAACCGCCTGGACATTTCTGATTTCGTTGATCGTTACCAACGTCTGTACTTTCAAACCATGCTGTTCGGCAATCGAATGCAGATCTTCACCCTCTTGCACGACGTGGGTGGCGAACTGGACGCTTTTGCTTGAAGGAGGCCGAGCATCGAGTCGTTGCGCCTGACTCACCGGTTCACTCGGCTTGGGAGGAGTTACAGGTTGAGGTGCAGTCTCTTCGGCGACGACGGGCTGCTCGATGATCTGGGTGGGTTTCACCTCTTCAGGGATACTGAACTGAAGCCAAAGGATGATTACCGCGACACAGACGGCGATACCGAGAACGATGACCCCCAAGAGGGTTTTGCTCGGTCCACGCCTCCGTTTTCTCCTTGAGGAATTCCGGTCGTGCATATCATCATAGTAGTCTCGCGCCATATCTCGACAATGCCTCTCCCCCATAGTAGTATAAATCGACCATGACTACCAGTCCAAATCATCGCCATATCAAACTCTTCATCACCCTTATCGGGGCAGCTTTGCTTGGTTTGGCGTTCAGATTTGGGGTTTTAATGCTTAAACAGTTCCAAAACACCAAGCGTTACGAGAATCCCGTCGTTGCCGATCGAGTCGTCCGCGGGACGATATATGATCGAAACGGACGTATTCTGGCGATCCAGACTCCCTACTGGGGAGTCTACTTTCATCTCAACAAGATAAAGGATTTGGAGCTGGTCAGCGAGGTTGTCGCTCCTTTTGTTCAGATGAGCCCCTCTGAAATCATCGAACGAACAAAGGCCTATACCACATATGCCCAGATCAGCGGTCGAATCGATGAGGATCAGGTTGAACCGTTGTTGGCTACGCTGTCAAAATACAACCTCCTCGATTCGGTCAACGTTGAAAAACGAATCGGTCGAACGTATCCCTCTCTGTTTCATGCCGCTCAGATTCTCGGCTTCACCAACGCTGAAGGCGAAGGAATCGAAGGTCTCGAGTTCGCACTGGAAAAACAGCTTAACCCCTACCCGCGAGTCGGTGAGGAACAGATCACCTATGGAAATGACGTATATCTCACCCTGGACATGGACATCCAATACGCCTTGGATGTCCAGCTTCAGGAGATCGCGGATCTCTATGATCCGAACATCATCATGGGAATCATCATGGATGCGAAGACCGGAGATATCCTCGCTCTCGGAAGCTACCCGTGGTATGACCCGAATTCATTCAATCGCTCAACCGCCCGCCAGCGGACTAACAACACGATCAGCACCCTCCTTGAACCCGGGTCGGTCTTCAAGCTGTTCAGCCTCGCTTCGGTTCTCAAAGCCGGCGAGGCGCAGCTTGACGAACACTTCGAGTGCACCGGCAGCTACTCCTTCCAGGCAGGCAGCTCGACGGTCACGATCAATTGCGCCACCGCCCACGGAACCATCGATCCACAGATGATGATCGCCAAATCCTGCAACGGAGCGATCGCCCATTGGGCTCGTCAGACCGATGAAGAGGCTTTTTATCGAACGCTTGTTGATTTGGGGTTCACCCGAAGCTGGGATATCGGCCTCCCCTCCCGCCCTCGGGCCCAGATCGCGGAGCCTTCAACATGGTCAGCCCGCAGCCAGGCGACGATCGGCTTCGGCCAAGAGCTGTTGACGACCTCATTGCACCTTGCGACCGCAGCTACGGCGTTGGGAATCGACGGAAATCTTCTTCAGCCTCATCTGATACTCCGCATTGCCGACGCAAACGATGGAACCATCGTGAAACAACGGGAAAAGGAGGTCGTCGCACACCTGTTCGACCATGCCGATACCCGGATCATCCGTGAAGGAATGCACAAAGCGACAAGCGATGAAGGAACCGGACATAAAGCCCGGGTGAAAGATCTTGAGATCGGGATCAAGACCGGAACCGCTCAACTCTTCAATCCTGAGAAAAACTCCTATAGCGACGGATCGACCCTCGCTTCAAGCTTGGCGCTCGCCCCGATCGAAGATCCTGCCTATATCATCTACATCGGTGTCGAAGGAGGGCGCGGCTGGGGTGCAGACCTCGCGGCTCCGGCGATCGGCAATCTCGTTCAAGCCCTCATCAGTCAAGGCAAGCTCAGAAGAACTCGCTGAGCTCGATCGAGAATCCGTGGAGTCGACTGAAGATATATTGCTCATTCGCCAAGCTGAAGCCCATCGCCACGCTCGCACCCTCACCGAAGGCGAAGAGCGGGAGATTCGCCAGATTGGCAAGCGCAAGCACATTGCCCAGCGTATGCGTCTCATCGGTCTTGGCAAAGGCGAGGGCCACGGGAATGTGTTGTGGAAGAAGTTTGGTGACCGCAAGCATATCACTGACTTTTGAGGACCCGCCGAACACGAGGACAAGAAGCTGGACTTGGTGACTTGAAAGGAGCGGAATGACGTCATGGATGTTCCCAAGATCGATGATCAGGTGGTCGTAGCTGTCCAGACGGGCGATTTCATCAAGATCGCTGATCCGTTCAAACTCGACCCCGCAATCATGGGCCAGCATCCTCAGCAAGCGATCGTTTGAAGATCCGATCTCGACCAAAGCGATTTTTTTCTGGCCGCGCAGGCGAAGGAATCGAGCGATCTTTGCAGCCATCGTGGTCTTTCCGCTCCCGGACGGACCGGCGACATAGATCTCCCGTTCTCCAACCTTCTCCTTGAAACGAAGATTGTCAAAGAGATGGTGGAGAAGCCTGAACTCGACCTCGCGTTCGAGCAGCGAATGTCCGCTGATCCGAAGGCTTTCTTCCACCGGTCGGACAAACGAGTACGGAAGGTCGTTTGCGGCGATCAGGGCCGCCAAGGCCTCGGAAGCATGATCTTCCCCTTCCTGCTTCTTCGTTCCAACCAGATAATAGAGGATTTCACACTCCGCTTTTCCCCTTTCAAAGCGATCATAGCGGGCATGAATTCGGACGCTTTGACCGTGACGTGAACGAACCTCCCGAAGGGCTCGTTCATAGTCGCTGGCGGTGTGGCGCAAAAATTCCATATCGCTCCTACAGAATAAACCGGGAAAGATCCTGATCTTCGACGATGTCACCCAAGCGCTCGTCGACATATTCCTCGGTTATCGAAATATGCTGCCCGGAAAGCTCGTCGGCGTTGAAGGACAGCTCCTCCAAAAGCCGTTCCATGATGGTGAACAGTCTTCGAGCTCCAATGTTATCATGCGAAGTGTTCACTTTGAAAGCGATTTCGCTGAGCCGGCGGATCGCCGCATCTTCAAAGGTGATTTCAACCCCCTCGGTCTTCAGAAGCTCCCGATATTGCATCGTCAGAGCGTTCTGCGGTTCGGTGAGGATCCGATAGAAATCATTCGCCGTCAGATCATTCAACTCGACCCTGAGAGGAAATCGCCCCTGAAGCTCGGGAATCAGATCGCTGGGCTTGGAAACGTGGAACGCCCCGCTGGCGATGAAGAGGATGTGAGTGGTGTCGATGACGCCCCACTTCGTCGATACGCTCGTTCCTTCGACGATCGGAAGGATATCCCGCTGAACGCCCTCTCGGGATACATCGATTCCGCTGGTTGGTCCGCTTTTGGCGACTTTATCGATCTCATCGATAAAGACAATCCCCATCTGCTCAACGCGCTCCTTCGCTTCATCGATCGCCCGGTCGTTGTCAACCGCTTTCTCCGTCTCCTCTTCGGTAAGAATTTCCCGAGCCCGCTTGATGGTGACTTTTCGGACATGGCCTTTGCCGCCGAAGATCGAGCCGAGGCTGGCCATCGCTTCCTGGATCTCCTCCATGTTGGGAGCGCCCATCACCTCGATGCCAACGTGCTTCCGCGCCTGAACGTTCAACTCGATCGTTCGATCGTCGAACCTGCCCTCGCGGAGCATCGCCCGAAACCGTTCGCGCAGACGACCATCCCCTTCGGGAGCGACGATGTCCATATCGGGTTCATTTTTCATCTGGGGAAGCAACAGGTCCAACAGCCGCTCTTCCACCCGGGCTTTCACTTTTTCCGTTTGTGCTTCGGCGAGCTCGGCTTTGGTCTGCTGGAGAGCTACGCTCATCAAATCACGGATGATCGATTCCACATCCCGGCCGACATACCCTACTTCGGTGTATTTCGTCGCTTCCACTTTGATGAACGGAGCGTTGGAAAGCTTGGCGATTCTTCGCGCGATCTCCGTCTTGCCGACCCCCGTGGGTCCGATCATGATGATGTTCTTCGGTGAAACTTCATCGCGAATCGCTTCGGGAAGCTTCTTTCGGCGAGTACGATTGCGGATCGCGACCGCGATCGTCCGTTTGGCGGCCTCTTGGCCGATGATATATTTATCAAGCTCAGCGACGATCTGTTTCGGCTTGAGCTCATCCAACTTTCGAACGGTGGAATTTTCCATGCCTTACAATACCTCGGTGATAATTGAATCGTTGGTATAAATGCACAACGTAGCGGCGACTTCGACGCTTTTACGGGCGATCTCTTCGGCGTTGAGATCCGTATCACTGTCCAAGTAAGCCAATGCGGCGGCAAGAGCGAAGTTTCCGCCGCTGCCGATGCCGATCGCATCCCGTTCCGGGTCGACCACGTCACCGGTGCCGCTGATCAGATAGATCTTCTTGCCGTCGCTGACGACCATCATCGCCTGCAGCTGCCTCAGGGCGCGATCGGTTCGCCACTGCTTCGCCAATTCGACGGCGCTTCGGGTAAGATCGCCGCTATGCTCCTTCAGCTTCGTTTCAAAGAGCTCGAAGAGCGTAAATGCATCGGCGGTGGTTCCGGCAAATCCGGTGATGATCTTTCCATCATAGAGGCGGCGGACCTTATGGGCATTGCCTTTCAAGACCGCATCGCCATAGGTGACCTGTCCGTCACCGGCTATCGCTACGTGACCGTCTTTTCGGATCGCCACGATCGTCGTTCCTTTAAATTCATTCATCGCTTGTTCCTTCTCCCATGGGGGTGATAATCGGCTACGACCTTGCTCAGGCGCGCTTGGGAAACGTGGGTGTAGATCTGGGTGGTGGAAATGTTCGCATGACCGAGCAGTTCCTGGACCAGCCTGATATCCGCACCGCGGTCGAGAAGGTGGGTGGCGAAGCTGTGCCTGAGAACGTGGGGAGTGAACTCCTTCTGCCATCCCATCTTCTTCCTGTACTTGGCAAAGATACTGCTGATCGTCGAGAACGGCAACCGATTCCCCGTATTTGAACAGAAGAGATACGGAGATCGAAACTGATCGTGTTTCATCGGCAGATACTCGTTGATCCGGTTTTGAACTTTTTTCCCAAAGAACACGAACCTCTGTTTATTTCCTTTTCCGACGATCGGAATCCTTCGCTGCTTCATATCAAGATCATCCTCCGTGATCGAGACGGCTTCACCGATCCGACAACCGGTGTCGTAGAGCAGCGCAAAGAGCAGGAGATCCCTCATCGATGCGAAATCGGAAGCTTCAAGAGCGAGAAGGGCCTGGACTTCATCGATCGTAAGGGTTGTCGGAAGATGATTCCGCGCCCGCTTCTGGGCGATGAGGGCGAAAGGATTGGCGTATACCTTCTCCTGCTTCAGCAAATATTCGTAAAAGGTCCGGGCGCTGCTGATCATCCGATTCACGCTCGCCTCCCCGAGGCGTCGGGTTTTTCTCAGGTATTTCACATACAGCCAGCTGTCTTCCAAAGCGGCCTCTTCAAGCACGACACCTTGATGCTGCCAAAACGCGAGCAGATTCATCAAATCACGCCGATACGCGACGATCGTGTTTTCACTGAGATTGCCGACGGTCGCCAGATACCGAAGATAGTGTCCGATGAGCTGTTCGTCTATCATTGAGTCCACTATACCATAACCGGTTGACTCGGGTCATCACCGCCAACAATTGGGGCTCCGCTTTGATGGAGAAAGAGGGAGCCTTCCTGATTGGGTCTGTTTCCGATTCCGCTTCGGTGGACAAATACGTCTTTCCCCAGATCGAGGGCGCATCCGGCTACATGAAGCGCTCCGCTTCTCTTTGGAGCTTGACCGATGATGACGGCAGTGCTCAAGGCGGCGGTAAGGACGTTTCGTGAAAGGCAGGTCTGAGGTGATGCTTCTTCATACGGTAAAAACGGCGAGATGAGATATTCTCCTTGAAGCGATCGATTGGTCGTTATCCGTTTTGTTCCCAATCCGCAATCACAGAGGACGAAACTCCGTTTATTTGCGCTTTGGGCACCGAGACGCGCCCATCGATCGAACCCGTGACTGTTGGAGACAAGGAGGATGAAATCCATCTCCGCGAGCGCTTTTCCAAGATGATACGCGCCCTGAAGTCCTTCATAGTCGCATCTCCTGCTGCCGGCGAGGGCGATGATTCGATCGCCCGGCTTCGGAAGACGTTCGGAATAGGAAAGCGGAAACGGAGGATTCTCCAATTCTGCCAATGATGAAGGATAACCCGCCATCCCGTAAAAGACGATCTTATTGCCGGGGCGCGAATAAAACCGCAACATCGGTTGAATCGGAAAAGATGGGGACACGGTCTTCCGGACATCCATCGCCAGCCGCCGTTTCTCCTCTGTCGACAGATTCAACGTGGCGATCGTCAACAATCTTGAGACTCTCATACCCGATATGGACCCGAGACTCCCCTTTCGCTTCAATCGGGATGGTACTCCTCCCAGAACCGTTGGAGCGTCGAAGAGTCTACATGGGTGTAGATCTGGGTCGTTTGAATGTCGCTGTGACCGAGCAGCTCCTGGACGGAGCGCAAATCCGCCCCTCTCTGAAGCAGATGGGTCGCAAAACTGTGACGAAGGGTATGGACACTCATCTCCAAGCCCGCCAGAGCCGTGTACTCGTCGAAGCGCTTGCTGATCGCCTGACGGGTGAGGCGCTGCCCCCGGCGACCTAGAAAGAGCGCCTGGCTGGGTTTGGATCGACAGAGGAGGTGGGGTCTGGCCTCCTCCAGATAATATGCCAGCGCCGCTTGAGCAACCTCGCCGACAGGAATGAGCCGCATCTTGTTGCGCTTTCCGATGACCCGAAGCTGTTGGTTCTGGTAATCCTCGACATCGATCGACGCCGCTTCGCTGATTCTCAGCCCGCATGAATAGATGACTTCGAAGAGAGTCTTATCCCTTACGCCAAGGTAGTCGGAGGTGTTGATGACCGAAAAGAGGTATTCAATTTCATCATATGTAGCCACGTGAGGAAGCGATTCCTCCTTCTTGGGGGTCCTGATAAGAGAAAGCGGGTTATCCTCGCGAATCTTCCGAAGCTGGAGAAACGTGAAGAAGGAACGAAGGGCGCTGAGCGTTTTTGCGATGCTTCGAGAAGCGAGCGAGCGTCTTTCACCAAAAGAGATGACAAACGCTTCGATATCCCGAACGTTCACGATTTCAGGATCTTCAAACGTTTCAAGCAAGAGGCCTACCTCATGGAGATAGACCTCGATCGTACTCTCGCTGAGCCGCTTTTGAAGAGCGAGGTAGTGTTCATACTCCTCTAAGAGCAACGAAGCGTTTTGCTTATCGCCCCTCCTCATCCTGGCCTCGGCTATACCGTAAAACGGTTGGAATCGTATAGTCACCGCTGTTGGCTGAAGTACCTCGTCCCAGCTGTTTCTGCAGGTCCTGCCAGCGGTTCACTTCGATCGAAGGCTGTTCGGTCTCATGGGCATGCTCCCGTTCCTGCTGGGTCTGTGGTGTCGAGAAACGGCGTTTGATCATCTCCATATCCGCGTTCTCGACTCCGACCTGCTCGCTCTTCCGTTCAAAACCCGTCGCCACCACGGTAACTTTTATCTGGTCGCCGAGCTCGGGGTTATACGCTTGTCCGGCGATGATCAGAGCATCATCGGAACAGTTTTCGGTGACCAATTCAACAACGTCCTGATATTCCTGCAAGGTGAGGCTGTCTCCACCGGCCAGATTCACCAGCACGCTCTTCGCTCCGTCGATCGAAGCGCTCTCCAGCAAGGGATTGCTGATCGCCTGACGGGCGGCATCGACAGCTCGGTTGGCTCCTTCGCCAAAGCCGATTCCCATCAACGCATCTCCCTTGCCTTTCATGACAGTTCGAACATCCGCGAAGTCGATGTTGATTTCTCCCGGTTCGGTAATCAGTTCACTGATGCCCTGCACTCCCATATACAAGACCTCATCCGCCATCAAAAACGCCTGCTTGATCGGAGTGTTGTTCTCCACCACCCGCAGCAGGTATTGGTTGGGAATGATGATGAGCGTATCAACATGGTTTCGCAGTTTCTCGATTCCCGCTTGAGCAAGGGTCAGTTTCTTTTTTCCCTCGAACGCGAAGGGAGTGGTCACTACCGCGACGGTAAGGATATTCATGCTCTTGGAAAGCTCGGCGACGATCGGGGCTGCACCCGTTCCCGTACCGCCGCCCATCCCGGCGGTGATGAAGACCATATCCGCATCTTCAATCTCCCGTCTGATCTCTTCCTTCGATTCCTGAGCCGCCTTTTCACCGATTTCCGGGATTCCGCCGGCACCGAGTCCGCCGGTGAGCTCCTTTCCGATAGGAAGACGAACATGGGCGTTGGAGCGTTGAAGGGCTTGTACATCGGTGTTCATCGCAACGAATTGCACCTTCTTCAAGCCGCTGGCTATCATACGGTTCACGGCGTTTCCGCCCGCTCCCCCGATACCCAATACTTTGATCACCGTCGCACTGGCTTGTTCCGATCCGATAATATCTTCTACTTCAAACATTCCAAAATCCATATGTATCTCCCCTCTTAGAACAATGTCCTGAAAAATCCCTTCAATTTCGAGGTGGGGCCTTGTGATCGTGCCTTCCGTCCCACTTTACCGGTCGGCTGGTTTTCCCGAAGCCGACGCGCTTCACTCTTCAACAAGCCCAACACGGTCGTGTAATGCGGGTTGATATAGCTTCGATCCAACCCTCCGATCGCCTCGGGGAACCCGAGACGGGCGGGCATTCTGAACAACTCGCTGGCAAGCTCCGTCACTCCGCTCAGCAGCGCTCCTCCACCGACCAGCACGATTCCCCCGCCGAAACCGGAACCCTCATGTTCCTTGCTGAACGCATCCAAGAGGAGGGAGAAGATCTCCGCCATCCGCGGCTCGATGATTCGGCTCAGTTCTCGTTTGGGCATCTTTATCGCCGGCATCCCCCCGACTTGAGGGATGATGATCATCTCTTCGTTCGATACGGAAGGAACGTAGGAGTGACCGCTTTCACGCTTGATCTGTTCGGCGGTAGCTCGAGTCTTATTCAAAATATAGGCGATATCATTCGTTACATCATCACCGCCGAGGTTCACCCCTCCGGTGAAGATCGGCGCGCCGTTTCGATAGGCAATCATATCGGTGGTGCCGCTGCCGATGTTGATCAGAATCGTGCCCATCTCTTTTTCTTCCGTGGAGAGCACGACTTCCGCATCCGCCAAGCTTTGAAGGACGACCCGAGCGACATTGAGGCCGCTGCGTTGAATGCACTTGCGCTGGTTTTGACTGATCGCGCTGGAAGCGGTGACAATGAGCACCCGGCTTTCCAAGCGATGACCGAGCATATCGATCGGATCTTTGATGCCGCTTTGTCCGTCGATCTGGAAATCCTGCACAAGAGTATGAAGAATCTCCCGGTCCTGCGGGAGTTCGAATGCCCGGGCCACTTCCAGACTTCTAAAGATATCCCCCCGTTTGATCTCCTGTTCGGGACTGCTGATTCCCACGACGCCGGTTGAAGGAATGCCGATGATGTGTCCCCCGCCGATGCCGACGATCACTTCGCTGATCTCCGCCCCTGCTTGGAGCTCCGCTTCATTGATGACGGTTTGAATCGTTTTCAGGGTTTGTTCGATGTTGACGATCGAGCCGGAACGAACCCCCTCGGAGGGGTGCTCGCAAATGGAATCGACCATGAGCTGGCCTTCCTTATTGACCGATCCGATTACCGCCCGGGTTCGGCTCGACCCTATATCAAGTCCCATCAACATTTTTTCACCCGCCATTGCCGTCTCCTCGACCTCACCTATCGTCGCACCAACGCTTCTTTATACAGGTCGTAACGCTGGATGCTTGAACTCAAAAAGGAAAGATCTTCCTTTCGATCCTGCTCGATCCAATAGAGTGCGGTCTGTACGTGCTTCGGATCCACCGGCTCTCGCACCCAAAGCTGGGCATGCAGAGAAGGAAGATCCAAAACCATTTTCCCAAAGCTATTACTGCTATTATTATCGTATTTTATACGAGTTATCAAGGAGCTTTCGCCACTGAGGCCGTGGGTAAGAGCCATCACCGAATCAAAGACGGAATCCGTTCCATACCGTTCCATCAGCAGGGCATACTCGAGAGGAACCTCGATGCTCAGCAAGTGATCCGTCCAAAGGTCCGCATCACTGCTCTCAATCGGGACAAGGGTGCGTCCATCGACCAGATAGGAACGTTCTCCGTTCTCGCTTTGAATGAATACCGGTGAATCGATGAAGGCGATCGTCGCTTTGATCGTTGATGGGAGAGTTCTTGTAAGAACCAAGGAGGAGACGATCGGCACCTGTTCGATCTGCTTTTTCGTTCCTCGGAGCGAGACCCGGAAGATTCCCTGTCCTACGAGCGTCGAAAGGCGGTTGGAGATTTCGGAGGGAACATGCTTCAACGGACCATCGATTTTGACCTGGACTTGTGAAATCGTGAAGAGAGGAAGGTGGGAAAGAGCGAGAAAGAGGAGCGACAAAAGAAGGAGAATGGTTACGCCGTAGATCACTAATCGTCTGATCATCTTGCCTCCTCCTTTCTGTTAGCATTCCTCAGTACGTTGAGAATCAAGGCGCTGGCGATGAGAATCACGAACATGTTCGTTCCGCCCTGACTGAAAAACGGCATCGGAATCCCCGTCGGCGGAGCGAGGGAGGTGATTACCGCCAGATTCAGGATCGCTTGGGTGAGGACCATCGTGGTGGCGCCGAAACTCAGCGCGGATAGGAACCGATCGCGCTCGATCATGCGCCGCGCCCCGTTGTATCCCAATAGCGCATAGAGGAAGAAGAACAAAAGAATGAAAAAGATCCCGATGAAGCCAAGCTCCTCGGCAACGGACGCGATGATGAAGTCACTGTGCACTTCCGGCAGGGTCCCCAGCTTGTACGTCCCCTGCCCCAGACCCACGCCGAAGAGTTTGCCTGCACTGATCGCTTTCAAACTGATATTCACCTGGTAGTTCATTCCCGAAGGATCGAGGGAGGGAAAGAAGAAAGCCGCCACCCTCCGGATTCGGTATGCTTGACTGAAAAGGGCGGCAAAGAGAGGGGGAATGAGAAACAGGAGAAGGAGCACCACCTTGCTAAGCCGGACACCGCTGTACAAGAGCATTGAAAACGCGAGGACGACGACCAGCAGCATTGTCGAGTAGTCGCGTTGAAGGAAGATCAGCGCCGCATACAAAAACGCCACAGCTGCCGGAAGGAGAATCTTCTTCGGTTTTCCCTGGTAGGAAGCAAAAAGAAGAATCAACGCCAGCTTGGCAAACTCGCTCGGCTGCAACGCGGGTAGCGGACCGATTCGGAGCCACCGTCTGGAGCCGAACTTTTCCTGTCCATACGGGGTGAATACCGTTAAAAGCAGCAAAACCAGCACGGCGACGGCCAAAGGCCAAGCGAACGCCTTGAGAACCTTTGAAGGCAAAAAAATGATGATTGTCGAGCCTATAGCGGCCAAACCGACGAATTGAAGCTGACGGACCACATAGTAATAATGCGGCACACCGTTGAGCAGCGCTTCATTGTAGGAAGCGCTGTACAGCTGAACCAGTCCGAAGATTGTCAAGGCGAGGGTCACGATTAGAAACGTGATCGTGCTCTTCGATGCCGTCTGCCCGATCGAGCCCAACGATGGATCGGAACCCTGATAATCAAAGTTTTGATATCCGCTTTCCATACCCTACCTCCAAATGATGAAGGAAAGGATCGCAAACACCCATGATAGGGTTACAAAGGTTTGAACAATCTTTCCTTCAGCAAATCCGGCTGCTTCAAAGGCGTGGTGCAACGGCGCGATCAAGAAGATTTTTCGACCAAATCCCCGAATCGATATGATTTGAACAAGCGAGGAAAAAAGCTCCAAAAAAAATAGACTTCCGGCAAAGAGGATCAGAACCTCCCGGTTCGCCAAGAGGGCGCCGACAGCGATGTATGCACCCAGGGCATGACTGCCGCTATCCCCCATGAACGTTTTTGCCGGTCGATAGTTATACCAGACAAAAGCGATCAGGGCTCCGAGCAACGCACCGCTGAAGGGTCCTTGAAAGGAAAGCAGAAGCAGCAAAGAGGGAATTGCCGAAAGACTCGCCAGGCCGTCGAGTCCGTCGGTGATGTTCACCGCATTGACAAAGGAGGTGATGAACAATACTGCAAACGGGTAATACCACCATCCGAGCTCCAGCGTTATCGATCGAAACGTCAGGGTTGTACGAAGGGGCAGCACGGCGACCAGAACGATCGAGGCGAGGAGTTGCAAAGCAAGCTTTCCAAGAGACGTAAACCCGTCGCCTCTTTTATGGCGCTCTTTGAGCAGGTCGTCGACGAAGCCGATCGCTCCGAACGCCAAGAGAGCGATAAACGGATAGATAATTGTCGGGGCGAAGAAATCTCGTTCAAAGAATGTGGCGATAGAAGAGCCGAGAATGAACGCGACGCCCCCGATTATGGGAGTTCCCTCTTTTTTCACATGGAAATCGGGCATGTATGCTTTTGATGTCGATCCCTGCCCCCTGTATAAAGATAAAAGAACCTTCGAAAGTACGAAGGTGATCGTAAAGGAAATGAATACGACAACGATCCTTCTACCCATGCAGGGCGACTCCTTCTTCGATCGTCGGAATCAGACGCTCCATTTGTACAACCCGGGAACCTTTGAGGAGGACGAGGTCACCGACGGTGACCTCGTCTTTGACCATCACCTCAAGCTCCTCAAAGTCTTGCGTGAAGGAGACTCGCTCCTTACCCTTCTCTCTCTTTATCGTTTGATACGCTTCCTCCATCTCCCTACCGTAGAGGAAGTTTTTCGTAAATGTCGACTGAACCAGCGCTCTGGCAATTTCAAGATGCGCCTGCCTGCTCTCAGTTCCAAGCTCTTTCATCGGCCCCAGGACCGCGTTCTTTCGTCCCCTCCAGGAAAGGCGGGAAAGGTAGCGGATAATCGACTTGGTTGAATCCAGACTTGCGTTATATGTATCGTTGATAATCGTCACACGGGATGTCTGGACGGTGGACCTGCCAATCAGCGGCTCGAAATCTTCCAATGCATGAGCGATATCCACCGGCCGGGCACCGAGATAGGAGCCGACCCGTATCGCACCTACGACATCTTCAAGCAGGTGTTTTCCGACGGCCTTGATCCGGAACGAAACGCCTTGATAAGAGATTTGCCATCCGTCAAGGCCGAGATCGATGGCGCTCACATCCCGGGTCGAATACCGGATCAGCTTGACAGGGCTGAGGGTTTGAATCAGCGAGCCGTACATGCTGTGGCGGCTGATGAACCCCGCCTCGATCTGAGGATGGAAGATTTTCGCCTTTTCCCGGGCTATTACTTCGCGCGATCCCATCGATTCCAGATGGGCGTTGCCGATATTGGTCAATACCCCTATCGAAGGGTTCAGCATCTGCGTCATCCGTTCCATCTCGCCGGGATGGTCGATGCCCAGTTCAAATACTCCGTACTTCGTATCGGAGTTCAAGTTCATGATCGATAATGCCAGACCGTACTCACTGTTGAGGTTGCCGTTCGTCATCGTGGTTGGCCCAAGAGCGGAGGCGATCTTTCCTACCGCCTCCTTTGTTGTGCTCTTGCCGGTTGAGCCGGTAATACCAATCGTCCGGACATGAGGAAAGAGAGCCCGATAGGCGGTTGCAAGATTCATCAGTGCCTGAAACACATCATCGCTTGCCAACACAGCGCAGGAGGAATCACTGAGGGCTCGTTGAATATCTTCAGTATGCACAAGAACGGCAACCGCGCCGTTATTCTCTGCTTCTTTGAGGTATTCGATTCCGCTGGAGTTCTTGCCCCGCAAAGCGAAAAACAAAGAACCGGGAACGCAGCGGCGAGAATCAAGCGCATAGTGGGTTATCGACCGATCGGATGAGCGGACGATCGTTGCTCCACTGTATTGACTCGCCGATGGTATCTTCATAGATCACCTCGGGCGACGATTGCGGTGATCGGAGTGAAGTAGATCTCTTCTTGCCAAGAGTAGGCGCTCACCACTTCAGGTATCGCCTTCGTCGAAATCGATGCTCGAAGGAGCTGGGTACGCTCTTCCAAAAGGATACGGTTGTTTACCAGCGATCGATACTCCATTTCCAGCGACCGATGAACCCCCCGCTGCCAAAGCGGCAGGAGCAGCACCGCAACGGTGAAGATGAGCATCAACGCCACTAGAATATGCTTTACCACCGAGGAGGACGGTTTTTCCTCATACTGCGGCTGCTCAAACCATTCATGTTCCATGACGCTCCTCCTATCGCACTTTCTCCACGATCCGAAGTTTGGAGCTTCGGGACGCGGGATTGCTCGCAATCTCCTCTTCACTGGGAGTAAGCGGCTTTTTCGTAAGGATGTTCAGCATCGGCCAATCTTCTTGAGCCAAATTCTTGAACAACCACTTTACCGGCCGGTCTTCCAAAGAGTGGAACGTGATGACCGCCAGTCTGCCTCCGACCTTCAAAGTCCTCAACGCCTCGGTGATTGCCGGTTCGATTCGATCAAGTTCATGATTCACTTCAATTCGAATCGCTTGGAACGTACGGGTCGCCGGATGAATCTTCTGGTATCGGTAGGCCGGAGGGACGCTCTTATACACGATGCTTGCCAAATCATCCGTCGTAGCGATGGTTTTCGTTTTTCGCTGTTGGACGATTGCTCGGGCGATTCTTCGCGAGTAGCGTTCTTCGCCGTAGGCATAGATCACATCGGCAAGCTTCTTTTCATCATACCGATTCACCACGTCAAACGCGGAGATGGCATCATCGCTGTTGAGGCGCATATCGAGGGGTTCGCCTTTGCGGAGCGAAAACCCCCGCTGGGATTCGTCGAAATGAAACATCGAAATCCCCAGATCGAAAAGAATCAAATCAAAGGAAGCATCTTCCGCTTCCTTGAAGAATTCATCGAACCACGCATTGACCGCTTCGAAGCGAAAGCCGAACTTTTCCATCCGAATTCGCGCTTTCTCCTGGATTTCCCGATCACGATCGACTCCGATCACCTTGAGGTCTGGATAGGTGGAAAGAAAAAGGTGGGTATGTCCGCCTTCACCGCAAGTAGCATCGACCATGATCGGGTCGGCACTGTGCGGAACGAGATGAGCGAGCAGTTCGTTGGGCATGATCGAGGTGTGGACGTAGTTCATCACTCCTCCTTCCTGCCCAGATTCGATAACGACTGAGCGGCATCAAGGAACTCATCCATCGATGCTTCAAGGTACGATTCGTACGCTTCCTTATTCCACAGCTCAAGATAGTTGCCTGCACCCAGAAGGACCGATTCCTCTTTCAAGAGCAGCTGCACGCTCTCACGGAGAGAGGCGGGAATGTTTATCCGACCGGCTTTATCGAACTCGCACAGCTGGGCGGGAGCGATCATCCCCCGTTGAAGGATTCGGAGCCTTCGGTCGAACATCGAGTGCGGGCCGTTGATGATGGTGTTTTTCAGCTGCTCAAAATCTTCGGGAAGCATCAGCCACAGACAGTTTTCCAGACCGCGAGTGACGTAGAGCGCATCACCGGAGAGGGCATGACGGAGCCGGGCCGGGATAAGCAGCCTGCCCTTGTCATCGAGAGTAATGTAAAACTCGCCGGTTACCATCAGAACACCTCTTGATGTGGGAGAACTTCCCACTGGTAACCATTAATGTACACTTCTTCCCACCAGGGTGCAACCACGTTTAATCTTTTACTGACGGCAAGATGAGGTTTTTTTTCAGCAATTGCTTAACATCCGTAAAGGAAATTGATACATATTGTCAATAACGACCAAAAAAACGCCCCCTTCGGAAAGGAGGCGCCTCGCATCAGCGTATGATCGTCAGATTCGCTCGGAATTGAAGATGTTGTAGTCGATGTCACCGAAGATCGTATGGCGTTTTTCCGCTTTCACGAGCCATTCCGTATCGACGGCGTTTTTGCACATATCATCATAGACGAGGTTCACGTTCTTCAGATGTCCTTCGATGCGTTTCTTCGCGTACTCGACGCTGGAGCGGCAGTATATGATGAACGGCCAATCGCTGGACATCGCCAGCAGCACTTCCCGGGCGGCTTGGTTGAGAAACCGTTGCTTGAGACTCGCCTGGTCGGGGAACCGAACCGCAAGCTCCTCCATGCGGGTGATCGCTTTATGGATGTGTCGGTAATACTCCGTATTCGATCCATCCAGCCAAGCGGCGCTGTAGCCGCCTTGCCCCCAGGAGGAGAACGCCGGCCGCACGGTTTGCAACGGAGTTTCATCCTCCGCAAGAAAGGATGAGGGAGTGACCAGCTTCGTTCGATTTTCACTTGTTCGGATCACTTCTTCAAGCCAATCGATTCCTTCATACCACCAGTGACCGAAGAGTTCGGCGTCAAAGCCGAGGAAGAATACCGGTTCCGCCCCTCTCATCGTGGCGCGAAGGCGATGGTTCTTGTTGTTGACCACATAATGGAAGTTTCTCGCATGTTCTTTGACCCGTTCGTTCGCCAGCGAACGGACATAGGGAACCTTTTGATCGGTATCGCCGGTGATCGCCCAGTATTTATACCCGGTGAACACTCGTACTTCCGGCTCATGAATATAGGGACGGATGTAGTCCATATTCAAGTCGTATCCGATATCCCTATAAAACTCGCGATAGACGTTGTCCGTCGGATAACCGCTGGAGTTTGACCACACCAGACTTGTCGACTGATAATCTCGGGGAAACGCCGCCACCCCATTGGGGCAGCGTACCGGACGATAGCCGCCATATGTGACGTTGTCGGGGGAAAGCAGCATGCTTTGACTGGCGACCTGGAACCATTTGATTCCATGATACTTCAGCTGCTCCTCAAGTCCGGGATAGTATCCGCACTCGGGCAGCCAGAACCCTTTCGGCGGATGTCCGAACGTAGTCAAAAAGCTTTGGACTCCCAATTCGATCTGGGCGTTGATCGCCTGCGGGTACTCCTTGTAGAGGGGAAGATAGGCATGCGTCGCGGCGGTCGTGATCAGCTCCAGATGTCCGGACTGTTCGAGGGTTTTAAATCCGTCGAGAATATTCATCCGATAGAGATCTTCATACTCGTGGAGATTTAGGATGTATCCGTCAAGATAATGCTGTGCCATCTCAAGGAATTGAGGCTGTTCTTCCTTACAGCGTTGAACTTCTTTTTGGCCCAGCTCGATATGTTGATGCAGATAGTGGACAAAACGATTCTGCAGAGCGTTGTCGGTGAGCATCGCTATCAAAGGTGGTGAGAAGCTTATCGTAAGCTTAAAGTCCAGACCCTCTTCCTTGAGGCGATTCAGCATCCGCAAAAGCGGCAAGTAGCTTTCACTGATCGATTCAAAAAGCCAGTCCTCTTCCAAGAACCGGGGGTATTCGGGATGCCGGACAAACGGCAGATGGGCATTGAGCACAAAGGCTATCTGGGCGTTGCTCATGAAAGCACCCCCTTGCTGACGGTAAGGGCGAGATCTTTGAGCACGACGTTTTCGGCAACCTCCCCTGTTTTGGTGATCAACGATGAGAAATGAAGGAGGAAGAGGTCATTATCCATCGCCAGCTCTTCAATCCGATCGGCCCAGTACGGCAAATAGGTTTCAACGCTCTCCGAACGGGCGACGACTTCTTCGCTTCCGTCGGGATGGAGGCGGCACAATTCGACACTGTAGGAACAACCCAGCGCCGGAAGGTGGATGTTCCACTCCTGATCTTTCACTTCTACGGCGATATCGCTTGATGTCGTCATCCCGGTAGCCAGTTCGGTCTGATGAACCCGAATCACATAGGATTCATCGCTGTGGTCTTCATCATCAAAAGAGGTTTTGTTTCCCTGAATCGTTTCCGGTAAAGACCAGTATGCATACGCCCATTGGGGGTCGCGCAAGAGCAGGTGAATCGTGGAGTCATAATAGGAAGGAGGCAACTCGCCGGTCCGGGGAAGATCCTTGAAATGAACCGCTTTCCCCCGGTGGTTCGTGAGACTGTTGGTGTAGCGGCCGTAGTTGATTTGACCATTGCCTACGGGGATGCCGTCTTCGTCCATCTCTTCAAACCAATCCTCCAAAGCACTGATGAGCTCATCCCGTTCCAGTGTCTTCCAGTCCTTCAGTCCTTCCATCTGTGCGATGTGCTGCAGTTCATTGGTGGATAACGAATCAATGTTGATAAGAATCATGAACGCTCCCATAAATCTGATGGTGAATACCTACGCAATCGTAGAAGAAT
>Ga0116182_1000484_pt1 | contig 44157 bp, 40 predicted proteins | sample AD_UKC077_MetaG_FD_89805 | JGI IMG/M metagenome (GOLD analysis project Ga0116182, IMG submission 89805) | Active sludge microbial communities of municipal wastewater-treating anaerobic digesters from USA - AD_UKC077_MetaG | ecosystem: Engineered > Bioreactor > Anaerobic > Digestate | place: USA...
CTTGAACATTCTCTTGAGTTCTAGTTTAATGTAAGTGTCTGCCAGAACTCTACCCCTGTATTTTGGGGTCCATACAATGTGATATTGGCATATGTATGTAGAGTGACTAAGTTTGTATATGTGGGTAGGCATAAAATCACCTCCTTTCCTTGGGGTGATTTTATTGTAACCCGAGGACTACGTCTTTAAACGCACACACCACGCTTGCGCGTGGTGGTTTAGCTGTTAACAAAAAACAGCCGGCCGGCTGTTTTTCGCTTAACATATATGTCAAAAAGGCTAGAAATCACTCCTTGAACCGCTCAGCATTCCTTGAACAGCCTGGATTATTACTACTCCCAACAACGCAACAATAACTCCAACAATAGAATAGATCATAGCTTTCTTTCCCTTGGCTATCTGGTCTTCATCCCCTGCGGCAGTCAAGTATATAATACCAGCGATAACAAAACCTATAACTCCGAGAATACCCACCAAAATCAAAAGCCAGTTCATTGTGCTTGTAATGATTCCCAAAATACTTCCTCCGGGAAGACCTGTTCCTGCCGGCGTCTGGAACTGAGCAAGAGCCACTGCCGGAGTTGCTGTCGCTAAAGACGCTGCTGCGTATGAAAGTTTTTTCACGATGTTCATAATCACACCTCCTAGTCTAGTTTATTCTTGTTTTTATTGTCTGCGAACCATTCAATTTTCAAAAAATTGGTTAATCATCCTTATCATAACCATTCCGCTAACAATTATAATTATGCCTAATATTGAATATATTGCCGATTTTTTGGCTTTTTCCATCCTCGCTTCGTTACCGGCAGCCAAAAAATAAAATATTCCGCTTAGCATCAACATAATTATAGCAAGAATTCCAGCCACTGACAACAAAAAATTCAAAACATTAAGTCCGATTTGTTGAAACGTTGGAGCTTCCGTAATAACGCCAGCATGGGCTATCTCTACAAAATGAATCATAATTTGATTTTAGCTACGTAAATCTATGACATTTCCCGATATTTTCATAGAATTGCCATTATTGTCAAAATTTCTCGGCTTTATCTGCCACTGAGATTTTTTATTAGCTCTCGGAAAAGAAATAACACTAGGATTAAAAACGCTTTCTTCCTTATTGGAAGTTTCGTTTTTTCCCGGCTTCGATTTATCTTCATTTCCGCCCTTTTCCTGTTCTACGGCAAATTTTTGCGGGGAAGAAAAATCTATTTTCCCGGAAGAAATTTCTTTTTCAGGTTGCGTTTTACCACTTGCAAAACTGCTGAAATAGCCTGCATGGACGTTTTTCTCTTCCTTTTGCAAATTGTCACTTTCTTTTGCAACTTTCGGTTGATGCGCTTTCAGGAAATTCGGAGACACAGACTTTTTCCGCTCCTTCGCAAAATATGTTTCGTATTTCTGAAAAATATCGCCCTCCTGATTTTGCAAGGCGCCTGACTTTGCCTGACCTGCGCCATCACTAAAGGTGGGGGCGGGATTGCCAAACGTCTTTTTTCTTATTTCATCTTCCCGCTGTTCAAACAAACGCTTTTCCATATGTCCTGTTTTCGCACTTTTGTCCTGAAAGCCTGAGCCGCCTTGCCACTTTTCGGTACTTTTATTCTCGATATCATAATCTTCCTGACCCGTCTTTATGCTTTCAAAAACAACTCTCTGATCCTTCGGGTCGATCGGCAACAAAGCTTCCTCATCAAGCGATTTCAATATGACAGAAAGTCTTTTTCTCTCGGAAGAACTTAACCTTTTTCCGTTTTCACTGTGGAACAAATAATTCCCGCGATCTATCGAACTGTGTTTTCCCGAACCCATGTTGTCGCGAAAATCGGTTATCCAATTTTTTATCGACGGCCTTGCGGGAGTCGGGAAATATTTCAACTTAATTTGATTCACTGTAATTTTTTGTTCTCCAAGATTGGGATATTTTACCAAAGCATCACTTATGTTAAGATGTTCCATTTGACGAGTTGGCGTGCTGTCTTCTCTTTTCTGTTCAAGAAGCCAGGGTTCGATTTCCAAAACTTTTTTATAAGCCTCTTCTTCTGAAACAAGAGGTGCCATCTTTTGGCGTGACCACTGTTCCAAAAGTGCAGCGGAATCCTTATAATAGTCAGGAAACTTATTGAAAATTCTCTTGTTTATCTCAAAAGCTATACCAAAAGCTTTAGATGTTTCTATTTCCATATAATCTACTAACATCTTCGGATAATCGTTCAATTTAACATCTCCGACAAAAATTAATCCCATGGGATATGTAATATATTCCAAATCATTTTCATCCAAACCATACATAAAACAAACTTTTTCCGCTTCCAATCTTGGTTGATCAGAAAATAAAAAAGTTTTTATTTCTTCAGAAAGTTTATTGGCTTTTTCGATATAATCCATGCTTACTTAAGGATTTAAGGAGTTTTAGTTTTTGGTTTTTTAGATGGCAATGGTTTAGGATTATTTGTTATGTGTCGTAAATTAGGATCTGTATTTGCGACTCTATTTATAGCTTCGGCATTAGCGGTTCCTTTGGCGTTTTGCATTGCCGTATTCAATTCTTTCGCAGCTTTATTATCATTAATACCCAAAACAATATCTTTGTAAGCACTTGGTTTCACATAAGCTGACAGTCTGTTTGCATGCTTTCTGACAGTCTCAGATTTAATACGTTTTGCAGTATCTCTATCTAAACTGCTAAATACCTTGTTAGCAAAAACTTCATTAACGGTATTTGATCCTGTATCAACCATATCACCTATTTGTGCAAATGCTGCTAGATGTATCGCTTTGTCTTTTTCGCTCTTAATATTTTTACTTTTTGCCGCCAATTCTTTAAGCCCGCCTTTAATAGCATCGGCATTTCCAGAATTTCTTATTCTTTCAATAGATTTTGCATCAACAGCATTCTCATCAAAAAGAATATTCATAAATTCGGAATTCCTAAGTGAATTGGAATTAATTTTCTTTAAATCAAATTGATTACTATTAATATGTTCTTTTACGCGAGTCCAATCAACTTTACCATCAAGACCTTGGAATGCAGTAACCGGGTCATATGTTTTAATTTTATTTTGCATTTGCTTGAACACTTGACTTGTCTCTCCAAATGAACTGCGCACAGTATTAAGTTCTTTTAACTCAGCAACGCCTCTAGTTGCAAGTTCAAGGTTTGCTGCAGCTTGTGTGGATTTATCTCCAATCACTGCCAAATCTCTCAGCTCACTAATTGTCATGTTTGCCGTATCGCGAAGTTTGGCTTCTTCAGCGACTCTAGCACTTTCCGCAGACTGAAAACGTTGGCTAGCACGATCTCCGGTATATCCTGGAAAAACACCTCTTAACTGATCCTGTTTATTGCCAAGATAAGTTCCCAAACGATTCGACAACCTGTCTCCTTTGGTCTGATCGCGCCTTGCTCTATACGCCTGATAAGTTTTTTGTGCAAAACTAACCCCAGATAACCATTTTCCTCCTTTTTTGACGTTCGAAACAACCGCGTCAGCACCCGCAATGCTCATTGACTTTGCTACACCCAAACCTACCCACAGGATAATCACGGGTATCATGAAAAACGCTGCGCTTGCAATAAACTTCGCCAAACCAGCATTTGTTGTATTGTCACTGGCGCTCATAACAAAAAAATTATAATTTTCGTCACCTATCGCTTGCGAAACTTTAATTGCTATCGCCATCATAAAAATCATTATCGGTGCAAAGAAAGAATAATTGAAAAGTTGATTCCACCATTGATCTGCAAATTTATGCGTGCTTGGAAAAATATAACCGACAAAACCAATCGGAGAAAACATGATAAGTATCGCAAGCATAACAAGCCTGATGACAAAAAGTGCCGCAATAATCAGAAGCGTCATTGCAAGAATAAAAGTAAAAATTATTATCATTATCTCATAAGCTATCGGCTGACTAACAAAATCGCTTGGCATCAGTATTCCCTCGAGTTTTGTTGTTGAGCCAAAATTCGCCATGATTGACGAACCACTCTTGCTTCCCGTCGAAGAAGCAAACATATTATTGACAAAGAAATACATCGCAACATTGGAAACGTCGATAATAAAGCGCGCAATGGCAAAACTGAAGTTGACCAAAAGAGCATTGATCAGCACGGCAAGCCAAACTTTCTTGATATTCCATTTTTCAATCTGAAAAATAGTGCAAAACGCCGCAAACAGAAGAACTAGAATAAACACCATATTAAACACATCGCGCACCATTATCCAAATGTCCTTTATGGCTTGCTTATTTAGAATTCCTGAAGTTGGGCCTGAAATGTTCTGCGGATCTATTGCAGCAGCAAAAATAGATCCAGCTATTGATAAAAGCATCAAACAAACCTCTTGAACCCCAAGCAGCAGCCACCCCACGACTTGGCCAAAAGGATCTTTAAAAAAATTTAAAAGAGTGCTACCAGAAGCATAGACTGGTAGGCAGGGTATAAGCAGAACGCACACAAAAAACAAAACAATTATAAGCGTTTTCGTTTTTCTGGCACTTAGACTTTCTTTAATTTTAGAAATATCCATGATGCGCATCCGGCAGCATGACAATCAGATTGCCGCGTCTTGGCAGACTGCCACTGGATTCAAAATAGTTTTTGTTTTTACAAACAACCAATATCGTCAAAATTCTCTACGGAAATTATACCATATTTTTTTTCAAATTGCTAAAGAGGGTGCAAACAAAAAGCTCAATCTTTCTGAATTGAGCTTTTTGAGCGCTTTCAAATCAGTTTTCGAAGCCAAAACCGATTAATATATATATCCCCTGATAACTCTGCTGTTAATCGGTATTGTTCTTCTGCTTGTTTTCGCAAACCCCATGTAATTCATTTCCGAAACTGTTATGGTATCTTTGCTAACTTTTTCAACAAGTGCCACATGCCCATAATATCTATTTTCAGTCGTGACGACTATTGCGCCTTTGCGCGGAGTTTTTCCGGTAGCATATCCGGCTGCTTTTGCATGATATAGCCAAGTGCCGGCATTTCCACCCCAAGGAATATAGCGCTTTTGTGCGACAAACCATGTGCAATATCCATAAGGAAATCTATGCCCGGTTCCAGCTTTTCCCGAAAGAATTTTGCCTCCTGACACTTGCGGCGTGCCTCCTGAAGAATTCGCATACTGTCGCCGATCAAGAATGGATCCGCTTGATTGTGCAGGTTGTGGAGACTCACCCTGTCCCCCAGGAATAACAATCTCTTCTCCGACATCGAGAGCGCCGTTTGCCGGAAGATCATTAAAAGCAATTATCTTATCCTTTTCAGCCTTGAATTTACTTGCGATTGCATCAATATTATCCCCTTCTTTGACTGTGTATTTCACCCCTGAAACCGGCAGAATAAAGAGGGTGTCTCCGGGCATTATGGAGTCCGCATTATCGATGTCGTTTGCCCATAAAATCGTATTGACGGATACCTTATTCTTCTCCGCAATAGAGCCAAGCGTGTCACCGGGCTGCACAGTATACATTTTTACCCCTCCATCTTCTTCTGGATCCTTCATGGGACTTGCGCCTCCGGCCATCATAACAAAATCCTGGCTTTGAATGATGTTCTGACTCGCAAGATCTTCCTTGGCTTGCGGATCCACAGAAGAACTAGCCTTGAGCAAAGGCGCCAGCACAAGATCATTTTTTTGCTCAGCAAGAGTATTATTTTTGCCAATGCTTGCAGCCGGAATAGGTTCGTCTTGCTTGTTAAGATAGCCAAAAAGCAAATTCCCAGAAGCTTTACCGGGAGCAACATTGGTAGCAGACACAAGAAGAGCGCTCGAAACCACCACAGATAACGCTGAATATCTGCGGAAAATATGAAGAATTTTTACTGTTCTGCGTTCTTTTATATAATCTGCGATAGCCCTTTGCCTGAGATGAAGATTTGTGTTAAGGCTTTCAAAGCTCGTTTTGAAAAATTCAATTATGTGAAAAACAAAAGATTTTTTACTAATAATTGAAAACCCTTTCAGTTGGCGTATGGTTAAGGGGCTTTACTGTAAGCAAAAGAGCCAGTGTCCCATTGCCACTTACCTTAATTTTTAACTCCTTACAAGTATATATCTGCCGATGCTTTTGTCAAAGCCTTTATTCACACGCCTACTGGTTTTGGGCTTAACCCAGCCTTTTTTCCAAAAAACATTTCATAAGTGTGAAAAAAAATAGTACAATATAGTCAAAATGATTTAAATTGATGATAAATTTGATGCTTAAACGCGATTTAAATCCATAATTTTTATATTAAGCCAATTATGCCTTCTTTGAATGGTCTGCTGCGCGACTTCTTCGAGTATTTGGAAATTGAGCGCGGAAGATCGCAAAAAACAATCGAAAACTACGACCACTATATCAACAGATTTTTGAGTTGGTCGAAAATATCAAATCCTCAAGATATTACACCAGAGTTAGTAAGAAACTTCCGCTTATACCTCAACAGATTTGAGGATTCCAATGGACTGAGGCTTAAGAAAGCTACTCAAAATTACCACATAATAGCCCTGAGAAGCTTTTTGAAATACTTGGCCAAACGCGATATAAAGACCTTGGCTGCAGAAAAAATTGAAGTGGGGAAAAATCCCTCCCATGAAGTAGAATTTTTGGATGACGAAGAATTGGAACGCCTGCTTCAGGCAGCGTCTGCTGGTGATATAAAGACATTGCGCGACAGAGCGATTCTTGAGCTTCTCTTTTCCGCGGGCCTACGAGTTTCTGAACTTGTCCAGATAAACCGGGATCAGCTTAATCTCCAAAGGCAGGAATTTAGCGTCAGGGGCAAAGGAGACAAAATCAGAATCGTGTTTATTTCCGATACAGCCAAAAAAGCGCTTGAGAGATACCTTGAAAAAAGAATCGACATCGATCCCGCGCTTTTTGTGCGTTTTTCTAAAAATAAAAATTTTAGAGAAGAAACCAAGCGACTTACTTCTCGCTCTATCCAAAGAATAGTAAAGTTCTATGCCGCAAAGGCGGGAATCGTTAAAGATGTTCATCCCCACACTTTACGCCACAGTTTCGCGACCAATCTTCTGTCAAACGGGGCGGACATAAGAAGCGTACAAACGATGCTGGGCCATTCTTCAATAACAACGACGCAAGTCTACACTCACATAACAAACAAGCAATTGAAAGAGATACACAAACAGTTTCATGGAAAAAAGAAATAACGTGCAGAAAAAATTTCGCTACCACCTGAGCAGCGTGCCAAAAAATAAACAAGAAACTTTTAAACCTTCTTTAGCTTTGCAAATTCAAGTGACAATCTTTTTATTCCTGCTTTCTTGAATGCCACCACAATTATATCTCCGGCTGCCGAAACCACCACGCCTTCTCCAAGCTCTTCGTGCTTCACTTTTTCTCCGCCCTTGAATCGCGAATTGCGAGATCTAGAACAAAAAACTCTTTTTTTCTTGTTTTTCAGAAGTTTTTCGAATTCTTTTTGCTGAGTTTCATAATAAGAATCGTGTTTCATAAATTTTTCCGGAATATCTTCCAAAAATCTTGAAGGCGCGTTCATTTGGGTCGAGCCGAAAAGCGTGCGTTGCCTCGTAAAAAGCAGATAAATTTCCTCTTTCGCCCTTGTAAGTCCCACATACATCAGTCGCCTTTCTTCTTCCATCTCATCATAAGAAAGCATGCTTCTAGAATGCGGCAGTATTCCTTCTTCGAGCCCAACTATAAACACCACCGGAAACTCCAGTCCTTTTACACTGTGAAGAGTCATAAGATGCACAGCATCCTGGTTCTGATCCACATTATCCGTATCCGAGGCAAGCGCTATTTCCTCCAAAAAAGCGTTCAGTATATCTTCATATTCATCCTTGTTTTTATCATATTTTCGAGCAACAGTCGCAAGCTCTTTAACGTTCTCCCAGCGCATTTCCCCTTCAACGCCTTCCGCAAGAAGCATTTTTTCGTATCCACTCTCGCTTATCACTTTCTCGATGAAATCTGAAAGAGCTATTCTCGGTTGAATTTCTCTCATTCTTCTTATAAAATCACAAAACTTGGCAATTTCATCTATTTTAGATTTTGGAATTGCGAATTTCTCAGGATTTTCCAATTTTTCATCCTTAATTCCCAATCCGAATTCTATGGGATCTTTCCCTGTTTTTTTGGCCGACAGCAACCATTTTTCCATCGTTCTGGCGCCAATCGAACGTTTCGGCTCATCTATAGCCCTTTCAAGAGAAACCACGTCATTGAAATTTAAAATCAAGCGAAGATAGGCGATAACATCCTTTATCTCCTTCCTTTGATAGAATTTAATGCCACCGACTATGCGATATACCATAGATCTTTTCAGGAAAGCTTCTTCAATCGATCTGGATTGCGCGTTGGTTCGATAGAGAACGACAAAATCGCTGAGCGGACGCCCGCTATTTTCAATCTTGCGAGCTATAAACTCGGCTTCGTCGCGCTCGTCTTCCGCTTCGAAAGAAGTTATGAGATGCCCTGCCTCATTTTCTGTCCAAAGCTTCTTGTCTTTTCTGTTGATATTTTTAGAGATTACACCGTAAGCGGCGTCTAATATTATTTGGGTGCTTCGATAATTTTGCTCAAGATGAATGACTTTTGCCTCCGGATAGTCCTTTTCGAAATTCAAAATATTTTTTATGTCCGCCCCCCTGAACTTGTAGATGCTTTGCCAATCGTCTCCAACAACGCAGAGGTTTCTGTGCTTTTTGGCAAGAAGATTCACCAGCACATACTGAGCGCGGTTCGTGTCCTGATATTCATCAACTAAAATATAGCGATAGATGTTTTGGTATTTTTCCAAAATATGCGGAAATTTCTCCAAAATTTTGACTGCCAACATTATGATATCGTCAAAATCAAGCCCGCTGCTTTCCTTGAGACGATCCTGATAACACGCATATGCCTTGGACACAATTTCTTCATAATATCCAACCACCTGCTCCGAAAATTTCCGACTATCCACAAGCTCGTTCTTTATCTTGCTGATGACGGCCAGAATCGCGCGTGGATTGAATTGTTGCGGATCAATCTCCAGTTCTTTCAAGACCTTTTTCATCATGACAAGCTGATCTTGTTCATCTAAAACATGAAAATTTTTCGAATAGCCGAGAACCTCGATTTCATTTCTCAGAATTTTACAACAAATGGCATGGAAAGTTCCTATTGCGGGAAGATTTGAATTGCTGTATAGATTGTACTTAAAATTTTGCCGCACTTGCGGATACAGCATCTTGACGATGCGCTCTTTCATTTCTTGCGCGGCTTTGTTGGTAAAAGTTACTGCCAGAATATTTCTCGGAGAAATTCCGTTTTTGATGAGATACGCGACGCGATGGGTAAGCGTCTTTGTTTTTCCAGATCCGGCTCCAGCAACAATCAAAAGCGGGCCATTGATTGCTGTAACAGCCTTTTTCTGTTCCTCATTCAAATTTTTCAGAATATTTTCCATTTTGTCGTTTTATTTATGTGCAGCAAAGGTTTCTATGGAGATCTCTAAAGAACATTCGCAAGAGACTTCCAATCTTCGATTCTGAGTTCTTGCGCGCGGATATTTTTTAAAAAGCCGAGCGATTCAATTTTTTTCTCAACCTCTCTCTTGTCCATTTTAAGACTGCTTGAAAGGTTATTTGCCAAAGTCTTTCTTCTGGCCGAAAATCCGGATCGCACAATTCGAAAGAATTTCTTTACATTTTCTTCGTCACTGTTCACGCTTTCTAAATTTCGAACTATTCTAATCACGGCGCTGTCAACTTCAGGCTGCGGTTTAAAAGCCACTTTTGGAACAGTAAACAGATATTCCGGCTTTGCATAATACTGCACAGAGACCGCAAGAATGCTCATATTCCCCGGCTTTGCGATAATTCTTTCGGCCACCTCTTTCTGCACCATCAAGATCATTTCTTTAGGCGGATATTTCGTTTCCAGAAGCAACCTGATAATTTGCGAAGTTATATAATAGGGAATATTGGCGACCAATTTATAACTTTTGGTTTTTAGTTTTTTTTCAACCAATTCCGGAAGATTTATTTTCAGAACATCGTCATGAACAATCTCAATATTCTCTTTGTTACGTAACGTGTCATATAATATTTTAACCAAACGTTCGTCGATTTCAATCGCGACAACTTTCTTGCAAACCTTTGCGATTTTCTCCGTCAGAATCCCTTTGCCAGGACCAATTTCCAAAACAACGTCTTCATTTGAAAGATCAGCGCATTTAATAATCCTATTTACCACGTTTTGATCGTTTAAGAAATTTTGGCCTAAACTTTTTTTCGGGCGTGTGTTCATGTTTTTTAAATCTGAATTTTTAATTTTGAATCTTGATTAAACATTTTAATCGCTAAATTCTGAAGCACCAAAATTCATTCATAATTCAAAATTCCAGTAATTCTAATTCAATATTTCTTCCACTTTTACATCGATCACTCCTGCTCCAAGTGGCGCTATTTTTGCAAAAGCCACTTTGTCAAGATCAATGATGCGGTTTTCGCCGAACGGTCCACGGTCATTTATTTGTACAATGACTGATTTACCATTGGCTTTATTTGTCACTCTCGCATATGATCCCATCGGCAGCCACGGACTTGCGGCAAACAATCCTCCTTTATACGCATACCACGTTCCCCATCCTGTGTGTGCTTTTTTTGCAGTCTTAACGTATGTTCCTTGAGTAATAATTTCTTCAACAGGCTCCTTTGCCACATTTTTCTCTAAAATTTTTCTTGATATCTCTTTTCCGTCATGATAAACAACCCTATATTTCACTTCCGTAATTCCTTTTTGCCCCTTTTGCGTAGTCTTTTTTTCCCTCCATCCCATGGATGAATCTTCATTTGTTATAGTCTTAAAAGGAATGTCTTCGTGCTTAATTTCTTCTTTGATTTCAACATGGATTATGGCAATATCCATTCCATCTCTCACAAGAGCTTCTCTTGAAGGTTCTGCTATGTCATCCTCCAAAAAATCAATATTCTCATTCTCCCAAATAACATTTTCCACAACTTTCTGTGTTGTTTCCAATTCAAACGTCTCTCCTCCTTCTTTCACAGTAACCTTTTTTATCCTAAAAACGGCCACCTGTGATCCTTGATATATCCGCGAATCAAGATCCGGAAGAGTAACCACTTTGTCCTGTGCCGAAATATTTTGTTCTGCCAAAACATCGCGTACAGTTTGGGCCTCAGTCTCAATTTCAAAAGTGTTCCCATCAAGAGAAAGATTTATGTTTTTTCTGGAAGCGCCAAAATCCTCGCGGGGGTTTTTCGCGGAAACAACAAAGAAATGAATGGCAATTGCCAATAAAGCTGCGATAGAAATCAAAAAAAGCTTTTTCATCGGCTTTTCATTCAGATTTAAACCGGTATTGAATCGCTTCCGCTATATGCGCCGAATCAATCGATTCGCTTTTTGCAAGATCAGCGATTGTGCGAGCTATTTTGATTATGCGATGATAGCCTCTTGCGCTTAATTTGAGTGCGGAAACCGCGTTTCTCAGCAGCTCTTTGCATTTTTCATCCAGTGCGCAAAATTTCCTTATGTTGTCGGAAGACATCTCACTGTTACATATTATCGGAAGACCTTCAAACCTTCTTTTTTGTATCTCTCTTGCTGATTCAACCCGCGCGCGTATTTCAAAACTTCTTTCTTCATCTCCTTTCTGCTGCAGCTTATCAAAGCTTAACCTTGGAACCTCTACATGCAGATCTATTCTGTCCATTATTGGTCCGGAAATTTTCTGCTGATATCTCATTATCTGCGCGGGAGTACATGTGCAGATTTTTTCGGGATCAGTCGCGTTTCCGCATGGGCAAGGATTCATTGCCGCGACGAGAACAAACCTTGCTGGAAAATGCAGGGAACCTTTCGCCCGTGAGATTGTTATCATACCATCCTCAAGCGGCTGGCGCAAATTTTCCAGAACGCTTTTGGGAAATTCTGCAAATTCGTCCAAAAAAAGAACTCCTCTGTGCGCAAGGCTTATTTCGCCCGGTTTCGGATAAGATCCTCCACCAATCAGAGATACACTGCTTGCACTATGATGCGGATTTCTGTATGGACGCATCGTAACAAGAGGCTGACCCTTGTGCAATTTCCCGGCCACGGAAAATATTTTCGTGATTTCCAAAGATTCTTCAAGTGTTAGTCTCGGCAAAATCGAAGGAACTGCTTTTGCCAAAAGCGTTTTCCCCGATCCCGGAGGACCATTGAGAAGCACGTTATGGCCTCCTGCAGCCGCAATTTCAAGCGCTCTTTTTGCATGCTGCTGCCCGCTGATATGTGACATGTCGTCGACGTATTCCCCGTGTGAAAAAAGCATCTCTCCTTCGAGTTCCGGAAAGTAATCAATGTGCCTGTTTCCCGAAAAATGATCGGCAAGCCCATACAGATTATCAACGGGAACCACGTTTATTCCCTTGACCACACTTGCTTCGGAAGCATTTGCCGCTGGCACAAAGAGTTCACGAAATCCTTTTTCTTTTGCAAGAAGCGCTATCGGCAATACGCCCTGTATGGGACGCACTCTGCCGTCGAGCGAAAGCTCTCCGACAATCATCCTGTTGGTAAAATCGAATTGAAGTTGTTTTGTGGCAAGCAAAAAACCGATCGCAATCGGCAGGTCGTATATCGGGCTCGCTTTTGGAAGATCGGCGGGAGCAAGATTTACGGTAATCCTGCCGCATTGGTGCGGAGGCTTAAACCCGCTGTTTTTGATCGCACTGCTCACCCGATCGCGAGATTCTTTTATGGCGACATCCGGCAGTCCGACTATAGAAAAGTTATGAAGACCCGCCCCCAGAACGTCGACTTCAACTTCCACAATTTCGCCGTCCAATCCGATTGTAGCCGCAGAAAAAATTTTGGAAGACATGCTTGAAAATTTCCAATTAATAATTCATAATTTCTAATCAAGCTCCAATTCTTGAATAATCCGATGATAAAAGTTTCAAGCGTTGAACATTCAAAAATTAGACATTGTTTAGAAATTAGAAATTCTTAATTAGAAACTATTTCTCCGCATTCGCCCTTTCCCAAAGGGTAAGCATATATACTATAAATATGGTTGCAATAGATATCGGAAGAAAGCCGAGGCCCGGAATAGAATCTAACATTGAGCCTGCTATTAATATGCCCACCCTAATCATAAACCTGCTATGAACTTTTGCTTTCTCAGAAAATTTTGCAAGTTGCATCATCATAAATCCAAAAATCGCATTCAGCATGGAAAATGTTATGGGCAAAACTATCGTGGGAGCAAATACTACATCAATGATTTCCTTCAGAAACGAAGCCAGTATAGCACAGACAAAAGGCATGTCTTTAAGCATGCTTGCCTGTTTTAAGACGAAGAAAAGATTCAGCGTTCTTTTTTTCTTTTGCAAATTTTCTTTTGAATAATTTATTGTCTCATTGGTGCGATTTCTGCCCGTCCCGAAGCCACTTTTAAAACCAGAGCTGGACTCTTGCTGCCCAGCATCCTCATTTCTTGCTTTCTCTAAGGCTTTTGCCCTTTCGATGTGCTCTTGCCTTACATTTAGCATAATCTGTTTTATTCTTCTTCAAGCTCTTTTTTGGCTTGCTCAATTTCTGTTAATTGACGCGGATCAGAGGTAATGACTTGATCCTCAGCATATGAGGCGATGATCTTGATCGCGACATGTTTCGCTCCCGCAAATATTATGCCTTCTCCTACCCCGCTTTCGAGCAACAAAAACTTTTCCTGATCTGTAAGATAAAACGTTTCAGTAATGGTGTCGATTGCTGCAGGCGACTGCCTGAGCAAAAGCTGAAGCGAGGAGTTGGTAACAATCGGCTTTCCGTAGCGCGACGACATAAAATCGGCAATATCCTGTGTGATCGTGGTAAGACCGGTATAATATTTTCTGCAACGCTTGGCTATGCCAAACAAAAATGACGCCGCATCTTCGTTTTGCATCATCACCCAGGCTTCATCCACAACCACCAATCTTTTCTTGAGCGAAGAACGCATCTCGTTCCAGATAAACTGCAAAACAATATACATGGCAATTGGTCTCAGCTGCTCCTCAAGATCGCGGATATTGAAAACGACAAGTTGGTTATCAATCTGAACATTTGTCGGATGATTAAGAACTCCGGCAAAAATTCCTTCCGTATATTTTTCCATCCTTTTGGCAAGCGACTCTCCACCTTCTGAATTCCTTATCACCTCATACAGATCGGACATAGTTGGAAACGAAGTTGGGGTGAAGGATTTGAAGTTGCTCTGCGGTGTAATATCACGCATGGCATATGTCTCTCTGATTGCCACATCCAAAATAGAATCTTCTTCCGGTGTAACGCTGCCTAGCATGATATGCAAAAGTCCAATAAGGCTCGCAATGTTCGAACGCAGCACATCCTCCGGATCTTCATCTTCCCCGATCTTGGGAAGATCAAACGGATTAAGATGATACGCCGAGTTCAATGAAAGTTTTATGAAAGTTCCTCCCACCGTTTCGCAAAGATATTTATATTCGTTCTCCGGATCAATTACAATCACATTCGTTCCGACCATCAAAGATCTGAAAATCTCAAGCTTTACAGTATAGCTTTTTCCGCTTCCGGACTTGGCAAAAACAACCATGTTTGCGTTTTCCAACTTGAAACGATCAAAGAGTATTAAACTGTTGTTATGTCTGTTTATTCCATACAAAATTCCCTCATTAGACGAAAGATCGGATGAAACAAATGGAAAAGTCGTGGAAAGTGGAGCCGTATTGAGGTTATTTGCTATGTCAAGCTCGTCATTTGCAAGCGGAAGAGTTGAAGAAAAACCCTGCTCAACCTTAAGAACCGCCGGTTTTATATATACCATCTGAGCTTCCAGGATTGCTTCGATTTGCTGGCAACTTTTTTCAACTTCTTCAAGACTCTTTCCATAAACAGTCATATATAATCCGAAACGGAAAAATTTCTCTGTTCCTTGCTGCAGCTTGTCTCTCAATTCTTCAATGTTTTGCAATGCTGATTCCAGAATCGGATCGCGGATTTTTCCCGCCTGCTCTTCGATGTGAATCTGTGATTGCACCTGCGTGGAACTTTTCCGCAAAGTCTTCAGGATTTCTGCAGTGTTTATGGGATGCACGAACATCGCAGTATCCATGGAAAAATCAATATTGATGATTGGAGAAAACCAGTTAGTATTCAGATATCTAGGATAAGCCACCACAAAAAGCGTTCTTGCGAAAGTTTCACCCACCTGCAAATGGTTCGCGCCGATTTTCATGGCCGACGGAGCAATCAGGTCCTTTATTGTTGCGACTCCTCTTTGATAAAGCAAATCACTTTGCAAGATGGGATTATTATTCGGAATTGCGGTTAATTTTTTATTTTTATTTCCCAGAAAATCTAACATTTGTTTTTGATTCACTAATTACAAATATCATAGCTAAACAATCTTTTTTTGATATTTTTATTTTTACTAAAAATATATGTTTACTAAAAATCTTTGATTTTTTGTTATATATCAACGCAAGCAATCAAATATCGAAATGTGAATTTGAAAAAACACCATGAAACCATGTCTACTCCATATTTGCATTGTTTGTGCTACGCGAACTATCTCAATTCAACCTTTTCTATTCCCCTAATGATGCTGCTGCTGTTTGTAGTAGGATTATAAGAGTTATACAGAAGTTCGATCAGTTCCTCGGTTTTCAACATCGTGATTTTGAGTCCTGTTCCGCTAAGTCCCGCACTTATATGATCCACTCTTTGCCAAAGCTGATTTTTGTAGGTTTCAAAAAGCTCCCTTTTTCTAGATACTTGCGATTGGGAATTTTTCCCGCCCAAAAACTTATCCAGAAATCCACCCTTCGCACTCTCAATGGGATAAAACGGAACGACGACATAAAAGAACTTCGACATTATATTTGAAACATCCGTAAGATTTTTGATGAAATTTCTGTATTCCGACAACTGAAGACTGAGCAGTTCGTTCGTCAGCTCGCTCTCCTTTTTTTTAAGAAAATCAAGATACGGAGTAATATTGAGCTTACGCGAACTTATAACTATCTGAATAGGAAAATCCAATGAATTCAGAAAATTCTGATATTGATTTATAATCGCATCTTGCTCTTCAGTGGCTTTAAGGTCGAAATTTATCGAAGAAACCAAAAGCACGGCACGCAACGATCCATTTTTAAGCACAATGACGCCGTCGCGTATTTCCTCCACATCAACATATTTTTGTGTGCTAAGTCCGCCCCCACCACCTGTCATTTTATTCGAATGCAATGATTCCATAATGCTATATAATTACAAATTCAACGCAAAATCACAAAAATATAAAAACAATTTATTGACTTTAAAAAATATTTTTGTATTTTTGTAATTTCGCAAGAACTATTTTCTACTCGGCGCCTTTTTTAAAATTTCCTCAACCTTTTCATTATAATGCATTCCTTCACTATCTAAAAGCTGTGCCAAATTTTTGAGAGAATCAGAATCAATGCTTTTCGAAACAGGTTGCGTCTTTGGAGCAACTATGCTTTTTTGTGTCAACTTGATTTCTTTCTGCGGTGTTCTTTTCCAAAAGTACACTTTCGGACGAAAAAAATACATTATTCCAAAAATGACAAAGCTTCCCAGAGGCTGTCCGTAAGGCTTATAGAAAGCAAGAGCCAAAAAGATAATCACAAGCGGTACTCCAACAATAAAAAACAGAATCTTGGGAAGCATATTCCACAAAATCAAAAGAATAATTCCTAGCGCTACAACCCAACCAAGCTGTTTTGCCGTCAGCGGACCAACTATTTTATCCTCGACATCTATATGTTGCGGAACATTAATTAACATAATACATCATCTTAATTAAAAATATTTAGTGAGATTTTTATAATTTTATTGAATCGCAAAAAATTCCGCGATTTGTCTTATAATAACCATTGCCGATAGAGCAATAATAATTCCTATAACTGAATACGTGAATGTTTTCTTTCCTCTGTCCGCTCTTTCCGGATCTCCGGCTGAAGTGAGATACACAATTCCTCCGATAACAATCATTATGAGCGCCAAGATTCCGGCAATCCCCAGCAAGAAGTTAAGTGTTCTAACAGCAATCTGCGAGAGTGTGAGCGCAGCATCAACACTTTCGCAGTTAACATCACCAGGATTGCAGTTCGAAGATACCGGTCCCCATCCCAAAATTCCGGCAAGTTCCTTGAGAATTGAAGGCGCCGCGATACCGATCGCAAGTCCGATTATTGCCGCAGTTATCGACTTTTTTCCCCTCTCAACCATATCCGGGCTTCCGGCTGAAGTAAGAACAAGGACAGCGCCGATCACGATGAAAACAAGCGCCAATGTCACGATGATTCTCTGGAGCGCCAACAAAATCGAGCCCAAAAATCCTTCCGCAGTGGTAAACCTGAGTGGATTTGTGAACTCCACCACACCGGAAGCAGAACTTGTCGAAGGTGTTGTTGCGGATGGCGCGGAGACATCGTAATTCGGATAGCACTGCAATCCTGAATGGCCATTCTGGCATATTCCGGGCTGTCCCGGAGCATAGTCGCATGCATCTCCCGCCATCGTGCAAGCAGTCTGAGCTTTCGCGCTTCCGGCTACCGCAAAAATCATAGTTGCCAAAATCACAAAAAAGATTGCTTTTATTTTGAATTTTCTCATATTTTTTATTTTAAATTTATTGCACAGTCCTGTTGCAATCAAAAGTTCCCCAGTGAGCGCTGATTCCCAAATCAGTCTTTGTCCCGAGATAGACAATTGTGGTGTTGACTATAAGGTACGCTGAAAACACAATAATAAATCCTATGAGGGCATTTTTGATGGCGCTCTTTGCCTTGTCCATCATTCCGCTGTCTCCGGAAGACACTATATACAATATTCCGCCGATCGTTATCGCCAGAAGCGCGATTCCTATCGAAATTTTCATGAGAAACTGGACAATATCATTAATCCCTTTTATGAGATCGCACAACGTGCACATATTTTGTCCCGGCCTTCCGCATTTTATAAGTCCAGAATTGTCCGTCGTCTGTCCAGGAACAAGCCTGTTTGCTATCTGCGGCCCGCCACTGTCGCCTCCCGTTGGTAAGTCGACGCGAATGTATTCCCCATTGTTATAGCTATAATATTCCGCTCCGTGCTCTCGGCATACTTCAACGCACGCACTTTCTCTATTCAGTTCTATCTCCACATGAAAAACATCGGGTTCAAATCTATGACTTAGCGACCCGCGCCCACTTGAACAGTTGCACATCACGTTCTGTGATTCCATTATCGGCCTAGTAAGACCGCCAAAAGAATAAAACCTGTAATCGGGACTTGCCGTTCTGCATGCTTGGCTACACTGCTGTTCCGTCGTATATTCATTTCCCAAAGTAGTTCTCGAGCCTCCGTATTGCATGGTGCTGCACCCGCACAGCAGAGCTTCCGCCTTGTTTGGCAGCGACAATACCATGGAAAAAGCCATCACCATGAAAAGGCCGTATTTTAGAAATATTTTTTTCATCGATCAGTTTGATGAATTTACTCTATTTTTTGCCAGCACAAGCGCTTCATGCAGGGTAAGTTCTCCCCTGTTCACTGCTTCTATTGTAGTTTTCATGATTTTTACCACCGAATCGGGATCTTTCTGATACCAGTTTTTTGCTATAAGATTTCCTTGCGAAAAAACAGAAAGCACGGGATCCATTTTTTGAAGTTCTATCAAATCTCTTCTTGCCGCAGGCAAATTGGTTTTTTTCAAATATTCAAGAGCCGGATCAAAATTAATTGCAAATTCTCCGCTATTTCTTGTTATGGCGTTATAGAGTTTTACTTTTCCCGTGTTTTTTAGTGTCAAAAATCTCAAAAATTGCCAAGCTTCATGAGTGCGAATTCCATTTGTTACTGGAGCTGAAGGCTGTTGCCCCACTGTCTGCGTACTTGCTATTTTGTTTTTCGAAACCGCGTATCCCCAATAATTTGCCAAGGTTATGGGTTTATTGCTATCAAACTGCGGAACAGGAGCCACTCCGAAGTTAAGCTTGGGATTCTTGCTTTTTATATCATCATACCTGCTGTAATAACTAAACATCATTCCAACGGTCCCCTCCGAAAAAGCTTCCAGGGAATCTTTCTGTCTGGAATTCCATGTATATAGTTTGTTAGCAACATTTCCTGAATCGCTGACTCGGGAAAATTTGGTATAATACGCCAATGCTCTTTCTCCCGCCTGAACAACCGTTCCATCCGGACCCAAAACGCCTTCATCAAATTTTGCCCTCATGTTTTTATCTGTCGGAAACTGAACGCCGTGCTGCATCATCAGAAGCGAAAGTAAATCCGAAGACATATTGACATTTTGAGCCGTTCCGATCGCTGCACCCGCTCTTATAATGTTACCCACTGAATCGACCATGGTAAGTTTTTCAACGGCGCTGTCAAATTCTTGCCAGGTTTTTGGAGGTTCCGTTATCCCGGCCGCATTAAACATATCCTTGTTGTAATACAGAACCATAGAATCCATCGCAAGAGGCAGCGCATAAACCACTTTATCCGCTATAAAATCAGATGCCACGGAGTCTGGAAAATTGTTTCGGAGGTCGAGCTCGCTCGCAAGCAGAGCTGGTGCAGCTTCAATTTTGCTCTGGAACGAAGGGAGCCATGCATTGTTAATCATGAAAATATCCGGCCCGTTTCCTGAAGCCAAAGCGTCAAGAAGCTCTTGTTTATATGTGCTTTCGCTAAACTTTCGGTATTTTATATCGCCTGCATACGGATTTATGTTTTTGTATTGATTTATTATTTCATTGTAAACTGTCGAATCGTCTTTTATTCCCCAAATTTCAAGATTAACAATATAGCCAGTATTGGAAGGGTCACAGCCAGAAACAAGCGGAACAATCGCAACCGCAAAAGTTAAAAAGATAAATTTAAAATATTTTGTAGCGTATGATTTGATCTGTTTCATGATAAAATTTATATAAATACAAATTTTTATGCACTTAAAGATACTTTATAAATATGCAAACACGAATTTAGACCGCATATTCTTAATTGAAAGCAAAATCATTTTTTTATTGCCACAAATCCATAGTGAAAATTTCCCGCATCTATGGTTTTTTCTATTTCAAAGCCGACTTTGACAAAAAGTTTTTTGGCTTCCTCCTGCGAAATCCTTAGGTTATCTTGGGGACCGATAGCCGAACCTCCCTTGTTCCATTCTATCAAAAGAACTTTTCCTCCGTGTTTCAGGACCCTATATGCTTCTGCTAATAGTATTTCTTTTTTTTGGTTTTGAAACAAAATATCCTTGAGAATGACCCAATCAACGGCATCGGAATCGATTTTTGAACCGTTTTCCTTTTCAACATTCGCCCTCACGGCAACCACATTCATAACCCCCGCGTTCTTAGCTTTATTCTCAACAAACTCCACAATATGTTGCAGAACATCAATCGCATAGACTTTTCCTTCGGACCCGACCGCTTTTGCGAACGGAAAAGAAAAATATCCAGGACCGCAACCAAAGTCTGCAACAATTGATCCGTTTTGCACGCCGATTTGCGAAATTATTTTGCTTGGATCAAGAAATTTTTCTTTTTTGTTTTCTTCCATAAGAAAAGAAGGAAATTTTAAACAAACTTATACCACTAGTTTACAACAAAAATAAAAAATGGCAAAATAACTAAATTCACGTATCATGTATAATGTAGAATATAATGTTTCCGAAATGGGCATTTTTGTGTTTTTACAATATTCCGTCTGATGCTTGGCGCAATTTATCCAGGAGAGGTGCTAGAGTGGTTGAATAGGTCGCTCTCGAAAAGCGATGTGCCTTCACAGGCACCGGGGGTTCGAATCCCTCCCTCTCCGCATTAAATCAAGAAAAAGGAAAAAGCCTTGGATAATATTATCCGAGGCTTTTTAATTCAATAAAAAAACTACACCACTAACGCCTTCGAAGTTTCAAGACTTCCTCGATAAACGGATGTCTTAAAACTTCATAGAATGTTATATGTGCAGCAAGCTCGCTATGCTTGAAACTCTCAATAGCCCAAGCAAAACCGCTTTCGGTCGGATGCAAAAATGCTCTTCTCATCTGTGCCAGATCGCCCGACACCAACATCCTTCCATTTTTTCCCATGCGGGTAATAAGCGCTTCCATTTCGTGCTGATCATAATTGTGCGCATCATCTCCTATCAACCAAGCATTGTGTTTAGTTGAGCCCGAAATAAAAGTTACTGAATCTTCCTGAATAAGCCCTTCTGCAATGAGCTCTTTGAGGCTTTGCTCCGGACTCAAGCCATTCTTCTTTGCGTTCAGTGCTCTTTCTTTATTGTTTATATCCTGACCGCCTTGGAAATTACCATTACTCTTGGCATAACAAAGCGCATCTCGAAAAGGAGCAAGACACAGATTGATCTTATCTTCATATTCTCCCGGCAGAAAACCAATTGTTTCATACCCGATAAGCGGCCTAAATACAATAACTTTCATCTTGTGGCTTGCATCATTATCAAGCATTCTTAGTGCAGCCTTTGCCATCATTACGGACTTGCCGGTACCTGCAGCTCCGGCAACCGTGATAAAAGCGATCGATTCGTCCTGCACCAAGGCCTCGAAGAACCGATGTTCCATATTCTTTGGACTGACATATTCGCCTTCCTTTCCATTATTTGAATCTGCGTTTCTGATTAACCTGAAAACATTCTCTGCCTTTTTGTAGATTCCATACTGCATCTTGTCGTTGAAGCGAAAAGTACAGCATTGGTTCGGATACAGCCTTTCCAAGTCCACAAACTTGGAGATTTTCGGTGCATCCAACATGTTATGCCTTGTATGATCATTTGCTACTTCTTGATAATCAAGGCTGACTTTGAGATTCGCCATACCGGTATAAAGATCGCTCGGATTGGAAATAAAATATTCACCTCTGTATTCCTCTGTTTTTATGTCTGCCAAATCGGCTATAGCCGCCAAGATAGTGTCATTTGAGACGATAATTACGCTGTCCCGAATTCTCCTTTTTTCATCGGAAGTGAGCTCCGCACCTTTTTTCTTTTCTTCCTCCTGCGAAATCTCAGTGACTTTTTTCTTTGCCACAAGAAGAATCCTATTTTCATCGCTTCGCTGTATGCCCGATGGCAAGTCTTCAAAATTGTTTCCGTTTGAATCCAAAAAAATTCTTCCACCACCTCCGGTTTTTATGCCCTCCCTAAATGAACCATTGCGTGCACACTCGCCAAAACTCACTGTAAATTTCCAGGACCCAAGATCTAGAGTTTTGGCAGTTGCCTTCTCTCTTATAGCTTCCAGTTCTCCGACAGGTATGACTATGTCGTTAGCGCCAAACGCCTCCAGGCATCTGTGATCTTTTTGTAGAACAGTTCTGTGCAAAATGTAGGTTTTTTTGCCGCAATCATCCTTGCTGCTCCCTCTTGACATAGAATACCTCCATCTCATTTTGTAGTGAGATAATTAATTGTGAAAGTGCGGTAGCAGAAGCTGACCGATTCAGCTTCATATTTGTGCACTAAAATTACCACATGAAAAAAAATATAGCAATAATTTTGCTGATTTATCCCTGTTTCTATCCAATCATTATCTTTCTATGAAAATTTGGCAAAAAATGCTCAGATGGGGAACATTTTTATCGCTAGGGGCAAAAATGGGGTTTACATTCCTTAAAATTAGGTATAAACTGCCTCATATGCCTTAACAAGCGGTTTTCATATGATGCTTTCACAGGAAATAATTAATATAATTTTGCTTTCTGGAGCTTCTTTGGCTTTTTTAAGCTTAATTCTGGCAATAATAGCTCTTGCAAAACTCAGAAATGACAGGAAAAAGCTCAGGATTCTCTTTAAAGGAAAAACCGCACAAGATCTGGAAGCTATAATTTTGGCTCATACAAAGGAAATTATCGCAATCGATAAAGATGTCCAGGAACTTTTTGAAATATCAAACACATTGCATTCGCTGGCGCAGAAAAGTATTCATAAGGTAGGCGTGGTTCGTTTCAATCCGTTCAAAGACATCGGCGGAGACCAAAGTTTTGCCCTGGCACTCTTGGACGGCAAAAATTCCGGAGTTGTTATATCATCTCTCCACACACGTGAAGGAACCAGAATCTACTCCAAGCCTGTTATAAAAGGAACATCTGAGAAGTATGCGCTTACAGACGAGGAAAAAGCGGCCATAAAAGCGGCTGTTGCAATAAAACCGACCAAGGTATAAAACAAAGAACTCCCAATCCCTAAACTAGAAACCGGATTAATTTGAAATTTTTCTAACTAATACCAAATTAATACTGTAAGCAATGATAATGGCCCAAAGCGATAAGAAAATAGTTAAAATTCCTTCATCAATCACTGTCAAAAAATTCAGCGAGCTTTTAGGCACGCCTGTAACAAGCATAATAACCGAACTTCTCAAAAACGGAATACTTGCAGCAATAAATGAAGAAATTGATTTCGACACGGCCAGCGTAATCGCTCAAGATTTGGGATTTGAGACGGAAGCGGATCTTGAAATATCCGATACTGAAAAAATCACTGTTGAAAAACTTATTGAAATTTGCAAAAAAGAAAAAGAATCCGGCAAAAACCTGCGCCCTCGCCCTCCCGTAGTCACGATACTCGGGCACGTGGACCATGGAAAAACAACATTGTTGGATACTATAAGAAAAACAAGTGTTGCGACAAAGGAAGCCGGAGGAATAACACAGCACATCAGCGCTTATCAGGCCAAGAAAAAAAACAAACTCATCACATTCATAGACACCCCGGGCCATGAAGCGTTTTCCGGCATGCGTGAACGCGGAGTGAGCATTGCCGATATCGCAGTCCTTGTTGTCGCTGCTGATGACGGAGTGCGCCCCCAGACAAAAGAAGTTATTGAATATCTCAAAGAAAAGAAAGTCCCGACAGTCGTGGCCATAAATAAAATCGACAAACCCACCGCAAGCCCCCAGCGCGTCAAACAGGAGCTTGCTGATAACGGAATATTGATTGAACAGTGGGGCGGAAACGTTATGAGTGCCAATATAAGCGCGAAACAGAATATGGGAATCGACGAATTGCTGGACAACATACTTTTGGTCGCAGAAGTGGAGGATTTCAAGGCTGATGAGAAAAGAGACGGACTTGCGATAGTGCTTGAATCAAATCTTGATCCCAAAAAAGGACCGGTAGCAACAGTCCTCGTTAAAACAGGAACGCTGAAGGTCGGGCAAGACGTGACGGCTGGATCGACATACGGACGTATCAGAAAAATAGAGGATTTTGCCGGAAAAAGCATTGAAAGCGCCGGCCCTTCAATGCCCGTTACGATTATGGGACTCAATGGAACACCAAATGCCAACGATGTTCTTCAGGTAACAAGCGGAAAATCACTGGCAAGACTCAAATCAAAAGAGTTTGGAGCAACATCAGCAGGATATAAGGAAAAACTTTCCTCGCAGAAAATACTGAAAACCATAGAAAAGGAGGGCATGCAAAAGCTGAACCTCATAATAAAAGCGGATGTCCAAGGATCTCTTGAAGCGATTGAGCAAATATTATCCGCCATAAAAACAGACGAGGTTATGATAAATTTTGTGGAAACCGGGGTTGGAAACATCACTGAGTCAGATGTAAAAATTGCAATGCCATCTCAAGCGAACATTTTGGGCTTCAATGTGGAAACGACACCTGTTGCAAAAAGACTTGCCGAGTCCAACGGAGTAAACATAAAAACATTCCGAATAATCTATGAGCTTGTTGAAGAAGTTAAGCGCATAATCATAGATATGCTTCCTCCCGAAATAGTTAGAACGGATCTTGGAACTGTTAATATTTTGGCGATTTTCAGAACCGGAAAACATGACATGATTATCGGAGGCAGAGTAAATGACGGAAAAATCATAAAAGGCGCGCAGGTCGAGATCAAACGTGCAGGAGAAATAATCGGCAAAGGTAAAATCGAAGGGCTTCAGCAGAACAAAAATGTCACTGACGAAGTCGGCAAAGGAAATGAATGCGGAATTGTTTTCGCAGGAAACGTAAAAATCAAAGAGGGCGACATATTGATTGTCTACACAGAAGAAGAGAAAAAGAGAACGTTATAGTCCGTAAAGCCTATCCTATATAAAAACGCATAACTTTATAGATTTTTGATTTTTATTTCCATGCCAGAAAGAATTGCAAAAATTAATGAGCTTATCAAGCGACACGTCTCCGAACTTTTGTCCCGCGAACTTAGTCTAAAACCCGGGATTTTTTTGACAGTGTCCAAGGTTGACACATCGCGGGACCTTCGCTACACTAAAATATTCATAAGCGTTTTTCCGCACAAAGAATCTGAATACGCCATAAAAACATTAGAGAAGGAAATTTATTCAATACAAGGTTCGCTCAACAAAAAACTAAACGTGAAGCCCTTGCCACGCCTGGAATTTCATCTTGATTCAACCGAGGAAGAGGCGGATAAAATCGAAAAAATATTGCGCGAACTTTAGAAGCAGAAGTTTTTTGAAATAAAAATTCCTAAGTTTCTTAGGATTTTTTGTTTGTAAAAACTACAACCAGGACAATAACTCACAACTCCGGAAATTATGCCAATGAAAAATTTTTCATCAGAATTTAACACTCTTTCATATATAATCAGCAAATCAAAAAAGATTCTTTTGTTTGCACATTCCAATCCGGACGGAGACACGATCGGCTCGGTTTTTGCGTTCAAGGAACATCTTGAGTCAATCGGAAAAACTGTCGACACTGCCTGCAACGATCCTCTCCCGTCCTATCTTGAAACTTTTACAAAATATTCTCTTGAATTTCCGGAAAGACTCGATCTTGGAAGCTACGACGCCGCAATAGCTTGCGATAGCGTGGAACATGGTTTCAATAAAATCATGCCCTCCTTGGAAGAGAAAACTGTGACGGTTTTTATAGATCATCACCCCGATATCACTGCTTCCGCAGACGTTGCAATAATCGACCCAAAGACTTCGTCCGCCTGCGAAATCATCTATGAATATTTCATTTCGCAAAATATAAACATAACCAAAAACATGGCCACCTATCTCATGATTGGAATACTTTCCGATACCGGAAATTTTCAGCATGCAAACACAACAACCCGCGTCATGGAAATATCATCGGATCTTCTGAAAAGGGGCGCATCCGTTTCCAAAATTATACAATCGACGCTTGCCAACAAGAAAATGTCCACACTGAAGCTTTGGGGGCGGGCTTTTGAAAAAGCAAAAATAAATCCCGCAAACGGATTGATTGCCACAGTGCTGACCAGCAAAGACATCCGCGAGTGCAATGCCACAACCGAAGATATCGGACAAGTCGCTTCAATACTCAACACAGTGCCTGGCACAAAATTCGCGCTTGTCTTATCCGAGCGCGAAAATGGCGTGATAAAAGGAAGTCTCAGAAGTGAAGAATACAAAGGCGTAGATGTTTCTAAAATCGCCCACCAGTTTGGCGGAGGCGGACATAAACTTGCTTCCGGATTCGAAATCAAAGGACAAATCATCGAAACCCAAGACGGATGGAAAATTGTATAATATTTAAAATACAAAATCTTGAAATACGTCTTCGGATTTTTATCTTTTTGTCATTTTTTATTTTGATTTCAAGCTCCACATTATAGCGATAAATTTTTATGTTAAAATAAAACAAAATAATCGTATGAATATAGGAGCGCATATTAGCATCGCAGGCGGAATCCAAAAAGCACCCGAGCGCGCGCATGATCTCGGTTGCGAAGCCATGCAGATTTTCACCCGCTCTCCGCAAGGCGGGCCGGCACCGATCATCACAGGTGAAATTTGCGACGAATTCAAAATTCAAAAATCAAAATTTAACATTAGGGAAGTTTTTGTTCATACTCCCTATTACATCAACTTCGCATCCGCCAACAACCGCATTCGCTATGGAAGCGTTAAAGCTGTTCGCGATGAACTTGAACGCGCGTCTTTAATCGGCGCAAAATATGTCATGACACACCTTGGCAGCGCAGGCGAGCTTTCAAAAAATGACGCAGACGAAAAAGTTGTGGAAATGCTCAAAAAAACTTTGGAAGGCTATAATGGAAGTGCTGAGCTTCTCATTGAAAACAGCGCGGGAGCCGGAAACATCATCGGCGCAAAATTTTCACAAATAGCCGAAATCATCAAAAAGATCAATCATGAAAAACTGACCGGAGTTTGCCTGGACACTCAACATTCATGGGCATCCGGATATGATTGGCAGAATTTTGAAAATACTGCCAGGACCATTGATGAAGAAATTGGAATTGAAAAAATAAAATTGATTCATGCCAATGATAGCCAATCCGATCTGGCTTCGAGAAAAGACCGCCACGAACACGTCGGCAAGGGTAAAATCGGCTTAACTGCTTTTGAAAAAATAATTGGATTTGCAAAGGAAAAAAATATCGACGTGATTCTCGAAACTGAGCACGACAAAGTGAAAGAAGATATTGAGACACTAAAAAGACTTTCAAAATAAAAGAAAACCCCAAACAAAAAAGATTTAACCTTGCTATCAATTTATTGAAATGTGATACGCTAATAATTATTAAAGGCAGACAGCGCCGAGAAAAATTATGAAGATAGCTATCATTTCAGATGTCCATGACAATATTCCCAATCTCAAGAAGATTTTGAATTATTGCATCGAAAATAAAATTGAAAAAATAATCTGTTGCGGAGATCTTGCTTCGCTTGAAACGCTTGATTTTATTAATGACAATTTCCCGGGAGAAATTCTCTATACTTTCGGCAACATGGATAATGATTACCTTAAAAATTATCCTTTTGAAAATGACGCATACAAACAAACCAAAATATTTAAAAGCTTTGGAGAAACCGTTATTGCAGACAAAAAAATCGCTTTTGTGCATTTTCCTGATAAAGCCCGCGAGCTCTGTGAGTCCGGAAAATATGATTTCGTTTTTCATGGTCACACACATATGCCATGGGAAGAGACTATTGGAAAATGCAAAATGTTAAATCCAGGTAATGTTGCAAATCAACGCTATGCGCCAACATTTGCAGTATGGGAAATTGAAAAAAATAAGTTTAACCTTATCAGAATAAATGAATTGTCATAATTTTAAATTTGAAGTTTTAAATTTTAAATATTCAAACATTTTGATTTGAATTAAAATTTAGAATAATTTCTGATGACTAAAAAAGAAAAACTTGATCAGTTGAATGCCCTGATGAGCTGCTGCAGTAATTGCGCTCTTCGCAAAGGCTGCAACAAGGTTGTGCCGGGAGCCGGAAATCCTGAAGCAGAAATAATGTTCATCGGAGAAGCGCCGGGAAAAAAAGAAGATGAAATGGGACTTCCGTTCGTCGGAGCGGCGGGAAAATTTCTGGACGAGATGCTGGCATCCATTAATCTCAAGCGCGAAGATGTTTATATTGCAAATGTCATAAAATGCCGCCCGCCGGGAAATCGCGATCCGCTTCCGGAAGAAATTCGGGAGTGCTGGCCGTGGCTCGAAAAACAAATTCAGATCATTGATCCAAAATTAATTGTTACACTCGGGCGCCATTCGCTCGGCAGATTTTTCCCGCTAATGAAAATTTCTGAAGTCCATGGAAAAGCATTTCGCAGAGAATTTCCGAATCTCGGAAGCAGAGTTTTCTATGCTCTCTATCATCCGGCCGCCGCACTATACAACGGAAGTATGAGGGAATCACTAATTAAAGATTTCAAAAAAATTCCGAAAGTTTTGGAAAAAATATAGACTTACATTTTTCATATCTTCGAGAATTTTATTCTTCAATTTCGTCCAAAAATCAAAAAAGAGCAATATTGCTCTTTTTTTGTGCCGCGGGCGAGACTCGAACTCGCACGGTATTGCTACCGAGGGATTTTAAGTCCCTTGTGTCTACCGGTTCCACCACCGCGGCTTAATCGAACAAAAAGCGAAAATCCCGAAGAATTATCGCCAGCACCGCAAACCTTTGAGGTCCGGAGCGGAGTTGAACCGCTGTAAAAGGTTTTGCAGACCTGTGCCTAACCGCTCGGCCACCGGACCTTAGATACTTTATACAGATTAACAAAAATAAAATACCGGGTCAAACCTAATGACCTCTGAAATTCCAGATCATAATATATCAAAAACTCGCTATTTCGCCGTCCAGCCGCCATCAACAAATAATACTGTTCCGGTCACGTAGCGAGATTCATCGGATGCCAGATATAAAACCGCGTTCGCAATATCAGCAGGTTCTCCCACATACCCCAACGGGGTTGATGATATCACAAATTTGTTGAACTCTGATGCAGCAAGCACATCCTTGGTCATGCCTGTTTCAATAAATCCGGGCGCAACCGCGTTTGCCCTAATTTTGTCCTTTGCAAGATCAAGAGCTCCCGAACGGGTAAGCTGAACAACCCCGCCTTTTGCGGCGCAATACGCAATCGCTCCCTCAAAACCTACCGAGCCCAAAATAGAACTTGTATTTATTATTGAACCGCCTGCTGCATTTTTCTTCATTTCCTTGGCGGCAGCGCGCATTCCATACATAACGCCGCTAAGATTTATTTCGATAGTCTTGTTCCAGCTTTCATCAGTAACATCCACGATTCCTCCGAGCCCACCGATACCCGCATTATTTACCATGATGTCCAGTTTACCGAATTTCTCGACGGCTTTCGCAACCAGTTCATCCACTTCTTTTGACTTAGTTACGTCGCATCTTACAAAAATTGCCGCTTCTCCGAATTCGGAAACCGATGATTCATCCCCGTTTATGTCGGAAAAAACGACTTTTGCGCCTTCGCTGACGAATTTCTCCGCAACGGCGCGGCCTATTCCGGAATTTGCTCCGGTCACAATCGCCACTTTGTCTTTTAATCTCATGTTTTTATTTTTAACTTATTACTGCTGTTATTAGATTATATCACATTTATTTCTTCTTAGGTAAAAAGAAAACATCCTGCCAGAGCAGGATGTTTTCGCCAATTATTTAAAATTTCGTTTTTATTCTACTATTCAGACACGACTTGCGCCATAAGATTGCGCCTTCCAAATTCAAAAGCTTCTTTTTTGGTAAGCATATAGATATCAATCTTATTGCCCTTGATCGCTCCCCCGCGATCTTCACAGACATATGTTCCCATTCCCTCAATGTCGAGTTTTACCCCGAAAGGAAATTCGGGAGGACACGCAATCGTTCTGTTTTCTTTTACTTTTAATCCCGAAGCCGTGATCCCTTTATCGTTTCCGCATTCATCGGCAGAAGCCGTATATGCAGAGGCATTTACCATAAAGGGTTCTTTTGGCAAATTCCCCCATTTTTTAGCCTGTTTTTCTTTCCAGCGGGCAAGAATCGTTTCATTTTCGATTTCTTCTTCCGTTTTAACGACTTCTTCCGGCTGTTCAGGCTCTTTTGCTTCTTCTTTTGCTACATCTTCTTTGGCAGAAGCCTTGTTAAACAAAAAGATGGATGTGATTTTTGAAAAATAACTTTTTGTGTTTGTATCAGTTTTGTTATTTTCGCTTGCCAAGGCCATTTGCGGCAAAACCGCTAAGGCTATAAGCAAGGTCATAACAACCCTGATTATACACATTGGATATGGTTTAATTGTGAGCCGCCATTTGCCTTATTTTAAGCCAAATTTCGTGCAAATGTCGGGCTGGCAACTATTTGCTGGAAATATCCGGTTCTAGTGCTCGGACGCTTTTCCATGCCAACCTATAATGTTAACATATTTTTTTGAAAAGGTCAATGCTAATAGCAAATATTTGGCTTAAATAAGCCATTTTTTTACTAGGCGTTGGATTTTTTGTATTCTTTTTGGCTTAAATAAGCCATCTTGCAAAAAAATTTGCAATAAAAAAGATACAAAAAAGGTATAAATCAATGAAAAACTTTTCAAACATCCTCCCAGCATGAACAGTCCGGAAAAATCAGGGCTGTTTTTGCATTTATTGCTTTGTGATTTCAAAAGCCTTTTTTAAGCCAAAAATCACATTTTCAAAAACCTCGAAGAATCTGAGAAATACCAAAAATGCCCCAAAAATAGGGCATTTTTAAGCTGAGCGCCTTTTTCCCGCAAATAACACCCGACTGTAAGCTGATTTTTATCTTCCAATCAAATATTTTCTTTTGTTGTCCGAAAGATTCGTGAATTCGTCCAGTTCTTCTACGAGTTTTCCGCTGGTGCTTTCCAAAAACGCCATTCCTTCCACTCTGCAGCCTGTCGTGCTTTGAAGATACTGCACGAGCGGAATATAGTCGCCATCGCCTGAAACAAGCACGATAACATCCAAGGATTTTGAAAGCTTGATCGCGTCAACCGTGATTCCAACGTCCCAATCGCCTTTTTTAACGCCACCTGCGAATACCTGCAAGTCTTTTGATTTCACTTCAAACCCTTGCTTTTCAAGAGCCTCGAAAAACTTATCCTCTTGTCGCTCAATCGTCTTTATTCCATATGCGATCGCACGAATAAGCTTTCTGTCTCCTACCGCGTCTTCAAGAACCCTTTGAAAATTCACTTTTTTCCCATAAAGAGCTTTTGCGCTATAGTAAAGATTCTGAATGTCCACCAAAACCCCCACCCTTTGTTCTTTAAATTTAGCCATTTATCTATATTTTAATAATTTAATGCAACAAAAGCAGGTCACCCTGCTTTTGCCTCAAATACTACTTAAGCCCCAATTTTTTAATAAGCTTCTTGTAAGACTTTTCATCCACCTTCTCAAGATATGCCATCAGTTTGCGCCTCTTGGCAACCATTTTCAGAAGACCTCTCCTTGAATGAAAATCTTTTTTGTTCTTTTTGAGATGCGAAGTAAGCTTTTTGATCTTCTCTGTAAACATCGCGATCTGATATTCCGGTGAACCGGTGTCTTTTTCATGCCGCTTCACCTCTTTTGTCACTTTTTCCTTTTGCTTGTGCGTTAAAGCCATAGCAATTGTGTCAGCAATGTGCTCGTTGTTTGGTCGCCCTGCGCCAAAAACCAGCCCACGCTCATAAATTTATTACTAAAAGACTATATCACAAATAATAAAAAATGGCAAATCAGCCGAGCTATTACGCAAAACCAGAACGCATCTTCTCATTCATCATCGTCCCCGTTGTCCAGAACTATTTTTTCCTCGTCAATATGCATCAAGATCGGTTTACATGTAGACTCCACGATATCTTCATCGATATTTTTCTCAACCAAAAGCCACCGCATAAAGAGATCGATTGTTCGTTTGCTTCTATCTCTGTAAGCCTGCTCTTTTCCGTCGCTTCTGGTGGTCCTGAAAAGCTCCAGAAGCTTATCTCGCAATTCCTTTCTGCTTGAATCCAAAAAATCAGGCACCAAAAACACGCTTACCTTGTCCAAAAATTTCTCAAAAGCCTTCTCCTGTAAATCAGGAACCTCTTTGCTTTTTCTTCTAAAAAACCATTTTTCAGACATATTTTTTAATATTATTTCCTGTATCACCTCCATCGCGGCTGCCATAAATATTTTTTGACTAAGTATCTTTATTTGTTTTAAAAGCAGAGGACGAATCTCCATAATATACAGATCTGCCCAGTTTGGCCAGCAGGCAAGATTAGCATATCTTCCCTCTCTTGTGTAGAATGAAGACAATAAGAATCGTAATACCTGCCATACCAAATGAAGCAAGAATGTTCTGCCATGCAAAAAACGTTTTGCAGAGCAAACTTATTTCCCCTTGCATCTCACACCTCTCTATGTATTTTTTTGGTTAATATTATATCACCGTCGCAGCAGCTACTTTGTCGCCCGGTTGCGGGCGCATGATCCTCACGCCCTGTGTCGCACGGCCGAGAATCGAAATGCTTGCGAGCGGAATCCTGATGATCTGCCCGTGAGCCGACGTCACAAGAAGATCCCCTTCGATATCATCGACATTGACAACATTGGCTCCGACAAGTTTTCCTATCTTTGCCGTCACTTTGGCTGTCTTTATTCCGCTTCCTCCGCGATGCTGGATCTTATATGAAGAAAGGTCCGTGCGTTTCCCATAACCATTTTCGGAAATAATGAGAAGTTGGTTTCCCTTCTGTCCTTTGATTACCGCGTCCATACCGATAGCTCTGTCGCTGTTCTTCAGTTTGATTCCTCGCACTCCCGCAGCATTTCTTCCCATCGAGCGCACATCAGATTCTTTGAACCTAATCGCCTGTCCCTCGGAAGTGCTGATCACAATTTCGTCAGTGCCGGAAGTGGGCTGCACCCAATTCAACGTGTCTCCCTTATCAAGAGTAATTGCGATAAGTCCGCTCCTTCTCACGTTATCAAAATCTTCAATCTTCGTTTTTTTGACTACACCGGCTGTCGTGGTGAAAAACAGATATTTGTATCCGTCAGATTTGTTGTACGGGATCATGGCGGTAATTTTTTCTTCAGGTGAAAGTTGCAGGAAATTCACAATAGCCTGGCCTTTCGCCGTTCTGGAAGACTCCGGAATTTCATAGGCCTTTGTCTGAAAAACCTTTCCCGTATTCGTAAAAAACATCAGATTGTCATGCGTCATGACGCTTGTCACTTTTTCAATTGCATCCCCGTCTCTGGTCGTCGCACCAATCACTCCTTTGCCCCCTCGCTTCTGGACCTTGTAGACACTGGGGTTCATGCGCTTTATGTAGCAATCCTGTGAAATGGTAATGATCGCTTCTTCGTTCGGAATTAAATCCTCCTGTTTAAACTCCTCGATTCCGGTTCGAAGCACTTTTGTTTTTCTTTCGTCACCGAATTTTTCCTTAATTTCAAGAAGTTCGTCTTTGACAACTTTGAGAATTTTTTTAGGATGCGCAAGCAGGTCCTCAAGTTTCGCGATAAGCTTCAATTTTTCTTCTAACTCATCCTCGATTTTTTTTCTTTCGAGTCCGGCCAATGTCTGAAGTCTCATCTCCAAAATCGCGCTGGCCTGCTTGTCCGACAGTCTGAATTTTTTGACAAGATTCGCGTGCGCGTCTTCTTTTGTCGGAGATTTTTTAATTGTCTCAATCACTTCATTGATATGATCGAGCGCCTTTTTCAGCCCTTCCAGAATGTGTGCGCGATCTTTGGCTTTTGTAAGTTCGAATTTGGTGCGACGCGTCACAACATTGTTCCTGTGCGCCACATAATGTTCCAAGATACCCTTGAGACTCAACGTTTGCGGATCAATTCCGTCAACCAGTGCAAGCATGTTCACGTTGAAATTCTTCTGAAGATCCGTGGTAGTATAAAGCTTGTTCAATACTTTTTGCGGATAAGCGTCTTTTTTGAGGTCTATGATGATGCGCACTCCCTCTTTGTCGGATTCGTCCCTGAGATCTTTGATGCCAAGAATCTTTCCTTCTTTCACAAGATCGGCAATCTTGGCAATCAGTGCGGCTTTATTGGTCGCATATGTGATTTCGCTGATAACAATATGAAAATTTCCCGCTTTTGTTTCAATAATTTCTGCTTTTGCGCGCGTCACAATTTTGCCTCGGCCCGAGGAATACGCATCCAAAATCCCCGGCGTGTTGTATATTATCCCGCCCGTCGGAAAATCAGGACCCTTGATAAAACGCATCAAATCTTTGATTTCCGCATCCGGATTGTCAATAAGATATGCAATTGCATCGACAAGTTCGCTAAGATTATGCGGAGGAATGTTTGTTGCCATCCCTACTGCAATTCCCATTGTTCCGTTAAGAAGAAGTTGAGGAAGTTTTGCCGGAAGCACAACTGGTTCTTTATGCACTCCGTCAAAGTTCGGAACAAAATCAACCGTATCTTTTTCAATATCAAAAAGCATTTCTTCCGCAATCGGTTTGAGTTTGGCCTCGGTATAACGATAGGCTGCCGCACCGTCTCCGTCCATCGAGCCGAAGTTTCCCTGTCCCCATACAAGCGGATAGCGCATGGAGAAATCTTGAGCCAACCTTACCATGGAGTCATAGACTGCAGCATCACCATGCGGATGATATTTGCCGAGCACTTCTCCCACAACCGTGGCGGATTTGCGGAACTTCGCGCTGGGTCTCAGTCCGCTTTCCCACATGGAATAAAGTATTCTTCTGTGAACAGGCTTGAGTCCGTCCCGCACATCCGGAAGCGCACGCGCGATTATCACACTCATGGCATAATCAAGATATGATTGCTGCACTTCGCTGACAATCATCCGGGGATTGATATCTTCCTTTATAAATTCAATTTTTTTCTGGTTGGCAGATTTCATTTTTTTGAGAAATTATTTCTTATATTTCATCAGCTTCTTTAATATCAGAATATGATTGTGACTGAGGTGTGTTTTGAAAATCCTCATTCATATCGCTGACGCTCCCTTGCTCTTTCGAAACACCAAACCCCTCTTCCGAACCAAGCGGCTGCTGTAAATCCTTAAGAGACGATACGCTCTCTTTAAATTCATTTAACTGCTCAGAAAAATCCCGAACAGCCCCTGAAGACACGGCATTCTCTTTTGTTTGTGAAAACATGATTTTTATCGAGAAAAGCCACAAAAAAACAACAAACATCATCGAAATTGCCACACATGTCCAAACATAGCGCATACGCACATGCTCCGGTTGCCGTCTTATTTCTTCAATTTTTTTGATTAAATTCATGAAAATTACAAATTACAAACCGCAAATTTTTGTCAATTGCTTATTGTTCATTGTTCATAAGCACAACTTCCGCGTTTTTTCCTTCCAAATCTTTCTTTTTGATATTTAATTTCGCAACTTTTTCCGCAGGACAACTACCCATTTCTGTGCAGAAAAGTTTTTCATCATCAACGTCGATCGTCAATCCTTTTATCTTATAATGCGTGGGGATCACAATCACAGGCTCTATGTTTCTCACAAGTTCAGCAGCTTTTTTTCCGTCAATCGTATATTTTCCGCCAATCGGAATAAACAGTACATCAACGCCATAAATTTCTTCAAGTTGTTTTCCTGAAATGTCACATCCCAAATCTCCGAGATGACAAATCTTAAGATCTTCCGCCTCCAAGATAAAAATTGTGGAACGCCCTCTTTCCGCTCCCCCCTTATCATCATGGAAGGAGTCTATACCTATGGCATTGATGCCCTTGACTGCATATTCTCCAGGCGCATCAATAACAATCGGATTTCCCTTTATGGCATCTACATTGTTGTGATCATGGTGATCATGAGAAACAAAAACAACATCAGCCTGGCCTTGCGGAGGTCTGAGCCCTATGTTTTTATCGAAAGGATCGAAAAAAACAGTCACGTCCTCAGTTGCCCTTCCTGCAGGCTTTGTCGTTATTTTAAAACACGAATGTCCGTAATACTGGATAATCATAGCCGATTCGAAACCACGAATAAATTCGAATCTACGAATAAATCCGGAGAAAATTAGTCTATTTATACATAACCAGTATAACACCTCAAACACATTTTGTCGAGCGTTTTTCCGCATAAAAAGCCCTTATTAATCCCGACTTTTCATATTTTCATAAAAACCGGAAAGCACACAACCGATAGCCGAAACTGCCTTTTGCCTCTTGCAAGGTTTAAAGATATGGTATATAATAAGTTAGCAATTAATTATTAAGAAAACCGAATATCGGGATGTTTTAATCCCTTAGGCGAATTTTCTTGATAATTTCCTGCAAAGGAAATTTTTTGTATTTAGTGCCCTTTAATCATTAAAGTGGCTTGGCACAGCCACAAAATAATACATATATGCAAATGATGCAGCTGTTTTAACTAACCATTCGCATATTTGCATCATAAATTTTTATGGCAAAAAATATTTTAGACAAGCTTGCCGAGGAGGTTGATAAGATAAAGGAGGGTGTCGGATTAGAAAAAGAAACCAAAAAACCCAAAAAAGCAGCAGCAAAGACTGCAAAAAAGGAAAAAACTTCCCCGATGGAAGAGCTTCTGGAGAAAAACCCCGTAAAAATCCCTCAGGTAGGCGATGTTTTAGAAGGAACAGTCATCAACATCACCTCGAATTCGCTTCTTTTGGACCTTGGCGGGCTCGGAACCGGAATCGTCCTTGGGAAAGAAATCAAAGACGGCCTGTCTATAGGAAAATTAAAAGCAGGAGACAAAGTTGAAGCGACACTTATTGATCTTGAAAACGAAGACGGATATATTGAGCTTTCAGTCCGTGAAGCATCCTATGAAAGAGCATGGGAAGACCTGAAAGCCAAAAGAGACAATATGGATATTATTTCAACAAAGGTTCTTGATGCCAATAAAGGAGGTCTTATGGTTGAAATTAATGGAATTACCGGTTTTATCCCTGTTTCTCAGCTGTCAAGCGAACATTATCCGCGTGTTGAAGATGGAGACAAAAACAAAATACTCGAGCTCCTCAAAAAACTTGTTGGAAAAGAAATTTCCGTAAGAATTCTGGACGTTGATAGTGAAACTGAAAAACTTATAGCGAGCGAACGAGCGGCTTCGAGCGAGAAAGAAAAAGAAGTAATTTCTCAACTTAAAGTCGGCGATGTCATTGAAGGCGAAGTCAGCGGAGTTGTTGATTTTGGCGCGTTTGTAAAATTCCTGCCGCCCTCAAAAGCTGGCTCAGACCGCGACAGCGACAAACTGGAAGGACTTGTGCACATCTCGGAACTTGCCTGGCAACTTATTAACGATCCGCGCACAATTGTAAAAACCGGAGACAAGGTGAAGGCAAAAATCATCAGCATCGATGACACAAGAATTTCTCTGTCAATGAAAGCGTTGGCGAAAGACCCTTGGAGCGAAATTTCCGAAAAATACAAAGTTGGAGATATCGTTAAAGGAAAAATAGACAAAATTAATCCTTTTGGCGCGTTCGTCTATCTCGACAAAGACATTCATGGGCTCGCCCATGTCAGCGAATTTCAGGAAGTGTATCCCGGAAAAAAGATGAATGAAGTGTTGCAGGCGGGAGAAACATATTCCTGGAAAATCCTCTCGATTGAGCCTAAAGATCACAGAATGGGACTCATGATAGTAAAGGAATAATTTTATTGACTAACTTTTAGTCTCATTATTCGGAACAGAAAGGCTGCTGAGATCGCATCAAGGCAGTTTTTCTGTTCGGACGCGTGTGCTGAAATATCAAATATAAATAATATCGCGAATGTAAAAATTAAAAATTTATGCTCAAGTCGAACATTTTTGTAATTTCAGGACCATCGGGTGCCGGAGAAGATTCAATAATCGAAGGACTAAAAAAATTCTTTCCAATTGAACGCGTAATTACGACAACAACACGCGCCATGCGTCCCAGAGAAACACAGGGCAATCCCTATTTTTTTGTATCACAAAAAGAATTTCAGAAGAAAATAGCAGACGGCAATCTTGCCGAATATGCACAACAATACAATGGCAATTATTACGGCGTCACCTTCGATGAACTTGAGCGGGTACGAAATTCCGGAAAAATAGGCATTTGGAAAATAGAATACAAGGGCGTAAAAACGGTAAAAAGCAAATATCCCGAAATAATTGCAATATTCATAAATGCTCCCAGTCTGGAGGTGCTGGAAAACAGAATACGCCGAAGAGATAATGTTTCAAAAGAATACATAGAAGAACGAACGAAATACACGAAAGAATGGATGAGGCATACAGATATTTACGATTACACGGTAATAAATGAAGAAGGAAAACTTGATGAAGCGATCGAGAAAGTGGCCAAAATAATCAAAAACCATATCTAAGAACAACAATATTATTCCGCCAAGATACATAATAAGCGCATGCAATTAATCAAAAACATCCAAAATTTTGCTTTTCAAAATGAACTCTGGAAAGAAGGCGCCCGGATTATTTTAGGTGTTTCAGGGGGGCCGGACAGCGTTTTTTTGCTCGATTTTTTTGCCTCAATTGCTCCAAAATATAACCTCAAACTTCATATCGCGCATGTCAACTACGGCCTGAGAGGCAAGGATTCGCAAAAAGACGAGAAGCTGGTAAGAGAACTTGCAAAGAAATATGGCACAGGTTTAAGCTTATTAAAGCCAAAAAAGGCTCAATATAAAGGAAATTTGGAAAACACGCTTAGAAAAATCCGCTACGATTTTTTTGAAAGTACAAGAAAAAAACTTGGCTTTGATCTTATCGCCGTCGCTCACACCATGGACGATCAGGCGGAAACTGTGCTTATGCGCATTCTGAGAGGAACCGGACTCAGCGGTTTGGGCGCAATGAAGCCAAAAACCGGCAACATCATAAGACCCTTTCTACAAACCGACAAGAATTTGATTTTGGCTTATCTAAAGCAAAACAAGTTGAAATACGGGCTTGATGCCTCTAACTTGGACACAAAATTAATGAGAAACAGAGTTCGACACAAGCTTCTTCCCTATCTGGAGCGAAATTTTAACCCCTCGATCAAAAAAACCATCGGCGAATGGTCGCTTGCAGTTGCTGATGACTACGCTTTTATTGAAAAAAGCGCAGAAAGATTTGCAAAAGCCGCATGTAAAAATAAGTGCGTGACTTTCTCAGCATCGACATTCGAAAAACTTCATCCCTCCATCAGACGTCAAGTCCTGCGAAGTATCATCAAAAAACTCAAAGGAACAACAGAAGATGTTAAGAGCAACCAAGTGGAGGAAATGCTAAAAATAATAAAAAGTGCCAAAAATAAGTCTCAAGTTGCCATTATCGGAGGCTTGAAAATTTTAAAAAAAGGTGATAAAGTAGAAATAATCCCTGCATAATTACAAAATTTTATAAGAATACAAATATACAAAATTCTTTTTGTAATTTTGTAATTTTGCCTGCCGTTCACGTCATCTAGCAAGAGATTAAAATTTTTCTGACAATTGATTGCTATTGATTTTATAATTTAAAATATGGCAAAGGCGGGTAAATAGCATATTTGTGCTTTTATAGAAACAAATCGTTATAAAAATATTAAATTTATAAATACATGGATAAGTTATTGAAAAATATAAGTTTTATTGTCCTGTTTTTCCTGTTAGTTTCAACCATCATGATACTTTACAGCGGTCCGACACAAAAACCGGCCGAAATTTCACTAAGCGAATTGGTTACACAAATTAACGAGGAAAGAGTGCAGGAAATCACGGTTGACAATAACAATCTGGATATTGTTCTCAAAGATGGAACAAAACAAAAATCGATAAAAGAACCCCAGAGTTCCCTTACTGAATCTTTGGCAAATTATGGCGTAGATAAAGAAAAGATCAAGTCGATAAAAATAAATATAAAGCAGGAATCGGGCTTTAGCGCCTTTGCAAAAAACATCCTTTTGCCAATATTCCTGCCATTTCTCATAATCGGAGCGCTCATTTGGTTCATGCTTCGCCAAGCTCAACGCGGAAATTCGCAAGCCCTTTCTTTCGGCCTTAGCAAGGCAAGAATGACCGATCCCAAAGACAGGCACAAAAGAACAACTTTTGCGGACGTTGCAGGAGCCAAGGAAGCCAAAGAAGAGCTCCAGGAGGTTGTTGATTTTCTGAGACATCCCAAAAAATTCATTTCAATTGGCGCCAAAATTCCCAAGGGAGTCCTTCTTCTGGGTTCTCCGGGAACCGGAAAGACGCTGATAGCCAAAGCTGTCGCTGGAGAAGCGGGCGTTCCTTTTTTCAACATAAGCGGCTCCGAATTCGTGGAGATGTTCGTCGGAGTGGGGGCAAGCCGCGTGCGCGATCTCTTCAAACAGGCAAAAAAGAGCGCTCCTTCCATCGTGTTTATAGATGAAATCGACGCCGTGGGAAGACACCGCGGAGCGGGACTCGGGGGTGGACATGACGAAAGAGAACAAACTCTCAATCAGATCCTTGTGGAAATGGACGGATTTGAAAGCAATACAAGCGTAATCGTCATAGCCGCGACAAACAGGCCCGACGTGCTTGATCCGGCTCTTTTGCGGCCTGGCAGGTTTGACAGAAGAGTTGTCATGGATCTTCCCGACATCAACGAACGTGAAGAAATATTAAAGATCCACATGAAAAATAAACCGATTGAAAGCGGCATTAATTTGCGAACTTTGTCAGAAAGAACATCCGGATTTTCCGGTGCCGACCTCGCCAATCTTGTCAATGAAGCCGCAATTTTGTCGGTAAGACGCGGAAAGAAAACAATCGCTGAACCTGAGCTAAAAGAGTCTATTGAAAAAGTTATACTTGGCCCTGAAAGGAAAAGCAAAGTCATTAGCGCGAAAGAAAAAAAGATAATTGCATACCATGAAGGCGGGCACTCCCTGATCAGCGCCATGCTCCCGAATGCTGACCCCGTCCAAAAAGTTTCCATAATATCAAGAGGACAGGCCGGCGGCTATACGCTTTCAGCTCCGACCGAAGACAAAAGACTTCATTCCAAGAATTATTTTCTCGATGAACTCGCTGTTCTAATGGGAGGACATGTCAGTGAAAAAATGTTTACAAACGATGTAACCACGGGGCCATCAAATGACCTGGAGCGAGCGACCCGCATGGCAAGAGCCATGGTGACTAGGTACGGCATGAGCAATCTCGGCCCGAGAACATTCGGAAAAAAGGAAGAAATGGTATTTCTTGGTCGTGAAATAAGCGAAGAAAAAGATTATTCCGAGCACACGGCTGAAGCCATTGATTCGGAAGTTTCACGCCTGATAAGAGAAGCGGAAGCCACTGCTGAAAAAACACTTAAAGAAAAGAAGGATATACTGGAAAAATTGGTAAAGGAACTTCTCGAGAAAGAAACAATAGAAAAGGAAGATTTCAACAAATTGGTCGGCATTGAAATTGCCCAAAAAAATGAAGAGAAGATTGAAAGGAAAATCAAAGGCGAAGAAAAATTAAAATAACACCTCAAGAAACATGAAATCAATTCAATATTTTAAAATATTGAAAGAAGCTTTTGTAACTGTATGGAAAAACAAATTCCTTTGGCTTTTTGGTTTTTTTGTAATTCTTGGTTCGGCAGGCTCTTCAATAAACATCAAAAACTCCGAATCCGACTCTGAAGTCCTGCCTTCTCAGCTTATTAGTTTTTTTCAAGATAATCCGATGGTTGCCGTGTTTGCCGTCTTGGCATTTTTATTTTTAATCTTGGCGCTTTTTCTGCTGCGTCTTGTTGGAACCGCCGCCATCGTCAAATCTGCAAATAACATCAAAGTTTACAGACAAAGCAAAATAAGAAAAATTATTTCAGAAACGAAAAAATATATCTGGAGACTATTTCTGCTTGAGGTGTTTGTAGGTATCGCTTTGGCGCTGCTTGCAATCATTTTGTTTGTACCCATCGCTCAACTCTTTGTTCTCAAGGCCTATGCTCTTGGAATATTGAGTCTTATCGGCGCTGCCGCAATAATGCTGGGACTTATTGTCATATCTTTTTTTCTCATAAAATACGGCATCTTTTACATCATTCTTACCAACATGAAACTCAGACAATCTTTGGAAAGCGCGTATTCATTATTCAGAAAAAACATCAAGGAAAGCTTGCTTATGGCAGCAATATTGTTCGTTCTGAATATTTTTGCGTTTATTCTTTTTCTTACGCTTCTGACGTTTATATCAATAGCATTTATTCCTCTCGTATTGATTGCTTTTCTCGTTTTTGCAAAAACAGGAGTCATCATAATTTTGACTGTCGCATTGATTATAATCCTGACAATGACATTTTTTCTGTCTTCAATATTCGCCGCATTTATGCAGACAGCATGGTTGCTTTTCTTTAAGCAAATTGCGGCTGATAAGAATGACGAGGAGAAGTTCGCTGAAAAGCTGGCAGCGGAAAACAAAATTCCAAGCCCGGAGGTGATATAAATAGCAAAGCAAATTTAAAATATTTTGATCGCTTGACTCAGATGGTTGTCGCCTGCCAGAGACACAGGAGACATCCTATTGATTCCTTGCCTTGCGGACTTATAGCTCAGTTGGTTAGAGCGCTACATTGACATTGTAGAGGCCTGCAGTTCGAGTCTGCATAAGTCCACAAGGCAAGAGATAAAGGTCAGGCAGAAGATTTATTAAAAAAACGCTTTAAGCGTTTTTTTGATTGATCCGTTTTTTTATCTTGATCTTGTGCAGAGCCACTTCACCAAGACGTGGAAAACCCACCAGAACTTAATGTTCCCGTACCAGCCTCGGGATTATAGTCCACGCTGAATGGAAACTGATCGTTCCGCGCCTGCGCAGCAGCACTTGCTCTATTATCTGGAATGCCATAATTTGCAGCCCTCGAAACTATGCTTAATAGGCTGCCTTCGGCTATTTGCGCTATTGCCGCTTCCAGCTTCTCTCCGTCTTCCCCGTCATCAGCGGTTATTATTAATTCTGTCCCAAACCTGTCAAGATCAAGCAAAGCATTTTGTGCCATCATGGAGGGAGACATTATTCTTCCATCAGAACCTTTTCTCGGAAGAAAACCGTTCTGCTGTTCGCTTCGCGCAAGATCCTGGACCTTTGAAAATTCTTGGCTATATATACTGTTTGATAGCAAAGTCATGCAACCTACATTATTTGTGCACTGCATATATGACATTATCCCTTTCATGTTGCCTCCGGAAAAAAGCTTGTTAGGATCGGAAACCTGTTCCTGAAGATTTGTTTTCTTTACATCTCCGACAAGAGATTTTTTTGCCTGCAATGCCAGATATGCGTGATAATTGGGGCCCACACCCTCATAAGTGCTCGACGATAAACGCCCGTCGCTCACGGCATTAAAAAATACATTCATCCTTGCAAGCGCCTGTTGTTTGGGATTTGTGTATAAATATTGATTATAATCACGGACAATAAGTCCGTCCCCTTCTCCTATGATAAGAGCGACTGATTCTTGCACGGCAAGTAACGCCGCAATTTTATAGGCAACAATCATGTTTGAACTTATTATTCCCGCAACATCCTTTGCCAGCGTGTACACCTTCATCACCACATCTGTCACCGCACTAATTGTAGATTGCACGATGTTTCCGACATCAACAACCGGATAAGAGGCATTTGCCTTATGCACAAATGGTCCGAATGCGTAGAGACCAATCATAGATACGCAAAGGATGATGGAAAAAAATTTTTTCGACATTACTGTATCTTACTTGTTTAAATTTAAAAAATAATCACTAAAATCATTTCGGAAAAAATCCGAAATCAATTCTATATAATTATTGGCTTTTGAAAAAATCACCATCCTGCCGAGAGGATCGCTCGAATCAACTTCAAGATCCTTCATTGACAAAACTCCTTTCACTATGCGGAAAAATTTAATATGCAGATCGACCATAGTTTCCGGAACTTCAATTTTCACAGCCTGTTCATAAAAAGCCTC
>Ga0116182_1000492_pt1 | contig 43876 bp, 39 predicted proteins | sample AD_UKC077_MetaG_FD_89805 | JGI IMG/M metagenome (GOLD analysis project Ga0116182, IMG submission 89805) | Active sludge microbial communities of municipal wastewater-treating anaerobic digesters from USA - AD_UKC077_MetaG | ecosystem: Engineered > Bioreactor > Anaerobic > Digestate | place: USA...
AAGCTACCTGACATTGAACACCTCTTTTATTCTTTAATTAATGCCATTCTATGATACCCTATATTATTGTCAAGTAATATTTTTACTATATTTATTGTCTGCTTTCTAATTCAAAGCTCTCATTTTCTTATTAAGCATAAAACTACTCTTCTCAATACTGTACTGTTTGAGGTTATTTAGCTGATAAATAAGCTCTTGAAAATCAATCTTCTTTGTTGTCTGCACTAATGAGAAATTATTTAGATGGAAGATGTGTTCAACATGCTTTAGCCTGTCAAGATCTATCTCCTCAGCCAGTTTATCGGAGGCAAATACAAGCCTTGACTCTGAATGATTCATAATATGGTGTAGATCATCATAAGGGAAATTAGCCATTATTGGTACAATTACAGCACCATAAGTGACTGTTGACAGGTAAATAATTGCCCAATTCATACTGTTCTTACCAATCAGTGCTACTTTATCACCTTTACTTAACTTGGCTTGTTTGAAAAGCTTATGTAAGATCATAATTGAACTTGCTAATTCATTATAACAAATGTGCTCTTGTCCATAGTTTGATAGTGCTGGTAAATCCCAAAATTCTTTAATTTTCTCTTCAAAATATTCAACAAAGTTTTCTTTAATCATAAAACCACCCTTCTCTTTACTTTACTTTTCTGATGGAACTATTATCCAAACAATAAGGTAGATGAATATACCTGAACCAAAAAAAAGAGATGTAAGTATTAATGCTATTCTTATAATACTAACATCAAACATAAATGCATCTGCAATACCCTTGCAAACCCCGCCGATTATTCTACCTTCTCTAGGTCTTATTATTAATCTTCTAGATGAATCATAATTATCTATTTCTGGCAAAATTAACGCTAGTGCAATATAAATAATAGCACCTGTTGGGAAAATAAACAACAAAAAAGCTAATCGAATAAATAGCGGGTCAACCCTTAAACATTCTGCTATTCCACTGCATACACCAGCTATGATTTTCCCATGTATTGATCGATGTAGTTCCATTACTCCTCCTCTGTAAATATTCCGTTATTGAAAATATTATAAAGCTTTTTGGATAGTTCATAAATGCTTATTGGTTTGCTAACATAATCTGTAATCTGATATTTTTCTATACTTTCATTAGTCAAATACTCAGAATACCCTGTACTAAGCACAATAGGGACATTCAATGATTGGTTCCGTAGTTCTTGTATTATATCGATCCCTGTCATCTTTGGCATATAGTAATCTGTAATTATTAAGTCATATTTATCTTGGTTATCTAAATATTCCTTGAGGGCTTTATCGCTCTCAGAAAAACAAGTAGTTTGATAGTTTAACTTATCAAGTATTTGCTCCATCACTTTCAAAATAGGTAATTCATCATCAATAAATAAGATTTTTTGCCTATTACCAGTATAAATCTGCATTTCGCTCGAGGTATGATTTTTTTGATCTAAATAATTGGGTAAATAAATATAAAAAATGGTACCCATATTATAAGTAGAATCAACTCTAATAAAACCTTGCATTGCTTTAACAATACTGTGAACCATTGCCAACCCTAAATATGTATCTTCATCTGAACCTTTGACAGTAAAGTCTGGGTCATTAATCTGATCTACAATCGCTTCTGGCAAACCATTTCCTGTGTCTGATATTTCAATACAAATAAATTCACCAGGTTCAAACTCTGGGTAGCCTTGAGGATTTTGACTGATAAAAGACTGAGTAATGAGAAGGTTAATCTCGCCGCCACTATCCTTTACAGCATTAAGTGAATTAGTATAGAGGTTCATAATTAATTGATGAATTTGTGAAGGGTCACCTAAAACTTTATCATTTTTACATTGTATATTTGACTTAATTGTAACATTTGAAGGAATTGCTGCTCGAAGGAGTTTGATTGCCTCTTTAACAAGAGGAACCATATTAACGGGTTGATGCTTTACTTCTCTCTGACGACTAAATGTTAAAACCTGAGATATCAGATCTTTAGCTCGCTCTGAAGATTTGATAATTTGTGCGGCACTGTCATAGATTGGGCTTATGTCATCAACATCATATGTTATTAATTCGGCAAAACCCATTATTGGTGTTAAAATATTATTAAATTCGTGTGAAATGCCACTTGCTAAAGCTCCTATCGCTTCCAACTTTTGTGCTTGCCTCAACTGCTTTTCAAGTTCAAACTCTTGACTATTATCAATATAAGTAACAATATAGTAAACTTGATTACTGCCTGGGTTGACCTTGTTTATAGACACAGAGTATCTTTGTTCACTGTTTTTCTTACTATTTAAATGTATTGAGCCACGCCAGTTTTCACCTTCAAGCAAAATCTTATTTACTTGGTTAATAAAATCATTATATACATTACTCTTCAGTTTAAAAATATTTGTCACATTATGTGATTTATCTATTTGACATACTTGATAAAGCATTTCATTGGTGTACTTTATACTCCCATTGTCATCAATTATTAAAAACCCTATCTTTTCATTCTCTAAGTTTTTTAGTATTATATCTATATTTAATGAAAAGTCATCTTTTAAAATCTCTTTATCTTCATAAGCCTTGCCAAGCATTTTAATACAAGAAATCAAAACATACTCAAGCTGGTCATTCATATCAAAAATTGGTGAATATTCACATTGATAATAATGATTATTTTTCAATAACACGACTTCATCATAATAGCCTTTAGCTTTTAATATTGACAATATATTGTTGAATGATGGCAGATTATCTTCAATCTCTGACCATTCTTTAATCTTTGAATTCGAGGCATTGGTTTGATTAAAAAGTCTGCTTGCAAATGCATTCATTTTTACTAAGCTACCACTTTGATCAACGAGAAGCTGTGCATGCCGTGTATGATTCAAAAATAATCGGAATAGTTCATTTTCTGTCATATTTAATTAATCACTTTCATTTTAATAGTTTTATTATATTTGAATTGTTAGTATAGTCAAGCTTTTTCTATCATCTTTTTTAAAAAAGCGTCTTTTTTGTCTTATTTACACATCATAATTGGTTGAATATTATTCAAATAAACATATTTACAGAATCTCTGCACAATCACAATATAAACTAATAAAAGTTTTTTTATACCCAAATAGTATGTTTTTAGATTGTTGTGCAGAATACCAAAATTATTTGTAAAAATCAAAGTGAAAATTGCTGTATTTTGCTATCAAATTTAGTACCAAAAAGGAGCAAATAATCCACTCATTTTAGTTGTTTTTCTCTTTCTTGATCGATTTTTCTTATATAACTGTATTTAACTATTTTTCAGTAATATAACAATGTGATTCCCTTTACATTCCCTTTGCTATCTTGGAGAATGAAAGGTATTCTTATAGGAATCTAAAGGGAGTGTAAAGGAGGTTTTTTAATAGTTTTTTGCAGATAGAAAAAGATGTGTTTAGTTATCATTTTTTTATTGACAAAAATCGTATACCTTACAAAGTTGTATTAATAAACCTTTAATCTTACCCTGTGAGGTAGAAAGGATGGAAATCATGCTAAGTAGAGCACCATAAATAAGCTCCTAAAAGAACTGTTTTTAATTTTTCATATCAATGAATAACAAAATTTAACTAATTAGGAGAAAAAATGAACAATATTAGCTTACTTGGCAGAAACCTTTACGATTTAGATGACTACACCCCAGAAGAAATAATCAATATACTTGAAGTCTCTAAAGTCATGAAAGAGATAAATTCACGAGAATATAAAAAGCTACCTACCTTAAAAGGTAAAACCATATGCACTTTATTTGTAGAAAACTCAACGCGCACTCGCATGTCTTTTGAGCTTGCTGCAAATCGCTTAAGTGCAGATGTTGTCACATTTGAAGCAACAACTTCATCGCTCCAAAAAGGAGAAAGCCTACAAGACACAGTTACTACCCTAAATGCTATGGGTATCGATCTTTATATAATTAGACACAGCTCCGCAGGCAGCCCACAAATAGTAAACAAATATACAGGTAAACCTGTTATGAATGCAGGAGACGGGCGCCATGCACACCCTACGCAGGCTTTGCTTGATATGTATTCAATTTACGAAAGATTAGGGTCACTGAATGGTCTCAAAATAGCAATAATTGGCGATATCGTCAACTCAAGGGTTGTACGCTCAAATCTAATAGGAATGAAAAAGCTTGGTGCTGAAGTTACAATCTGTGGTCCACGCACTCTTGTTCCAAACCATATGGACACTGTATATGGTTGCAAAGTAACTTATGATTTAAAGACAGCCTTAAAAAATGCAGATGTCGTAATGGGGCTTAGAATGCAGCTTGAAAGGCAAACTGAGGGCTTATTCCCCAGTTTAGAAGAATATACAAAACACTATGTTTTATCAAAACAAACAATAAAATGGGCAAAAAAAGACGCATTAGTCATGCATCCAGGACCAATGAACCGCGGTGTTGAAATATTACCTGAGTTAGCTGATAGTTCCCAAAGCATAATATTAGACCAAGTATCAAACGGTGTAGCAGTGAGAATGGCTTTATTGTTTTCAATATTAGGTGGAAGATTTTAGGAGGACCAATGAAAATACTTATAAAAAATGCAAGTGCATATATTAATAAAACTTGGATTGACACAGACGTTTTGATTGATAAACAAAATATCATCAAGGTTGAAAAAGAGATTAATGATAAAGCAGATTTAACTATCGATGCAAAGGGTAAAAAGCTCATACCTGGCTTTGTTGATTTGCATTGTCATTTAAGAGACCCTGGGCAAACATATAAAGAAGATATCCACACAGGCACTCGTTCCGCTGCAAAAGGTGGCTTTACAACTATTTGTGCTATGCCCAATACAGAGCCTACAATCGATAATATTGGTGAAGTAGAATATATTCAACGCAAAGCAAAAGACTTAGGACTTTGCAAAGTTAAAGTGATTGGAGCCTCAAGTAAAAAGCTCGAAGGTAAAGAGATAGCAGAAATTGCAACCATGAAAGAGGGCGGAATAGTCGCTGTATCTGATGATGGGGCGTGTGTGCAAAACTCAAAACTGCAATCAAATATAATGCTCTATGCACAAAACTTTGATATACCTGTAATCATCCATGCAGAAGACTATAGCCTGGCAGGTAAAGGGCAAATTGCGGGTGGTATAATGGCGACTAAACTCGGTCTATCTGGGATCCCTGCTTTAGCTGAAGAAGTGATAATATCACGAGATCTGATGCTTTCTGAAGCGACTAAATGCCAAATTCATATTGCTCACCTATCCACAGCCAATTCTGTTGAAATGATAAGACAAGCAAAAAAGAAAGGGATAAAAGTCACTTCTGAGGTCACGCCTCATCACTTAATTTTTAATGAAGAAAGGCTTGCAACTTTTGATACGAACTTTAAGTGTAAGCCTCCAATTCGCTCTGAGAAAGATAGACAAGCATTAATCGAAGGACTCATAGATGGAACTATTGATCTAATTGCAACGGATCATGCCCCTCACGCAGATTTTGAAAAAGAAAAAGAGTTTGACTTTGCACCATTTGGCGTAATTGGCTTTGAGACTGCTTTCCCTGGATTGTATACTCATTTAGTAAAAAACAATATCATATCTTTAGAATTGCTAATCGAAAAACTATCTACAGCGCCTGCTTCATGGTTAAAACTAAACTCTGGGGCGATCGAGGTTGGAAAGGCTGCAGATCTTGTTTTGGTAGATTTGAATCAATCAATAGAAATAAATAATGAGACAATTAGCTCCAAATCAAAAAACTCTCCATTCATAGGAGAAACCTTGCTTGGAAGAATTGAGTTGACAATATGTGATGGAAAAGTAACATGGGAGATAAATGATAATAAGTGATACTGCTACATTGCTTGAAAGGAGAACGGCTTGAAAGACCACAAAGGTTTAATAGTCAATAATATAAAGCTCAATGATCATTACTATATTTTGTCTGTAAAAATAGATGAAGACCCTAAAGAGCTCGGGCTTGCTGGGCAGTTTTATGAGCTAAAAGTAAAGAGCTCACAAAGGTTTAGAGTACCAATCAGTATTTACGACATACATGACAATATAGTCGATTTTATGATAAAAGACATTGGTAAAGCCACACACGAGTTGAGCCTATTTAAAAAGAATGACAGCATCTCTGTTTTGGGACCATTAGGAAAACCTTTTACAGAAGCAACTAATAATCAAAAGTGTTTGCTCATCACTGGTGGAGTTGGTTATGCCCCTCTCAATTACTTTAAAAATACTTTTCCCCATGCAATGATTACTTGGTTTCATGGTGGCGCAAATAAAGACGAAGTATTCTCTGCAGATAGGATCTATACAAATGACGGTTCTGAGGGTATCAAAGGCTTTGTAACACTTGATCTTAAGCAATATCTAAAGGAAAACAAGGTCGATAGAATATTAACCTGTGGACCAAGGATTATGATGAAAAATATTGTGCAAATAGCCCTTCCCTATGTTAAAGATATTGAGGTTTCTTTGGAAGAATATATGGCATGTGGCATTGGAGTTTGCTTTGGTTGTGCTGTAAAAATAAAGAATGGTGATGACTTTGTATACAAAACTGTCTGTAAAGATGGTCCAATTTTTCAAGGAAGCGAGGTAATGTGGGATGAATAGACTAAAAACAAGTCTTGGCAAGCTTAGCTTTAACAATCCAATAACCGTAGCTTCTGGTACATTTGGCATCGATTATCAACAATTCTACAATTTGAATTTATTAGGAGCAATAGTAACAAAAACAATTACACCAGAATTAAAAAAAGGCAATCCAACTCCACGCGTTTATGAAACAGAATGCGGTATGCTAAACTCTATTGGTTTACAAAACCCTGGTATTGATGAGTTTATAAAAACTACAGTTCAAGATTATAAACATTTCACCAATCCATTGATTGTTTCATTTTCTGCCTCAACAATAGATGAGTTTTGTGAAATGCTACTAAAATTGGAGGCTATTGACTTTATCAAAGGTTATGAAGTTAATGTTTCATGCCCAAATGTTGAAAATGAAGGGCTTGCCTTTGGGGTAGATGAAAAAATAGTATACCAGCTTACAAAGAAGCTTTCAGAGCTGACTAAAAAAGAGCTAATTATCAAGTTATCTCCAAATGTAACAGACATAGTCAGTATTGCCAAAGCTGCAGAAGAAGGTGGTGCAAGCTCTGTTGCCTTGATAAACACACTACTTGGTATGGCAATAGACTGGAAAACAGGTAAGTCAATGATAAGACGTGGTGTTGCTGGATACAGCGGTGTCGGAGTAAAGCCTGTTGCTTTACAAATGGTATATCGCGTACATCAAGCTATCTCAATTCCGATTCTTGCCATGGGTGGAATTCAGAACTATCAAGATTGCCTTGAATTCATCTATGCAGGTGCCTCAATGCTCGCTATAGGAACATCTCAATTCTCTGATCCGACATTACCTATTACGATCATAAATGATTTGAAAGACCACTTTGATAGCAATAAGATTACCATTGATGAAATAAAGGGTAAGGTATGGGGAATCGCCTGATAATAAACAAAATATACGAATTATTAGCAAAACAGTATAATAATGATAATTGGTGGAAAGCTGACAGTGTTGATGAAGTAATTATTGGGGCGATTCTAACTCAAAATACAAATTGGAAAAACGTTGAAAAAGCTATTGCTGTACTAAAAGAAAAAGGGCTTTGTAGCCTTGCAGGAATTACTAAAACAAAAGAAGAAGACCTTGCTGAATATATCAAAGCATCAGGTTTTTTTAAAGTAAAAGCAAAAAGGCTGAAAGCAGTTGCTGATAGCTTATACATGATTAACCTTGATAAATATGACAATGAAGAACTAAGGGCGTTTTTGCTCTCAATACACGGTATTGGAAATGAAACTGCAGACACGATTATGCTTTATGGCTACAATTTACCAAGCTTTGTGATAGATGCCTATACAATGCGAATTTATTCAAGAATTGGCATAATAAATAAGAAAGACAAGTACAACCAAGTTCGCCAGCTATTTATGGATAATATTAGTAAAGATATCGAATTATACAAGAAATACCACGCATTAATTGTTACTAATGCCAAAGAAGCATGTAAAGTAAAGCCTCTTTGCACAAAATGCCCACTAAAAGCCCTATGTAAATTTGGAAGTGATTATGAAAACATTGATTCAAAGAGTAAGTGAAGCAAGTGTAACCGTCGATAATAAAGTAATAAGTTCTATTAAACATGGATTGCTCATCTTTTTAGGTATTCACCATGATGACACCAATGAGCACATTGATTGGCTAACATCTAAGATTATTAATCTCAGAATATTTGAAGATCAAAATGGAAAAATGAATCTTTCCCTCAATGATGTTGGCGGAGAGATTCTTCTTGTATCTCAGTTCACGCTATACGCCAATTGTGACCGTGGTAGACGCCCGGACTTTATTCAATCTGCAAAGCCTGAGCTGGCAAATGAGATGTATCAGAAGTTTGCCAAAAAGCTTACTTCTTTAGGTGTAGAGACAAAGCTCGGTATTTTTGGTGCTGATATGAAAGTATCACTTATCAATGATGGTCCTGTCACCATCATGCTTGAAAAATAATACTATTTTAATTCATACTCTGTGGATACTGTAACAGATATTTGCTTTTGCTTTGATGACGTGCTGTAAATGCCATATGAAGCCACTTCCGTAGATAATGGTTCTGTTATTTGAAAAACACCTACGCGTGCACTAATGATCTTCCCAACTTTACCACTAGAACTTTCTGCTACTTTCATTGCTCTAATTTTTGCATCTTTTGTTGCTTCAGCAATAATATTATGTTTGATTTGAGGGAGCTCTGAGATATAATATTCGATATTTGAACTTCTTAACATTATACCCTTATTGTAAAAAGTTAAAGGATTAAAGTCAAGTTCTTCTATAATTTTAAATTGTAATGTATCTTGTAAAGTATAAACAAGATTTTGTTCAATTGAATAACCATTTATAATGCCAGACTGGCTATATGTTGCAAAAGAATAGGGGCTTCTAACTTTTAAGTTATTTGGATCAAGACCAGACTCATGCAGGATACTTTTAAAGCTATCAACGCTTTTTGATAAAGTCATATATCCAGAATTAAGATTGTTTTGATCTACCTGCACTCCTAATTGGACTTGCCATTTAAGAATATCTGATGGATATTCCATGCTTGCAAAACCAACAACTTTAACAACATCGCTTTTGTGTTGTGCTTTGTAAAAGAATTGACCAAGGATTAATGCTGAAATTATTAATCCTACACTTATAATAGTGCCTATTGTTTTAGTCATTTTTATCTCCCTTTTTTATAAATATATTATTGATTATTTTTTGAGGCGTTATTGATGCTGTTTCGTATATTTCATTAAGCGAATCCGCTGTTTCACCTAAAAGATATGAGCCACTTACAGCTGCGTGATAAAGAACCTCTCTTAGATTGCTATTTGTACGCATGTTTTGGGCAACAAATGAAGAAATAATACCTGCCAATACATCTCCACTGCCACCTGTTGAAAGTCCATCATTGCCATTGGCGATGATACTTATGTCCTCATTATTTGAACAAAGACTAACTGAGGACTTTAATAGAACTGTAACGTGATACTTTGTTACAAACTCTTTTAAGTACTCTATTTGATTTTCTTGTATATCAGCTTGATTATGATTTGAAAGCCTTGCAAACTCAGCAATATGCGGTGTCAGCAAAACATTCTTGCCTTTCATTTCTTCCAATAATTCTCTGTTTTTAGAGATAATATTCAAGGCGTCAGCATCAAGTATCACTGGCTTCATTTTTGCCTGTTTTAAGGCTGTTTTTACAAGTTCAAGACTATATTCTTCAGTGCCTATACCAGGACCTATTAAAATACAATCCATGTCTTGCAGCTTTTTCTCTAAGCTTATTGAATCTGGTAAGTGGTCTTTTTCAGGTATTGTTACTTTAATGACTTCAATTAAAGAAGCATCATATCTCTTTCTCATTGCAGAGGAAGAAAATAAATATATCAAGCCTGCGCCAGCATTTAAACATGCATTAGCTGACAAAACTGCAGCGCCAGTGAACTGATCAGAGCCAGCAAAAATAGCGACTTTTCCATAGTCACCCTTATGACTTGTTTTAAAACGATTAGGATAAGAAATATCTTCTCTATTAACTAACTTTACCTTACTGTATTCCTCTGATAAGAGGTTATTTGGAATACAGATATCTACAATCTCTATCTTACCACAAAGCTCTTTGCCTCTATTGATCAGGTGTCCATACTTATAAAAGGCAATGCAGAGTGTATAGTCAGCTCTTATTGCGTTTATGTCAGCACTTCCTGTATCAGCAGACAAACCTGATGGTAAATCTATTGAAATAGTGAGAGAAGATTCGTCATTTATCTTTGCAAAAAGTGTTGAGTGTAAAGCTGGCAATGCACCATTAAAGCCATTACCAAAAACTGCATCTATACATACATTATTATTAATATGAAAGTCAAAAGCCTGCTCAATAGAGTCAAGTTGGTTTATCTCAATGTCTAAAGCCAAGCAAGCTTCGTAATTATTCTTTGTTGATTCTGAGAACTTGCTTACATTGCCTAATAGAATAATCTTGGTATTGATATTATTCTGCTTGAGCCAACGCGCAATCACAAAACCATCTCCCCCATTATTACCATGACCACAAAAGATAATTATAGGGTTTTTATTATTCAACAACTTCATGATACTGATGATCTTATCAGCGCATACCTTACCTGCCACTTCCATCAAGATTAGAGATGTTCTTTTAAGAAAAGACATTGTATTTGTATCAAGCTCTTGCATTTGCTGCTGGTTTAAGACTATCATCTTTACTCCATATTTAGTTTTAACTTAATGATATCCCAGACAGAGTCCATTTCTTCTAAAGTAGATGTTTGTAGTGACATACCATGTTCTTTATAGTATTGTTCTAACATCATAAACCTTTGAGTAAACTTATCATTACTCTTCCTTAAGGCTGTGTCAGCATCAAAACCAAGCTTCCTTGAAAGATTCACAAGAGTAAATAGCAAATCACCAATCTCTTCTTCTATATTATTACTATCATTATTACTAATTGCTTTTTGCAATTCTTGAGTTTCTTCTTCAAGTTTATTGAAGACAGGTTTATCATCTTTCCAATCAAAACCAGTTGCAGCAGCTTTTTCCTGAGTTCTTTGAGCTACAATCAGTGATGACATAGCTTTTGGTACTCCTTCTAAAATGGATTTTCTCTCCTTCTTTTCTTCCATCTTAATCATTTCCCAATTATTCTTTACTTCACAAGCAGTTTCAGCGCTTTCATTAGCAAAGATATGTGGATGTCTTCTTATTAGCTTCTGAATAATTGTCATAAAGACTTCATTTTCACTAAAATAATGGCTTTCTTTAGCAATATTAATTTGCAAACAAACATGTAAAAGCAAATCACCAAGTTCTTCAACTAAATCTTGATGTCTATCATTATCAATTGCCTCTACACATTCATATAGTTCTTCAATAAAATTAGGTACTAATGATTTGCTTGTTTGGACATTATCCCATGGGCAGCCAGTTTCAGGGTGCCTTAGTTTTTTTACTATCTCAGAAAGAGTGTCAAAGTTATATTTCATTGTGTGTCCAGCTGTTGAATTATTGACATCATATTTGTCTTAATATCAGAATCAACAGAAACAGCTGATAGCTCTCTTAGTATTCTTGAAGTTACTTGTTTAATTATAAACTGTTTGTTTACAAAAAAGTAGTTGAATAAATACATCAAGTAAAATCTTGCTCTGTCTTTTGCAAAGAGCATTGCTATTAATGGCATATTCTCAAAGTTTTTTTCTTTAGTTAAAAAATATAAGAGATAATCTGCAAGTACCTGGTTTTCTTTGTAAGATAGTAAAAAAGCTATCACTGCTAGTCTTTCGACAAAGTCTTGATTACTAAGGCTAAACGTAACAGCCTTATTTAGCAGGTTATCTTTAGATTTGATAATTGATTTTATAATGCTTTGTTCCTTTTCAGATAATTCTAAGTAATTTACGTTCAAGATGGCTAATATCAGTTCTTCTTTGACTGATAATTGATTAATATTATTTGCATATTCTTGTTTTATGCGAATTATTTCATTAGCACTGAGGTTTGCTTTGAGATCTGAATCAAACTGTCTCTTTAGCCTTTCAATTTCTGCCAAGTAATCATCATGGCTTAATACGTTTTTCTTAATAAAGTCTTTAATTTGTTTCTCTTCGTATCTCTTGTATTTATTATAAAACATCGAGTATTCTCGCTCAAACCAATCATCAGACAGTCTCCATGTATTTTCTTCAAGCATATCGTCAATCATTACACAAAATGGCTTTTTCGGAGTCTCTGCGCCTCTTTGTAACTTCTCGATAGAAACATCTGCTGTAACTTTTACATATTCATCGCGGTCAATACTGAGTTTCTTTAAAAGATTTAAGCTACCCTTAAAAGGAAGGTTGCCAAGTGCTGTAGCTAATGCTATTTTCAAGCGTGGTGAAGATGAATCAGTATACTTGCTTATGAGCTTGATGACTTCTGGATTACCTGTTGAACCAAGTGCCTTAATAACTTCAATTTGAATATCTTCAAAAGGTGAGCTTAAGTACCTGTTTAATATATTAATTGTTTTTTGATCTTCAATTTGAGCTAATGCCTCAATAGCAGTCTTTATAATATCATTCTCGTCAGCTCTGATTATCTCATCCAGCTTTTCCCAAGCAAGTTCAGAGTTTTCAACACTGATAATAGATCGATAAATATGGGCTTGAACATCAAAAGAAACATAATCAGTTTGAATCTTTATAAACTGGTAAAGCTCATCATTATTTGTACGAATAACAAAGTCAATAATCAGTTTTTTAATTTCATTATCACTTTTATTCCAAAGGTCTTTTACAAAGTCATTTATCTGATTATTGCGAGTACAAACAAGAGCGTCTAGTGCAATTTCAATATTTTGTTTACTTTGAAACATACAAATCTTTTTTACCAAGTTAAATGCAACGGGGTCAGGATAATCGTAAAAAGCTGTTATTATTTCTTTATGTTCGCTATTATCCATATTGATTACTTCTTTTTCAAAAGCATCCATGAGCTTTATGTCTTCGTTTTTTGCAATAATAAACGTCGCTATTGTTCGGCATTTCAGTGATTTACAGTGAATAAGCATATTAACTTTTGATTTGACATCATTATATGGTAATAAAGAAAAGAATATTGCTATATAATAAAGCTTTTCAAAGTGATTTTTATCGAATGAGTCGTCTATTACTTTGTAAGCTTCTGTTTCATGATAAAGGAATAATTTTGTAATTGCAAATCCTGCAACAAGGCTATTAGCATCTTCAGACAACTCTTGTACAACTCTCATTTGCTCAATACCTGCAAGCTGTATAAACAAAAGCTTTGCATATTCTTGTATGATTGTGTGATTAATTGTAAAGTATTTTGACAAAACTTCCCATGCCTCAAAATCACCGAGGTTTATTAAGGCTTTAGCTCTCTCTAACTCCAAAACAAAGTTTTTATCAAGTTCCATATTTTTCAATATAATAATAGACAATGGATGATTTATCTTTGCAAATGCTTTTATACCTTCTAAGTAGAGATTATTATCTCCATTTCTCAGTAATTGGATTATGACTGGTATAACCTTGACTGTGTTCAAACTGGCAAGTATTCTGACAATATTATATCTATTCTTTAATTGAATTTTCATATGGATTTCGGTTAGTATTTTGAAACATAGTTCTTGGTCAAGAGATGCGATAAAGTTCATTGTGAGCTCACTGACTAAGGCATTATTATCTAATGCCAAAGCTGTCAGAGTAATCTCATCAAAATCATCTTCAAAATAATGCAACGAACGCACTAATTCCTGTTTATCCAATACATTTTTTGAATATGCAAGGTTTTGCAAGTGCTCGCTAATATCTTCTCCAAAGCTTTTTAATGCTAAAATTACTTGTATCTTCAATGATATGTTTTTAGACTTTATTAAGTCATCCAAAATTGGTCTTTGCTCATTTAAATCAAGCAAAGCAATCAATTTACAAATCATTTTTTTAGTATCATCACCAGAATTTGCTGCCACGCTCTTCAAGTCTGGCAAGCTTGTAGATAAAAGTTGTTTTAATTCACTTGTTATGATTTTCAGCAAAGAGATATTCTCTATCCAACTGTGCATAAATGAACCAAAATGCTGTACTGTAATAAGATTATCTTTTTCGTTTTGTTCTTTTTCAATCAATGCTTGAATATTTCTAGGGTCAACTTCATCCTTTTTTAGCTTCAGATACTTCTTCTCAATGTCAAGACAGGCGGCCTTCATATTTTGGACGGGTCTTTTATTTATTTGTTTAGCAAAATATCTGAAGTTTATCTCTCCACCAATCATCGAGAGGGCTTTTAAATAGAATTCTATCTCAAAGCTTGGATTATCATTATTCGAATCTATCATATTCTGTATAAATAGCGAGCTTTCCTCAAGCTTATCCAGAATCCCTTTATTATTAATAATCTCAAAGAGAGTAAGGTTTAATGTTTTAGTTAAATGATTGTTCTCATTAAGACTCAGTTTCTTGGCTATTTTATCATTATATTTTTTGTCCACAATTGATATAACCCATTCAAAACTTGGATAAAACCTATTTAGCCATAAAAGGTCATGAAAATAAGTATTTTTAAAATAAGAATCAATCCATTTGTTTACCATGGGTCGTGAAAGAATACTTTGTATTTTCTCTGCATCGCCATAATTAAAGTTTGTAAAACATGAGAAAAACTCTGGTTCATACAGTATTTCTGAATCCAACATTCTAACTAATTGAAGTTTTTGTTCTAAAGTTAAATCTACAATGTTCATGATAGTTAAAAAACATTCCTTGTTTTGAGGCTCAAGACAATTGTGTTTTTTAATAAATTCAACTAAAAAATCTATATGGTTATCAGTTATAGTGTGATATTCTTTTATAAACTCTAAGACTACATTCTCTAAGACTGCAGTATAATGTTTCAGTTGTTTAGGCTCTTCTGTATTTATATCACCATACTCATCTAAAATCATTTTTAGTCTTAAATACCTTTCATCGGGAGAGTACTTGTCTTCTTCATTATCTTGAGGCGTCTTAAAATGGGTCAAGATACTTTTTAGGTTTCTTCGCGCATTTGGATCAATCTCATTATTTTTGACAAACATTTCAATATGCTTCTTTTCTACCCTACTTTTTATATAAGAAAGCAGCGAAGATTGAAGTTTTGAGGCTTCAAGCCAAGAAAGAATATATTGAAAATGATCATTAGTCAACTTATGTTTTTTTAGCAAATCAAGGATAACATAATCTCTCACATCTTTGTCTTTTTTTGCTATCTCTATAAGTTCATCCACACCATCAAGTTGTAAAAGTCTTTGAATTATTTTATTCTTGTCTGCAGAATCAACCTTGTATGACTTTAACAAACTTTGTGGGTTTTTCAAAAAAAATGGAGCTATTGCACTAAGCATAAAACCTTTCCTATATTATTGTTTTTTACTCGCTAATTTTGTTACAATAAAAGAAGCAACGTCTGTTGAATAAGAGCCTGCGCCAAAGCCTGCATCATAACCAAGCTCTATTGCCAATTCATGATTAATACGAGGGCCACCACAGATAAACAACATTTTATCTCTTAATCCTTCAGCTTCTGCCATCTCTATAAGTCTTGTTAAGTTTTTTATATGAATATTCTTTTGGGTAACGATTTGTGACACCAAAATAGCGTCTGCATTCATCTCCCTTGCCTTTGCCAGCAAGTCCTCTGATAAAACTTGAGCGCCCATATTTAAGGTATTAAACCATTTATATCTTTCAAGTCCAAATCTATGATTATAGCCTTTCATATTGAGAATAGCATCTATACCAACAGTGTGTGCATCAGACTCGATACATGCACCAATTATTGTTATTTTTCGTCCTAATTGTAGTTCGACAAACTCATCGGTTTCTTCCATTGTCATAACATCTGTATCGACAGTTTTAACTTGAATTTTAGTCAAATCAACAAAAACGCTTGTATTAGCATAAGCAACAATATGCGCAAACCCTTCAGAGAGATCAGCAATATAGCATATTTCAATTTCATCCAATCCCATTTGTTTTAATAATTGCCTTGCTGCCTCTTTACCTGATTCATCTGCTTTTACGGGCATAGAAAATGATATTTGCATACGCCCATCATTCATAGTGTCGCCATAAGGACGAATAAATGTTTTATCTATTTTTGTACTCATTTTACTTTCCTTTAATCTAAATTTAACTCTTGCTTAATCTTATCCATGAATGGATTTATATAGTCTTCAGACTTGCGAAAGACGCCATCAAAGCCTTTGCCGCTCGTTTGAGTTCTCTTAATATTTGCAAACTCACCTTTTTCCAAAGCATTGAAAAGACCCTGTTCTGCAACTCTCTTTAAAAATACAATAGCCTCATCCAAAACTGCTTCTGCTCGCTTATTGATAAAACCCTCTTTATCTATTGAAATCTCACTTGAAAAATCTTTCACTGCATTAAAAACATATTTTGCATTATCTATAGCCAAAGCACGATCAGCGAGATGTGGCGTATGTACTGCTTCTGTTAACATACCAAGTAATTGCACACCTTGCCCTGTCATTTGAGCGACCATATTAAACATTGCATTAATAATATAAGCCTCAAAAATATTGCCCGTTACATGCTTAGTTGGAGGCATATATTTAATAGGTGAGTGAGGGAAAAGAGTCTTTGTTAATAGTGCGTGTGATAGCTCATATGAAAAAGAATTTTCTATACAAGGATCTATTTCAAATGCATGACCAATACCCATTTTCTCGGGGCTTACTCCTGATAACAAAGCAAAAGACTCATTTATTAATTGAGATGCAGTAACAGTATATGCTTTTTCTATTGCATCTGAGGTTGTTAAATAATTATCTTCACCTGTTTGAATTTCAATGCCTGCAACTGCATTTATCATACGAGAAAAATATTGATCAAGCAGTGTCCTTTGTGGATTTATATCTCTAAATAAAATCCCATACATTGCATCATTGAGCATCAAATCGAGCCTTTCCATAGCGCCCATTGCTGCTATTTCTGGCATACAAAGCCCTGATGCATAATTGGTAAGGCTTATGTACTTGTTTATCTCTGCCCCAACTTCATCTAATGCTTTTCGCATAATTCTAAAGTTTTCTTGTGTCGCAAATGTTCCACCAAAACCCTCTGTAGTAGCGCCATATGGCACATAATCGAGCAATGATTGTGCTGTTGATCTAATTACAGCAACGATATCCGCTCCTTGCTTTGCTGCTGCTTTAGCTTGTAATACATCTTCATAGATATTGCCAGTCGCTACAATCACATAAAGTGATGGTGCGTTTCTTGGACCGTATTTTTTGAAATAGCTTTCTCTTGTTGCTCTTTGCAGTTTTATATGATCTATCATTTTCTGAGCTAGATCATTCATAACCTTGATTACTTCAGCTGTCGGTTGTTGTGTGACTTGAGTGAGCTCCAATTTACCATCTTTCACTGAATTTGCAACGTCTTGAGCAGACAGACCTGTATAAACGATTGCGTTTGAAATCCAGTATGCTACACCTTTATCAAGTGCATTTTTGCTTTTCAGCTGATCTACAATATAATTTGGTATTGGTGTGCCATCTTCTAAGGCACCATCGATGCCTAATAATCTTAAAACTGTTCTTTCAATTGTAACTGAGCTATAAGAATTTAAAAGTTCTTCTAATGAATGAGTAATTTGTTTTGCAAACCCTCTAGCAGAAGCAATCTTATCTTGTGGAATAGTTAAATGTAACAATTGTCCTCCTTATAATAATCATTTAAACAACTATTACACAAACAAGCTTGTTAGTCAAGTAATTTCTGTTATTTTTAATAAATAAATTAAGTTGTATATTGAAAAATGATTAATACAATCTATATTTCTTTTAATACCAAACAAATAATCATTAAGCTTAAGCTCAGTTAAATGTTCAATGATCTTTCACTTTAATTGTGATGGCAAATACATATTCTTATTATCTAATATAAAACTATAGTAAATAAATGATGTTTATGGCTATCCCAGCATTAGCAAAACATAAAATGTTTGCTTAGTAACTTTCACAATTAAAAAGTACCCACATTCCCAAATAGACTCTCTTTTTTTGTGCCTAATATTTATACTAAGAAAAGTGCTAAATAGCCTTCATCAACATTGTGACAATTGTAGCAAATAATTAAAACAACATTTAAAAAACTATCTTGAAAATTGCCCTCTTTTTACTATTAAATGAGACATAAAAAAGAGCAAACAACTCTGTTTTTAACTCTGCTTTTATTGCTTTTCACTATTTTTCTTTTCATATTTGTATATCACTATTTTTCAGTATTATAACCATATGTTTCCCTTTGCATTCCCCTTGCTATCTTGGAGAATGAAAGGAAATCTTATAGGAATCAAAAGGGAATCTAAAGGAGATTTTTTATAAATTACATTGCAATAAAAATGAAGTCTGCCAATATATATAGAGGGGGTTGATTTAATTTATGATTCTGCTTTATTCTTTTAAAAGCTATTTTGGTTACTATGCAACAGTCTCTATAAATATCTAAAGAATCTTATTTCTAAAAAATTGGCGAACTTAATACACTATTATTAAATGCTTTATACAATGTTATTAATAATATAATATGTATGATTAAAAAATTATACTAAAATTGTGTTGACAAGATTGAATTTTTATTTTAAGTAGTTAATTAGAGGAGTTTAAAATGAAAAGATTAATCATATTTGTTTTGATGTTGATAACAATAACTCTTGTTTTTGGACAATCTTTACTAATTAAGAATTACTCAACTAATGATGGCTTGGTGCAAAGCCAAGTTACTCAAATTCTACAGGATGACGATGGTTACATTTGGTTTTTAACACTCGGAGGGTTATCCAAATTTGATGGATATACCTTTACCAATTATAACTTAGCAACAGGTCTGTCAACAAACTATATAAAATCATTAGTAATTAATAACAACAAAACAACCGTATTGGGTGAGCAATCTTTTAGCATTATAAAAGAAGATACAATAAGGAACTTTGATCAAAATTATTTTGATGAAACATTAAAGGAAAGAGCTGTTTTTATGAGCCTTGTTAATGTTTCTGGGAACTACACGCCATTTGTAGCTACAAAATCGAAAATTTATTTTTACAATGAAAAAGATGACAAGTTTGAAGTATATTATGATTTAACCAAACTTCCCAAAAAGGTTCAAGGCGACAATCTCGTAGTAAGATACCCAGATTTAGAGCACATTATCGTATTGTTTGATGATAACTGCTACATGGTTCATTTGCACAGTAATGAAATAACTGATCTCCAAAGTCATTTGGGGATTAATTTAGAGCGTGGTGGCAGTCTTGGCATTTATGGGATTGAAAATAATGAGTATGAATTTACTTTCCTTTATACGAGTGGGCTAAACAAATTAAAGGAGATTATTCAGTTTAATTTTAAAACAAAAAGAAAAAAGACTGTTCTGTCAAGCAGCAATATTTCTGAAGTCATTTATAATAACCAAGATGAGGTCGGAGAATATTATAAAGTTAATGGGCATAATTTGTTTATCACCAGTGAAGGAAGACTTTTTTATTTAGATGAAATTAATGGAGATAGCTATTTGGGTGATGATATAATCAAACCGCAGGGTATTTCTTTAGACAACATTGTAAATGCATACTATCTCAACGATAAGCTGTGGATTGCCACTAATCAAGGGCTTGTAGTGTATGATTTGAAAGAAAAGAAAACAACAACTTACACGACAAACGATGGCTTATCCAGTAATAATATTCAATCCATCTTCGTTGACCGTGAAGATAATATTTGGCTTGGAACAAACGGTACAGGAACTGATGTAATTATACAGAGCAATATCACTAACTATAATGCCAAGAATGGGCTATCTCATTCAGGAACAACCAACTGCACAGAAGGGTTTGATGGAAGCTTGTGGGTCTCTTGCGACAATGGTTTATCGCGCATATTGCCAAATGGTGAAATCATAAACTACAATACAAGTAGTGGTTTGCCACATAATGATACGTGGGGTTTAAATACAGACACCAATGGACAAATTTGGGTAGGGACTTATAGAAATGGTATAGTATCCTTTGATGGGAAAAAGTTTATCAATAGAAGACCTAAAGAAATCGAGCCGTATAACTCCTATGTTACAAACATCTTTACCGATTCTGATGGTAATGTTTGGGCATTCTTGTCATACCACATTGTTAAATATGACAAAAAGTATAATTATAAATTATATAAAAAGAATGAAGCCTTTTCAGCTTATGAAATGACTGAAGATAAAATGGGTAACCTTTGGGTTGCTTTAGGTGCAAAAGGCCTTTCTAAAATATCAAAGAATGGTGATATCTTAAATAATTACCCTATTAATACAAAAGTTTTTACTTCTAATATAATTGGTCTCGAAATAATTGATGACAATACTATCTTTTGTTATACATATGGAGAAGGTATTGTTGAGTTTTCTATAAAAACTGGTGAGTACAAAAGGATATTTAAATCGAGATTAAAAAACTACGGTATCACTAAATCACATGTTAGAGATAATGAAGGAAACCTTTGGGTTGGAACAATTAATGGTATTGTAAAAATCAACAAAGATAATACTATCAAAGAGTTTAAAAAAGAGGATGGACTATCTGGCGAAGACATTAGAACTACTGGTGCATTTAAAGATAGTAAAGGCGCACTTTGGTTCTGTACCTCAACTGGTTTAGTAAGAATTATTGCCGAAGAACAAAACATAGATTCTATACCTCCAAAGATGCATATTACATCGTTTAAGTCCAATAATAATCATAGTGTGATAGACTCGACAAGAATTAATTTAGCATATAATGATAATACTGTTTCTATAAATTTTGTTGGTATAGATTTACGAAACCCACGTCGTATTAGATACTCTTACATCCTTGAAAACTTTGACAAAGATTGGTCCCCACTAACTCTTGACAGATCTGTCAGATATACAAACCTCAACCCAGGTAAATATACATTTAAAATATATTCAATTGATCATGCTGATAATAAAAGCGAAGTCAAAGAGATTCACTTTGTTATACGAGCGCCTTTCTGGAAAACATGGTGGTTCATATCATTAGAATTAATTTTAATTGCATTTACAGTATATATTATCATTCAGTGGCGGTTAAGAATATTACAAAAGAAAAATGAACAGCTTGAGCGATTAGTTGCTCTAAGAACTATGCAATTAAAAGAGAAAAATGAACAGCTTTTAAGCAGTATTCGATATGCAGAAAGAATTCAAAATGCCCTTCTGGCAAAACCAGATAGCTTAAAACAAGTATTTAATGATATATTTGTTCTATTTAAACCTAAAGATATTATATCAGGTGATTTTTATTGGTATTATCAAAGCAAAAATTATTATTATCTTGCTGTTGTTGATTGCACTGGTCACGGCGTTCCTGGAGCTTTGCTTTCGATAGTAGGCGGCATGCTTTTGAATGATGGAGTACTCAATAACAATGAACCAAAACCAAGCGATTTACTAGCTTACTTACATGATAGTATTAGAACGGTTCTTTCTCAAACGAATGAGCGTGGTAGTTCAAGAGATGGCATGGAAGTATCACTATGTCGATTTGATAAGGACTTTAGAGAGCTTATTTATGCTGGTGCAAACCGACCCATCTATTACTTTAACAAATCAGACTTGGATACAGTCCAACTTATCAAAGGTAATCGAAAAGGGATTGGCGGCTTGCAGAAAGAAGAAATTCGACAGTTTGAAGACACAGTTATCGATTTGGAAAATATTCATTCTTTATTCATGTTTAGTGACGGATTAGTTGATCAGAATGACCCAGACGACAAGAAGTTTTCCTCAAGATATTTAAGAGAGATACTAAAAAAGATTATCGACAACAATATGGACACTCAAAAAGAGATTATATCTGAAAAACTAGCAAAACACCAAGGCAATGAGCCCCAAAGAGATGATATCACTATGATAGGAATAAAGTTTAAAATAAATGATAAAGGAAGAAAAAGTGGCATTTAATAACAATGAATATGAATTTTTCATGTCAGATTCTGATCTATTTTCTTTATACTCAAGCGGAGGATTAGAAAAGACAATTTTAATGTTTAAGGGGTTACTGACGCAGGACATATTAGTTGTTTTAGCAGAAATGTTAGCTAATAATTTATCAACTGATCCAAGACAGAAAACAACAAAAAAGATGTTTTCAATTTTTGTTGAATTAGCTCAAAACATTCATCGTTACTCAAGTGAAAGGATTGTCACCGATGGCGTAGACGTCGGAGCTGGTATTATTTTAGTGAATGAATTTCACGATTATTATACAATCATTTCTGGCAATATTGTAGAAAATGATGTATATCAGGGGCTGAAGGCTAAGATAGACATGCTTAATCAGTTAGATGAACAAGGACTAAAAGAACTTCGCAAAGAAAAGCTAAAACAAAAACGTGAGAGCAGTGATAAAGGTGCAGGAGTTGGGCTGATTGATATTGCAAGAAAAGCTTCTAAGAAAATTGATTTAAAAGCAAAATATCTAGAGAATGGTAAAACGTTTATTAGTTTTTATATTCTTCTAGAAAGGAGTATTTGATGGATAATCTCGTAACAGAAGAAAGTAAATATACGATGGCAGTAAACTTGGACACTACAACAGGTATATGCAAAATGCAAGGGAATTCCTATCCTGAAGATGCAATTAGCTTTTTCGAACCGCTAAATAAGTGGTTTGAACAATATATAGAAGAAGTCAACAAGCCTTTAATTGTGGAAATTCAATTAAACTACCTAAATTCAAGTTCTTCAAAGTGCTTTATGGACTTATTTGACCTTTTTGAGGACTATAGTAACGATGGTGGTGAGGTTATAGTAAAATGGTTCTTTGCAAAAGACGACGATGAAATAAAGGAAGCAGGCGAGGAGCTATTAGAAGATGCAACTTTTAAATATGAGTTTGTAGAGTTCACTGATTAGTCATAACTGAGGGAAAATGTCTGAAAAAACAAATGATAATCAACCAGTAAAGCTTGACCGAGATAGCCAATTAAAAAAGTTTTATAAAAATGAATTTGAGTTGTATGAAGAATCAAACTCTCTTTTAAATAATTTTGTTTCAAAAGACACGTTAATGAAGCAATATAAAAAGCTTGTTAAAGCTTATTATAAAAACTTAAGAATGAGTTTAAAGATTACAACTATTGGAGACTCTACTCAAAACAAACTATTAAAAGTTCAAGAAACAATACGTGATCAAAAAGAAAAGCTCAGAGCAATTTTTGATAATGCAATTACGAGTATTATAACTCTTGATTTAAATGCCCAATTATTATCTTATAACTGCAATTTTCAACAAATGATTGATAATGAAGAGGACTTAATAAATACAAATTTCTATACATTTCTATATGAATCAGATAAGGCAATTTTTGAAACACTCCTAAATAAAATTATTATAAGAGATATTAAAGATTTCCGAGTACAAGCAAGGTTAGTTGTCAATAATAACCCATTATGGGCAGACTTTTCAGTCTCAACTATTTATGGTAAAGAAAATAACCCTGAGTCAATTATCATAATAATAAACGATATTGACCAACAAATTAAAACTCAAGAAAAATTGGCTGAATCATATTTACAGTATAAAAAAGCACAAGAAGAAATTCTTAAACTTGAGAAAACAACAACTGTTTTAGCTATGGCAGTCACGGCAAATCATGAAATAAATCAACCTCTTACAGTTATAAAAGCCAATCTTGACATGATAAATTTTTGTCTTGATTCATTTAATGTTGATGATAAAATAAAAAAATACATACAAAGGATAGATGAATCTATAAATTCTATTACTCATATTTTAGAAAAGTTTAAAAAACCCGAAGAAGTTGAGTTTAATGACTATGGCGGTAATACTATTATGGTTTCCTTCAATAACAATAACGAGTATGATAGCGGTGTAGATGACCCTTTTGATGATTTATAATAACAGGAAGTGAAATGCTAATATATAAATTCTTTTTAACAATTGTTTACGTCGTTTGTTTTCCAGTTTTATACTTTATATTTAAAAACAACCACTTTAAACAAAGACATATAATAAAGAACTTCAAGATTGATAATGCTATATGGGTGCATGCTTCATCAATTGGAGAAGTAAATGCAGTAAAGCCCCTTCTTTTAAAATTAATTGAAAACAATGTAAACTATTCTTTCTTGATGACTTGCATGACAAAAACTGGCATTGACACTGCTAAAAAGTTACATAGTAAGCTTATTGTTTTACCTTTCCCATTTGACGTACCTCATATTATGAAGAAAGCTTTTTCTGAGTTTAACCCAAAATTGGTAATCCTTGTAGAAACAGAAATATGGCCCATACTGATAAATACAGCACACAATAAAAATGTCCCAATTGTTATTGTAAATGGTAGAATATCCGATAATTCATTTCCAAAATACCGTTACACAAAACTTTTTTGGAAACCAGTTTTAAAAAAAATAAAACTTGTAAATGCACAGTCTGAAAGTGATTTATTACGATATAAATTTTTAGGTGCGCCAAATGTCCAAAATTCGAACAACCTTAAGTTTTCAACAAACTTACCAACCTTTGATAAAATTGAATTAAGGAAAGCATGGAACTTTACTTTTAATGATTTCATAATCGCCATTGGAAGCTCAAGACCTGGAGAAGAAAAGGTAATTATTGATGTTGGCAGAAAGCTTAAAAATAAAATACCAAGACTTAAGATCATAATAGTACCACGGCATTTACACCGAATAGGTGAAGTGTGTTCTTTATTTAGTAAAAATGAGTTTTCTTTGTTTTCAGATAGTGATACAGATAAAACATTCACTGTAGTAGATGAAATGGGTATTTTAACACAAGTTTATGCACTTTCTGATATATCTCTAATTGGTGGCAGCTTTGTTGATTTTGGTGGACATAACCCAATTGAAGCTGCTGTATATAAAAAAGCAATCATTATCGGACCTTACCATCAATCATGTGCTGACATAGTTAAAAAATTTAAAGAAAAAGATGCAATTATTATATCCAGTGTAGAGCATTTGTATGGTCATCTGCTAAGCATAGCATTGGACGTAGAAAAAAGACACTTATTGGGGCAAAATGCATATAATGTAACCAAAGAGAATAGTAACAGTGTAGAGCTTCATTATAACAGTATTCAATCTATATTAGAAAGCAACATCCATGGTAAAGAAAACAGAAGCGAAGTATTGGAAACTTGATAAAAACAATCATGTCCAATGCCTTCTATGCCCAAATAAGTGTATTTTAACAGACCAACAACGTGGGATATGTAGAACAAGGATTAACGATAATAATACTCTATTTACTGAATCTTATGGTAATATTTGCTCATCCAATATTGATCCTATTGAGAAAAAACCTCTTTATCATTTTTACCCGTATACACAAATCTTCTCTGTTGGATGTAATTCTTGCAATCTTAATTGCCAATTCTGCCAAAACTACGAAATTAGCCAGCATGAAGTTCCTGTACTCTATTTATCACCAGAAAAAATTGTTGATCTGGTTGTTAAAAACAACTGCCAGGCTATTGCTTTTACCTACACAGAGCCGTTAATGATGGCTGAATACCTGTTAGATTGCTTACCTTTATTAAAAGAACATTCAATAAAAACTGTTTTAGTATCTAATGCATACATTAATGAGCAGCCTTTATTAGATTTATTACCATTTATAGATGCATGGAATGTCGATTTAAAAAGTTTTTCAAAAGATTTTTATAAAGATCTTTGCTCTGCTGAATTAGACATTGTCAAAAACAATATTAGAATAATTGCAAATAATACACATATAGAGATAAGCTTTTTGGTCATCCCTACCTTAAACGACAGTCTTTTAGAAATCGAAGCAATATCTTCTTTTATTGCTTCAATCAATCCAAACATACCTTTGCATATCAATAGATATCATCCATCATATAAAATTAACATTCCACCAACGCCATTTGAGACACTGTTCAAATTTTATGAAATTGCCTCAGAGAAACTCCATTACGTTTACATTGGCAATATCGGCAATACCACTTTCAATCAAACTAAATGCCCAAAATGTGGGAAAGTCTTATTGGACAGAAATGATTCAACTCATGGTAACTCTTTAATTATCAATAATCAATGTAGTAACTGTGGTGCGCAAATATATGGAAAATTCTAATATGAGTAGAACAAAAAGTAAGCATATCAAAATATACCAAAATATAAAAGATTTACTTACGAAGGCAGATCTCTTATTAATTATGTTTATTATTGTGTCCACCGTGTCCTCTTTTATTGTCATTAAGCTACAAGAGCCACTAAACAGCATCATTGTTAATTGCAACAATAAGGTATTAAATGAATACGACTTATCACACAATCAAATTATTAAAATTAATGAGCACAATACAATAGAGATTCATGGCAATAAAGTACGAATGTTATACTCTGACTGCAAAAATCAACAATGCGTCCAAATTGGCTGGACAAACAAGGTGCCGATTATTTGTGTGCCTAACAAGATAAGCATAAGCTTTAAATCAAAAAACCATTCAAATAAAGATGAAATGCTGATAACTTACTAATATGAAAAGAATTTTATTAACCATTTCAATTGCGATTATTTTAGTAAGCATTATATTCTTTATAAATGGGAAATTTATCGATTACCATATTATAAACAAAATTAAATCAATTATTGTCTCTGTTATTGAATGGATATTCTTGTTCATAATTATTTCAATAATACTCATTGTAATACGGGAGAACTCAAACCCAATTAAGTCTTTAGCATGGATTCAGATTTTAATATTTGTACCTGTGTTTGGATTTATTTTATATCTTGTTTTTGGTATTAATTATAGAAAAAAGAAGAAATATATAAAGAAATCAGTCAAAGACTATGCAACTATTGATTCTATAATCTTTAATAAAAACCTTTCGTCAAATGAATACTATGAGACCCTTAAAAATAAAAGTAAAAATGTTCATAAGCTGATAAACTTACTTTATAATAATAGCAAAGCAATACTATGTTTATACAATAACATTACGACATATTTTTCTGGAAAAGATAAAATCGAAGCATTATTTGAAGATATATCAAATTCCGAATCTTCCATACACCTTGAGTATTTTTCAATTAAAGACGATCGAACGGGATATCGTTTGCAGGAAATATTGCTTAAAAAACTTGCAGAGGGAGTAGAAGTACGTATAATTTATGATTACGTTGGTTCTTGGAGGACAAAGAGAAAATATTGGAAAACCATCATTGAAGCTGGAGGAGAATGTATTCCATTTTCTGCAAACTACTTGCCATTTCTTTCAAGCAAATTAAACTATCGCGACCATCGAAAAATTGCTATTATTGACGGAAAATATGCATATATAGGCGGTGTAAATATTGGAGACCAATATGTTGGACTATCCAAACAATTTAGCTATTGGAGAGATACACATTATAGAATAAGTGGACAGGCTTGCGCTGTTATTCAACAAATGTTTTTATTAGACTGGCTTTTTGTCTCTAAAAAAGATGAGTTTAAAAAAAAGTATTTCCCAAAACAGGATATCGAAAGTGTTTGCCCTGTGCAGATAATTTGTTCAGGTCCCGATTCAAATTGGAAAAACATTCACCAATCATACTTTGAAATGATTTGCAGCGCTAAAAAAAACCTTTACATTCAAACTCCATATATGTTTTTAGATGAAAGCATTTTAATGGCACTTAAAATTGCAGGGCTTTCTGGTATTGATGTAAAAATAATATTACCTGAAAAAGCAGATCACACATTTGTTAATTTTGGAACAAAGTCATATTACTATGAACTTCTCGAAGCAAATATCAAATTATATGAATATACAAAAGGATTTATTCATTCTAAAGTAATTATCGTTGATGATGAACTATGCTCTGTAGGCTCTGCAAACCTCGATATACGTAGTTTTAGTCAAAACTTTGAGATGAACGCATTAGTATATGATGAAAATGAAGTAAAAATATTAAAAGGTAGCTTTTACGAAGATTTACAAAACTGTAACCAGGTCTGTATCGAGTCTGTCAGAAATAAAAATGTTTTCCACAAATTTATTGAATCATTTGCCAGACTGTTTTCTCCCATTTTTTAAATATTCAATTTATTGATCTGAAACAACTAAGGGTAGATGTTGTTAAAAAAAATCACCTCTAAACCCGCTCGTAGTAGGCATCTGCTGATTTGGTTAAAAATAGTTTTCAAAAGACGCCATTTTGTAAGCCCTATATATATAGAGGGTGTTATTTTTATTTTATGATTTTACTTTATTCTTTTATAAGTTATTTTATTTGCTATGCAACAGCCTCAAGAGATATAAGCCTATTGGAAAGACTTTATAGTGCCTGAGTAAACCACAATTTCATTGTTACTTGCGTCTTTTAATACTAAGCCACCATCTTCTTGTATACCTATGCATTGTCCTTTATAGGATATTTTATTCTCAATCTCAATAAATTTATTGTTTAGTAAGTGAAAGTTATTAAATTCATCAATAAAAGGTCCAAGACTATCAGTCTGAAAGATACCAATGCTTGAAAAGAAAAAATCTAAAAAGGTTTTTAAAACCTGCTTATTTGAAATAGGCTTACCAATTATTTCTGCTAAAGAAATTGCTTTATAGTTTTCATTTATGTTTGGCACATCATTATTTGTATTTAACCCTACTCCTATCAAATGATACCTTGCTAGAGAGTTTTGATTAGCTATAATGCCACAACACTTTTTGTCTCCAATTAAGATATCATTAGGCCATTTAATGAATATCTCGTCTATATTTAACAAATGAAACAATGTTCTTCTCATCATTAATCCTGTATAGAGCATCAAACTTGGTGCAAAAGAATAGTTAAATAAACCAAGTGTAAGCCACAAGCCTCCCCTATTAGAGTCCCAATGATTGCCTTTTCTTCCTCTTCCTTTAGTTTGTGTTTCTGCCACAACAACAAAATTTGAATCTATACCTTTATCTTTGATTATTGATTCAGCGACATCCATAGTTGAAGTAACTTCTTGATACTCATAAATATGAGATACAAGTCTACATTCATTTAATAAATCAGGCATGCATCTCCATAGCTAAAAAAGCGGTATTTTTCTCGTACTGCAATTTCATAAGCTTGCATAATTAAATCATAACCAGCAAATGCAGACACAAGCATCATTAAAGTAGATTCTGGCATATGAAAATTTGTAATTAGCACATCGGCTATTTGTATTTCTTTGCCAGGATAAATAAATATATCTGTCCATTTTGAACCTGAGTTTAGTTTTTTATTACTTGCAAAGCTTTCCAAAGTCCTAATAGTAGTCGTTCCAACTGCAATTATTCTTCTCTTTTCAAGTTTCGCATCATTGATAATCTTGACTGCAGCGTCTGAAATCGTTGCAAACTCACTATGCATTTTGTGCTCAAGTATACTCTCTGCCTGTACTGGTCTAAAGGTGCCCAAACCAACATGTAGAACCACTTTTACTATTGTGACACCTTTATCTTCAATCTTTTTGAGTAAATCATCAGTAAAATGCAGCCCTGCTGTAGGAGCAGCCACTGACCCATCTTCATTTGCATATACTGTCTGATATGTATATTTGTCAGACTCAATAGCCTTTCTTGCTATATATGGTGGCAGGGGAATCTCTCCTACTTTTTTGATCTCTTCCATTAGCATATTTTCGGTTATAGCATCGTCATTCAATCCTTTAATATAAAACTGTATTCGTCTACCACCATCTTCAGCATAGTCCACAACTTTTGCTGAAAGGCTTTCAGAGAAATGTATAATTGTATCGATTTTCATTCTTCGACCAGGCTTGACGAGGCAAGTCCACAAGTTTGGATTTATTGGTGATATTAAAAATACTTCAACCCTTGCACCAGTTTCTTTATAACCCAAAAGCCTTGCAGGAATGACTTTACTTGAGTTTAACACCAATACATCGCCTTCTTTGAAAAAGTCGATTATATCAGAAAATATTGCATGTTCAATTTCGTTGGTGCTCTTATTGATTCTTAATAATCGTGATGAAGATCGATTTTCAAGAGGATATTGTGCAATCAACTCTTCGGGCAAATCATAATAATAACTATCTTTTTTAAGTAAATTTTTCATTTATTTCTTTAATGACACATTTTCAGCTTTTACTAACACAGCTTTAAAGCTTCCAAATACAACTTTACTTTCAAGTAAAACAGGTATTTTCTCTTTATCATCAGTTATCCAAATAAATATATCACCTGATTGTTTGAAAATTGCTTCCCCAACTAAATCTGGCTTTATCTTTATGCAATTAATCTCTCCGAAAATTGTCTTTATCTTTTCCTTTTTGATTGCATGTACCTGTGCAGTATAATTTTTCCCATCGGTTGTAACCTTTATCTGTAAAGGCTTTCCTATTGTTAAATCCTGCAACCTGGTATAATAAAAGGCAGAGAATATGTCTTGAGTGTTTGGAGGAATTGTAATTCTTTCTTGGTTGAAGGCATTCTTTTTGTAAACATATTTTGAGTAAATAGTGTAGTTTTCTTCTGGGTAATAGGTATGTATTCTTAGCTGTTTGTAGTTTCCTTCTTTAAGGTCTTTCGTAAATTTATACGATATATGGCGTTCTTTATCCCAAACAGATTCAATTTTATCTCGTACTTTAAAAAAGGTATCAAAAAAACTATTAGTCGATGCTGTTGAACTAATCTCCCACACGGGTCGCCCATTGTAAAGGTTTTCCTTCAACTCCAAAGTAGCGCTACCTGCGGTAATAACTCCATATTTGATATCAAAAGTTAGTTTCTCCCCTGCAGTTAAGCCAAATAGGCTGGTCGTTATCATTAAAAGAATAAGCAAGCTTTGGGCAACCCTCATAAGGCTCCTCCAGTGATAAAGATTTCTTCACCTGTTATATAGCTGTTATTAAAAAGCAAAAAGTCTATTGTATTATAAATATCAGTGTAATTTGCGACTCGTGACAATGGAATCAATCCGCTTTGTTTTTTATAATAGTCCTCACGAAAAGCACGGTATTCTTCACTAAAATGGCTTGCGTCAATGGAAACTGGTCCTGGTGAGATTACGTTTATGAGTATGTTATTCGAAGATTCTTCTTTGGCGATAGATCTTGCCAAATTACTAACCGCAGACTTTGTGGCAGCATATACAGAGCCTTGCATTAAGCCGATTCTACTAACATTTGATCCAAAAAGAACGATGCTTGCTTTGTCTTTTTGCCTCAAATACGGCATTAAGATTTTGAGATTATAACATAAACCAGTCAAATTAGTAGCAATTATTCTATCAATTAACTCAACATCGGTGTCTGCCAATTTTTTAAAATCATTACTACGTTCTGTTGCACAAAAAATCACAGCATCAGGATATAAAGATTTATCTGTAAAAAGCCTTTCTATTGACTGTGATATCTCTTTATAATTACAAATATCGTATTGCACGCTTTTGACACTATCTTGTTTTAATAAGTCCGTTATTCTCTTTGTATCTTTATGAAAATGCAATATTAAGTCATATTTACCATAATATTGATTTGCTAAATATGCCCCAATATTGCTATTAGCGCCGATTATCATTAGCTTTTTCATTTTACAATCTCTTCTATTATCTTACATGCTGTTTCCAACTTTGAGCCAATTAATTTCAACTCTTTATCTTTCGAGATTAATACCTGCTCAGTCTCATCTTTACCGCTTGTATATAATGAATTTGCAATAATATGAGTGCAATTCTTTTTTATTATTTTTGCTTTTGCATTGTCAATCATATTCTCTGATTCAGCTGCAAAGCCCACAAGTATTTGATTGTCCTTTTTTCTTTGACCAAGCTCAAAAAGTATATCTTTTGTTCTGCTCAGCTGCAAAGAGATGTTTTCTTTCTTCTTAATTTTTTCATTTGCAGGATCTTCAATGGTATAGTCTGCCACCGCTGCACACATAATAATGATATCGTAATTATCTGCTATACCCATGACTTCTTTGTACATTAGGTTTGCAGTTTCTGCTCTAATTGAATCAATGTAATAGGGCACATTTTCTTCAATATGTGCATGAACCAGCTTAACTTCTGCACCCATTAAGGCTGCGACCTTAGCTAAAGAAATACCCATTTTCCCTGATGACCTATTTGAGATAAATCGCATAGGGTCTATCTTCTCTCGATTAGCACCAGCAGTAATCAAAATCTTTTTATTCTTTAAAGATATGTTTTTGGTACCAAAATAACTAAAAACCTTTATTGCATCGACTATCTCACGTGGTTCAGGAAATCTGCCTTTCCCGCTATATCCGCAAGCAAGATAGCCAATATCAGGATCAAGCACCAAGTAGCCTAAGTCTCTTAATGTCTGAATATTCCTTTGTACAACCTTATTCTCATACATATAGACATTCATTGCTGGCACAATGATCTTTATTGCTTTACCAGCTAAAAAACAAGTCGATAACAAATCGTCAGCTATGCCATTAGCGATTTTCCCTATGACATTTGCGGTTGCTGGCGCAATTATAAATATCTCTGCCCAATCTGCCAATGCAATATGTTCTATTGGCTTTTCTTCGTCAAACATTGTATATGATACAGATTCTCCCGTAATTGATGTAAATGTCAAAGGGGTGACAAATTCCTGAGCATTCTTAGTCATAATTATCTTAATAATTGCACCTTGTTTTTTTAGTATGCTTGCCAGCTCAACTGATTTATAGGCTGCAATTCCTCCACTTACTCCGATTAAAACATGCTTTCCTTTTAACATTAAAAGCCTCCATTTAAAAATTCATCTAATAGCTTTGTAAACATTTCTGTAATATGCGGCATAGAATACTGATTAATATCATTAGCATTCCTTGCTATCTCTTTCTCATTCCATTGATGATGGTTGTTTAAAACAAATTGGTTTAAACCTTCAATATCAGAATATTCAAACATTTCTCCCGCTTTTGTGAATCGAAGTATTTCTGCTGCATCGCCTTTTACTGGACCCACTCCGATTATCTTTGTCTTTGAACCCAAATATTCAAACAGCTTATACGTCAAAATCCCTTTATTATCACTGGCTTTATTAATTAAAAGTAAGAGCAATTCACTATTTACGCATTCCTCTATTACTTTATGATGATTTATAAAACCAGTATTTCTTAGCGACACTCTCTTTAGCTTTAATTCATGTGAAAGATCAATTTCACTACCAATAATTGAAAACTCAATATCAATCTTATTAGCAGTACATAGATCATCTAAGCATTTAATAATTCTTAGAATATCACCTTTTCGAGATTGATTAAGATTACCGACAAATTTAATTCTAAACGCATTTGTTCTTTGATAAGTGTAATCTATATAGTCAATTGGATCAAATGCATTTGAAATAATATGAACCTTTTTATTATTTAATGATTTTGCAATATCGTTTGACACAGTCACGATCTTGTCTGCATAATTAATGACCTTTTTTTCTAATGTCTTATCTAAATAGCATATCAACCTATTTCTATTGGTGCTTTGATAGTAATAAATATTAGTCCAAGGGTCACGCATATCTACAAGCCATCTGATATTATATTTTTTTCTCAATTTGAGACCTACCAAGTGTGTTGAGTGAGGAGGACCTGTTGTAATTATTGCATTATATTTTCCTTTTAAAATTTCTTTTTCTGCAGCAATAAATGCATTCCTGTTCCAGATGACCCGCATATCAGGGACAATCAATTGAGCCCGCAAAAACAACATTAAGCGTTTCACAAGAGTATCTTCTTTTGAGCTAGTCAATGACCCGTACGGTATTTCTTTTTGCCCACTTAAAAAAGAAAAGATATCTCTGAAAGTTGGTGTTTTAGTTCTAATAACTTTGATATCATTGGTCACATAACCAGAAAGACTTACATCATAAAAAGGATAATCTCCATTTTCTGTTGTAATAATAGTTGGGGTCCACCCAAATTGAGATAAATATTTACTTATTCTCAACCATCTTTGAACTCCAACTCCTCCACACGGGGGCCAATAATATGATATTATTAATACATTTTTCATAAACACCTTTCTCAAGTAGCTATTATTATTATTTTAATATAGTGTCAATACTTTTTTTATCATCTCATTGGAGAACCTGAAAATCTATTAGCAAAAAGACAAAGCCCAAGAATCTATTGATAATAAGATTTTTCTTCAATTACTTTTATTTGTTCTTCTTTTTGTTATTATTAATTATTCTTTTTTTATCTCTTTTAATTTCCTTTACACTCCCTTTACATTATCATTCATTCTCCAAGATAGCAAAGAGAGTTTAACGAGTATCTCATTGAAATATCGTCATATATGCGTTTATTTAAAAAAATACAAAAGCGCTTAAAAATGAGACATTTCTTGGCAAATATATGAGCCCTTGAATACATTATTTTTGTTATGAACCATTCTATTTTATCTATTCAAAAAGAAATATAGTAAAAAAGCTCAACTCCCATTACTGAGGTCGAGCTTTATAATCAAATTTTTACTGCTGGCTATAAATGATGTTTTAGGAATTTATTCTTATTACCATTTCGTAAAATGTGTTTAGCATATTTTTAGTCAATACTTAATGTTTTTATCTTAAATGTTGTATACAGAATATCATATTTTTTTTGTAATTCTCTATTATACGAATTGTTTTTTATTCCTTTTGGTTTAAAAGACCATAAATTTGATATTTTTTCCAGCTTTTCATTCAGCTGCCATTTATGATTTAAATAATTTCCACTGAGTTTTTGTAAGTCCTCGATATCTCGTTGTGTAAAATACTTTTTTTCAAGCTCGTAGTCTATTTTGTTAATATCAATCCTCATTGGATAATAATACGATAATTCAGCTATTACCTGTTTTTTAAGCGGTCCCATTTCAATATTTAACAATTCATTTCTTAGTTCATTTGAGTTTTGATATGTCTTTCCATTTAATATTGAAAGCTTCTTAATATCAATACTCAATTCCTCCATTTTTACCATCACATGTTTATCAAAAATATAATACGACGGATGATATACAGTCTGATCGAAAACATTTTGTACTACAAAAAGGCTAAAGAAACAAATTATCCCAGCCAGAATGGGGCTTGCAAGCCACCCAATTGATATTCTACCCAATACATTATAATGCATATTATGGACTCCTTTGCTCAAGCTTAATCCAACTATTGATCCAATGATTGCTTGAGAGCTCGACACAGGCACAAGAGGCAAAGAAGGTAAATGTAAAAAGTGAAGAAAGCTTGCCAGTGCTTTAGACGAAAATATAAAAAGAACCAGTGAAGACGATAATACCACAATAAGCCCAGTTAATGGAGATAGCTTATACAAATCATTACCAACTGTTTTGATATTTTTTTGTGAGTATGTAAAAATACCAATTGCTATTGCAATAGATCCTAGGAAAAACAACTGAGTTGAGCTCGCTATGGAGTAGTTCATTGTAATGAATATATCCTTAAAGGGTGATGCGTCAATAAACATACCCATTACACTTGCAATATTATTCGCTCCTATACTATATGCGCCAAATGCACAAGCAAACAATAACCATAGACGTGTGTAGTAATCTAAATGAATGATATGGATTGCATGCTTATTTAAAAATGCATTAAACAAATAGAATATTATTAAAGTAAAGAATGCAGCAAGTAAGGGTGTTATTATCCACGAAGATAAAATACCAACTAAAACGCTATAATCAGTAAATGCACCAGTAAATAAATCCCAGCCAATAATAGATCCAACAACAGCTTGAGTACTCGAAACGGGGATGCGAATGCGTGCCATTAAAAACAGACTCAATGCTGCAGACAGGGCAACAGTAAATGACCCAGCAAGGGCATTAACACTACCAAGTTTTGTAAGTGTGCTTGATGTTGCGCCGCCTTGTAAAACAGCCCCAAGTACAACAAAAACACTCGCTACCCAGGCAGCAGTTTTAAACTTTAGCATTTTTGTCTCAACTGCTGTACCGAATACTGTACCTGCGACATTTGCGCCTAAAGACCAACCAAGAAATAAACCACTTAATAAAAAGAAAAAACTCATTATAATTGTCTTTTAATCGAATAAATTATTAATCTATCACAGACTGACTGGCAATAGTCAGAAATCATTTCAATTTCATAAATAATTTGTTTTAAGTGCAATTTTCTGGTCAAATCAATTTTTGAATCAAATATTTCTTTTCTTAACTTTTCACTATAGTCGTCAACTTCTTTTTCATAGAAGAATACTTTATGAGTATAGTCATTAATCAAATGAAAATTATGGAAAAAAGCCCGTACAGCTTTGATTAATTCTTCAACGGCATTGGCTGTTGACTGCACCATCAATTCAATATATGGGATTGTTGAGTCTGCAAATTCTGGTTTTTCTATAGACATTGTCATTACAATTAGTTTAATTTGGTTAATTACTTTATCTGTATTTTCAAGAATAGACAAGACATCGCCTCTATTTTCAGGAATTAAGGTATACTTATAAAGATGCTGTTCAATCTCTATTCTATATTCATCTGCAGTACGTTCATTAGTACGAACTATTTCACATTTTTCGCACATTAAATCATATTTTTTAGCATTATAGAAAGCAATTATTTGTGCAAATAGAATCCCACTCTCGCTAACTAAATCTAAGTATTCATCTATTTTCAATTCCATTTGTTTAACTTTATTTAAAAATGCCATTATTCCCTCTTAATTATCATTCTGATTGATTGATTTTATGTCTGCAGATCTGTAAGGCACGAATACTTTATCTTGAAAATAAATTGCCTGTTCTGGGCAGTGTGCAAAGCATCGTAAACAATACTGGCAATTATTTTCAAACCTTGGAAATTCGTACATTCTTATTGTGTCTGCTGGGCAAACTTGATAACATATTCCACATTGTGTGCATTTTGTATCATTTACAGTTATTGGGTAAAGCTTTCGGTAAAGCTTGACAGGGTAATCTCCAATAGTGTAAAGCAAAAATAAAAACAAGTATGAAGTTATAACATTATATTTCCAAACTGACTTTTCCTGTATCAGCTCTTCTACAAAGTGTATTGTTTTAATATTTGCTTTTGACATCAAAGTATTAACCTTCTTTTCATTGACTTGACTTTGTGTAAAATTATTGGGCATCTTGACATTTACAGCACCAATTGGTTGGTAGCCTTTTTTTACAATTGCTTTTTTGATTTGCAATGCAAGTGCCCCTGCTGTTCCAGCATAACTTGTAATCAAGAAAAAGCTAGTTCCATTTGTTTTAGGAAGCCTTTCTATAAAGTCCCAAATAAAAGGATAAGTAGAGAAATATGCAATTGGAATAGCTAATCCAATATTATGGTTCAAATTTATATCATCAACTTTCGCTTTTTCAATACTGAACAGATTAACAATGTAATTATTCTTTTTTAAATTATCTACAATCATTTTTGTGACTAAATATGTATTTCCTGTACCTGAAAAACAATAAATGTCAATTGTTTTGCTCTTCATTTTCTATCTCCCCTCTATTAATGAAACTAATATAATTGATTTGTGTTGAGTTGTCAAGAGAAACTTATTGATAGTCATTTTCTTTCTGATATTTCGGCCTGATTTTATTACATTTAGCCTACTATTTAATAAAAAAAACAACTTATTTTAAAAAAAAGCAAAAAAGAATTTGCTTTATGTTTTTTCTAAATTAAATTAAGTAAGTAAACACTCACTTACAAAAGGATGATTATGGAATGGACTGACAGACAAAGAGAAATAATTATTAAAACGGCCAGCTTAATTGCTCAATATGGCATACAAGAATTTACTATCAAAAACTTATCAAAAAGGATGGAATTATCAGAAGCAGCTATTTATAGACATTTTGATAGTAAGACTGAGATCTTGTCAAATGTGATTGATTACCTGGAATTTATTTCTGATAAATATCTCTTTGATGGTAGTAATGAGCAATCATCTCCTCTTGAAAAAGTAAAACTCTTTATTCTATCAAGATTCAGACTATTCAATCAGCACCCAGATTTAGCTTATATAATGTTTAATGGAAGTATTTTTCAAAATGACCTTGATTTAGCTTGTAAGATGTTTAAACTAATGGAAAAACATAGATCTTATCTATATAATAACCTGATGAAAGCTAAAGAAAAAGATAAAATCTTAATAAATATCGATAAAGACAATTTGTTTTTAATACTTATTGGCCCTGTTAGATTACTTATCAACCAGTGGATATTATCAAAAAGTGCCTTCGACTTAGAAGAAAAAGGTGCTATTTTATTACAAAAAATAGAAGAATTAATATATAATAGGAGTGGCGATGATTAGAGATATCATAACTATTGACCAAGAAAAATGCAATGGCTGCGGAATATGCGTCACAGGATGCCCCGAAGGCGCTTTGCAAATCATTAATGGAAAAGCTTATTTAGTAAACGATCTTTTTTGTGATGGCTTGGGTGCTTGTATCAAAGATTGCCCATTAGGTGCTATCAGTATTGAAAGAAGAGAAGCTGAACCATACGACGAAAAGCTTGTAATGGACAAGATTATTCAAGCAGGACCTGATGTTATAAAAGCACATTTAAAACACTTGCATGATCATATGCAAGATGATTTTCTAAATCAAGCAATTGAAGTACTCAAAGAAAGAAACCTTGAAGTATCTGATTACATGTCAACAGAAATTCCTTGCAGTTGCCCACAAGATGGCAAAAATGCTACGACTGCACAATCAGGTGAAGGATCTGTGTTAAAGAGTTGGCCTATTCAGCTTCAGCTTATTAGTCCTTATGCAAATAACTTTAAGGGTGCAGACTTGCTTATTGCTGCTGATTGTGCGGGGTTCTCTTACCCAAATGTTCAACAAAGATTCATGAAAAACAAACAAACAATTATCCTATGCCCAAAATTAGACCATGTTGCTGAACAATATATTCAAAAACTGGCAGTTATTTTCAAGGAGCAAGATATAAAATCAATTACTATTCTCAGAATGGAAGTGCCCTGCTGTGGTGGCGTTGAAATTCTTGTTCAAAAAGCACTTGAATTAGCACAAAAATACATATTCGTTAAAGTATATACGGTATCTATTACCGGAGAAATAATCTAAAATAAAAAAAAGGAGAAAAACAAAATGGCAATGTTCTGTTTTCAGTGTCAAGAAACTGCACTCAATAAAGGGTGCCAACACGCACAAGGAATGTGTGGAAAAACTGCAAGCCTTGCAAACTTACAAGATCTTTTAATTTCACAAATCAGAGGCTTATCTTATTGGATTTTAATTGCTCTCGAGCAAGGTGTTAAGGTTGATGTCGATAAAGAAGGTTTAAGACTTATGCAGTACTACTTTGCAACAATTACCAATGCAAACTGGGACTCAGAAGTATTCTATCAAATGATTGATGAAGCAATCAATAATCGTGAAAATATCAAAAAACAAATACCCAATCTTCCTGCAAACAGCCCAGAAGAGTACAATTGGAAACCAGTTTCAGAAGAAGATTATCTTGTATTTGCTGAAAAAGTTGGCGTACTAAGAACAGAAAATGAAGATATCAGATCTCTTCGTGAGCTTATCACACTCGGTCTGAAAGGTATTTCTGCATACTGTGACCATGCTGCAATGCTCAATTTTGAAGACTCCGAAATTTACAAATTTATCGTCGAAGCTTCTGCAGCAGTAGGCGATCCAAACAAAACAGCTGACGAACTAACTGCCCTTGTTTTAAAAACTGGAGAATATGCAGTTAAAAGCATGGTTGTACTTGATAAAGCTAATACCGAATCTTATGGGCATCCAGAGCCAACTCAAGTCAATATCGGTGTAGGTAAAAACCCTGGCATCTTAATCTCTGGGCACGATTTACGTGACTTAGAAGAATTATTACAACAAACTGAAGGTACTGGCGTTGACGTTTATACTCATGGTGAAATGCTTCCAGCAAATGCTTATCCAAAATTAAAGAAATACAAACACCTTGTCGGTAATTACGGCGGTTCATGGTGGCATCAAAAAGAAGAATTTGAATCATTTAACGGTCCAATTCTTTTCACCACAAACTGTATTGTTCCTTCTAAAAAGGATTATATCAGCAGAATGTTTACAACTGGTATGACAGGCTATGAAGGCTGCGAGCACATTCCTGATAGAGTAGATAATAAGCCAAAAGATTTCTCAAAAATCATTGAAATTGCTAAAAAGTGTCAACCACCAAAAGAAATTGAATCTGGCACTATTACTATCGGCTTCGCTCATAATGCAGTTATCTCTGCAGCAGGTAAAGTAATTGAACTTATCAAAGCTGGTAAAATCAAGCGCTTTGTCGTTATGGGTGGCTGTGATGGACGTCATAAAGAAAGAGAAATCTTTACAGATATCGCAAAGAATCTTCCACAAGACACAATTATCCTGACCGCAGGCTGTGCTAAATACCGTTACAACAAGCTTGACTTAGGCACTATTGACGGTATTCCAAGAATACTGGATGCTGGTCAATGTAATGACTCATACTCTTTAGTTTTAATTGCTCAAGCACTCCAACAAGCATTTGGATTAGAAAGTGTAAATGACTTACCTCTATCATTTGCAATTGGCTGGTACGAGCAAAAGGCTGTTGCAGTATTACTTGCTTTACTCTATTTAGGCATTAAGAATATTCACTTAGGACCAACTTTGCCAGCGTTCTTATCACCTAATATTGCTGATTTTATCGTGAATACTTTCAACTTACAAAAAACTACTTCTTGGGAAAACGACGTTGAATTATTATTGCAAGGTAAATAATAATTAGCTATCAAAATTAAGGCTCTGAAATTCAGAGCCTTTTTTTATTATAATTACCCAAAACAAACTTTTGGAGGCTGTTGCATAGTAACCAAAAATCTTATAAAAGAATAAAGCAGACTTATAAATTAAAACAACACCCTCTATATATATAGGGCTTACAAAATGATGTTTTTTGAAAACTATTTTCACCCAAATCAGCAGATGCCTACTACGAGCGGGTTTAGAGGCGATTTTTTTTTGCCAACTTCTATCCTTAGTTGACTCAGATCAATCACATTTCATCTCTCAGTTCTCAGTTTTCTTTAAGTCTGTGAACATGAATTACACATTATTAACTACGCATTGGGCAACACCCTCAAACTACTAAATACATATCCTTTTGCTCCTCTTTATTTCAGCGATAGCAGATGAAGTGTAGTAAACATCAATTTATAATAATATAATAAGGTGCCGTAATAAATAATAAAAAAAGGCGCTATACAGCGCCTTTTTTAGGGAATGAGAGAGGAGGGTCTCATTTGTATATAGTCTTTATTTATTACCCTTAATTGGTCTTTTAGCTGAGCGACAGCCTTTTCCATTTCTTTCAGAAAAGCCACGTCTGTTATGTGAGTTAGAGTAGCCAAAGCCTTCATTTCTAAACATACCGTATCCCATGCCGTTCATATGGCGTGGGTTTTCCTTCACAATTTTCTTCTGGTCTGCAGTTAACTCTTTTTGCATATTTTCATGCAGCTCAATTCTTTTATCAGCAATGTCTTGATAGATTTTTGCAATGTCTTTATTAAGGGCTTTTGCTTTTTTGTAGTCTTCATCTTTCATTGCTTGTTGTTTTTCAATTTCTTTTGTCTTCAAATCTGCACTCTTTTGGATCATTTCTTTTTGATGATCCGTTCTCAATTTATCCATTTTAGCTATTTGTTGTTCAGAAAGATTTAATTGTTCTTTCATACTTACAAACTGTCTTTGAGCTTTTAATGGTCGATTTGCATTTTCATTTTGATCCTGAGCAAATAGCGCAACGCTTGCTAGCATAGCAATTACAACTGCAATTAATATAATTCTTTTCATTCTTTTCTCCTATTTTGTCTTTCTTTAATTCTTCTACAACCTTTTTCTTCTCTATTAACAAGACCACCATAAAACTCTATGGCTTCGTCAGTATCCATTGCTTGTCTTTTCAAGATAAAATGTTGTGAGATATGACTTTCAATCATGCTTTGGGTTTTATTTAATGAATCGGCAATTAAATCTAAGTTAGAATAATCTGGGTTTTCTTTTGCTAATTCATTAAAAAACATAATTCGATATTCAACGTTTTTTAATCTCATCTCTTCCATAACAGGGTCAATTTCTTTATTCATTAAAGCCCTTTTGTTTTTTTTATGTTTATGGTGTGGATGAGCAAAGTTTCTACCTTGTTTCTCAAAATTATGAAATTGTACTGTCTTATAGATAAAATGCCCAAGAAATGCTATATTAAAAACAAATGATATCCATAACAAGTAGTTTATATAATTCTTTTTCATTCTGATACCTCTTCTAATATGGCATAAAGTGAGTTATAGTCGTAATAATCGACATCCACTTCGTTACTTACTTCTTGAGTTAAATAAGAGTTTGCTTCATGTTGTTGAAACGATGCATTGCTGATATAGGCGCCTAAAAATATAGCTAAACACATCGACACAGCAGTAAATATCATATGTGAAAGTTTTGATGGTTGATTCTTTACAAAGCGGCTTTTTACTACAAGATCATTTATAAGATCTTCACTAAGCCTTTCTTCAAATGAAAAGACCAACTGATTATTGAGTGCTTTCAGCTCCATTAGTTTTTGCTGGCATGCATGGCATGATGAAAGATGCAACTCAATTTCTCTTTTAGAGTTGCTAATCAGTTCATTATCTAAATATGCATTTAGTTTTTTTTTAGCTGTCTCGCACTTCATTTTAAACCCCTTTCTAATAAATATAACAAAACATTATTAAAAACCCTGCATGTTTTTTTTCATTTCTTTTTTAGCCCTTACTAATAAAGACTCAACAGCAGGTATAGATATCCCCATAATATTGGCAATTTCTTTATAAGATTTTTTTTGGTAAAACTGTAATTCAAGTGCTAAGGCTTGTTTTTCTTTTAACTTTGAAAAATTCTTTCTAATTTTCTGCTTTATTATTTCATCTTTGTTTTCATATTCATCTATGGTATAAGCTTTGGTAGAAAGTGTTATTTCTTCCGTTTTCTTCCATATTAACTTATTCTTTTTTAGCAGATTCATAGATTTATTATGTGCAACACGATAGACCCATCGCTCATAGTATTCTTCATCTAACTTATGTTGATTTTGTAACAATTTAATAAAAGTGCTTTGCACAATATCTTCTGCATCTTCTTTTGTTGAAACAAATTTTAAGACATAATAAAAGAGCTTTTTAGACTTTTCTTTAATAAACTCTTCCCAATCGAAAGGGCTATCCATTTTATTATACCTCTTTGTTTTTTATTTCATACTTTATACTACAATATATAACAAAGATATTGCTAAATACCTTCAAAAAAAGGCAAGCAAATGCCTGCCTTTTCCTTTTTCTTTTACAATCAAATTAAAATTTATCTATTGCTGGTCCTGGCAAAGCTTCGCCGGGGAAATATTTTGCATAAATCTTTTTGAAAGATCCATCTTTTTTCATATCTTCAAGCGCTTTATTCCATTTGTTTACTGTTTCTGTTGGTGTTGATTTTGACATTGCAATATAAAGCTGAGATTTCATAAATACAAAAAGTTGTTTTACATCGCTTTCCTTATAACCAGCTTCTACTGTGTTAGCTCTATAGCTTTCTTCAGAATCTGCAAAAGCTTCTATACGTCCTGTCATTACTTTTTTTAT